>Ga0209292_1000579_pt1 | contig 47589 bp, 5 predicted proteins | sample GOMGulsemesocosm_2_FD_184634 | JGI IMG/M metagenome (GOLD analysis project Ga0209292, IMG submission 184634) | Methane-oxidizing microbial communities from mesocosms in the Gulf of Mexico - GOM9C Gulf of Mexico (SPAdes) (version 2) | ecosystem: Environmental > Aquatic > Marine > Cold seeps...
CGTGTCGCCGTCAAACAGATTGATTGTATCGTTGGCGCCAAAACCGGTTTCGGTCGACCTGGCCGATTGGATCACGCCTTGGGCATTCCAAAGTACCTCGCCGTTGTCACCAATAACAATGTCGTTACCCAGACCGGCATTCAGTGTGTCTTCGCCGTTGCCCAGCAATACCACCGTGTCGCCATCATTTAGCGTTAGAGTATCGTCATCGCCCTCTTCGGCTTGCGTTGAGCTTGCGCGAATCAGAACCTTATTTAGATATTCCAGCTGACCGTTGTCGGCCAGAATATGTTCGGCACCGTTACCGCTGGTGATGTTGTCTTGGCCGAGACCGGAAGCCATAATATTAAAGCCGTTGCCGGCGAGGATGGTGTCGTTACCGGCAGTGCTGGCATTCAGATCATTGCTGCTCAGTAGCTGCAAATCACCGGCCGCATCAAAGCCTAGCTCGCCGTTATCACCCAGTACAATATTGTCGCCATTGCCCAGAGTGATGTTGTCGTTGGCGATGCCGCCTGCAACAACGTTGTTGCCGTTGCCTAAGGTAACTGTATCAACACCACCAAGGTTTACAGCGGTAGTTTCCAGTGTGGTTCGAATACCACTAGTGGTCCAAGTAATTTCACCATGGTCCGAAAGAACTAGGTTGTCACCATCACCCGCATTAATAACATCGCCCGCGGCGCCACCTAGAACGGTATGATTGCCATCGGCCAGGGTAATTGTATCAACACCGCCACTGGCCTCATCAAGGCTGCGAACCGAAACCAATACGCCAGCATTCCAATTTAGCTCGGCGTTATCGCCGGCTACCATGCTGCTGCCGCTATCAATGGTTATAGTGTCTGCACCCATACCGCCAATAACTTGGTTAAAGCCGGAGTTAGCGCCTGCGGTAATATTATCGTCATCACCCTGAGTCAAGCGACCCCGAGCTTGCAACAACACACCGGCCTGGTAAGTAATATCACCCAAGTCACCGATAATAATATTATCGCCATCTGGGTCAATAATGGTGTCTTCACCTAAGCCCGCAATAATACGGTCAGCGCCTAACTCGCCACGAATTGTGTCATCGCCACTAACGGCGATATTAAGCGATTCAATAGTCACTAGGCTTGTTAACTGGCTAGCCAACAACCCAACACTAGCACCATCAAGTGCCTGGCCTTCATCGCCAAAGATAATGTCGTCGCCGTCGCCACCTTGCAAATCATCGTTGCCGGCGTTACCGCGAATGACGTCATCTTGAGTGCCACCAAGAATTCGATCGTTATCGTCGCCGCCATCTAAGGTATCAAAGCCTTGTTCACCATAGATGCGATCTTCCCCGCCCTGGCCGTCGACTTGATCATTATCGTCATTGCCGTAGATAACATCGTTACCTTGGCTGCCAACAATCATATCGTCGCCGCTGCCGGCGTTAATTCTAAAGGCCAAATCGGCGGCACTGGCATTAATAACATCGTCCCCGGCTTGGCTATAAATATCTAAACGTCGTGCTTCCAAGCCCTGGCTTGCGGCGAGAGCATTGTGAGCAGGGGCGCTCAAATTATCCGCTGCGTTAATGGTAATTTGATCGGCACCATCATTGCCATACAACGTAGTGACGGTTAAGCCTTGGGTGTAAATACTATCTACTGTGATTTGATCCGCACCGCTGCCCGCCCATAAAACCAAGTCATTATCAAAATCACCACCACTGGCGGTGTAAGTAATATCGCCAGGTGCCAGCCCGGTAATGGCGGAGTCTGTGATAAGCACATTGTTATCGGCAACTGCGCTGTCATAGTCGCTGACATACAGCTTGTTATGGCCGTTACCGGCATCAACATTAATATCACCTTGAACGCCATCTAAATTACCGTGGGCGGTAGCTTGACGACTAAAGTCAGAATTTGCATCGCTGGCGATGTCAAAGCGATCGTCGCCGTCGTTGCTATTAATGTTTGCTGTGGTTCTGGCATTGCTGGAACGAACATTGACGCTATCGGCGCCGCTGCCTAATTCAATATTAAGCTCATCAATCGCATAATAATTGATGCCGTCCTGGCGCTGCTGCAATATTGCCGCCGCATCATCCACGGAGACAATCTCACTGGCACTGTGTTCACCTTGTAGACGGATAATCCAATCGTCACCTAGTTTTTGCACCGCGACATTGCGAGTATGGGGCTGGTTAGCATAAACATTGTTGGGATCAAGTTGGGTTTGTAGCGCGGCCAAAATATTTGCTGCGGTGACGGCGTCATCCGCCGGGTTTATAACGATGCTATCTGTCCACAATAAATCGCCACCAAGGTTAAGCTGTAACTTAATGCTGGTGCCCGCGCCGTCCAAATTAAGTCGGTACTGATTGCCGCCCTGAGCTTCGTCGGTGCCATCGCGTAAGGCTTGTACCCGTAGGTCGACCGAGGTGTCCGCATCGCCCACTAAACCAAAAGCGTCACCGGTCTGAGCTTCTACCCATTGCAAGTCGGCAAAATTTATTCCTGCCAGCTTGCCGGCAAAGGTCAGCTGATAACGATAGCCGCTGTCACTGACTTGTCGTTCAACTTTTACATCAGCGCCAACAATACCGGCGTCAACAAAGAACTGGGTAAACTGCTGAGCCATATCGCTAGCGGTAATACCATAATCAAAAACAATATCACCATAACCATCAAGCGATAGCTTAAAGTCGCCGGAAATAGCGCGCACTTCAATTTGCTGACGCTCCGCCAAGGCGGGGGTATCCGCACCAACAACCCAATTATGATTCAGCTCCAAGCTGTTGGCTTGGGTATCGGCACTGTCGTTTAAGTTAAGGGCGTTATTACCCTCACCGCCATCAATAATTAGAAGCGCTGCAATTTCGTCCAACAACTGTTGATCAGAGCCAACATTAATTATGTCGTCGCCGGCGGATGTTTTAACACTGGTCACTGCAGCAATGGTATTGATATTAACAACATCATCACCCGCCCCGGTATCAATATCGGTAGAACCCGCGTGGGTTGACTCTATCGTTAACTGATCAGCACCGGAGCCGAGATTTAAACTCAAAGATTCAATATTTGAGTATGTGATCCCGCCTTTAACCAACTCGCCTTCAATCATAGTGTCGCCGCCCATACCAAAACCGGTGAGACGATCACGGCTGAGTACACCACTTTCGTCGGCGGGGCTATTGTTGTTATACAGGTTAAGCACATCTACCTGTTCAGACTCGATCACCCGGGTATTTAAGTTAACCGGACGAATATAATACTGATCCCCAGCCGCTAGCTGTAAGCCGCTATCGGGATCTAGAGTAATCGTTTCTAAATTACCTGCAATGGCAACAATATCGGCAAAACCTAACAGGGCACCGTCACGAATAATCGCAACTTCGTATAGGTTATCTTCAATACGAGGATCAAAGCCTGGATTGCGTTGTTTGTCGTCAGGGCTCCAGTGGTCAGCCAGAGCGTCACCGAAAGTTAAACCAGAGATTGACTCTACATTGCCATCAACAGGGTATAAATTATTTTCAGTTGGCAAGGTTAAAGGCTGGTTAAAGCTGGCATCAACATTGGCCTGGGTACCACCTTCGATACTGATAGGCCCACGAATTTGATTTAAACGTGACAGCGCCGGGGCAAACACTTGAGCATCGCCGCCTTCGATATAGTCATCGCTTACGGCAGAGATATTTATCTGTTTTAAAACATCCCAGCTGCTATCTGTAAATGTCACCGTATTGGGGCTGCTAACATCGCCAGTATCGACGTTCGCTTCCACGTCATTGGCTTCGGCATTACCACTAAAGGCCAAGTCCGAATTATAGGTACGAGTTGCAATCCCGTCTAGGCTGACACTGACCTCGTCACCCGCAGCCAGAGCACCCGACAGCACCATAAAGTAGCTATCATTTTGCCAATTTTGAGTCGCATAATCACCATAGACAGTTGGCACATCGTAGCTAATTTGATAACGGTCACCGGTACTAAGGCTTAGGTCTTGATCCAAGGTAAACTGATTAGTCAGAGCGTTATAAGCAACAATAGTGGCCGTTTCATTAGTACTGTTGCCATCGGCATCAAGTACAGTCAGCAACATACCCGTCATATCGACAAAACTGGCGTCGAGTTCGTGGCGTTGCAATGAAATATTCAACTTATAGTTACCTTGGACACCATCATCAACCGAGGTGTTGGAGATTTCCATACCCAAAAAGTCAGTGACTGTGCGCTGGTAACTAGAACCAACTTCAACATAGTAGCGCCCTGCCGTACTGAAACTAGCCTGTAGCATTGGGTCGCTAGCTAAACTACTGCCATTATCTAGCTCGGCGCTAAAATCGGTAATAGTGCTGACCAAATCACCCGCTTCGTTGTAAATACGCAGATAAGGCGTCCAAGTCTCTACTATCGTCTGATCATTGGTAAAACCAAGAAAACCGGAGCCATATTCGTAGCTAACTTGTTTTTGCAATACAGTACCATCGATATCAAACAAGCCGGCGACATTACCACCACGGCTATGTTCGATAACGACAGCAGAACTGGGCGAGATGGTAATTTTACTGTTATTTACCGTCGCGGTAGATCCGATGGCATTCTTAAGCTGAGTGGCAATTTTATTCAATACTTGCTGGGTATTGGCATTACCAGCGATATCAGTACTAGTAACGGTATAGCTATAATCGACCCCCGCGACCGCAACAGTCCAAACCTCACCCACACTGGGGCGGCTATTGCTCTGTAAGTCCAACTGCGCGCTATCATAGTGAGTACGGCTATCTGCGGTCGAAGAAGCCGCTATTGCTTGTTGGCTAGCAAAACTCAAACTGGCCGTTTCCGCCGAAGCCGAGCTGTAACTGATATACAAGCCCCCTTGCTGACTGATATCTCGACCAGTAAACAAAACATCAAAGGCCGTGGCCAGCGCACCCAGACTCGTAATCGTGGCATCGATGGTAACCGTATGGGTTTCGCTGCCTATTTTCAAAGTCCATTGATCGCCGCTAACGAGTTGGTACTCGCTGTCAACTGCAATGGTTTGCTGCACCTGCTGACTACTGGTGGCACTGCCATCGGCGGTCGCGGCGGTAACGGCACGAGCCAGACCAATTGTGCTGCTATCTTTAATGGTCAGGCTGTTATCGCTGCTGTTGTAAACAGCGCTGTCGTAGCTGCCCAATAGAGATGCCAAGCTGCTACCGATAGTATCGGTAGCAGAGCTCAACGCCGCAGTAACCTTGTTACCGCCACTGCCTAGCGTCCATAGCTCACCGTGTTTGGCATCTCCACTTAACTGCAAAGTAAGTTGATTCCAGTTACTTGAGCTATTGCTTGAGCTGCCCTTGGCGCCGGCGACAACTGAAGCCGCGTCATCCGATAAGACAATACCTGTGGCTACGATGCTCAGCTTGTTGTCCGCGTTGCTATAGCTCACCACGTAGGCACCAGCGGTTAGATCGGCAACAACCTTATCACGTAGCGCCGCACCAACATCATCAATGTCATCGGTCGATAAAACCGTGTGGCTGTAACTCTTGGCGGTACCAGCGACTTCAATTTCGACAGTCCAGATGTCGGTTTCACGAACCGGGCCGGTAAGAGTGTACTCAGCGGTATAAACAGGCGTAGTACCCGTCGTATTAGTTACGGTAGAAGCAACACTGCCACCCGCCGCTGCCGTAATTGCAGCACTCATGGTGATCGTATTATTACCTTGTTTAACCACACTTAATTGGCCATTGTTAACCGTCACTTGATAGCTAGCACTCAAGCTTGAAGCTAAGGCGGTTTCTAATTGCGCCGCCACTGCATTGGCATTGCTGGCCGTTGCTGCAATGGTAATAGTTTCTGTAATCGTGCTTTGGCCTGGCTCAGAAATGGTAAGCACCAGCTGATCACCGGCAACCACCGGCCCTTGCAAATCAACATTGGCCTGCTGAAATTTACTGCTGCTGGTCGGGCCAGTAATACTGCCCGCAACCGCAGCAGCCTGAGAAGACAGGCTAACGGCCAAGGTGCTATTACTCAACAATGTAAAACGATTATTGGTGGCGCTATAACTTAGCTGATGGGCACTGCCTACTGCACTATCAAGGGCTGCCGCTACGTCATCTAAATCTTGGCCCAATGTCGCGGTGTGGCTATAAGCTGTGCCAGCAATGTTTAAGGTCCATAGCTGACCTTCGGCAACACTACCCGCTATATCAATGTCTCTGCGGTATACCGTTTGTGCCGCCGCCTCGACATTTATCGCCAAGGTAAAGCCATTGTCGTTATTAGTAAGGGTTAATGAATTAGCGCCGGCGCTGGCCTGGTAACTTGCACCTGAAACCAAACTAGACATGGCGCCGAGTAGACCGCTACTTAAATCAGCAGGGCTAGTTGTCGCTGCGGTATAACTAAAGGTTTGCCCCGAAACTACCAGGCTCCATTTATCACCAACATTAACACTGCTGGGCATATCAACGGTGGCCGAGGTAAACCAAGTGTCGGTGTTTGCGGTTCCGGTTAAATTACCGGCACTGCTCGATAGCATATCCGCGGTAATATCAAACCAGTACTTGTCGGTGCTGCCAGTGCCCACACCCTGCACCGCAATAGTCGGAGTATTGTAATCAATAACACCATTAGTGAAATCGATATTGCCCAAGCCTTCATTGGGTTGGATATACCAACCGTCATTGCCACTGGAACTTAAATCTTGACCGGCGCCAGAGCTCTCGCTTTCATTCTCTAAAACTGTGGCCGGGGTAAATTTAAGTTCGGAAACGGCTTGCCCTGGGAGGCTTAAATGCAGCTGGTAGTCCACACCTTCTGGCACACCGCTACCATAGCTAACCGCAGGGTCAATACGGGCGTCAACTTCGACGATATAAATGCCGGCACCAGTAATCGATGCTGATAACAAGGCATCCATATTGCTATGGTTCGAACCAAAGTCAGTAGCACTGCCACCAAAACCAGGATCGCTAATAACATCAACTTCATCGCCATTTACTTTTAACAAACGTAATTTGGTTTGCCACCAAAGACCGTCGTCGTCGCTAAAGCCATCATCAATATCAGCGCTAAAGTTAATTGCTCCTGAAGCCACCATGGTATCAGTTACGGTAAAGCTGAAGTAGTCGCGGCTGCCATCACCGGTTGCATTAACACTGATGTGTGAAATTGACTCAGAGTTTTGAATGTTAGTATTAAGCGCCTTACTCCAGCGCGCCAAGCTAAGGTTCTGCGCCAAAAAGGCTGCATCATTACCGAGCAGCTCATCCACTTCAGCTAAACCAACCGAGCCACTGAACAACACACCACCGTCATCGGTGATTACCAAACCATCGCCGATGATGCCACGGGCACCCGTCTCAACTACTTGGGAAGTGGTATCGTCCTGCAAGCGGTAAGAGCTAATATTGCTGCCATTGACTACAATATCAACTTTTTCCAATAGCAATAAAGTCGGCGCTTCATCATCGGCAATGGTGACATCGACTGACGCCATTTGCATGCCATTGTAGGCAGAGCTGCTTAAGCTACTGCTGACTTCATGACTGATACGGCCATAGTGCATACCCTCAGTATCACTATCATCAACCGCGGTGAAGGTTACCGTTTGGGCCTGATCCCAGTTACTGCTGTTAAACACCAGCTCGGCAACATCTGTGCTTAGCTGGCCATCCAATACCAGTGCGACAGTGACTTCTTCGCCAGCTTGCGGAGCTTTACTCAGTACCACGCGGTAGCTGTCGTCTTGCAATGCCGTTACCGCTTCCGCGACCAATGGTTGGTTATTGTTTTGACTAATAACAACGGATTCTTTCTCGTCATCCACAACCTCGACCACCATGCGGGTCAAACTCAAGCGGTCATAATCATCGCCGTCTTGGTCGGTTAAACCTTGCATCACGGTGTGCCGAATTTCGACCGTTTTATTGCCTTCGGCGTAATTATCATCAATCGCTTTTACGGTAATGGTTTGCGGGATAAACCAGTTGCTCATATCAAACAATAAGGTGGTGGTGTTCGCCTCACCATTGAGGCTGACATTGCGAGCACCCGCAGTTTGCTCCGCTTCACTGGGCAATACCGCCGAGGCACTAATGCGCACCACATCTTGCGGTGGACGGCTTAATACTACGGTATAAGTACTGTATTGCTGCGGATCTATCTTGCCGCTTTCATCTTCATCTTCAAATACTCGCAAGCCCATGGCCGCGGCACGAATAATTACGCCCGCTTCATCGTCATCAACCACACTGGCTGAAATTAACTGGCTAATACTGTCAAAGCGCTCGTCGCTGCTGCTGCTTGAATTTTGCAACAGACCGTTGTGGCCACGTAGGTCATCGGCCACTACCGATATCGCGGAATCATCGACATTACCCGCTGTTTCAAAGGTATCGGAACCTAAGCCACCCACCAAACTAAGGTCAACTCCGGCCGCGGTACTGTATATATAAAAGTTATCATTACCTTCAAGGCCATCAATCACCAGGCGCTCAATACCGGCATAACCAATAAAGAGCCCGGCACCATAAACACCGTTAGCGGTAATAGCAAAATCATCGCCGAATTCGGTACCCATTATAGTCACGGTATCTAGACCTTCACCGCCTTCAATATTTACCGGCGAGTTAACCGCGTAACTAATAAAGTCGGCACCCTGGCCGCCGTTGATATTGGTCACCGGCGCCTTGGGGTCATTGGGGTTGATTAAGACTAAGGCACGAACAATAAAGCTATCGTTATCGGCTTGACCATAAAGCGACAACTCGGCCAAATTTCGGTAAATCGTAAAGGTGTCTTCGCCGTCGCCGCCATATAAGGTGGCCGCATAGCTGATACCGTTGCTGACAAAACCCTTGGTTACTGCTGCGGTATCAAACTGATCTTCTTCGGCCAAACCAGAGCTGGCATCACGGGGGGAGTTAAATATCTGCCCCACTTGGAAGCTGTCGTTACCGGCATCACCAAAGACGGTTAGGATTGAACTGGTATCATCAAAGGTAAATACATCATCACCATCGCGGCCATAAACCGTAACGCCACCATTTATGTCGCTGCTGTAATTAATACGCTCAATGGTCGCCCCGGTGCCTACTATAGGCAGGCCATTGGCATCCAATGGCATGGCAAAGATGGAATCAGGGCGGAATAAAAACTGATTGGCTGCGTCGGTACCACGAATAAAGAGGGAATCGCTGCTATCAAGATCGGCACCTGACTGGTCATCAACATTGATGACAGAGTTACCGCTACCGGCGACACCAACATCATAACTATCGGAACCTGCCTGGCCATGTAGGTCCAAGATACCGCCAACACCATTGAGCTCTGTCTGCGCGGCATCACGATCGTAGTTCACTCGCAAGGTATCGTTACCCGAACCGGCATTAACTTGGGCGTAGCGGCCGGTGGCATCGATATTAATTTCATCATTGCCGTCGCCAAGATTGACCACCAGCTGATCGGCATTGGCAGCCTTTACATAAACCTTGTCGTTATCATCGCCGCTATTAACGGTAATTTTATTGGCTACAATACCCGCTTCGATGTCAATCACATCTTCGCCGGCACCGGTATTAATGGTGATATTATCAAGGATAGTATTGGTTTTAATATCAACCAAATCATCACCGCCACCGGTATTGATATTAATATCTAACCAGTCGACACCTTCCTCGATAAAGACCTTATCATCGCGATCATAAACTATGTCTATAATACCGTCGTTATTGGTATCAACATCACCATTAACGGTGATATTGGCCTCTTCGAAACCACGCAACCACAGCCCCTGCCAATCACTATTACCCAGCTCGATAGTATCGTAGCTAACCTGGTAGGCTGAGTTTTCTACTCGGTCTTGCACATACTGATTGCCAACGGTTAATTCAATGATGGCCGTTTTATTGACCTTGACGGTTTCTGGCAAGTAGAAACCAGAGGTGTCCAGCACTGTACTGATATCAACACTGTAACTTTCGTTACTGGCCGCACCACTGCGGTTTAACAGGGCACCGTCTTGCATCATCGGTACAATGGCCTCCAAAGACTGACTTTGGGTTAAACGAATAAGCTGGTCGACATTATCTTCGGTGAAAGCTGTGCCAATGGATGTTGTATCAACGCCCGCTGGCGCGGCAGCAATTAATGCAGTGCGATAATCCGACCAGTTATTCGCGGTTAAGTAGCCCTCTTCTTTACCTTCGCTACTGACCAATAAATTTTTGCTCGCCACTTCGGCATTTAATCGGTTGATGGCTACCGCTTCTAGGATACGATCGCCGGCGCTATCAACACCATAATAAGCATAGGTATAGTAGCTAGTATTAAGAGCATCAATAGCGGTCACATAGGCAACTTCCATATTAAGATTGTCGCCAATCAAACCGCTGCCAACGCCTCCAATGGTGCCGGTAATGCCGTCGACGTTATAGCGGATTTCCAATAGAGTTCTGGTAGTACCGTCGCTATCCTGTGAGGCTAGCTGCTCCAGGGTGCCATCGGTATTGGTGGGGGAATTTTCCACCGGCCCTAAACGATTACCGTAGCCGCCGCCGCCCTGATTCCATTCTGTCGCGTTCGCATGTAAGGCATCATCCCAGATATCTTGTTTATAGCTGTACTCAGCGCTGCGGTTACTCAGGTCAATATCGTTGCGCGCATAAACTTTTAACGACGCTTCTTGTGGTTGAACAGAGTAGCCGTTACTGCTTAACTCGGCTTTCACGCTAACCAAGGTGAGGTAGTTATAAACCGACTGCAACGCCGCCTTGAGTGACGCCGCTGCGCCATTGCTCTGGGCCCATTCGTTTAGCACGCTGTCATTTAAGAGGCTGGTAACCGCATCCAATGAAAACTCACCACTGCCGGTAATAGCAACTTCGTTGCCACCAATCGTTGTGGTGAGCTTAAGCAGCTCCTGGCCTTTTTTGGCTAGGTTTTCGACCTTAGTTTTCAGCGCATTTTGTTCGCTGTTGCTGCCAGTCGTAGCGGCCAGCTTGCTCAAGAGTTCACTCAACTCATCCTTTAAACTGATGGTTAGACTGACCTCTTCGACTTGCATTTCAATATCGGCCGAACTCAAGCTACCGCCATCGGCTAAGCCATCCAAGACGCCAATTTGGCTCTGCTGATTAGCCCGCTCCAAAGCACCTTGGACATCCTGGTGATTAATAACGCCGCTATCGAATAATTGCTGAGCTGTTTGGCTGCTACCGGCTTGAGTACTCAAAGCACTGGTGTTGTTATTGTAGTTATATTCGGCCAGGTCTAGATCCTGACGACCTAGGGTAACTTCTGCACCCGCCACATCGGTAACATTAATATCAATTTTGTCGTTACCGGAGCCACCGGCTAAACGAACGGTGCCGGCGATACGTTCCAAATCAAAATTCGCTGGCAGTATCTTATCCACCACGCGCTGGTTCAAGTCATCAAAGCGATAGGACGCTGCACCAGTAACCGTTTGGTTCTTATAATCCTGACGGATATTTTCGGTAGTATTGTCCGGACGCACCGCCACCACATCATAAAACAGCGAGATTAAGTCACGGAACATGGACGAGCCTTCGCCGGTATTGATATCCGCGTCATCGCCGTAGTCCGGCATCCAAATATCATCATTGTCGCCGCCGGTACCCACAACATGGGGCATATTGGCGGTAGTCTGTACTGTGCGAGACTTAATCGACCAGCTACTCCAATCCCAGTAATGGTAGGTAGCCGTCGTTTTCACCTGAGCCTGACCGGAGTAATACAAATCACCGACGTAAAAATCTGGGTCATGGCCCCAATCGTCTAAGCGGTTCTCGCCGTTATTGGTGCTGTTATAGATTTGATCGGTATGCAGGTAATCACCCCAAATTGTATTGGCGACCGCTACCCGCAAATATTCCTGGTAGAGAATATAATCTAGGCTGCGATTACCCGCCATTAAATCCCTATCAGTCGACTGGTCTTGCTGTTCATCGTTTAGCACCTTGGTATCCGGCGCCAAATTTAGCAGGGTTTGATAGTCAAAAGTATCGGGCAAAATGGGTACGTTGCCGCCATTGGCATACGCCACTTCATAATCGCCATCGGGATAATTCTGCCCCCACTCTTGACTGGATTGGCTGGCAGTTTTAGCAGCCTGCAAGGCCGCCTCAAATGCATTAACATCGGTAAGATAGCTTTTTTCAGGGTCGTATAAGGATAAGAATTCTTTTAGCTCTTCACTCCAAGAACCGGAATTTTCAAAATTAAAAGTATCCCATAAGACCGCGCCACCTACTGGCGCTTCCGCTGCTCGCTCAACACCTTGAGAGAAATATTTAAGCGCTACCGCCAGGTTGGACTCCAACAACTGCCAGTGGTCATAGTCCATGCTGATCTGGGTAATCTCAGAATCATCAACATCCTTACCCCCCTTAACCCAGCGAGCATAAAAAGCCCGCCAAGCCACTTGGATGTCCGCTAGACTCATATCACGGCGCTGAAATTCTATATCATTTTCGGTAATTTCTGCGGCGCCATCAACCACATCGGTGAACAAACCTTGCTCCACGGTATAAACCGCTCTCGATTCCGGGTAGACCACTTCGAAATCTTTTTTCTCACCACCCAAATTAATTTGGTCATCGCCGGAACCCAAATTAATCAGTAGTTCCAACTCAGCGCTGAGGCCGTAAAGGTTGACAACATCGTCACCACTGCCCGTTACTAGAGCAATACGCTCAACATTGGAAATGCCTTCGATTTTTAAACCCGCACCGTATATATACTGCTTATCTAAATTATCGGTGAAAATATAAAACTCATCGGCCAAGGCGGTGCCCGCTATTACAATAGTATCGAAACCGGAGCCACCATTAATTTCTACCCGGTTATTCTCAACATAGTCGATCAATATATCTTTATCGGCTTCATCAATATTATTATCTTCGTCGCCTGCGCCCGCGGTAATTTGGTTACCATCAATTTCATTACCGTCAGCTTGTAAGTGAGCCTTTAAAAAGAAGGTATCATCACCGGACTCACCAAAGAGCTTTAACACCCCAACATTGTGGTTTACTTCAAAATAATCATTGCCCGAACCGCCATAAAAATAACCGTTATCGCTGATACCGTTACTAATACCACCAATACCATCGACAACTTCAATTTCCTTTCCATCGACAACTACCGTTCTGGTACTGAGAACCCGGCCGATAAGGAAATTATCGCTACCTTCGTCACCATAAACTTTAATCGAGGCCATAGTGTCGTCGGAAATAATGGTGTCATTACCTAGGCCGCCTCGCACCTCAACTGTCTCGGCACTAAAATCGTAATAAACACGCTGGTAGTGGTTAGGGTTGCTCAAGGAGATCGATGGAGCCGTGGTTGCAGCGGCGTCGGCAATATCTAAAGGGTCGCTGATGACAGCATTATTGGCAACACTAAGCAGGGCGTAATTACCTTTGCTGTCTTTAGCGGCATCAATAAATTCGATGCGCCAGGGGTCACGCTGGGAACCTGAGCCCGCCACAGTTACCTGGCTAACATTACTTAGAGCCTCAAGCGCCGTTCTAATAGCCAAGGCCCGGGCATCTATCCGCAGCTGTTGGGCGGCCGAATCTAAGCCAGCATCATCGTTGGGGTTGTTCGGCAGGTTAATAACCGCCTGCTGGTCACCGTAGTTGACACTAAAGCTTGGGGTGCTAACGCTTAGTTCTGGGCGGATATAAAACTGCTGGATAGCGTTTAGTGGCTTGCTAAACATAGCATCAATATCTGGTTTACCGGCCAGCAATGCCGCCGTAACATTTGCCTCTAGCCGTTGCACCAAGGCTCGTGAAACGCCAACTTCAACGGCATCAACATCATCACTGAAGAGCTTATGAAATTTTTCTTCGGCATTTTTGTCGGCATCTAAAATAAGAATTTGCCAAGGCTCTGCTGCCGTGCCACTGCCGGTTACAATGACATCACTAATACCGGCCAAAGCTTCCAGTGCCGCTTCTATTTTGCTGGCCGTAGCCGCGCTAATTTGTGCGGTTTCAACGCCATTATAACTAAGCTTAAAACCCTTGCTGGTATCGTTATGAATAATACGCTGACGCGATGTATCAACATCTAAATGAAGTGTATCTGCCTGATTAGTACCCGTACCGCCACCGACTATTTTAACAAAGTCGCTATCATTGCCTGCGTTGGAGCCACTGTCTTCAATCCGAACTTCAGACTGACCGGTAATATCACCACTTAAGGTAATCGTGTAATTATCTCCTTTTACACTGCCATCCAATATAGCTTGTTGAGTGAAGTTGTTAATGGCGAAGTTATTAATCGAGGCACCACCGTAAAGCGCAAACTGCTCAAAAACACTAACGTTTTCCACCTCGTTAATATCGGCGGGAATATCTAGCTCCTCAACACTGCCACTTATTTGCAATTCTGCATCGGAGAGGGAGAAGTTAAGATCTCTCGCTTCCAGTAAAACATCAATTTCGGTTGCATCTGAAGAATCAAAAAAGGCATCAACGCCACCTGAACCAGTGACTTTATCGGAGCCGGTACCGGAATCAATAATATCGGCAAAGCTACTGCCAACAATGCGGTCGTCACCTGCACCACCGATCAAGCTGAGGTTGTCCACTACCCGGGCCGATAGAATTTGGCTGTCGGTAATTTTCTCTACCATCTCACCCGTAGCGATGCCGTCTTCGTCCAAGGCTTCAACTACGGCCATGCCTTCAACAATTTCATCGTTGGGCATCAAGCCGGCAATAAGTTGGTCATCACCGGCGCCACCATCAACACTAACCACATCGCGCGCACCAGCACCACTTTCACCATCGTCATCATCAGTTAGATCGATACCACGTACAGTTATAATTAACTTGCGACTGTCATCGCCGATACGCTGGTGATCTACCTGCAGGGTATCGGTATTTTTGGTTTCTGCAGCGGTACCTTCAAAGTTAACTTCATGGCCAATAATAAAGGAGTCGTTGGCATTGGAGCCTGTAATCCGAATATTATCGACATCGTTGTCGTTAACATAGCTAGGGTCTAGGAACCAATCGGTTTTATCGGTTTGCACCAGCACGCCAAACTCGTTTTCTTCCCATACCGGTTTTTCAAGCAAACGTGGGCCTTCTTTCTCGATGGTTCTATACGCCGAGAGGTAATAATCGTTAGAGGCGCCATTGTCTTCGGTGGTCAGAACCGCCTGTAGGCCAGAGCTTAGGCTTTGCAGCTGCCACTGGCCATCTTCTCCCAGTTTATCGATGGTATGGTAAGTATTAGATTGCCCAGCGGCCAAAGCAGCGACGCCACCATTGCTGAAATCATATTCCAACAACAGGGCCGCAGCATTAGCTAAACCTGAAATTTCAACTTGCCATAAATCAGTACCTGTACCACTGCCTGTTACAGTAACGGTGCCGCCGGTAAACAATTGAATTTGAGCGGCCATTTGTGCGGCAGTAATACCCGACTGTAGATCTACCCTGTCATTCGCGCCGCCATCATGTAAAACCACGCCGGCCAAGTCTAATGGAATTTCGAATCTAACTTGGTATGCAAAGTCATTCGTGGCAGTTTCAGAGCCGGCGGAGCTACCAATGGTAATTGGCTGAAGTAAGGCTGCACTACCGGAGTTGGTGATAACAAAACGATCACCGCTAGCATCGTAGCTAACAGCAACCAACTCTAAACCAGACACTTTACGCATGGCCGTTTGTAACAGGCCCGCCTGGGTTGTTTTGTCAGAAGTGATATCTGCAGCGGCTAAATCAATACTGCTAGATTGATACAAAACCGTAGCCCCAAGTAGGACACTTGCAGTATTTAAATACTGGGTATTGTAATCTTGAACGGTATCGACTTCGGCCGGCACAATAATCTCTTGTACCAAAGTTAGACTTTCAAAGCGATGCCAATCACTGCCGTCTTTATCGGCGTCTTGAATGGCGATATACCAAGGCTCTGCGGTGGTACCAGCGCCACTCACGGTGACATCACCGACGCTAGCCAATGACTGCAAGGCCGAAACCAGCTCATCATTGCTCATGCCCGCCTCAACCAATACGCGCTCGCCGTTGTAAACAAAGTAGGCGCTGCTCTGCCAGCTTTCTAGGGCTAAACTCTGTACCGCTAGACCGGCATCGCGGCTGCTGCGTCTATCGTCATTATTAACGCTTATGCCGTAGCTTTCCGCGCGCAGCTGGCTAAAGCCACCCGCTTCGCTAGCATCAGCCGCAACTAAACTGATTAACCAGTTACCGGCGCTGCCGCTAACCTCAACCCGTTCAATGCTGGCCAAGCTTTCTAAAGCAGCCTTAATATCCGCGGCGCTGGACATATTAATGTCAACACCTTGCTGGCCATACCACAGAGTTTGAGCACCCGTTAAACTTAGCTGTTGTAGACTATTGACTAACGACTGCTCGCTCGCCTGAACACTGCTGCTAGCAGCGTTAATTTCAGCAATATTAAAGCGCTTAAATTCGCGTTCGGCGCCAGAAGGGGTCGCCAAATCAACGGTCCAATTACCGACACTGCCACTGATGGTTACCAGGGTATCGGAAAAACCATCGAGCGCTTCCAACGCGGTCTTTAATTTCGCTGCACTATCAATGCTGCCGTCCAGCAATACAGATTCTGTGCCGTACCAAATTTGCGCTTCGGCGCTGGCATAAGATAAAACTTGCTGGGAGTTTTCAGCATTGGCTGAACTGGCCACCGATTGGTTGTCCAATACCTGTTGAACATTAATGTCCAACAGCTGATAAGGTTCGCTGCCTGAGTGAATGAATAACTGCCAAGCCTGATCTGCCGTCGCCGGTGCAACCACACTAACGTCGCCAAGCCCGCTGATATTCTCTAGCTTGCTTTCCAACAGGCTAATCTTTTCAGCGGTGCTCATATCGGCACTAAACTGTAGCTGTTCGGTTACACCGCCATAATCCAATTCAAACGAGAAGATATTACTGGGCAAATTAAATTGTTGGCGTTGATTGCCAGACAAGGCTTGCTCTGTGGCTGGTGTCACTACACGGCTGTAATCAACAGCGCTGCTAAGTGATTGGCCGCTGATAATTTGCAGCTGCTGATAATCACCATTGCCATCTTTAGCGGCTTGGTCAAACACAAACTGCCAAGGCTCACCTTCAGAACCGTTGCCGGTAACCGTTACCGCGTTGCTACCAAGAAGTGCATTCAAACGAGTTTGGATTAAATTGGCACCATCAGCCCGGCTATCTTTGCCCGCAACAACGGTACCGCCCGGGGCAAAATCTAAGGCTATGGCTTGATCGCCATAGAATATTAATACCGAATCTTCCCAGGTGTTGAGATGCAGCTGCTGGACTTGATTATTCGCAACCAGGTCGGCGCTGGTAATCGACTCTATTAGCTTGGGACTGCCGTCGGGGTTGTAGCTATACTGAGCAGTAACATCGTCAAGGCGATAAAACACTGTATTAGAGCGGCTATCGTCTTTTTGCAGCAATGCGCCACCGTAGTCTTGCACGTTGTAGTGGCTGGCGAACTGCTTGTAGGTACTTGCGCCCAAGGTGGCGCTGACAATTTCAATTAACCATGGCTCAATTTCAGTACCGGCACCAGTAACGGTGACATCGGTAACACTGGCTAAAGATTCAAGTGCGGCTTCAATTTCAGCTGCCGTCATATCCGCATTAATTAATACGCTATCCACAGCGGTACGGCCATTGTCGACCTGATCTACGTCGTAGCCGTAAAAGAAGCTAACTTGGTCTAGGCCTTCCGCTAGGAATAAGGTTTGCTTGCTACCCGGCAAGCCAGTGCCAGATAAATCTTGTGCGGCAGTATCAATAGCGCGTAATTTTGGCGAGCCATCGCTATTGGACAAAAATTCACCACCAGGGGCGAGATCATAGCGATAAAAATACTCACCGGTACGATAGGCAGGATCATTATCATAGACACCATAATCAACCGAATACACCTGGTGCTCGCCAGCCACCGAACGGTCCACCTGCCACATGGTGGCCTCGGCAGAACCAAGTTGGATGTCGACTGTTTGCAAGCTGGTATCCAGCAGGTCACCCAGCTCAATATCATCGCTGCCACCTGCCGCATCTAAAACTAAGTTTTCTACCTGGTCCAATTGCAGCACATCGGCCAAGGCCGCTGATGCTTCTTTAATAGATAAAGCCGCGGTGGTACCACTGCTGTGGTTTAAACGAATTTCGCTGTCACCATCATTAACAGTCGCGGTTAAATTATCGATTCCCGCGCCACCGACTATGCTCAAGGTAGCGCCATCAGGGATATCGGCGTACTGCCAAATTATACTATCATCACCGGTGCCGCCGTCAGCGACAACAGCGCCGGTACCGGCGTCTATTATATCGCTGCCGGCATCGCCTTTGATGGTATTGCTGCCGCTACCACCGTATAACTGATCAAAACCACTGCCGCCTTCAATATGATCATCACCGTCACCGGCTTGAATTAAATCGCCGGAACGTATGCGCAGCTTGGTGTCTACATCAGCGAGATTAACCACCGCCGCATTATGAGTACCGCTGGCATCGTCGACCTTTTGTAGTACTCCGCCAATCAGTTTGTAATCACCACCAGCTTGGGTGCTGATGGTGACCGGCGCACCTTCCTCATTGTAATAGCCAAAGGGTAAGCCATTGGCCTGATAAATTTCTGCGGCGCGCAATAAGCCATCTTCGTTATAGTACTGTGCGGCATTTTCATCGCCACCATAAATAGTATCATCGCCGCCATAGGACATGATGACATCGAAGCCACTGTCCATGCTGGCGTTGTCTTTTTCACCGCCATAAATAGTATCGGCACCCAAAGCGGCCAGAATAACATCGTCGCCACTGCCGCCTTCTATCAACATGCCGCTGTAAAAACTGGGATTGGCTTCGCTGAATTTTAAGGTAATTTGGTCGTCACCGGCGCCACCGCGTATGCGGTAATCTCCGGCACCCAACATAATCGCATCGATATTGATATCATCAATACCGGCGCCCGCTATAATATCTAGGCCGGTAATAATAGGTGGGTTGCTAGATTCTTGGTCAGCCAAGATCTGTATAATGTCGTTGCCTGCTTTAGCATCGACGGTAATATGATTTACCCGGCCATTTAGCTTTTGCAATTTATAGCGATCGACACCATCGGTACCGTTAATAACCAGCTTGTTAATATCGCTGGCCAGAAACACTTCGACTCGCAGGCCGGTGCTGACAATAATAATATCTTCGTCGGCATTATTAGTACGGAAACTAGCTAACTGGGACGAAAATGCTTGCTCTTCAGCCCGGCTCATATACTCAGTATTAACAAAACCTTCACGAGATAAATTTTCAAACGTCAGGTCATTGTCGGCTTGCCAAACATCCACTTTATAATTTTGCGGACCGGATGAGTCATCACCACGATAGTCTAATACCAGGGTGTCGCCGTTGGCATTTTCGGTGAGGCTGCCAAAGCTGCCAGTGGCACGGTAAGCAATATCTTCTGGCGCTTCATGCACACATTCCCAGTCAAACTCGGCAATCACTTCATCAACAAAACGATCACTGGCTTCAAAGATAGTAATTTCACTAAAGCCGAGGTCTAGGCCAACCCAGAAGAATGCCTCAAGAAAAACCGACAAGGTTCCATGTACATCAAATAAACACTCGGGGCCATGGCCGATACGCTCGATTAATTCCGAGCCATATAACTTGCCATCACCTACAGGCAGGTCATTGAGGAAGGCCGTTTCGGTATCATTTAAATCAAATTCAATAGTGGCATTGATACCACCTTTAACTCCCGCTTCGATTAGGCCGCCCAGGCCCAATGAGGCTTTGGCAAAGACTTCTAACATGATGCCGATTTCTTCAACATCGGTGGGGGTATTTTCCAAACCATGGTCATCAAGGTAGAGACCGTCCAATACCAAATAGCTTTTGGACAGGTCGAAACCAGTTTCCATCCATTGGCTCAGGCCATTGGTGTCATAACCAAAATCGAAATTGGTCCAAGCTGAAATGGAACCACCAAAACCAGCATTTAAGCCCGGGTAAATGGGGTAAGATTTTTCATATTCAAACACCAGGTCCAAATCGGGCAGGTCATACCAAAATAAATCCACTGCGCCGCGACCCAGAATAAAGTCCAGAGCTGAAGCTGGGTTTTCCAAAATTGGTATGCGGAACTTTTTCTCACTAGTTGAACTACTGCTAGAAGAATTAGGATTACGCGCGCCGGTGCTATTGGCGCCACTGGGGCCAACCAATGCGGCACGCTGTGCTGCGGTCAGGTTTGAATCATCCGCGCCGGTACCGGCGGTATCGGCATCGCTGGTTTCAGCGTCGGGGTTTTCTAAGAACAGCTCCGTAAGGTTATAGCTGCCGAAATTAATGCCGTCGGCTGAAGATAGAACCTTCGCCTGGTCAACAAAATCAATGGTCGCTTTTAATACCGCCAGCACTTTTTTAGCGGTATCTACGGTTTGGGCAGGTAGTTTTAAATAGGCCAAATCCAGCAAGGTGAATTTGGTAATGCCCAAATCCAGCTCCTGTGTTAGCAAATCCACCACGGGCTTAATTGGCTCAACGATATCGCCAATCACGCCAATGGTATCACCCAAGAAACTATTAAAAACCGACCCCACGTCAATGGTCACATCTTCCAAAATAATCTGTGGCGTACCCATGTCCAAACTAAAACCACTGCCGGTCGACAAGGTGGCATTGGCCAGCTGCTGGTCGTAGCGAATCGTCGTGGTTATTGAAGGCAAAAATTCGACAAAGGCGGCATCTACCGATACCGCCAAATCTGCTTGAGCAGACACGCCGGCGTTTAAGGCCATCTCTACCGACTCGATACCATTGCTTGAAAAGGTCCAGCGGCCATCATTATTTCCATCAATCAGATCTAGGCCTAGGTGCCCCATGATACGGCTACCAATTGACTCCAGATCGCCATCACCATCAATATCAATGTCGATGGTGTCAGGCGTTACGTCTTCCAGGTTAACGGCCAAAAAGCCCAAGGTCGCATCGAGGGTAGAACCGAGCTCTAAGCCCGCTACAACATCCAAGGCTATTTCTTCACCCTGGGCATTCACACCCGAGGTGTCGATAAAAGCACCAAATTCGTAGCTGCTGCCGTCGCTCTCTAGAAAGCCCAAGCCCAAGCCTAGGCCCATTAAATAATCGACATTGGCGAGTAGCTTGGCATCGGTACTTAAATTCAGCCCCGGAAAGCCAACCGAGAAATCAATCTCTTGCTCGCCGGACACCAGGGTGCCGCCGAACATCAAATTGAAAGTGATCAAGCCACTGGGGTCGAATTGTAACTGGATATCATCGCTGCTATGAATTGAGCGATCTAAGGCAACGGCTTTAATTTTTCCAGTGCTGTCATATTGGGGAGCGCCGTATTCATCAAACACCGGGATCATAAACTGGAATAGATCACCGCTACCGTCATCGATCAAGTCTTGGTTCATGGTGGCAAAGGCGTCAAACAATTCGCTGCGCAATAGATCCAACACGGCATCGAAGACTGAATCGCCGGCTATGGATTGCAGTGCACCACCAACGCCACCGCTATAAACTGCTTTACCTTCTGAGTCAAAACCGCTTATCGCACCCATTATTTGTGGACGTAAATCAGCCAGGGACTGGGCCAGGGCATCAAAGGGTTCGCCACCAATTAATGGCAACTCTATATTGTCAATGGCGCGGGACATCTCATCCAAGCCATAAAAGAAACCGCCGGTGCCGGTGTCGCCAGCCAACGCGGAGATCAAATTATCGGGATTGTCCAACCAGCCGATAAGTGCGGCGACCAGGTTAAAATCATCAAAGTTAAAAGACGGAACTGAATAACTGTAGTTAGTACCAAAGCCATCGGCCAGGGTCCAAGCAAATCCAGCGCTGGCTGCCAAGGCATTTTGCGCTACGCCATCACCATCGGTATCGTCGGTAGTACCGCCGATAGGCAGGGCTTTTACCGGGAAGTACAGCGGCAGGTTTAGATCCGCTTGACCGTGGGCCTCGGCAGTAAAGGCATCACCAATTTCATTGGCATTAATCTTACCATCGCCATCGTCCGCATAGGCACCACTTAAGTTGGCACTGAAACCTAGGTCGATAGTGGCGGAGCCATCTTCGGCCAGCAAGCCTAATGTGCCTAGAGCGCCGGCATCCAGTCCGAGCATGAAGGCTATGTTTTCAGCCGCGGCATTGATGCTGACTTCAAAACCCGAGCTTTCAACAAAGCTGGTGGTGATATCACTAAGGTCGTTAAAATCAATACCGAAACCAAAGTCGAGGGCGGCGCTGGCCAGCAATTCCAATTCGGCGTCGGCATTGATTTCAAGGGTGTCGATCACTGGGCCTAAAAACGCCCATTGAGATAAAATAACGCCGTTCTCGTCATAGAAGCCCAGGTCTTTTATATCCAAGGCCAGGGCTACTTGCTTCTGTACCAGCTGCTCTAGATTAAAGTCGACATCCAAAACATTGTCGGCATAGCCAAAAGTGAATAGTTTCACATCTTCGGCCAAATTAAAGACTTTGCGAATTTCGCTATTAATAATATCCGAGAGTTGATAAATATTTTCTGACTCGGCTCGCGCCAGCGCAATAACATCACGGATATCAGCCGCGATACTAGCGCTGCCTTCGCCCAACAATTCGGCGGCGGACAAGCCAATGAGCGGCAATTCGTCGTATAGCGAACCGGTTTGCAAGCGATAAGCCTTGCCATACGTTGCGTCTGCCGGCGTGTTTGTATCTTCTACTAAACGGGCACCGCTGGTGGCAACAAGCTGCCAATTACCATCCTGCCATACAGTTAGCTCTTGCTCGCCGGCAAGACCAGAAAGCTCACCCCAGACTGTTTCAGTACCTACCGTCCACTGGCTTAACCGAACCCAGTCATCGTTGCTATCGCGTAACGTTTTTTCGCTGCCGATGACTTTTGTTGCGTTTGCCGCTGGGTGCACCGTGGTAGTGGCAAGCCAGCGCTCTTCGTTAGCAACGCCGTTAGTGTCGACATAGACCAAATAGTCCTCGCCGACCACTTCGTTCATCACTGATTCCAATGCGGCAAGAATCACATCTAGAGATAAATTATTGAGGGCAACAAACTCTGGGGTGATAAATTCCACCCCACCAAAATCAAGTTTGAAGTTTTCGTCTAAGGTAAAACTAGACTCTAGGTGCAATAAGTTATCGGCATAGCCATCACCATTATTATCATCGGAGCTGCCACCGAACGGGATCGACTCCAAGGGGAAATACAGCGGCGCATCGAGCATGGCTGAGCCATAAATTTCAGCATTAACGGCGCCGGAAATTTCACTTAATTCCAAATAACCATCGCCATCAGTATCGGCACTTTCATCACCGAGGTTGGCGTAGAAACCCAGCTCGACTTCAGCTGAGCCGCTGCGGGCAAACAAGCCCAATGTTGTTACGCCCAGGTCAATACCTAAATCAAAGTCAACATCACTGGCACTGCCTTTAACTTCCGCCGCCAAGCCAGTTTCCGGATCAATATAAAATACCGGCGCGGTGATATCACTGAGGTCAAAACCAAAGCCTAGGTCTAAACTGGCGAAGGCATTAAAATTTAAATTGCCGCTGGCACTGATGGCCAGGGTATCGTCGAGGCCATCAAAACCCAGCCATTGATCTAGCGGCAAACTTTCAATGCCCGCATCGAGGGCGTATTGGCGGCTGGTGCTGTAGTCCAAGTTGAAATCGAAGTCGAATATCGAGCCATCGTAATTTAGACTGACCGGAGCATCTTCCGCACCTAAGCCAAGGAAGCTTAGTTTGCGTAACTCTGTATTCAGCTGCTCTGCCACCTCATCAATATTGCGCGCTTTTTCTCTTACCGTTTGCAGCGCGGTCAGCAACGACTGCGCCATGGTAACTGAGCCATCACCGAGAATATCGGCAGCACTAACGCCAGCCAATGGAATGTCATCATAGAGGCTGCCGTCTTGTATTCGATACAGCTGATGACCATCACTATTGGTTCCAAGCAATTCTTCGGAATTGATATCTCCGGTCTTATACGTTTTACCCGCTTGCCAACTGCCAACGATAAATTGCTGCAGAGCTTGGCTGCCATCAGCCTGGCTGAGTTCGCGACCCAACACTTCGGCGGCTCCAATCGACCATTTATACAAGCGGACTACCTGGCCGTTTTCTAGCTCGACTAGCTGATAAGCCTGCTCGCCGTTTTCCAGCACCTTGCTATAGCCGCTAGCCACCACGGCACCATCAGCCTTCCATGCTTCGGTATAAGTCGTTAGGGTATCGCCGCTGATTTCACCATAAACCTCACGGTCCTCACCGACTAGGTCGACCAACATAAACTCTAAGGTATCTAACACCATTTCTAGGGAGATACCGTTGAAACGCAGCAGGTCTTCGAAGCCGCTAAAGCTAATAGAGTCGGCGATGCTGGCAAAGAAGCCGGCCAGGCCTGCGTCTTCAGGGATAGCCGAGCTTGACGCTGAAATCATGGCGGTTGCATCAGACAACTCACCCAGAGCCGATTGCACCTCTACCGGCAGAATCATTTCATAACCGGTTTGGGCATCTAAGCTGGGCAAGCCCAACAAATCGCCATTGGCATCGGCATTAAGTGCGTCGACACTTAAGCGCGCATCGATACCGAGAGAGATGCTGCTGGCTAAATAAACCACGCCATCTTCTATGCCTACACCCAAAGGGCCAATCGCGGCGGACAAATCAAAGGCCTTGCGAATTAAGCCACTGGCTTGCTCTGACTGAAGATCACCTTTAACGGTAATGGCGGTGCGGCCGCTAACAGAGTCATAGCTAACCGATTCAACCTCATACAAACCGATATGGTCGAGGCTACCGGTAACATAGAAAGTATCGCCTCCGGTAAAAACTTGAACATAGTTGCTATCATCTAGGTCCGGATGGCCCGATTCATGATTACCTTCGACATAAAAAGTGGTGGTACCAAGTGTTTCATCACCTTCCACATCGACCATTTGCAATGGCGCATCACCCAATTCTAGGCTGGCATTTAAACTGGGATTTTCTACAAAGAACTCACCGTTATCTAGACCAAAACGGAAACCAAGGTCAATGCCCATATCCAATAACAAAGGCTGGGACTGATCGATTTCCAAACCGATATCAATAGACGGCAGGCCAAATTCGTTTAAGGCATCGAGGCTAAAGCCGTCCATGCTTAAATCGATAAACTGCTGCCAGCGCACCACATCAAGCTTGGCACTGAACTCAAAGGGGTTGGAGCTGGCGGTCTGCTCGATAACAAGACCAATGCTAGATAGTTCTGCGTTTAGGAAATCAATTAAGCCCTGGCTAGTGCTAACTTCATTAGCCGGATTATTGAAATAACTGGCAACCTTATCGGCTAACTGTTCCAGCTTGGTACTCAGGGCAAAGCTGATTTGATCGGCGGCCGTGTCTAGCCCTAGCAACTCACCTAAGCTTTGATTAGTAAAAGGTAGATCACCCGCATTACTAAAGTAGTCTGAAATAGTGTCACCGAGGTTTTCACTCCAAGTCGCAAAACCATCAATACCCGCGACCAATTGGTTACGGTCGACTTCTTGCAACTGAGTCCACTCGGTGGCATCGGGCAAGATCTGCTCGCCGGTGGTAATTAGGCGATCCATCAAATCATCGCCGTCATCAGCACTATGCTGCAATCCCAATAGGTGACCGATTTCGTGGCTGACCACAGAAAGTAAATCGATAGCGCCAGAAGTCACCGCACTGTTGAGATCGGTGTCCCAGCCGTAGCCCGCCGCATTAGTGTCAAACTGAACAATATACTTGTGCAATGTCGAGTCAGCATTAGAGTCGTCGAAATGCACTCGCGCAACCGTTTTTTGTCCGTCGACATCAGGAAGAATCGATAGGTCGACAGCAACAAATTCAATCGCCGCCAAACCTTCTAATATAGAGCTGTCGGCGCTAGGTAGAATTGCCTGCCACAGAATAATAGACTCAGCTTTAGCCGCATCCAGGGCGGTTTGATTTAAGCTTTGCCCCGCCACGACCGTACCGGCGGCCAATGTTTGCAGGCCTAGGGCCAGTTTGGAGTTTAGGAATTCTTTATTGTTCTCACCGATCAGCTCAGCCAAAGATTTATCTTCGGCCGTGGCATAATCGCCATAGAACACCACCGAATTGTCAGGGCTGGCTTCGTCACCGGTATAAAATAGGGTGATCTTGGTGCCATCACTGGTTTCACCCAGGTCTTTCTTTTTCATCTCCGCGGAAACCGCATCAAAATTCAGAATGTCTTCCGAGCCCATGCCATAGATTACATCGTGGCCCCAATCATCAACAAAGTTAAAGGTGTTTTCGGCGGCATTGCCGATGATAGTGTCATCACCTTGGCCACCGGTAACATTATTAATATTGGATAAAGCAGAAACCGAAGTGCCGCCATTGGCTTGCTTATATAAGCCGGTAGTGGCACCACCTAAGCTAATCCCAGTCGCAATCAGCGATAACTGAGAATCGGCGGCTAAACCACTGATTAGCCATTGATCTTTGCCGCTGTCATAACTGACAGTGATATCACCGATCGGACTTAAGGCCTCCAAGGCCGCTTCGATGGCAGCCGCCTGAACTGCCTTATCCGCACTCGCCTGGTAACTTATGTTGGCGCTAATCAGATCATCGCCACCTTGCTGATAGCGCAGCTGGAACACGCCACGCTCGGCATCAAGGCTAAGGCTTTTTTCAGCCGTTGTTGCTACGGTTATCTCTTGCGCGGTAAAGCTTAGGCTCATGCCAGTAGGCAAACCAGTCACCTGCCATGTATTGGCGACGCTGGTGTCGATAGTTAGGCTGTCCACGGCAATGTCGGGTCTCGCTTCCAGGGCCAACTCTAATTTACTGGCAAAATCAGCCGCGGAATCACTCGCCAAATAAGTCAACGATAGCGCTGTTGCGCTGCCACCATTTGGGATAACCATAATTGAAAAGTTGGTATCTATCGCCAACTCAAACGTCAAAGAATCTGCGCTTGCACTAATTTGAGGAATTGCGGTTAGTGCGACTCCCACTGGCAGGCCATTCACCTGCCACTGGTCCGATCCCAAGCTATCGACACTGAGGCTGCCGGCACCAATGAAGCTTAAACTCTCCAGTGCTGCAAGCAACTCGCCAGCACTTCCAATTTCACTGCTCAGCTGCGCCGTTTCGCCTGGGGCGCTAACGGACAATTTAAATGGCGTTACAGCCGCAGGAACGGTTAGCACCACACTCTGGGAGATGCTGCCACTGCCATTAATTGCACTGGCTTGCCAGCGACCCGATTGGCCAATAGCGCTGCCCGCAGCGGTTAAGCTATCAAAGTCCACCGCCAGCGCGGCCAGCGTTTCCTTGGCTAAACCGTCGTTACCGCCATTGCTAATAAACTCAATCACAAAACGATTACTGGAGGTGTCAGCAACCACGGTAACCAAGCCATTAAGGCTCGAACCGTCATCTAGAGTTAAGGCCTCTAAGGCGCTTTGAATGGCCGCAGCCATAACAATAGAGTCGGAACTCCAATTCATCGCAGTGGTTTCAACTTCACGCTCATCATCGGCAATTAAAGACGAATATGTTGGGTCATTGAGGGTCAGGGTAAAACTGCCACCATCCGCGCGAGCTAAATCTAAAATTTGTTTGGGTACCTTGCTGCCATCGCCTTTTTGTACCACCTCGATGGCCGGAACGTAGAGATCGACACTTATATTTGAAGAATCTAAATTTTCCCAGCTGACAGTATTACTGCCTTCCGACCCGTCAATGATATCGGTACCACCGGTGCTAATGTCGAAACTGTTATCGTCGTCATTGCCTTTAAAGTTATCGTCGCCACTACCACCAACCACGCCGCTGATTCCAGCGACGGCGTAATCTGCCAGCAATGCCGCGGCGTCATCACTAAGCTGACCCAAGCCACCGAAGCGATCACCTTGAATGCCTGAGGCCGAACCGAAATTCCAGCTGGCACTGGGCAAGGTACCCAATAGGGGAATGGTCACGGCAGGAATCAGTTCTTTATTAACCTTGCCTGCATCCACCACTGCACCGGCACCGTAGTCGGAATAATCCAGAACCACACTACCTTCCGCCGACAAGGTTCCCTGTAAACGGGCACCGTCGTGCAATACGACTAGGTTCTCGCCACCACTACCAATGATGTTTTCAATATCATTGGCCAATACAATATTACCCAGGGTGGTTTCAGTCTCACCCCAAATTTCTTGTAAAAAAGGATTGTTAATGGCATCACTCAGTGTGCTGTCACGAGCGATAATGATATTGGTACCGATAGCAATAGTATCGGCTTGACCTTGTGGCTGCTGGCTGCTGTCCTGGTAAGATTGATACAAAGAGACAAAATAATCTTTGTTATCGGTGGTCACCTCGTAAACATCGAAGCGCATATCGCTTTCGACTGCAGAAAAGTCCAAGGTGTCGTAAAATTCTGGTGCCACACCGGCGACTGATATATCAGGCACCTCGGCAATAACCGCCGCCCCCCAGACACCCGAGAATTTGTAAGTATCACCGCCGGTCAAACCGGACATTAGGTGTACGCCTGGGTTCCAGGTTAAACCCAATAATTCGGCAATGCCGCCTATGGCTTCTTGCTGCTCGTCGCTAAGTACTTGGTCAGTGGCGTAGTCCACCACGGTGCCAGCAATTTCACTGGCATACTCTGTTACCTGGCCAGCTAAAAAACCTGCCAGGGTATTGTTGTTGGTAAAGCCTTCGTATTTGGCCAGCAACTGCCCCAAGTTGGAGTTTGGATTAATTGAAACTTGGTCACTAACCTTTCCGGTTAACCAATCCAGCAGAGTGAATTCGCCACTGATTTCAAAGGTATCGCTGCCTAGGGAGCCACTTAGGTCGATACTGCCTGAGCTAGCCGAACGAATAAGGCTATCAATGGCGAAATTAGAGCCCAGTAGTAAATTTACACCGGCCCCATAAACCAGATTGTTGATATTACGCAGATTGCCATCAACACCGGTGACACTTTGGCTATAGTCATTGGGAGTGAAAACCTGTAGCTGCTCAATATCACCCGGTGCATTATCAAAGGTAACAGTATACTTTGGCTGGCCACCGGAAGTATCCCGTGTCACCGTAACTTCAAGTAGGGTAGTACTATTGGCATAAGTCAGCTTTTCTAATTCAGTGGTAATAGTCGCCGACAAATCTGCCCCACTGACGGTGATTTTGTCGGTAGTTTTACCACCCAATATCAAGCGGAAATCACCGCTGCTTAAGCCTAGGATAAATCTCTGTTGCTCTTTCACTGCAGCGGAATCAGCCTTAACTTCTGTTACCGCAACAGCAACACCGGCGACATGTTTCTGCAACTTATCGCTAGACAATAATTTCAGGTATTGCTTGCCGTCCTTAAAGCCTATTGGGTCCTGATTAGCCTGATTATTAAATTCAATTTTGAAATTTGCATCGACAACTGTCACCACCAAATCAGCCCCTAGAGCTGTTAGGGCGTCCTGCACATTCTGGGCCGTAGCATCATGAGCCAAGGCTGCCGTTTGCTTGCCGTTATAGATCAAACGGAAGAATCCGCTGTCGGCTTCGACTTTTAATAGTTGAATTTCTGTAGCGCCAACAATAGCACCGCGAACTTGGCTGGCAGCGGACGCCGTACCGGTATTGGCCGTGCCATCTACAACAGTAAAGCTCACTTCGGTCTCACCTAAATATAAATTGACCTTACCGCTGCCTAACAACTCTAATGCGTATTGGTTTGCCGCAAAAGCTGCATCCAACGCTGCGGTTATATTCGCCAACAACTGATTTTGGTCGGCAACCCAAGCAATATCGGCGGTCGGGCTAGCATCGACATTTATCTTGAAGCTATCGCCAGCCTGCAAGCCACTAACATCCAAATGATACAATGGCAATACTGGGGCGCGCCCCTGGGTGGTGGTGGCCAATGAAATCTCGCCGGGCAGCGGGTTATACAAAGCACTGGCATTAAGCTGAATTAACGATATATCTTCGTTGCCGGAAAAACTTACCTTGAAACCATTGCCCGCAACGGTAACCGCAACTGTCCTGCCATCTAAGGCCGTATTTAACGCAGCCTGGATACTTGCCGCCAGCGTGGTGGCATTTTCATCAAAACTAATATCAGCGGTAACCGCATCGACGCCGGCTAGACCTGCACCAGGTACGGTCAGTTTAAAACTACCGGCCCCAGACAAAACTTTAAGCAGCTGCTCTTCCACCTGAGTTGCACTGCCCTCTTGCAATACGCTGACTGGCGCCGTGATAACTTGCAAGGCTGCAACGCTATTGCCAGGGGTACGGGTAAAAGTAATAACAAAGGGTGAAGACTCTGTGCCTTTGCCGGCCACTTCAACATCCAAGCCCGCATGTTGGCTTAAATCGCTTTTAATATTGGCTGCGGTATCACTGCTATTTCCGGCAATGCTTATATCCAAACCGGTTAAGCTGCCCGCGCTATCGGTATACTGCAATTTAAACGTATCACCGGCGGCCAAGCTGGAATGCAAATACAAGTTTTGCACCGCTTTACCGTCATCACCCTGCACCAGGGTTTCCACCGGAATAGAGCCACTCTGCAAGGCCGTTAAATTGGCAATACTTAACCAAGAACTGGGGTCGCCAAAGGATTTCTCCAAACCGGAGATATCCAAGGTATTGGTCACGGTAAGCTGAGGGATACTCAGACCAAGCAGGTCTTGAATGGAACTTAAACCTAGGGCATCAATTGGCCTTAAACCCGTGCCGCCAATTATGCTGCCTTCAAACTTGGTGCCATCTAAGGTGAAGGTATTGGCATTGCCGCCACCATAAATAATGGTGTTTTTGTCAACATTGGTGAAAACTAATTTATTATATTCCACCTCTTCGGGGAAGAATTCGTTAAATAGATCCACCACCACTGAAGCTTCTGAGAACAAGCCCGAGCGCGACTCTACCTTGCTAACTTCCAAACTTGTGGTTTCAAAAAAGTCTTGCTGACTGACAGCCACACCGGCTGTGTTTGATGCCATTGCATAAACAGAAAAGTCATCGCTATTGGCTTTATCAAAGCGAATATCAAAAACATCTGAGCCCGAGTCTTGGCTAACTTCAACATTAACATCAAGCTGGCTGTCGTCGCTGTATTGCAGGGCATTTAAGGCGGCCGTGATATTGGCGGCCGTTTCCGTTGAATTGGCACCAACGGTAAAGTTAACGCTATCTACGCCAGCTGCGGCTAAAACGGTACCAGCCAAGGTCAGCGCAGGCTCATAGCCCTCATCATTAAAGACAATGTCGAATTTGCCATTAAACTTTCCGGCATCATCGGACTGTGGCGTTACCGTAACCGCTGAGCCACTTAGTACGCGGGAAACAAAATTAGGATTGATGGCTGCATTCAACGCTTTTTCTATTGCCGCGGCCTGATCCTTGGGGTTCTTATCAAGCTCACTTTCAAGTGCAACGGAAATATTGCCGCTACGGCCGGCGCCCGCTGGCAGTTCCAAATCGAACAACAAAGGCCCGGAGGCTGCGCTCAGATCAATCTCATAAACCGCTAGCGCTGGGTTATGATGATAGAAGCTCAGCTGTGCGGTATCTCCGGCAACCAGACTGCCAATATCAACCCGCTGAACTGAATATTCCTCGGTGCTAAAGGTGAAGTTCAGCTCCTTGCTTACGGAGCGGAAATCTAATATCAACTGATGACCATTTTCCGTGGCTAAACGGGTATCAATCGTCATTTCGCTGTCGGCAGGCTTCATAAAATCAGGCAAAAACTGACTGCCCCATTTGTACTCAGTACCCCAACCGTTGCCAAAGATAAAGTTATTGTCTGCGTTAGCGGCGATCAAGGTCTCGATATTACCCAGGCCGCTTTCACCTCGGCCATCAACAGAACTGACCGTGACGCTGGTGATTTCATTATCGGTATTACCGGTAAAGACCTTGAGGTCGGGCAGGTTGACACCCGCCGGCTCGTGAAACTGAATAGCAAAACTATTAGGGCCGGCCACCGTTACGCTAACCGAGAACTTTTGATTCAAAAAACTAATGTATTTAGCCAGCTTAGAATCGCTTTGGCTCAGTTCATTCAGGGCAGTTTCTATGGCTGCTGCGGTAGCCGCGTCATCGGCCCCAGCTGTAATTACAGCTGTTTTCATGCCGCCTAAATCGAGGCGGAACTGAGCCGGGGTCGCACTAGAAAAACTCAAGGTTTGTTTTTCGTTTAGCTCTTGACCATTACCATTTAGGGCGGACATGGTCGCGGTTACAGCCGCGCTACCACTATCCTGCAAATTCTGTGTCGCAACACTTAATACTTCAGGTGTTTTCTTGTAGCCAACAAAGCTAATTTTCAGCGAGTTATCCGAAGCTTTTTCTACTTGTACCTTAAGCTCACTCAATTTATTCAGTGCTGTCTCGACCGTCTTGGCCAGTTCGGTCATATCACTATTAAATGCGATGCCAGTACTGGTAACACCACCCCTGGCCCAACTAATACTCAGATTACCACTGGCGGCAGTGCCAAATTCGATGGTTTGATAGGGATTTTGTAAGCTTTGATATTCAACATTAACGGTATTGGTAGTATCAGCAAAAGCGCCCTGAACCTGACCGGTGGCGGTAAAATTATCCTGCCAAAAACTGGCATCACTACGATTAAATGATGAGTCTGACGAGGTTAGCTCGCCACCGTTAAACAAGTGACCCACTGCACTGGTAATCTGACTAAAATCAATGGTATCGCTGCCGTCTTTTTTAGACTCGATAATACTGGTCTGCCCGTCAAGGCTATCAATGATATAAGTATCATCACCGGCACCACCGATTAGCTGATCATTACCAGCGCCGGCGCTGAGCTGATCATTACCGCTGCCACCAGACACAACATCATTGCCAGCGCCGCCGCTAAGCTGGTCATCGCCGCCGTCGCCCGAGATGGTATCGTTGTTATCACCACCCTCAACATTATCGTTACCGGCACCACCACTAAGCGTATCATTGCCATCGCCGCCGGTTATGGTATCGCTGCCAGCGCCGCCGCTGACGGTATCATTGCCCAACTCACCATGCAGCGCATCATTGCCAGCACCACCGCTAAGGGTGTCGTTATTATCGCCGGCATGAATAGCGTCATCGCCATCACCGCCTTGCAAGTTATCCTGACCACTGCCACCGGTAAGAACATCTACACCCGCATTGGCAACTACCTCTAGACCATCATCACCGACCACTACCGTGTCGGCTTCATCGCCCACCACAACACGATTAACATTGCTGATACTACCGCCAATGCCCGGCGCGCCCGGCGTACTAAAATCAAAACTATGAATATCCAAAGCGGAGTAATCCAGGGTGTTTTTAACGGTGCTTAGATCACCGCCACCACCATTGAGATCACCGCCAATGCCATTAGCCGAGTCAAAGATATAATGATTATTTGCGCTACCGCCAATAATATTATCGACATTTTCGATAATAAACTTGTCGGCTGGTGCCGCTATTTCTGTGCTTGAAATTTCAACCGTGCCGCCATCTTTAATGCGAATATAGACATCTTCCGCTAGCGCACTCAAATCTACGGTTACTACCGCTTCAGCGTTATTTTCAGCGACCAAGCCCTTTACCCAGCCCGTCGCAAGTTGGTAGTTAACCGTACCCAAGCCGCCAATAATTTTTTCGATATTGGCAATGTTACTGATGCTATTGCTACCAACGGTAATGCTTACGCCACTGCCATTAAGATCAATTGTTTGTGTCGCACTGATGGCCGAGAGGTCTAGGCTGTCTTCACCCTCGTCAGCGGCCTCAACAATGGTATTACTGGACCAAGCGTCACCTTCAATGCGATAGCTATCATCACCACGGCCGCCACTCAGGGTATCGGTACCAGCGCTAACGTGAAGTGTGTCGTCGCCATCACCACCCACTAAGGTATCGTTACCGGCCTCACCATCAAGTACGTCGGCGCCGCTGCCGCCCTCTAGCTGGTCGTCATCATCGCCGCCGTATAATTTGTCATCGCCGTCACCACCGACAAGCGTATCAGCGCCACCTTGGCCCCAAATTTCATCGTTGCCGCTGCCGCCATCGAGATTATCGCCAGCTTGCTCTGAGCCGATGACAATATCATCACCGGCACCCGCATCAGCCGCCAAGGCGCCTGCTGCGGTATTACGAATATAATCATCACCGCTGCCACCTTTGGCCTCACGGGCAGAAAAGAAAATAGCCTGACGATCCGTTTCATTTACCAGCGTGGAAAACTGTATGCCGGTAAAATCCAACCAGCTGCCATCGGTATTTTTTAGGCTTTCCGCCTCATAACCACCGGGAGCTGCAACTGCGGTATTATTAACAACAATGTCGCCAGCGTAATCATTGCCAATACGTAATTCATAGCTGGCCGAGGTATTGCCAGACTCCAATAAAGCACCGGGCAGGCTGCCATTGGCCGCCATAATAACGATATTTTTACCGCCCGCTAGAGCGATATCGGCCACGCCTTCCGCGTGAATGGTATAGGTTTTCCCGCCGCTAACACTCACCGCAACATCTACTACGCCGTATTCGCTTACGGTAATTTCGACATCATTATTTAAAGCGGATAGGTCCAAAAGGTTGCGAGCTTGCTGGCCGTCGAACAACAGGGAAACCGCGCCCGCCTCACTAATTTCAGTGAAACGATAAGCTGAAGATGCCAGTTCACTGCTGGGCACTTTTATCGCCTCAACATTGCTACTGCTTAATGAAAATACAATATCTTGTTGCGTAATGGCGACATTCTTGGAGCTGATGGTGAGGCTTTGCACAGGCGCATCGACCAATAACATGCCATCATTGTTTATTTCTATATCAACCGCACTTAAATCCACACCGGCGATACCGGTAGTGGCTTGAATTTTTTCTGCTACTTTTTGTTGCCACAACTGCTGTATAACCGAGGCCAGCTGCTCATTATCAACCGCTTCGGCTATGGTGGCATTGCTGCTGGCGACAGCACTAAAGGCACTATCAATAGCAGCTTGAATATCCGCGGTCCAAGCTGCGCGTAAGTCTTTGCTGTCGCTGTATTGAGAATAGTCGGTAGCAGCAACCGTAACGCTAAAGGCCAGCTGGCTGGCGTTAGCACTGGTGAACTCACCTAAGGCAAGGTGAAAAGTTTGGGCGCTGCTGATAGGCGCGCTTAGACTCGGGGCGGTAAAGTAATCCAGCAGCAATATTTCGGCGCCATCACTGCCATTGCCACTGACCATTCTGGTTGGGGTTGGATCCAAAGCGCCATCCCAAAATGCAATGTCACCGCTGTCTGCGACCATGCTGACTTTACCAAAAACTTGATTGACACTGACCGGCGCTTTTAGCTGCTCCTCAACTACCGCTCCGGCCAAGGCAGTATTTATAGCGACCTGAATATCTTCAATCCACTCGGCGCGTATTTCTGCGTTGCTACCACTGTATGTTTTTGACGCCAGCACGACATCTTTCCAGGCCGCTGCACGCCCGATGGAGGTGGCTTGGTAATCACCGGTGGCCAATTTGAAGCTCAGCGCCGCTGATGTCGGACTACTGGCGCTGGGCGCGGTGAACCATTGGCTTAAGTTCAGGTTTACTTCGTTTTGTGCGCCGGTTTCATTATAGGCACTGGGCAAAATGGCATCCGCGCTGGCGCTATCAGCCCAAAAAGCAACATTGCCGGTTAGGCTTAGCCACACCTGGGCACCCGGCTTAAGATCCACATCGGGAAGAACCGCTGAACCACTGCTTACATTCGCAGCGATAACGGCATCTTCCAATACTTCAATGCTACCGACTTGGGCGCGAATTTCGGCCTCGGAAATAACACCTGAAGACACGCTAACCGGCTGCAAATTTCCACTGCTGTCCAGCACATAGAAAGTAAAGCCGCCGTAACTGACGTCTTGAATAACAGCGGGAATATCGGGTTGATAGCTCGACGCATCGAAATTGACCGGGCCACCGACATCGGTATGGCTAACAACGGCGGTTTCATCCACCACCGTTATTACCTTGTCGTCAGCACTGACCGTTAGACTATTATTGCTGCTAGAAGTATGGCTGATACTCAATGACAGGCTGGCATCAAAGCCCGACATATCCAGTAAATCGTTGCCTTCGTTGTTATACTCATTAATAGTCAGGTCAACGCTTTGCCCGTCATAGTCTTCGGCTTTAACAATATAGGTATCGTCACCCTTGCCACCGCTTAGCTCATCGTCGCCAGCATAACCGCGCAAGATATCCTGGCCGTCGCCACCCGATAAAGTGTCATCACCTAGGCCACCATAAACGTAATCTTTACCACCACCGGCTTCAAACGTTACGCCGCTGTCATTGCCGGTAAAAGTATCCGCACTATCACCGCCAACCACTTTCACCAAACGACCAATGACATTGCTATCAATATTGCCAATGCGGGAAATTATCCCGCTAGACAGGTCAATATTATTTTTGCCACTGCCTTCATAGCGCAGCACTAAACTACCTAGTGCCGCTATGGTGCTAAGCGTGCCATCGAGGCTGGCACCCTGGGCAATGCGCAAAATAATATTTTGGCCGCTTTTACCCACATGCAAGTCTTCTATTGCGCCATCACCCGCACGCTTATAGGTCGTGGTATTACCGGCTTTGGTAACCGCTATCGAGCCGTCTGCTTTAATCAGAACATCCAGCTCACCATCGACATCCGACAGGTCCAACTTATTGATCGTCAGGTCGAACTCTATCGTCGAGCTGCCGCTAAAATCTCCATTGGCGGCTGTGGCGGTTTTACTACTGGTATTTTCCGATAGCAATACACCCCCATAAAACGGATCATTAGAAGAAAAGGCACTGGGTATTTCAACATAACCGGAATGCGTTTCTAGAATCCAATCACCACCGATAATACCGCTGCCGGTTAAGTTATCAGACGCGGCGATATCGGCACCGGTGATACCGGCAAGGCGTTCAATAAAATCAAACCCCAGCTGTCCATTGGCGACATTACAGCCGTAGAAAAGCACATCGCCATTGTCCGTTAAGGCGCCACCCCAGGTTTTTAATGCGATTTCAAACTCGGTTAAATTGTCATTGCTTAAGGTAACGTTACCTAGCTGCAGCTGCCCTGCACTACCGTGGGAAACTACGTGAATAGCACTAAGGTCTTGATAATTACCGAGTACCTCGGCCAACAGCTCAACACTGTTCTTTTCCTTATCATCACCCAGCAAAATAACCGTAAGTTGGCCTTTTTCCGTTTGCCACTCGGCTATTTGAGTGTCTGTTTCGGCGTAGTTTTGATAATTTAAATCGTCGGCGATATCACCGACAAAGCGATCGACAATTAATTGATAATCTTCAACGTTGGCATCGACCACCAAAACCTGATGGCCCGACATCTGTTGAACAAAATAAATACCGTCGTCCTGGGGCTGAATAAAACGCTGTTCACTAGCAGCGTCATCTTCTACTCCCGGCTGTAAAAATTCGGGCGGCAGCTCGCGCAACAAACGCGGCTGCTCTGGCTCATTGCTGGCCTCGCTGGCATAGCTTTCCAACACCTGCTGAATCACTTGCTGCTGGTCCAGTTGATCCCGAATAATCTGGTCCCCGGCATAGGGGGCTAAATCGGCGGACAATAAATATCGCGCCTCCATTTGCTCAGCCAGGTATCGGTTCTTTCGCTTAGCCTTGTAAGACTGAAAGTTCCAAAAAAACTTACGCGTCTCGCGGTTGCGTATGAATTTGGACTGCATTAAACGAGCAAAAATATATTTCATGTTCCTAACCTAGTGTTGGCTGGATTATTCGGGAATTCGGTTGGGTAAAGCGCTGGCTTATTGCAGCCAGTTGTTTATTAACACCAAGTCTTCTTCGACCAAGACACCAGCGGCGCGCTTGAGCTTTAGACTATTAATGGCGTAATCGTAACGGGCGGCAATATAGTTGCGTTCGGCATTGGCCAGATCGCGCTGGGCGTCCAAGACAATCAGAATGGTGTATAAACCGTTTTTGTAACCGCGCTGTTTGTTTTCCAGCACCGCTTTTTGTGCCATCACAGTTTTATGCAGGGCCTCTATCTGGGCGATATTGGCGACCACTCCCTGAAAAGCCGAATTCACTTCGGTTTGCACGGTGCGCTTGGCTTTGTACAGGTCTTCCTGGGTTTTATACATGCGGCTAATGGCCTCACGCTTGCGCGAGCTCACCGCACCACCTTGGTAAATTGGCAATTTAAACTGCAATGCCAACTCATCACTTTCGGTCTCACTGGCGCCACCAAAGAGCGAGCCGCCAGTGTCTTCGTTGTATTTGCGATAGACCAAGTCCAAGCTGGGGTAATGACCGGCATTTTGCGCTTTGATTTCCTTACGTGCCTCGGCCAAGCGGTGCTGCTGTGACCTCACCTCAGGGTTGCGCTCCAAGCCCTGCTCAATCCAGTCGCCGGGGGATGCTGGGTCAGGGGTGGCCAAGGGTATTTTTTCTTTAATAGGGCGTAAATCGCCGGGCATTTCGCCGGTCATTTCCATCAGCGCAAACTGAGCATCACCCAGAGTCTTAGTGAACTGGGCCTCCTCGGCCAAGGCGGTATAATAACGCGCCTCGGCATCGACTACTTCAGAAGCCCGACCCAGGCCCGCCTTACGGCTTTTAGCGGTGAACTCAGCGTGCTTCTTTAGTGCCTTTTTCTCCGCCCGAATCGCCCCCAGCTGCTCTTGGGTTTTCAATACGGTGAAATAACGCTCGGCGACATCGGCCAATAACTTCTGCTGGGCACTGTCAAAGTCTGAATCTGCCCGCAGGCCCACATCTTTAGACTGGCGGTAGCGAGTCCAAAACTCATGGTTATAAATAGACTGGTTGAGCGTCAGGGTGTAGGCCGTCTGATCGTAGTCCGCCGAGGTAGCATTGGTAACCTGGTTCTCAGACTGCTTGATGGTGTCGGTATTCTGCCTTTGCTCAACATCAAAGGACAAACTTGGCAATAACCTGGCCCTAGCCTGCTTGACCGCCTCTTTCTCGGCGGTACGAAGAAAGCCCGCCCCCAAAAAACTCGGGTCTGATTGCTTGGCCTTGGCCAACACTTCAACCAAGCCTTCTGCCGCTTGAACAGAAGCCGCTAATGAAGTAACAGACGCCACCAATATGCCTATAAGTATTCTCATGACCTACCCCCCCGCATGATATTTATCTATTTTTTACAGTTTATTTTTTAAAAGCTCTATTCTTCTAATGACCCCGCGACCCGGGCCGGGCGGTCACTTTTTTACCGCTCCATGCCATCACAAGACACTGGCACCCATGGCCTTTTTTCACTGACCTCGGAGACTAGCAAATAATGTAAGCGGATGATCCTACTAAAGTAGCATTTCTGGAAAATAAATAGGAGTAATCCGCGCTAATGACCGATAAACTATGGCCATCTGTCCACCTGAGAAGATAGAACCTTGCTAAACGTCAAATCCAACCCAGAAAAACACCCACAACTTAAGCAAAAGATACTCGTAGAACTACTAAAATCTGACCTGCAAGGGAATAACGCCACCAACTTCAGCTACCTAGTAACATCCGGTCTGTTTTTTGCTTTTTTCAATCAAGCCGACCCTGGCTACGGGCTCGAGCTGTGGCTAGCATTCACCATTATTGTGTCAGCACTGCGACTTGCTCTAAATCACTACCTTAAGACCATTGCTGACCGCAGTGACTGGCTTAAGCGATCAATATGGCTAAACTGCTCGGTAGCCTCTCTCTACTCATTATCTTGGGTGGCAATGTTCGCCCTATGCTTTGATGCCAACGCCAACAGCGCCTACCTATTAATTTCCCTCAGCCTAGCCATGATCATGGCCACGGTCGTTAACTCCTCTAACTTCGTGCCTTTTTTCCACATCATTTGCCTGCCCACCACAGTCATAATGGCCGCCATGTTAATTTCTGACGACAACCCACAACTCCGGCTAATCGGCCTAGTGGTCCCTGTTTGTTATGGATATTCTTGGAGCTTGATACTTAAATTCAACCGAGATATACGCAGCGCTATCATTTTACGCTTCGAAAAAGATCAATTACTGGATGAGCTGGAACAAAAGCGCCACCAAGCCGAGAAAAGCTCCAGCGACAAGTCCCGCTTTTTAGCCGAGGCCATTCATGATTTGCGCCAGCCTCTGCACGTATTGGGATTATTCTTTGACACCATTAAGTTGCGGGCCACTACGCCCGAACCGCTGCACGCCAAAGTAGACGCCTCGATCGAACACCTCGAGCAGCTGTTCGATAGCCTACTGGACATATCTAAATTAGACGCCGACGCTATCAGCGTTAACCCCAGCAGCTTTTACAGCCAGGTACTGCTACAAGAACTCCGGGACGAACACCTACCGAACTGCAGCGGCAAGCAATTGCAGCTGCATATGAGCAGCGAGATTGAGGTGCTGCATACCGACCGCCAGCTGCTCAAGCGCATTCTCGGCAACTTACTCAGCAACGCCGTGCGCTACACCGACACCGGGCAGGTTAAACTTAACATTGAGAGCAACGATCAAGACGATGGCACCAACTGGGCCCGAGTAACCGTTAGCGACACCGGAGTGGGCATCCCCCTACCCAAACAGAGCATGGTATTCGACGCCTTTTATCAGATAGACAATCAACGCCAACAGGGCCTGGGGCTGGGCCTCGCCATCGTCAAACGACTTAGCCAACTATTGATGCTGGACCTACAGCTGGACTCCGAACCGGGCCGAGGCACCCGCTTTCAATTTGCCATTCCCTGCGGCGAAGCCACAGACATTAAAGTCGCAGCCATCATTCAGGCCTCTCCGGCCGACCACCAGGCCGACATACTGGTACTCGACGACGACGCCAATATACTCGACGCGATGGAACTTACGCTTAAACATTGGGGCTACCGCGCTATCCCGGCCAGCAGCATCAAACAGGCAATTAGCGAGATTACCAACCCCGCCAACAGCGTCGAGCTTATTATTTCGGACTACACCCTAAGGAGTGGCAGCAACGGCATAGACGCTATTACCAAGTTGCGCCAGGCCAGCCAGATCAATCTGCCTGCCCTACTGGTCAGCGGCGACACCACAGCAGAAATACTCAACCTAGCCGAACAACAAAAGTTATTACTGTTGCACAAACCCCTGCGGCCGACCGAGCTGCGGCAGCATATCTTGAAATTACTGCATCCCAGCCCTGCCAAAGTAGGAACCTAGCGAGTCGTCATTTGCTATATTAGGCAAAAAACACAGGGTCAATTTAATGCCAGCAACGTTTGCGCACAGCCTTAACGCTAAGATATTGCGTGAGCGTATTATCACTGACCGCTCCTTTGATAACTCCATCAATGCCGCCAACACCCTGGCTATCATTCTGTCATTTATCTTATTTAATAGCATTGATGAAAACCCGCTACTACTGGGCTGGCTGATTCTGGCCCTAAGCTGCTCGGCAATCCAATGGCTGGGCAACCGCCACACAACCCTCGAGCTCGACCAGCCTAACGGGCTGACGCGGTCGATTGCCTTTAGTAAGTTTGTCTCGGTGTTATACGCCATCGTTTGGGCCGGGCTGTTCTACCTTTGCTTTGACCCCAGTTCGAATTGGAGCTATTTACTACTGGGTATTGCCTGCAGCATTGTGGCCGGCTCGGTTATCTCCACCTCGGTATATATGCCCTTTTACTATTACGCCACCATCCCCCTAGTTAGCGCCGTGACTGTAATTCAGCTGCTATCCGGCGCAGTGGATTACATCGTAGCCTCTGGCCTGGTCATTGTTTTTTTTATTATGTCGACCATTCTGGCAGAAAAAATGAGCCAGCAGCTGGGCGAATCACTGCGACTGCGGTTCGAAAAAGACGACCTACTCAAACAACTGGAAGAAAAAAAGTCCCTGGCCGAACGCACCAACATTAATAAATCTAAATTTTTGGCCACCGCTATTCACGACTTGCGCCAACCCCTGCACGCCCTCGGTTTTTTTATCGACACCATTAAAAGCGACCCGATAAATAACCACCATTTATTTCGCAATGTCGACGCCTCGATTGTAAACCTTGACCATTTATTTGACGCCCTGCTGAACATCTCCAAACTTGAAGCCGGCGTGATCAGCGTGCATAAACGTGACATATTAAGCCAGCGATTTTTGCAGGGAATAGCCGACGAATTTCGTCCAGAATGCGCAGAAAAACAGCTAACTTTAAAATTAGACAATGAAGTTGAGGCGCTGTTTACCGACCCGGATTTACTCAAGCGAATTATTGGCAACCTACTTAGCAATGCGGTGCGCTACACCTCACAGGGCAGTGTTTGTCTCGAATTGAAGCGCCACAAAACGCAACCGGAAGTGGCCCTACTCGCTATCGCCGACACCGGCCTAGGAATTCCCGAGGGCGAAGCTGAAGCCATCTTCACTGAGTTCTACCAGCTCAACAACCCCGCCCAAGCCAAGCGCCAAGGGCTAGGCCTAGGCCTAGCCATTGTCAAACAGCTTAACCAACTACTGGGCTATGAAATTAAGCTCTGGTCTCAGCCGGGGCTCGGCAGCCGTTTTGGCATTAAGATCCCAATGGGGCAAGCTGACGCGGCCATGCGCGATGAACCGCAAGCCAGCGTCAGCCACTTAAAACTGCAGGGGCGAGATATACTAGTGCTAGACGATGACCCCGACATTCTCGACGCAATGAATGCCTGGCTCAGTAACTGGGGCTGCAAACCTCAGTGTTTTGCCACTATTGAGCAAACCCTAAACTTCATCAAAAACAATCACTGGCGGCCCGAGCTCATCATCAGCGACTTCCAGCTGGGACCGGGACAAAACGGCGTGGAAGCAATAGATAAAATTAGGGGACTATGCCAAACCAATATCCCTGCAATTATCATCTCCGGCAATACCGCAGCAGATTTTTGGCAGCAGATATCACAACAAGGCTACCCCTTGCTGCAAAAACCATTAAAACCAGCGGAATTACGGCTGCGTATTATGCACAGCCTGGAGATGTAAAGCGCCGCGACGCAACATGCTGAGACGCCGTAGAATTAAAAACCCAAAACCTAGGGCTTAGCTACAAGGCCGAGTTTTTCGGCCTTGCGCACACACTCCAAACGACTTTGAGCTGAAAACACATCAAATAAAGCGCTGACATGGGACTTGACTGTTAACTCCGAGATTCCCAGCAAAGAGCCAATTTCCTTATTACTCAAACCCTCCGCCAAACTCGCCAACACTTCGGCTTGACGCTTGCTGAGCATATAGGACTCACGCCGATTCACACTATGAATCTTCTCTGCTACCTCAGGATGCAGGTATGTGCCCTGACTCAAGACCTGCCGTATGGCATTCAACAACTCTTCTGGCTGACTGCTTTTATGGACAAAGCCACTGGCGCCTAAATTTAAATATTGCCGGATAAGCTGCACATCCTCAGCCGAGGAAATCAGCAGCACCGGCACAAAAATTTTATTCTGCGCCAGGAGCTCAACCATGGTTAAACCATTAAATTTCGGCATAAAGATGTCAGCTAGAACCAAATCTGCCACCGGGTTAGCCTCTAGCGCAGCAAACGCCTCCTGCACATGCTGATAGGCCTCCAGCGTGGCGGCCGGCAGGTGACTAGCCAATAGGGACTTAATCCCCTGTAGGAAGAGGTTGTGATCATCGACAATGATTATACGCATGGCGGCTAATAACTATGAGCTCAGTAATTGAGCCGCATTATAGCGCCCGCGAGTTCACAGCGCTCCTGCTAAAGAACCAATACCTGCTCCTCCCCACGCTAGTTAAACCCCAAAGCCAGCAACGTGGTGACATCAACAGCCATTACTCACCTCAATAAACCGGGGTAAGAAGACGTAAACTCACCGATGTAGCACTTCGCTCACTTATTTTTAGCCCCACCAGAGCCCTAAACCTGTAATAAATTACCGTCAGAGCAAAAAACCATCACTTTTCTCCTTTTTAAGGTTCAATATCTGGATCAGACTCTGTACAATTACGCGCTATTTTTTGGGTTTTCGCCTTGATTCAATCGAGAAACAGTAATGACTGAACTATCACAATATCGCAACATTGGTATCTTCGCTCACGTAGACGCCGGTAAAACCACCACCACCGAGCGTATCCTTAAGCTTACCGGTAAAATTCATAAAACCGGTGAAGTACACGACGGTGAGTCCACTACTGACTTTATGGAACAGGAAGCTGAGCGGGGTATTACTATCCAGTCAGCTGCTGTTACCTGCTTCTGGAAAGATCATCGCTTTAACGTAATCGACACCCCGGGCCACGTTGACTTCACCGTTGAAGTTTATCGCTCTCTTAAAGTCCTAGATGGCGGCATTGGTGTTTTCTGTGGATCAGGCGGTGTTGAGCCTCAATCAGAAACCAACTGGCGTTACGCTAACGAATCTGAAGTGGCACGTATTATTTTCGTTAACAAACTAGACCGCATGGGTGCTGACTTCTACCGAGTCGTTAAACAGACTCAAGACGTATTGGCAGCCAACCCACTGGTTATGGTTCTACCTATCGGTATCGAAGACGACTTCGTTGGTGTTGTTGACCTGCTTACCCGCAAAGCCTACGTTTGGGACGACACTGGCCTGCCTGAAAACTACGAGATTACCGATGTTCCTGCGGACATGGTTGATAAAGTAGAAGAATACCGTGAAATGCTTATCGAAACGGCCGTTGAGCAAGACGACGACCTAATGGAAGCATACATGGAGGGTGAAGAGCCTTCGATCGAAGACATCAAGCGCTGTATCCGTACCGGCACACGCACCATGGCCTTCTTCCCAACATACTGCGGCTCCGCCTTCAAAAACAAAGGTGTGCAGCTTATTCTTGACGCTGTTGTTGACTACCTACCCAGCCCAACTGAAGTTGACCCACAGCCGCTAACCGATGAAGAAGGCGAGCCTACTGGTAAGTTAGCCATTGTATCTACCGACGAAACCTTTAAAGCGCTAGCGTTTAAAATTTCTGATGACCGTTTCGGTGCGCTGACTTTCGTTCGTATTTACTCCGGTACATTGAACAAAGGCGACACCATACTTAACGCTGCGACAGGTAAAACTGAGCGCATCGGCCGCATGTGTGAAATGCAAGCTGATGACCGCAACGAACTCTCTTCCGCGCAGGCGGGCGATATCATCGCTATCGTTGGCATGAAGTCTAACGTTCAAACAGGTCATACCCTCTGTGACCCTAAAGACCCTATCATTCTTGAAGCAATGGTATTCCCTGAACCAGTAATCTCTATCTGTGTTACCCCTAAGGATAAAGGCTCTACTGAGAAGATGGGCGTCGCGATCGGCAAAATGGTTGCAGAAGATCCAACCTTTAAAGTTGAAACCGACCAAGACTCAGGCGAAACAATCCTTTCCGGTATGGGCGAGCTTCACCTGGACATCAAAGTTGACATCCTCAAGCGTACTTACGGTGTTGAGCTTGAAGTAGGCCAGCCACAGGTTGCTTACCGTGAAACTATCACAGCAGAAATTGAAGATAGCTACACTCACAAGAAACAATCTGGTGGTTCGGGTCAATTCGGTAAGATCGATTACCGCATCAAGCCTGGCGAGCCCGGTACTGGCTTCCTGTTCTCATCAGTCGTAGTTGGCGGCAACGTTCCTAAAGAATTCTTCCCTGCTATTGAGAAAGGCTTCAAGAGCATGATGGACGAAGGTGTTCTTGCCGGATTCCCTGTACTCGATATTGAAGTTGAGCTTTTCGACGGTGGCTTCCACGCAGTTGACTCCTCTGCAGTTGCTTTCGAAATCGCTGCTAAAGGCGCTTTCCGTCAATCAATTCCAAAGGCCTCGCCACAGTTGATCGAGCCCATCATGGCTGTTGACGTGTTCACTCCAGACGATCACGTTGGTGATGTTATTGGCGATTTGAACCGCCGTCGCGGCATGATCAAAGACCAAGAAGCTGGCGTTACTGGCGTGCGCATTAAGGCAGACGTTCCACTATCTGAAATGTTTGGATACATCGGCAGCCTGCGCACCATGACCTCTGGCCGCGGCCAGTTCTCTATGCAATTCGCACATTACCTGCCTTGCCCACAAAACGTGGCTGAGAAAGTAATTGCTGACGAGAAAGCTAAAAAAGATGCCGCGAAGAAGTAAATAACTCGCTGAGCACACCTTAAAAACCGCAGTTTAATCACTGCGGTTTTTTTATGGGATTTTTTCAGTAAATACCTCACCATCAACCATGACTGCATCGAGCTTGCCACCGCCCCAAAAGCCCTACTAACAATCAAAACTGACTGCCTTAGCCCCACTAACACCCCGAATAATAGCCGGACACTTTCAATAGACATAAAAAAACCGGAGACAAGCTCCGGTTTTTTTATGTGCTTTTGTTAGCTATCGCATCGATTACTCGATGATCTTAGCAACAACGCCCGCACCAACGGTACGACCACCTTCACGAATAGCGAAGCGTAAACCTTCGTCCATGGCGATGGGGCAGATCAAGGTAACAGACATTTGCACATTGTCACCAGGCATTACCATTTCAACACCTTCAGGCAATTCACAAGCGCCAGTTACGTCCGTAGTACGGAAGTAAAACTGAGGACGGTAGCCTTTAAAGAATGGCGTGTGACGACCGCCTTCATCTTTAGACAGTACGTAAACCTCACCTTCAAACTTGGTGTGCGGAGTAATTGAACCAGGCGCCGCCAATACTTGGCCACGCTCTACTTCTTCACGCTTGGTACCACGCAGTAGAACACCAACGTTCTCGCCAGCGCGACCTTCGTCAAGCAGCTTGCGGAACATTTCAACACCAGTACAGGTAGTTAAGGTAGTGTCTTTAATGCCGATGATGGCAATCTCTTCACCGACTTTAACAATACCGCGCTCAACCCGACCAGTAACAACAGTACCGCGACCCTGGATTGAGAATACATCTTCAATTGGCAGGATGAAGGCACCATCAATGGCACGCTCGGGTTCAGGAATGTAGCTATCCAGAGTTTCAATTAACTTCTTAACAGCGGTGGTACCCAACTCGTTTTCATCTTCACCGTTCAGTGCCATCAAGGCAGAACCAGCGATAATGGGAGTGTCGTCACCTGGGAATTCGTAAGCGTCCAGCAGCTCACGCAGCTCCATTTCGACCAACTCCAGCATTTCAGAATACTCTTCTGAATCAACGCCTCCGCAATCTTCAGCCAACAAGTCAGCTTTGTTTAGGAATACCACGATATAAGGTACGCCAACCTGACGAGACAGCAGGATGTGCTCACGGGTCTGAGGCATTGGGCCGTCAGTCGCACCACATACCAAGATCGCGCCATCCATCTGGGCAGCACCAGTGATCATGTTTTTAACGTAATCGGCGTGACCGGGGCAATCTACGTGAGCGTAGTGACGGGCAGGTGAATCATACTCAACGTGAGACGTTGCGATAGTAATACCGCGCTCGCGCTCTTCTGGAGCATTATCAATACCGTCAAAAGCAACAGCGTCGCCGCCCCAAACTTCTGCACAGACGCGAGTCAAGGCCGCAGTTAGGGTAGTTTTACCATGATCGACGTG
>Ga0209292_1000580_pt1 | contig 47577 bp, 41 predicted proteins | sample GOMGulsemesocosm_2_FD_184634 | JGI IMG/M metagenome (GOLD analysis project Ga0209292, IMG submission 184634) | Methane-oxidizing microbial communities from mesocosms in the Gulf of Mexico - GOM9C Gulf of Mexico (SPAdes) (version 2) | ecosystem: Environmental > Aquatic > Marine > Cold seeps...
AAGCCCTAAAACAACCGTTAAACAAACCGGCCTAGCTACAAGAGGAGGCGCAGTATATCCACACCCCAACGAATAACAAGCACTATCTCAAACTAATTTCACACGGGCTATTTTCTTCTTGCCCGCCTGGATAACAACCTCACTACCAACCACCAATTTCAGTGACGCTTCACAGGGCTGACCATCTATATAGACAGCACCACGACCCAACACATCACGCGCAGCATTACTGTTCGCCACCAACTTAGCCATTCTCAATACCGCACTAATGGGCATATCGGCCTGACCATCGGTTGAAACCTCTACTTCCGGCAGGTCTTCGGGGATCTCTCCTGCCTTCAGGGTATTACCGGCACCTTTATGGGCATTCTCTGCCGCTTGGCGACCGTGGAAACGCTCAACAATCTCTTCAGCCAACTTAATCTTAATCGGCTGCGGATTAGCGCCACCCTCCACCTCCGCTTTAAACTGCTCAACCTCAGCCATTGGCCGGAAGCTCAACAGTTCAAAATAACGCCACAGCAGCGCATCCGGCATAGTGAGAATCTTGCGATACATCTCGCCCGGCAAATCACTCACACCTATATAGTTATTTAAAGACTTGGACATCTTCTGCACACCATCCAAACCCTCAAGGATCGGCATGGTTATCACAACTTGAGGAGCCTGACCAAAATGCTTCTGCAATTCGCGCCCCATCAATAGGTTAAACTTCTGATCGGTGCCGCCTAACTCAATGTCTGCCTTCATCGCAACCGAGTCATAACCCTGAATCATCGGATACAGAAATTCATGAATGGCGATCGACTGCTGATTGGCATAACGCTTTTTAAAGTCATCGCGCTCCAACATCCGCGCCACACTCTGCTTGGCCGCCAATTGAATCAGATCAGCCGCATTCATCTGCCCCATCCATTCGGAGTTGAACACAACCTTGGTTTTAGCCGGGTCCAGAATTTTAAACACCTGCTCTTTATAGGTCTTGGCATTTTCAGCCACTTGCTCCGGCGTTAACGGCTTACGTGTAGCACTCTTGCCGGTCGGGTCGCCGATCATGCCGGTGAAATCACCAATCAAGAACAGCACCTCATGGCCCAACTCCTGAAACTGGCGCAGCTTATTAATAAGCACCGTGTGCCCCAGGTGCAAATCCGGCGCGGTCGGATCAAAGCCAGCCTTAACCCGCAGCGGCTTCCCACTTTCCAACTTAGCAATCAGCTCATCTTCCAACAAAATCTCGTCGGTTCCGCGCTTGATGATTTCCAGAGTTTCAGTCATTGATGTCATAACTTATTGATCCCGCTCAATACAATTTCAAGATAATTAACGCACGATTTACTTGGCTCATCACGTCACACATTCGCAGGAGCCTTGCGTAAAAAGCGGCGATTATAGCATTGAGACTTAATGCACCCTATGACAAGGCGTACTTTATTAATAAAAAATTGTTATACTCCGCCAGTTATGAACCATACTTAAGATAACAAGCCGAATTTGCGGCTTTAGTTATCAACTATTTACCAATCAGCTTTAAAGTCAGACTATGCCAAAACGTTATCCAAAAGGTCATCTTCTTATTATCAGCTGCGTGGCCGTCATCATGGGCCTTGTATTACTGGTCGCGCCCTCTGAAGAAGTCTCTGCACGCCGCAATGAGCAAGCATTACAGCTGCCAGACAACCTGACCGAGCAACTGGATAGCCAACAAGCCAGCTTTCTACCACCCGAACCTGTTGAGAACTGGAACACCGTCACCGTTAAAAGTGGCGACTCTTTAACCGCTTTGTTCCTACGCGCCAAACTGACTGAGCGTGACGTTTACCACATTACACAAGCAGCCAAAGACCACAAAGAGGCCAACCTGCATCGCTTACGCCCTGGCCAAACTATTTCGGTTGTTGTTGACGACGGCCAAATTCAAAAGCTTCGCCACGAAAAAAACCGTCTACAAAGCACGCTTTTCACTCGTTCAGAAACCGGTTATGACGTAGAAGAAATTGTCCGCGCGCCCGATATTCAAATCCGCTTTGCCTCCGCTACGCTGGAAAACTCACTATTCCTGGCCGGTCAAAATGCCAACATGCCACAAAAAAGCATTATGGAGCTGGCTAATGTGTTTGGCGGCGTCATCGACTTCATACTCGACCCTCGTAAGGGCGATAGCTTTACCGCTTTATTCGAAGAGCAATATCTGGACGGCGAAAAAATTGCTACCGGCAACATCCTTTCAGCCCAGTTTATCAATCGTGGTGAAATCCATACTGCGGTGCGCTACGTCGACTCTAAAGGCAAAGTCGGTTATTACTCGCCGGATGGTGTCAGCATGCGCAAAGCCTTCTTACGCTCGCCAGTAGATTTTACTCGTATCAGCTCCAGTTTTAACCTGAAACGCAAACACCCCGTGCTTAATACAGTCAAAGCCCACCGCGGCATTGACTACGCAGCGCCAACTGGCACACCGGTTGTATCCGCTGGCGAAGGCCGAGTAATAAGATCCGGTTACAGCCCGGTAAATGGCAACTACCTATTCATCCAACACGGCCAACAGTACACAACCAAGTACCTTCACCTCTCCAAACGTCACGTTAAAAAAGGCCAAAAGGTTAGCCAAGGCCAGTTAATTGGTCGCGTGGGCGCAACCGGCCGAGTAACAGGCGCTCACCTGCACTACGAATTTCTGGTTAACGGCGTTCACCGCAATCCACGCACCATTCTGGACAAATTGCCTAAAGCAAAAGCCATCAGCAAAGCTGAAATGCCTGCTTTCAAACAGGCCATCGCACCTATTCTGGCTCAGCTTTCCGCACACCAAGAATGGCTCGCCTACAATCAATAGTCGAAACGGCCCCGCTTCAGCATGACCGCTGACAAACAATATTTTATCGGGTTAATGTCTGGCACTAGTCTGGATTCGTTGGATGCCGCTCTGGTTGATTTCAGCGCGCCACTACCAAGACTGATCGCCACACTAAACACTGAACTACCTGCCTCGCTCAAGTCACAACTACTGGCATTATGCTCACCCGGCGATAACGAAATTCAACGCATGGGCGAAGCCGATCATCAACTGGGGAAGTTATGCGCTCAGGCCTGCCAAACCCTATTAAGTAACGCCAAAATATCCGCAGATCAGGTAACGGCCATTGGTAGCCACGGGCAAACGATCCGCCATGTACCCAAGGGCGACACCCCTTTCACAGTTCAAATTGGCGACCCCAACCACATCGCACAACTTACTGGCATCACTACGGTCGCGGATTTTCGCCGTCGCGACATGGCCGCAGGAGGACAAGGCGCACCCTTAGCACCTGGCTTTCACGCGGCGATGTTCCGCTCCACCGAAAAACAACGTGCTTTAGTCAATATTGGCGGCATGGCAAACCTAACCCTACTTCACGTCGACTCAACTAAACCCGTCACCGGCTTTGATACCGGCCCCGGCAACGTATTAATAGACTGCTGGTGTCAGCGCCAGAAAAATAAAGCGTTTGATGAGAATGGTCAGTGGGCTCGCAGCGGCAACATTAATATCGCATTATTGGAAAAACTGTTGGCAACGCCCTACTTTGCCAGCCCCCCCCCTAAAAGCACTGGCCGCGAGCTATTCAGTCAACAATGGCTGAGCCAACAATTAAAATGTGGTTACGAAGACATCAGCCCCGCAGATATCGCAGCAACGCTCACCGAACTAACCGCACGTTCCATCAGTAACGACCTACAGCAACACTTTAGCGACTGTGAAGAGCTGCTAGTATGCGGCGGTGGCGCTCACAATAGTTTTTTACTGGAAAGGATTAATGCGCTAACAGCGCCAGAAGTCTCCGTTGGCACAACTAGCTTGCTGGGCATTGCGCCCGATTGGGTTGAAGCAGCTGCTTTTGCCTGGTTTGCTAAACAAACCCTGGAACACAAGCCATCAAATCTAACGTCCGTAACGGGCGCTACGAGTGGCTGTATTCTTGGTGGGGTTTACTTCGCCTGATCCAGGCAGATATCTTAGAAGTACTGATAACCACGCTTAATCAAGCGCTTTTCTTCAGCAGGACCGTAGGGCACTGTTTCCACAAACGCCGGCAAATCACTGCGCTTAATGCCATCCTGCATCATCTGCACTTCACATACTTGAACATCAATAATATTAAAAGCTTCCAGGCGTGCGGCAAGCCCCACGATGTCCTTGTACTCTTTATAGTTACGTCGATCAAATGCCCTCAACTCAGGGCCGTGCAAAATGACAGTGATAGGTTCGAAGTCCGGATACTGCTCAATATTTTCAATGTAAATTTCGGCGCGCTTAAGCATCTGCTCAACTTCAGCCGTGGTGTGAAAATTGAGCTTTGCCACATAGGCCGTTTCGCCTTCGGGCACCGCATATTGAATGGTGGGTTCAGAACCTGATGATTCAGCGAACAGCCACGGCGAAAATAGCGCGCTCAGAAGTATCGAGAAGCAAGCCCATTTTCTAAACATACGCTTGCCTCCAGAGAGCAGGACAGCCGCACCAACCGCACGGCAAGAAAACACAATCAGAGAACACTAGATAGAGAAGGAAGATCCGCAACCGCAGGTGGTTTTTGCCGAGGGATTGCGCACCAAAAATCGCGAACCCATCAATCCTTCTTCGTAGTCAACTTCCGAGCCCTGTAAATAAGGGAAGCTCATCGGATCAACCACCATCGTCACCCCTTCTCTGGCGATTTGCGTATCATCTTCAGCCGTACTGTCATCAAAGGTGAAACCATATTGAAAACCAGAGCATCCTCCACCGGTCACAAACACGCGCAGCATCAACTCATCATTACCTTCACTTTCCATCAAGGATTTGACTTTATTGGCCGCAGCATCACAAAACATAATTGGCGCCTGAGCGGTCGTTTCGGTCATCTTTCCTATACCTCTTTCTTTATCAACATAGCTAAAACAGCTAAAAACCAGCTGCAACGAATATTACAGAGACGCCAATTATCGCTGTTCCTTACTATTTTAGTCAACTATTAGAAACACTACGAATCTCTGCGCTATCCTGCGCCGTCTCTTCCTTATTTACGGCACTTACCGCAGGCGCGCCGCCCGCATCATGTACCAGACTGCCATTAACCTGCGCACCCATCACCATTTCAATCAGCTGATAATGCACCGTGCCATTAACAATCGCATTCGCTGCAAGCTCAACATGGTCAGAGGAATACACATCACCATCAACTCGTCCGTTAATAATCACATGCGGCGCTCTGACTTCGCCTTCTACCACGCCATGGTCGCTGACACGAACCACCGCCTTGGAATCGGGCTCGGCCACAACGACACCGTACACGGTGCCATCAATGTGCAAACCGCCGGAAAAGTGAACATCTCCGGTGATTTTAGTTTGACTCGAAATCAGCGTGTCATAGCTGTGTCTGGTATCTTTTTTAGCCTTATTCCACATCGACTACCGTCTCCTGAACAACCCAATCGTATTGCTGCGAAACTGTTTGAGATTTCGCGCCCTTACTAACTGCGCTCAACAACACCTGCTCCGCAATAAACTGTTCGGGTAATTCGACCTGAACTGAAAAACTCTGAAAGTAACGAAACTTAAATTTAAGGTTCGGCACTTCAGAAACCACATCCTTTAAGGATAGCACTTTTTCAAGACCCGCCTGTTTTCCGGTCACCTCAAGCGACACATTACCGGATAGATAACCGGTATTTTTTCCCGCCTGAGTCAGTACCCATTTAATCCGAAAGCGTCTCAAATCAGCCGTTTTCTCAACACCCAATCGGTCAACCTGCAAACCCGAGGCATTTTTTTCCGGTGCCATCACACCTTTATAGAAAGCCAGGTTTTTCCCCAGCTGCTGAATTGTTTCTTCTTTTTCCTGCAAAGCCTGCCGCGTACTTTCCACCGCAACCTGATCAACCTGTCGGCCCTGTTCAAGCTCCGCTATCTGCTCACGCAATTGCGCAAGCATTTGCTGACCGCCCGGCCGCAAGGACTGCGCCTGGCGTTCATAACTCTGACCAAACAGAAAGCCCACCACACACACAATAACGGCACAGGCGAATGCCGCCGACCCTATTACCCATTGTTTATGGGGCTCATGGTGCTTGACCACCATGCTGTGTTGTTTGCTGCCTTTGACCTTAGCCATGAAATAATACTGCCGCTATGGCAGCAGAGCCGCCATTTCCAGCCCCCGGTTTTCCGGCAAACCAAACATGATGTTCATATTCTGAATCGCCTGACCAGCTGCACCTTTCACCAGATTATCAATGACCGACAGAATAACCACGGTATCGCCACCCTGTGGACGATGCACCGCAATACGACACTGGTTCACGCCTTTAACCGAACGCGTTTCCGGATGACTACCCGCGGGCATCACATCCACAAAGGGCTCATCCGCATAACGTTCTTCAAATAACGCCTGCAAATCCACCGATGTATCCGTCAATTTGCCGTACAACGTCGCATGAATGCCACGAATCATTGGCGTTAAATGTGGCACAAAAGTCAATCCCACTGGATTTTCACTGCGCTCATTTAGACCTTGCGTGATCTCAGGTAAATGGCGATGGCCCGGTACACCGTAGGCTTTAAAACTTTCGCTGGTTTCACACATCAATGCGCCAACCGCTGCTTTACGTCCCGCACCACTGACACCAGATTTTGCATCGGCAATCAAATTGGCTGGATCAATCAGCCCTTTTTCGATCAGCGGAAAAAAGCCCAGCTGCACGGCTGTCGGATAACAGCCCGGGTTGGCCACCAGTCGTGCTGTCTTAACTTGCTCGCGATACACCTCGGGCAAACCGTAAACGGCTTCGGCCACTGCTTCGGGACAGGTATGCGGTAAGCCGTACCATTTCTCCCAATTCGGCACATCTTTAATCCGGAAATCCGCGCCCAGATCAACGATACGCACACCGGCAGCCAGTAATTCAGGCACCATTGGCATCGCGACTCCATGCGGGGTGGCAAAGAACACCAAATCACACTGCGACAGCGTTTTAATATCCGGCACCGAAAAGGCAATATCAAAATGACCACGCAGATTCGGGAACATCTGCGCCACTGGCATGCCATCCTCTGATCGCGAGGTAATCACCTCAAGCGACACATCCGGGTGCGTTGCCAACAACCGCAGCAATTCAACACCTGTATACCCTGTTCCACCTACGATACCGACCTTTATCACGCGAACCTCATATTTAAACTAACCGACGCCTGTAAATATGCGCCCTAATAACGATTTAATTAACCGGAGCCAGTATAATGAACTCCTTTCTCAAAGAAAAAACATAATCCATGTAATGTGTCATTCCGAGCAGTAGCGAGAGAGCTTAATGATCAAGAATTTCTCTCACTGATCGAAATAACAAAAACAGTTATATAACCAAGGCCCAACCACTTCGTGAATCGACGTAGCTTTTCACTGGACACCTTCCGTAACCGGGTTGCCAACCTTGAGGCACTGCCGCAATTTGCCCTACTGGGTGTTGTATCCGGCATCCTCACCGGCCTGGTTATTTTGGCATTACGTCAGGCCATCGAAATTCCGCTGCGTTACTGGCTGCCCGACAACGACCCGGAAAACTTCGAAAGCCTATCGACGCTATCCCGTTTTCTTGCACCTTTATTGGGCGCTTTGCTAATTGGCTTGATCTTCACCTACATCAATCGCGAATCCCGCGACGTCGGTGTGCCCCATGTATTGGAACGACTTAATTATCACCAGGGCCACCTGAGCTTGAAGAACGCGGCGTCTCAATTTTTAGCCGCCGTCATTTCTGTGGTCAGTGGCATGTCGGCTGGGCGCGAAGGCCCGGCCATTCATATGGGTGCTGCCTGTAGCAGCTTTTTTGGCCGCCGTTTAGGCTTGCCCAACAACAGCATTCGTATTCTGGTTGGCTGCGGTGCGGCGGCCGCTATTTCCGCCTCCTTCAACACACCCATTGCCGGTGTTATTTTCGCGATGGAAGTCATCATCATGGAATACACCATCGCCGGTTTTACGCCGGTGATTCTGGCCTCGGTCTCCGCTGCCGTCGTCACACGCGTGGTATACGGCGCAGATCCGGCCTTTGAAGTACCCTCATTCAGCAGCAGTTCATTATGGGACATCCCCTTTACGATTTTGCTCGGACTTATTTTTGGCGCGTTGTCGGCGTTGTTTATCAAGATCGTTCGTTTCTTCGGACGTATGCACCGTTTCCCTTTGATGTCTCGGGCACTGCTTGCAGGCCTGGCAACCGGCATTCTGGCGATTTTTGCTCCGGAAATCATGGGCATTAGCTACGACTCGGTGAACGACGCACTGGCCGGCAACAGCACATTTCAGGTGCTGTGCCTTATCGCGCTGGCAAAACTGGTCGCCACCTCACTGCCCGTTGGCCTTGGCATTCCCGTCAGCCTGATTGGCCCGACCTTGGTGATAGGTGCCTGCGCCGGTGCCGCACTGGGCATTCTCGGCAACATGTGGATGCCGGAGTACGCCTCCGAAGTCGGCCTTTATAGCATGTTAGGCATGGGCGCGATGATGGGCGCCACCCTGCAAGCACCGCTGGCCGCATTGATGGCATTATTGGAACTGACCGCCAATTCGAACATCATTCTACCTGCCATGCTCACCATTATCATTGCCAACATCACCGCCCACAGTTTCTTCAAAGAGCCGTCAGTATTTGTGGCGATGCTGGCCAATCAGGGCAAACAGCTGAGCGACACACCCCTGCAGCAGGCGTTACGTCGCGCCGGTGTCAGCAGTTTAATGAATGAAAAATTTGTGCTCTACGACCGTTCGCTCACCAGCGGAGAACTGGAAACCATTCTCGATAAAAACCCTGAATGGATCGTCATTAGTATCGAAAATAATCCTACCTACCTGATGCCCGCCGCCGAGTTGGCGCGCTATTTGGAAGCGCATCCGCCTTCAGAAAATGACACCTCTGATAAAGACGCACCGCTAGATGAAGAGTTGGCCAGCAACGAGCCATTAACCGATGAGCAAAAATGCGTCGTTGATTTATTAACCATTCCAGCCAAACGTATGGATTTAACCAGTATTCCGCTTCAAGCCACGCTACAGGAAGCACTGGAAACTTTACACAGCAGCGGCTTCGAGGCACTCTACGTGGAACGCAGGGTCACCTCCACCATGAAGTCCATCGCAGGTGTCCTCACACACGATGAAATTGAACATTTCTATCTACACAAACAATAACTATCGAGCTATAAATCACCAAAATGTTGTGGATTAAAGCCTTTCATATTATTGCCATGGTCTGCTGGTTCGCTGGCTTGTTTTACATGCCGCGCCTGTTTGTCTATCACGCAATGAGCGTCGATGAGACCAGCCGAGAACGCTTCAAGGTCATGGAGCGCAAACTCTATCGCGGCATTATGATGCCCGCCATGATCGCCACACTCGCGCTGGGCGGCTGGCTGGCTGCACTAAACTGGCAGGCCTATTCACAACAATATTGGCTGCAGATCAAAATCGCTCTGGTCGCAGTGCTAGTGGTCTACCACTTTCTGTGCGGCGGCTACCGCAAAAAATTCTTGCGGAATCACGTTGCACCCGGCCATGTATTTTTCCGCTGGTTTAACGAATTCCCGGTACTTATATTAGTTGCGGTCGTCATTCTGGCCGTAGTTCGCCCTTTCTAATTGTTTTAAGAGATTCCATCGATGTCCAAATCAGAACAGCTATTCGAACAGGCCCAGAAATTTATCCCCGGCGGTGTCAACTCACCCGTTCGCGCCTTCAGCGCCGTGGGCGGTACACCTTTGTTTATCGACCGCGCTGACGGGGCCTATGTTTATGACGCCGACGGCAAACGTTACATCGATTACGTGCAATCCTGGGGGCCGATGATTCTCGGCCACAACCACGCAGGTATTCGACAGGCCGTTATCGACGCAGCCTACAAGGGATTGAGCTTTGGCGCCCCCACCGAAATTGAAACGGAAATGGCGGCACGCATTTGCGACATCATGCCCGCCATGGATTTAGTGCGTTTTGTCAGCTCCGGCACCGAAGCCACCATGAGCGCCATTCGTCTGGCGCGAGGCTACACCGGCCGCGATAAAATCGTTAAATTTGAAGGCTGCTACCACGGCCACTCTGATTCGCTGCTGGTTAAAGCTGGTTCCGGCGCACTGACACTGGGCGTACCTACATCGCCCGGTGTACCCGCCAGCATGGCCGAACACACCATCACCCTGACCTACAACGACATCGACAACGTTAGACAGGCCTTTGCCGAAGCCGGTGAACAAATCGCCTGTATTATTGTTGAGCCCGTTGCTGGCAACATGAACTGTATTCCGCCCGTACCCGGCTTCCTGGAAGGGCTGCGTGAAGTTTGCGACCAGTTCGGTACGGTATTAATTATTGATGAAGTGATGACCGGTTTCCGTCTCGGCCTACAAGGCGCGCAGGGCTATTACGGCGTCACTCCGGATATCACTACGCTCGGCAAAGTAATTGGCGGCGGCATGCCCGTCGGTGCCTTTGGCGGCAAACGTGAAATCATGGAACAGATCGCCCCACTCGGCCCAGTCTACCAGGCGGGTACGCTGTCCGGTAACCCGGTAGCCATGGCCGCAGGTCTAGCCTGCCTGGATGCCATCAGCCAACCCGGTTTCTACGAACCTATTTTTGAGCGCACCACTCGTCTTGCTGAAGGCCTTGATGAACTGGCCTTAATTGCCGGCATCCCGTTCACCACCAACCACGTTGGCAGCATGGTCGGCGGCTTCTTCACAGAACAAAAACCTGTTACTAATTTCCAGCAAGTGATGGCTGGCGATACTCAACGTTTCAATCGTTTCTTCCACGGCATGCTGGAAGAGGGTGTCTATCTGGCGCCGGCCTGTTTCGAAACCGGCTTTATGTCAGCGGCGCATACGGACGAAGATATTGATGAAACGCTGGCGGCAGCGGATCGGGTTTTTCAGCGATTGGAGTAATTTAAAGACGTTAGCCACACGCAGAAAACCCGCTTTCTGTGTGTGGCTAAACTAGCAGGGAGGAAGACGTCACATGGAGCATGTTAATTTTACGAAAGCATTTGCCAGATGCTTTAAAAACTCAGCTAAAAACAATTCCAGCAGTGTTAGCAAGTTTGGGGATTTCTATATGTTGGTATGACACTTCTATTAATGTCATCGCTAAAGTATTTCCGCTAATTGTACTCATTAGTTTTTTTGCCGCAGTGCTTGAATCACGACTCCCTTACATCACCTCAACCCTTGATGGCTTTAGCTTTTCAAACTGGAGGGGACGCCCTGTCACCCGAACCTGAAGCACTCCTGTTCAGATATCCGAGGAATCCCAGCCAAAACTATTTTGGCCGAAACCGCATCCAAAAAAATTAAAATTCCTGCTGTAATTTTCACGTACCCAGAAGTCGTAGCCTTTATTGAAAAGAATACGCCTGAGGACCATAAGCTAAGGATGCTGATCAGCGCAGATAAGTTAGCATAACCAGAACTCGCAGGAGTCACCTAACGAACTTTGTCCATCAACGTCCGACTTTTCGCCAATACCTCTTTATTTCCCGCCGCCAGCGAAATCGCCTTACGACAAAGCTGCTCGGTCTGATGGTAATTACCCTGCAAATAACGCACCTGCGCTAGCTGGTAATACAGCTCAGGATCACGTGGGGAGATGCGAATAGCGCGTTCCAAGGTGCCTGCGGCACGCATATAGTCACCGCTCTGGCGTTGTTTTTCGGCAGATCCCAACAGTGCAATCACTGCGCTGTTGTTGCCGGGACTGGTGGGTGGCGCCTTATAATCAGGCGTTTGGCTCTGATAGGGTTCGTCTGGGTAACTTGGCTGCGGACGGCTTTGATCAGGATCATCTTGTGTTGGATAATCCGACTGTTCAAAAACAGAGTCAGGCCTAGAACTGGCTTCTTCAACCGGCACGCTGCTGTAGCCGCCAGTATTGGCACAACCGACTACCGCGAATACCAATAAAACCAGCAGTCCATTTTTAATCTGTCGCATCAATCTCTCTTTTCATCGATTAGGAAATGTTAGAACCAGGATTTGATCCAGTCCCCCATGCGCTCCAAGCCCGGCGCACAGCCTGATTTCTTACGCGGCTCACTGCCCTTGATAAACGGCACCTGCCGCGCACCTTTGCAGAGTCTAGCACTGAGCAAGCCAGTTTCATCATCAACCCACTGATAATTGATATTCTCCGGCACCGTGCCAACAAAAGATTGCGGATGAATACGCAGCATCAGACTTTGCCACACCTTGAGCGCACCCGAACTGCCGGATAAACCCAGCGGCGTATTATCATCATTGCCCAACCACACCACCGCCAATCGATCACCGGTAAAACCGGCAAACCAGCTATCGCGCAGATCATCGGTGGTGCCTGTTTTTCCGGCAATGCCGAGATTTTCCGGCAGACTGCCATAAACAGAGCGGCCAGTGCCCTCGCGCATCGTTTCCTGCAGGGCGTAATAAAGAAGGTGTACGGCATCGGGATCAACACGCTGCTCCAGATGTAACGGATAACGGTTGAGTGGCTCGCCTTCAGCCGTCGAAACGGCACGGATCGCGCGTAATGGCGTATCAAATCCACCAGCGGCGATGGTTTGATACATGGCCGCGACTTCCAACGGCGATAACGCTACTGCGCCCAACATCACCGACGGATAGGCCGACAACGGTCGATCAATGCCCAGGTTTTTAATGGTCTGCATAACGCTCGGCAGACCAAGTTCCATGCCTAATCGCGCCGTGGCCTGGTTATAGGAATGCGCCAGGGCACGGTGTAGCGGTACCTGGCCGTGATCCTTTTTGTCGGCATTAAGCGGCTGCCACAAATCGCCGTTTTCCAACTCGATGGTGACTGCACCATCATCCAGTAAAGTCGTCAACTGATAACGTTCGGGCTGAGAAAGCGCCGTTAGATAAACCGCCGGTTTAAGCACCGAGCCTACGGGACGTACGGCATCCAGCGCACGATTAAAGCCGGAATATTTGGTGTCTTTACCACCCACCAACGCCAGCACTTCACCGGTATCGGTGCTGGTCACCACCATCGCGCCTTCCAGCTTTTTCAGTTTGTCGCCGTGTTGATGTTCAAGGCGTGCCGCAGTTGATGTCATCGCCTGTTCGGCATCACGTTGCACCAGCGGATCAAGGCTGGTGAAAATGCGTAGCCCTTCGCTGGTTAAATCCTCTGCACGATAGTCACGCTGCAACTGGCGTTTCACCAGATCAACATAGGCCGGATAAACCGCTTCGGAATAGGAGGATTTAGCGGCCACATCCAATGGCATCGCTTTCGCCAGTTGTGCTTCGGCTTCGGTCACCAATCCGGCATTGGCCAACATAGCCAGCACCAGATTACGGCGCGCCCGCGCGCGTTCGGGATGGCGACGCGGATTGTAATAGGAAGGCCCTTTAACCAGCGACACCAACAGCGCCGCCTGATGCAGCTTCAACTCGCTGATCGAGCGCCCGAAATAATACTGACTACCCAAACCAAAACCATGCACCGCACGGCGTCCGGCCTGGCCCAGATAGACCTCATTCAGATAAGCTTCGAGAATATCATCCTTGCCATAATGGGCCTCCAGCAACAGCGACATAACGGCTTCGGTACCCTTGCGAATCAGGCTGCGGTCACTGGTCAGGTAAAAGTTCTTCACCAGCTGCTGAGTCAGGGTACTGCCGCCCTGCACCGCCCGTCCGGCCTTGGCATTCACCCACATCGCACGGGCAATGCCTTTAGGCGACACGCCGTGGTGACTATAAAAGTTGTTATCCTCAACCGTAATCAGCGCATCAACCAGAAATTGCGGCACGTTTTCCAGCTGAATCAACAGCCGGTCTTCGTTGTGTGACGGGTAAATACCACCCACCAGTAGTGGCTCCAGACTGAACAGGCCAATGTCAGAGTGGCCATCGACATTGAGCGACGTTACAACACCTCTCTGCACGTAAAGACTGACACGCTGAGCCGATGAGGCTTCGTTCCAGAAACGGAAACTGCGGGTGTAGATATCCAACCGCTCACCTGAGATCACATACTGCCCCGGCTTGCTGAGCTGGAAACGCTTGCGATAGCCCAGCATATTCAGCTCGGCCTGCACATCGCGCAAATTCAGCCGCTGTCCATCGTACAATTCGAGCGGCCGCGCATAGACCTGTGCGGGCAACGACCAGCGTTTACCCTCGAACTTATCCGTCACCCAGGCATCAAGGTAAACAACCCAGCCAACACTCAACAACAGTCCAACCAGAGCAACTTTAAACAGCAGCCCCTTCCAGGCAGGACGTGATTTTTTAGTTTTTCTGGCCGGGGCTTTTTTGGGCTTTTTCGCCACAGGCTTTTTCTTTGCGGCAGAGCGAGTGGTTTTGGTCGGTTTTTTTTGCGCCATGGCTTCTAATTAGGGCCTGCTAATACTATTTGAGATACCGCTGCTGAAGGTGTTTTTTCCTTCAACAAGGCATTATGAGTGTGGTGTAGCCCGCTACATGAGCGAATAATAACGCAGTGGAAGGGAAAAACACCTTCAGGCCTATGGGTTATGGCTAGAAACCCGCCATGCTGTGTTATTCGTTGTTCATTTAGAATAACCAAATTTCTCTCCTCATGCCTTGCCTGACGGATTTCTAGCCATAACAGCGACATTGCAAATAGTATTAACAGGCCCGGAATTATAGTGAAAATAAAATAACGGGTGTTAGACTACGCAGCCGAAAATAGTGCATTAAAAATTTGGAGATTTCCGTGAGCCAAGCTCTGTTGAACGCCCTGCAAAATCCAGCCATGTTTGATCATGACATTGAGTCATTTCAACTGATCGAGACGCATATTTCGTGGGTTATTCTAACAGGGCCCTACGCCTATAAAATAAAAAAGCCGATGGATTTTGGTTTTCTGGATTTCACCACATTGGAAAAACGTAAGCACTTCTGTCAGGAAGAGCTGCGCCTTAATCGTCGCTTAGCGCCGGAACTGTATCTCGACCTATTGCCTTTGTACGGCGATGAAAACAACCCAAGCTTTACTGGCGAAGGCGAGGTGCTGGAATACGTCATTAAAATGCGCCAGTTCAGTCAGGATCATCTGCTTAATAACTTGCTGGCGCAGGGCGAGCTGACCCGCGATCATATTCGTGAAGTAGCCGATCAAGTGGCTGATTTTCATGCCCGTACCGAAGTAGCTGGCGCCGATTCGCGTTTTGGCGAACCGGAACAGGTCATGTTCCCGGTACAGCAAAACTTTGATCAAATCCGTCCACTGCTGACTGAAAAAGCAGACCGGCAACAGCTCGACCAAATCGAAGCCTGGGCACAGGACACCTTCACGCTACTAACGCCAACCTTCGAAGAACGTAAAGCACAGGGCAAAGTTCGCGCCTGTCACGGTGATTTACACCTGGGCAACATCACCCTGTTTAACGACAAAATCCGCCTGTTCGACTGCATCGAGTTCAATGACGATTTTTACTGGATCGACGTTATGCGCGAAGCGGCATTCTTTATTATGGATCTGGAAGATCGCGGCGAAGACTACTTTGCTAACCAGTTCCTTAATGCCTATCTGGAGCTGACTGGCGATTACGCTGGTTTGAAGTTACTCAACTTCTACAAATCCTACTACGCCATGGTGCGTGCCAAGGTTGGCCTGTTCCAGCTGTTTAACGAAAGCATCAGTGACGAAGATCGCCAAGCCGTACTGACACAGTACCGCAGCTACACCAGCCTGGCCGAACATTACATGGAAATTCCCTGCCGTTGCCTGATGTTGATGCACGGCTACTCCGGCTCAGGAAAATCCACTGTCGGCAACACGCTGATGGAACACCTGCATTTGGTGCGCCTGCGTTCAGACGTGGTGCGCAAACAACTGTTTGGCGAGCAACAAGACAACAGTGCTGATCTAAATGTCGGCATCTACAGCAAGGAAGCCAGCGATAAAACCTTCCAAAATCTGCGTGATACCGCTGCAACGATTCTGCAAAGCGGCAATTCAGCGCTGATTGATGCCACTTTCCTGAACGCCGGTTACCGCGATTTATTCCACGAATTGAGCGAACAACAGGGTGTGCCGCTGCAAATCGTATCCTGCACACTGGATGACGCCATTACTCGTGAGCGCCTGACGGCACGTGAAGCCGAACAGCGGGATATATCCGACGCTACCGTGAAGGTGTATGACGCGCAATTACAGTCAGCCGATGCCTTGGCGGAAAAGGAAGAGCAGCACACGCTGCATGTGAATACCAGCGAACAGCTGACCGTTGAGACCTTTATCGAACAAATGGACCGCTGGGTTTACCGGACGCGTTAATACAGTGTCAAAGCATCATTTCGACTGTAAGGAGAAATCTTGCACGCCGTTAAGGTTTCTCTCTTCTTTCGAAATGACAATATTTGATTTAAATAGCAGGCTTTAGCTTGCTATGCGTACCATCACACAGCGGCGCTTTTTTCGTATGTTTGCAACCACAGAAAAACACCCGTCCTGATTTGTCCGCCTCATATTCAACCGGCGTAAAATCCGTGTCCTTATGAGAACCGTCACAAAAGGGCTGTTTGGCGCTGCGACCACAGGCACACCAGAAATACTTCTTACCTTCTTCGACTTCGACCGCATAGGGTGCGCGGCGCGCTACTTTGGGTTCTGCCATATCATCCTCCAAAAGCTATCTGCGTGGTCGCTGCGGCGTTGCCGAAAAGCACCTACTGTTGGTAAAACCAGACTCAAAATACCCGATAAAGCGGGGCAGGCTCTGCTCATTTATTACACATAAACTCGGTAATTGCTCCTGCATTACCCTAATACCGTCATCCATGTCGACATCCGCTTTTTCGTCTGGTTTTGCCTTGCATCGACTGCCTCGATTACGCTTTTAATAATTTACCAAGCTACCAGGGGCCTCCTACTTTGAACTAAAGCCCCAGCTCACTACGCCACTGTTTGTATAGTTTACGCTCAAACAAGGAAGGGAAAAACTTCCAGTAAAACCAGCTTATTTTGCTCATTTTGGAATGAATAACCAGACGCTGGTTATGTTGCGCGCCATGAAATATGGCCTCGGCCACTTCCTGTGGAGTTGCCAGTTTTTGAGTCGCTTTGGCGGGAACACTAATCGTCGAACCATCTCCGGCCAACATGTTTTTGTGCATTTCCGTTGCCGTTGCGCCCGGGCATACCATCATCACATGCACGCCTTTTTCTTTTAGCTCCAAACGTAGCGATTCAAACAAACCATGCAGCGCATGTTTACTGGCGCTGTAACCGACACGGCCAATCATGGGAGCAAAACCACCGGTACTCGACAACGTGGCTATCGCGCCGCGGCGTTCAATCAAGGAGGGCAACGCCGCCTTGGTGCAATGCAAGGCACCAAAATAGTTAACCGCCATCATCTTTTCGAAGACCGCCAGTTCGGTGTCTTCGAAACGACTGTGATGTGATATGCCCGCGTTATTGATTAACAGATCAATGCCACCAAAATGCTCAACCACCTGTTGCATGGCGGCCTGACACTTATCGTAATCGGAAATGTCACAGGCGATGCTCAGCACGTCAGCGCCAGAGCGCTCAATCTGGTTTTGAACCGCTGGCAGATGCTCTTCATCAAGATCAATCAGCACAATACGTGCGCCCGCCGAGGCGAAACGCCAGGACAGTGCGCGACCAATACCGCCGGTGGCTCCGGTGACAACAACAACCTTGTGTTTGAAATCGACCTTCATTCTGCTACCTCTATTCCACAACTACTGCACGACTTTTTTATTCTATGGACGCATCACATCCATATAAAATGATAATATGCGTTTTTCCTAGCGAACAACATTACTACGAGGTTTATTTTATGCCCGTCTATCGCTCTAAAACATCCACCGCGGGACGCAACATGGCTGGCGCCCGAGCACTGTGGCGCGCCACTGGCATGAAGGATGATGATTTCCACAAACCTATTATTGCTGTTGCCAACTCTTTTACTCAGTTCGTACCCGGCCATGTTCACCTCAAGGATATGGGCCAACTGGTTGCGCGTGAGATTGAAAAGGCTGGCGGTGTCGCTAAGGAATTCAACACTATCGCTGTCGATGACGGTATCGCCATGGGCCACGACGGCATGCTGTACAGCCTGCCCAGCCGAGACATCATTGCCGACTCGGTTGAATATATGGTCAACGCGCACTGCGCCGACGCGCTGGTGTGTATTTCCAACTGCGACAAGATCACACCGGGCATGTTGATGGCAGCGATGCGCCTTAATATTCCCGTGGTCTTTGTGACGGGCGGCCCGATGGAAGCCGGTAAAACCAAACTGGCTGACCAAAAACTCGATTTGGTTGATGCCATGGTGATTGCTGTGGATGACACGGCTTCCGATGAAAAAGTCGATGAATACGAGCGTAGCGCGTGTCCGACCTGCGGTTCCTGCTCCGGCATGTTCACGGCCAACTCGATGAACTGTCTGGCTGAAGCATTAGGGTTAGCGCTGCCAGGTAACGGCACCGTGGTGGCAACTCATGAAGATCGTCGCCAGCTGTTTGAGCGTGGCGGCCAACTAATTGTTGAGCTGGCTAAACGTTATTACGAGCAGGATGACGAAAGCGTGCTGCCTCGCAGCATTGGCAGCCTCAAAGCCTTTGAAAACTGCATCACGCTGGATATCGCCATGGGCGGTTCCACCAATACTATTCTGCACCTGCTGGCGATTGCCCAGGAGGCCGAAGTCGACTTCACCCTGGAAGACATCAACCGCCTGTCCCATACCGTACCGCAATTGTGTAAGGTAGCGCCGAATACGCCCAAGTATCACATCGAAGATGTGCACCGTGCCGGTGGCATTATGGCGATTTTAGGTGAGCTGGATCGTGCCGGTGTTTTGCACACCGATCTGCCTACTGTACACAGCGCCACCATGAAAGAAGCGCTCGATAGCTGGGATATTATGCGCAACCCCAGCGAAGCAGTGAGAACATTCTATAAAGCAGGCCCCGCTGGCATTCCAACTCAAACGGCCTTTAGCCAAGCCACCCGCTGGCCAAGCCTGGATACCGATCGTGAAAACGGCTGCATTCGCTCCATCGATCATGCCTTTAGCCTGGAAGGCGGCTTAGCGGTCCTGTTCGGTAATATTGCTGAAGACGGCTGCGTGGTTAAAACCGCCGGTGTCGATGACTCGATTTTGGTGTTTGAAGGCCCGGCGCACGTGGTTGAAAGTCAGGACGAAGCGGTTGCCAATATTCTGGCAGATAAAGTCAAAGAGGGCGACGTGGTCATCGTTCGTTACGAAGGCCCGCGCGGCGGTCCCGGCATGCAGGAAATGCTTTACCCAACGTCTTATATTAAGTCGAAGGGCTTAGGCAAGGCCTGTGCATTGCTGACTGATGGTCGTTTCTCCGGCGGCACGTCCGGTCTATCCATTGGCCACGCTTCCCCGGAAGCTGCGGCTGGCGGCGCCATTGGTTTGATTCGTAATGGCGACAAGATCCACATCGACATCCCCAACCGCACCATTAACGTGCTGTTAAGTGATGAAGAGTTGGCTTCGCGTCGTGCTGAGCAGGACAAGCTGGGCTGGAAACCCGCTGAAGCACGCCCTCGTAAAGTCACCGCCGCCCTGAAAGCCTATGCCAAACTGGTGACCAGTGCGGACAAAGGTGCCGTGCGAGACTTATCGTTACTGGATTAATATCGTAGCAACAGCAAAAGGCCGGAACCTGCTCGCAGCTTCCGGCCTTTTTATTACATTTAGCAACAAATTTGCCGACAATATACCTAACAATACTCGCTATACTGCGGCAACAGACTATAACCTTACAATACACTAATCAGGCAGGGTACTTTTAAATAATGGCGGCCGATCAACGTAAGGGACGTGACTACTGGCTAGAGGTCTTTTCCAAAACCGAACTACCTGTGCTCGGTGGCGTAGTACATGAGCTGGAATCTGTGACGGGGAAGGATAACAGTACTGCTCTTCAGCTTGCCGACGTTATTCTCAAGGATCCATCCTTAACGTCACGGGTTCTCAAAGTTGCCAACTGCGTTATTTACAACCCCACGATCAATAACCCAATCACCACTATCAGCCGCGCCGTGGTGCAATTGGGCATCGCCGGTGTTAAATCAATTTATGCATCGGTTGTATTGATCGACAAGTTATTATCCGACCAGTCTCCTCCACACGCACTAAACGGTATTGTTCACGCCATCAATGCAGCCGTACAGGCCAGAAATATCATGGCTCGCGTATCGGGCAAGGCCAATGAAGAAGTGTTTATTGCTGCACTGTTATACCGCCTCGGCGAACTGGCCTTTTGGTGTTTCGGTGCAGAACAAGCCGAGCAATTAAACGACAGTCTTGAGCAGACCGATGATAACCCTGAAATGCTCATCGAGCGTCAGTTAGGCACCACTTTTCATGCCCTCTCCAGCGGCCTGGCTGGGCGCTGGGAATTAGGCGCTGTATTAAAAGAAGCCCTCAACAACCCCGCCGCGAAAAAACCCGCAGCAACGGCCGTTCAATTTGGCGATCGGCTATCAGAATTACTTGATGGCGACCAGGAGTCGCCCGCGTTCCACGTTCTGCTTGAGGAAGTTGCCGATTTTTGCAAAACCGACATTGAAGATATTCAGGAGTTAGTCGCACAGGGCGCAAAGGAAGCAACTTCCGAGCTTAAAGCCTTCGGCGTTCATCAGCTCCACCAAGCCGCCAAACTGGTGCAATCAAACAAAGAAAAGACGCCCATTCTGCGCCCCGACCCACAACTCCAACTCAATATGCTGCGTGATTTAGGTGTTATGGTGTCTGAAAAATGTGACATCAACACCCTGTTCCACACCGTGGCAGAAGGCATTCATCTGGGCGTTGGCCTGGAGCGGGTCGCCATATCACTCTGCGATACAAAGCGCAGTAAAGTGCAGGCTAAACATGTGTTAGGCGCTGGCACCGAAAACTGGCGCAAAGAATTAGTCCTGCCGATCAGCAAGGAGCACCCCGGCGCGCTGATGCAGTGCGCAGAAAAACGCCAGCCCGTAAACATTGGCGATGGCCCCAAAGCCCTGCAGTTTAATACTCAAGAACAAAAGCTGTTTGGCCGTGTTCCAGCAATGGCAGCTCCCATCATCGCCAACAATCGTTTAATCGGGCTCATCTATGCCGATCGCGCAGGAAAACAACAATTAGAAGACGAGCAACGCAGTGCCTTTCAATATATTGTGCAACAGGCCAACTCTTCGCTGGAACAGTTGATCAGCAACCGCAGCAAATAACGCACGGCAGACAAATAGGCTGCCGCTATGCTAGGGTTGCAGGCTCTAACGGCTGAAAAGATAGGAGAACAGCATGGGCTATCTGAGCTGGATCATTTTTGGCTTAATCGCAGGCATTCTGGCCAAATGGATCATGCCAGGCAAAGACGGCGGTGGTTTTATTGTCACCATCATTATTGGTGTTGCCGGCGCTTTTGTGGGCGGTTTTATCGGTTCATTGATCGGCTTCGGCGGTGTTAGCGGCTTCAACTTTGGTAGTTTTATTACCGCCATTTGTGGCGCTCTGCTGTTACTGTTCGTATTCCGGAAAATCAAAGGTTAATCGAACACACAAAAAAGGGGCCTCAAGCCCCTTTCTTAACCTCCGACATTAATCAGCGGTCTTTTCGATCCAACGCGAGAAAGCTGTAATCATACGGGTTGGGCCCCTCGGCTTTATAGTCTTCACGCGCTACTTCCTGCCAAAGCTGTTTATCAACCTCAGGGAAAAAAGCGTCACCCTCAATATTTGCGTGCACTTCGGTCAGATAAAGGCGATCAGCATCGGCCAATGACAATTCGTAGATTTGTGCGCCGCCCATGACAATCACTTCATCGCCGCCATCGATCAGACAAATGCTCTCTGCCATCTCAATCGCCTCTGCCAGAGAGTGTACAATTTTGCAGCCTTCGGCTTGAAAGCTGGTATCGCGGGTAATAACAATATTGGTACGACCTGGCAACGGCCTGCCGATCGACTCATGGGTTTTTCGTCCCATAATCACCGGTTTGCCCATGGTTACAGCTTTGAAATATTTAAGGTCATTGGGCAAATACCAGGGCAGATTATTGTTAATACCAATCACCCTGTTTTGGGCCATAGCAACGATGAGTGCGAGTTTCAAAATCAAAAATCCCTAATAAAAAACGTGTATAAAAAACTGCGCCAAGCATAGCACAAAGCTATGTCTCGGTTAAAAGATGTGAGCGTCTCTGACGCAAATCTACTGCCGCCGGAGCAGCGCCTTATCGTGGGAACGAGCCAGCATTAACTGCGCTAACAAAGCTCCAAGCAATGCCATCATCATATCCGACTGAGTATCCCAAATGTCGCCCTGTGTGCCGAGAAACTCAACGGCACCTCGTTGTGCAGCAAGAGCCACCCACCATTCAATCAATTCATAAAAGGCACTGATGGCCAGACACACACAAATCACCAGAAAAAACAGCCATTTACCGACCTGTAAGGGTGAACAACGAATTAATATTTCTCGCGCCAAAATGGCAGGAATGAAACCCTGCGCCAGATGCCCAAGGCGGTCGTAGTGATTACGTGACAGCTCAAACCAATCTTGCACCCAAAAACCCAGCGGTACTCGGGCATAGCTGTAGTGCGCGCCAATAATTAAAATCAGGGCGTGAATAAACAGCAGTCGATAACTCAATGGAGTAAGAGGGAAGTTTTTAAAACTGAGTAACACAATCGGCAAACCCAGCAACACAGGGAAGGTTTCCAGCCACCAGGTCAACGCATCATAAGGCTGAAACGCTGAAATCAATAACGCTATTATCAACAACACTAATAATATGACATTTTCATGACGCGATATCATACTCGTCATCTACACCCTTGGCTTACGGCACATGAGTTTCAGCTATTTTCAAGCCAGCTGTTCTTTAACCATTTTTTCCAAACCCGCCAGCACACCTTGTTCGCCAGCTTTACCTGAGACAGAACGGGTAAACCTCACGCCAAACCAATACCCGGAAGGCAACGTCCGCACATAACACACCACCGCGTTAATACCACTAACCTCCTCTGAGGGAGACTTGATGGTCAAACAAATTTTATTACCTACCGCAATTTTTTTATCCGCGCACAAACCCGCACCCAAACGATGGAAATCAATAATGCTCGCCTCGTAGGGCTTTAAAAACCGCTGCAGACCGCTTAAACGTCGCACGCTCGCGCTGAAACGCAACCCAGGGCATCGCAACTTCTCGCGTCGTTCATGTGCTTCGGGCTTTTCTGCCATGCGGCCGGTTATCCTTTTTAAGGTGATACTTGCAGACTAGCACATTTTATCGTTCGCTCACCCACACGATGAACCATAGTGTCGTTAGAAATAGATATTCCTAACACCCAAAAGAAACCTGTCGTTTTATTATATCCGCCCTAAACAGATTGTCGGTAGTCGCTAATTTAGCGCGTGCTTTTATTAGCCGAAGCGCTACACTTGCACTATCGCCATTTATACCGGCAATGAGATCACAGGTGCCAGAATATGCAGCCCGGCGGCTACACGCCGTTTAATGCTGCCTATAAAAAGCACCCGCAAGGACGACAATGATTCTCAAAAAGACAACAGCACGCGCAAACTCGCTTTGGCCGCAATATAAAGCTCGCGACGCCAATCCTAAGGGCCTCGGCTGATAGCTATGTCGCAATCACCCCGCCCGAAAAGAAGCCTTCAACATCAACTGTTAATTGTCATAACACTGTTGATTGTTGTGCTGATGTCCGTTGTCACAGGCTTATCCACCTACCGAGATGTACAACAGGGCCAAGCGGATTTACAAAAAAATGTCGTTCATCTAAAAGTCGAACTAGCAGACAAAGGTCGACTTTTGTCGCGCCAAATTGCCAGCGCCCTCCAGCACGACCTCATTCAAATAAACCTGTCATCTCTTCAGCGTGAACTTCAACAACTAGCATCCGAAAACGACGCCTTACACTACGCAATATTAATGAGCCAAGAACGCACCGCCTACGCTCACACACTACGTCCAGAACTTCAAACGCGCACCCTTGATGACGATATATCCCGACAATCGGCAAAAAGCACCTCACCAACCGTTCTTGAATACCGCAACAATCGTTCCTACCTTGAGTTTATTGACCCAGTAAGCGTATCTGGCAGTCCCTGGGGAGTGCTTCGCCTAGGCTTTACCTTGACCCACATAGAGAACCTTATTACCGAGAAAAATGCCCTTATCGAGAAAAATGCCTACTGGTCAATATTCGAAGCCATTCTGCTAACCTCACTTTTCATTACCATAGGCTGGTACGTCACGCGTCGAATTTCTCATCGTATTACCAGCCCTTTACAAAAGCTTGCTCAACGCGCCGAAAATATTGCAGCCGGTAACTACCAGCCAAGCGAGGACGAAACCTCAAGCAGCATTGCCGCCCTTGATGACAACGTTACGGCATTAGATAACGCCTTTCAGCGCATGAGCAGTAACCTCGACAGGTCACAGCAGGCGTTTAAGGAATACAGTCAAACGCTGGAGCAAAAAATTGAGCGCAGTACCACAGAGTTGGAACTGGCTCGACAACAGGCCGATATGGCAAACGCCCTAAAAGGCGAATTCTTAGCCAATATGAGCCATGAAATTCGTACGCCCATGAATGCCGTGATGGGCTTAACACACCTGCTAAGCCAAACATCACTAACACCGCGCCAACAGGATTACATTCACAAACTGTCCGGTTCGGGTGAGGCTTTGCTCACCATCATTAACGACATCCTTGACTTTTCCAAGATTGAGGCAGGCGTTCTGGCACTGGAAAACATTCCCTTTGAACTCGACTATGTGCTCGACGAAGTTATGGGCCTGGTCGTGCAGCGTGCGCACGAAAAAGGTTTGGAATTAATCATTGATGTTAAGGATGGCGTTCCCGCCACACTGATGGGTGATCCAACCAGGCTGCGCCAGATTTTCCTTAATTTATTGACCAATGCACTAAAATTCACAGAGTGTGGTGAAATCATCCTCAGTGTCGAGCGTGGCGAAGGCGATACTGCCAGCGATCAGGTGCAGTTAATTTGCAGTGTCACCGACTCAGGGATCGGCATGACACCGGAACAAAGCACAAGACTTTTCAAGGCCTTCACTCAGACAGACTCATCAATCAGCCGCCGCTATGGTGGTACTGGTTTAGGCCTCAGCATTGTCCAAAAACTAACGGGAATGATGGGGGGAAAGATTTGGGCCAACAGTACCTACGGCATCGGTAGCGAATTTGTTTTTAATGTCTTCTTTGAAGTCGCCACTCAAAATCCTGAGGCCAAGCCTCTGCCAATCTCCGACCTGTCGGTGTTATTAATCGACAATCACAGCCACTCCAGCGATGCCATCGCACGCATGCTAACCCGCCAAGGCTTTAAGGTAACTCAGGATAAATCGACCCAACACGCTTTAGATGACCTGACACATGCCAACAACACCAAGCAGTCTTATCAGCTAGTTATATTAAAAGCCGACATGCCTCAAATCAGAGGCGAAGATGCGGCTGCACAGATCAAGGCCAATACTCAGCTCGACAAAACCCCGCAGATCCTATTAATCTCGCGTTATACCGAAGCCAACGAATATGGACCATTAATCGGCTCCAGCATCGATGGCCTGTTGGTCGCACCCGTCACTGAAACCAGCTTGACACAAACTATCCACAGATTACTGGCACCAGCCGATCAAATTACGCTGACCAGTTCTACAGTCGCGTCTGAAACTTCACTCTTTGAAGGTACACGCATACTGCTCGTTGAAGACGATGAAATTAATCAGCAGGTTGCCTACGAGCTACTATCCAGCAAAGGCATCGACGTCACCCTGGCTAATAACGGCCGTGAAGCACTTGAATTGTTAGTCGGTAAAACGCCGATCGAAATAGATGGCATTCTGATGGACTTACAAATGCCGGAAATGGATGGTTACGAGGCGACTATGCGCCTGCGTGCCGACCCTCGCTATAAATCAATGCCAATCATTGGCCTGACGGCGCATACCTCTGAGGAAGAGCATCTACGATGCCTGGAAAAGGGTATGCAGGACCACCTGTCCAAACCGATCAATCCAGAAATTTTGTTTGCACGTATCGCTCAGTTGATGCCCTCGCAGGCAAAACCCAAAACAACGTCTAAAACAACAAAAGCCAACATGCTCGACAAGTTTACAGGCCTAGATCTTCGCGAAGGTCTGCAGCGTGTTGCCGATAACAACGCCATTTATGTTCGCATCGCCAAACAATTTATTTCCAAAAATGCAGATGCCGCCGACAATATTCGCCAACAGTTATTAATTCATCAATTCGACAGTGCAAAAATGATGGCGCACTCATTACGAGGAGCTGCTGCCTCCATTGGTGCGACTGCGCTTGCCTACAGCGCAGATTCTCTCGAGCATGCCATCAAAGTGAAACAGCCCGACGCCGTCATTGCTCGTTACCTTGATGAGTTTACTGACACGCTGAAAATCGCCCTGCAAAGTCTGTCCGCTGCGATCCAGTATCTGGAGAGCAAAGGCACCAGCAGTACCGTGAAGGCCCCCGCCATGCGACCCGTGCTTAATCGCAATGAGCGCATCAAAATTTTGATTGTTGACGACAACATTACCAATTTAGAAGTACTGAACCAGCAGCTGTTACTCATTGGCTATGAGTCCGAGCTTTGCAAAAATGGTGCAGAGGCATGGGGTAAATGGCAATCGGGCACCTATCACTTGATCTTAACAGACATCAATATGCCGAGCATGGATGGCTACGAATTAACACGCCGCATTCGCGAAAGCGAAGCAGACAACAGTCATGTGCCCATTATTGCCTTTACGGCCTCGTCTTCAAAAAGCGATGCCAACCGTTGCTTGAATATCGGTATGGATGAGTTCTTGGCTAAACCCATGGCACTGGACGAGCTCAAACGTGCATTAGAAAAATGGTTACCCAAAGAGCTGACACCACAGACCAGTGAGCATGCGGCAAAAGCCATGGCTTCACGACATAACGACAGTCCAATCAATTCACCCGACGCACCAGTGGATATTATTGTTCTGATTCAAGTTGTTGGTGATGACGCTCGCATCCATCGCTCACTACTCGAGTCCTTCGTTAATTCCGCCAACGGCACCGTCGCAGACATCAACGTCGCTGTAATAAACGGTGCCATTGACACGGTCGCCAAACAGTCCCACAAGCTGAAATCAGCGGCACGCAACATGGGGGCTATTAAACTGGCTGATTTGTGTGAAGCCTTGGAAGGTGCCAGCAGCGCAGGCCTGCAAGGCAAAACTGAATCTCTATTACCCGCCCTAAATCGTCTCTTTAAAGAGGTTGAAGAGTTCGTAGCCAGCTATATAGAAACAACCCTATCAGCATAATAAATGTAACCGAGCTGGTAAGTTGTTCATCTAAACCCACGGCACGCATTGCTCACAATGAAAACACCCGAGCTAGCATCTCACAAGGTACTCGTCATTGATGACGATGCCTTTATGCTCGAGGTCACCGAAACCAGCTTAATGCAAAATTTTGCGCTGACACTGGAAATTCTGACTCGCCGGCGCCTGAAGGGCATTACCCTGTCTATTGATGATTTTGGTACTGGCTATTCATCCTTGGATCAACTCAAACAAATTCCTTTTTCAGAACTGAAAATTGATTACAGGTTTGTCCATGATGCTCATCAAGATATAGCCGCCCGCGCCATTCTCGAATCCAGCGTGACACTGGCCAAAAAACTCGGCATGGCGGTAGTAACGGAGGGAATTGAAACCCAGGCTGGCTGGGATTTGGGGGCAAAGCTGAAGTATCATCAGGCGCAGGGCTTCTGGATAGCCAAACCGATGCCCGCCGAGGAATTCCTGCCCTGGATTGACAACTGGAACACTAAGCTCAAGCACGTTTAAACGGCAATCGGTGCCTTAATGATCGGATAAGGGTCGTAACCGGCGATTTCAAAATCCTCAAAACGATACTCAAAAATCGATTCAGGCTTACGTTTGATAATCAGTTCTGGCAGCGCGCGCGGAGTACGGCTCAGCTGCTCATGCACAATGTCATCGGTGATGTGGTTATGATAAATATGGCAATCACCAAAGGTATGCACAAACTCTCCCACCTCAAGATCTGCCTGCTGTGCCAGCATGTGCGTCAAAATAGCATAGGAAGCGATATTGAAGGGCACCCCCAAAAATAAATCTGCCGAACGTTGATACAGCTGGCAGGACAACTTACCGTTGGCCACATAAAACTGGAACAGCGAGTGACAGGGCGGTAGCGCCATTTCATCGGCCACACCGGGGTTGTAGGCCACCACCAGCAGGCGGCGACTGTCGGGATTATTCTTCAGGTTATGCACCAGCTTACTGATCTGATCCACGGTGCCGCCATCCGGTTTACGCCAGGCACGCCACTGCTCACCGTACACCGGCCCAAGATTACCCTGTTCATCGGCCCATTCATCCCAAATGGTAACGCCGTTCTCCTTTAAATAAGCAATATTGGTATCGCCCTGCAGAAACCATAGCAGCTCATGAATAATGGATTTGAGGTGGCACTTTTTAGTGGTGACCAAAGGAAAACCTGCACTCAAGTCAAAGCGTAACTGGCGTCCAAACACCGAACGCGTGCCGGTACCGGTGCGATCGCTTTTATCGGCTCCGTTATCAAGCACATCCTGCATTAACTCCAGATACTGCTGCATAGCTTTCTCTCAACTCATTGATTTACTGCGCCCAGCGAGCCGCTGTCCCAGTACAAATAGCGTAATTCCAGCGATAATCATCGGCAAGGATAATAGCTGCCCCATGGTCACCCAATCCAGTGCCACAAAACTTAAATGCTCGTCAGGCTGACGGAAAAACTCAACCACAAAGCGGAACAATCCATAACAGCTCAGAAAAAGGCCCGACACCGTCATCGCTGGTCTTGGCTTAGCGGAATAGCACCAAAGAATAACGAACAACAGCAGACCTTCCAGCGCGAACTGATACAGCTGCGAAGGATGGCGCGGCAGGTTGCCAGCCAGCGAGCTCGGGAACACCATTGCCCAGGGCACATCACTGACCCGTCCCCACAGCTCTCCGCCGATAAAATTACCCAGTCGCCCAGCCCCCAAGCCAACTGGCACCAGCGGCGCCACAAAGTCCATCATGGCAAAAAAAGGGATTCCCAGCTTTCTGGCGTACAACGTTAGTGCAACAATGACACCCAGCAGCCCGCCATGGAAGGACATACCGCCCTCCCAAACCGCAAATAACCACAGCGGATCCTGCAAAAATTTGTCGAAGTTGTAGAACAACACATACCCCGCGCGGCCACCGATGACCACTCCCAAGGCGCCATAAAAAATCAAGTCTGAGACCTGCTCGGGTTTTAGCGGCGCATTGTCCCGCTTGGCTCGCTGCTGTCCCAACCACCAGGCCGCTGAAAAACCAACCAAATACATCAAACCATACCAATGCACCTGTAATGGCCCCAGCGAAATAGCCACCGGATCAATTTCGGGATAACTCAGCAACTACAGACTCCTAACACGCGGAAAATGACAAAAGGATACGTAAAATAATTGGATGGATGCAAACAATGATAAACAATACGCGATTATTGCAGAGAGGTTTCCATATGCTCAATGCCCATCTCTTTAAGCGCGGCATTGAGGTGGGTTTCAACCAGCCCGGCAGTATCAATGACCATCACCTCATCAAGCATCTGTTTCGCTTGCTTTAGAGTAACGTGGCGAATCGCAGACTTAACGCGCAGGATGTTAGAGGCACTCATTGATAACTCATCGTAGCCCATCGCCATCAGCAGCAGCGCGCCGCTAGGGTCACCCGCCAGCTCGCCACACACACTGACAGGCGTATTTTCAAGATGCGCCTTATTAACCACCGATTTCAAAGCCTTTAGCACAGCGGGGTGATAGGAATGATAAAGGTCGGCCACAAAACTGTTGTTGCGATCCACCGCCAGCAGATACTGGGTCAAATCATTACTGCCCACCGACAGAAAGTCCACGCGTTGGGCCAACTCACGGGCTTGATACACTGCCGCAGGCACCTCAATCATCACCCCCACAGCGGGCATAATGACATCGTACCCCTCTTCACGAATCTCGTGATAGGCCTGATGAATATGATGCAACGCCTCTTCAACTTCGGTGACGCTGGTGATCATCGGTAACATGATACGCAGGTTATCCAGACCCTGGCTGGCCTTTAACATAGCGCGAACCTGTACCAGGAAAATTTCCGGGTGATCGAGGGTAATACGAATACCACGCCAACCAAGGAACGGGTTGGCGTCATTAATGGGGAAATAGGGCAATTCTTTATCGCCACCTACATCCAGCGTACGCATGGTCACAGGGTTTGGTGCGAAGGCCTCTAAATGCAGGCGATACACCTCCTCCTGTTGATTCTCGCTGGGGAAGCGGTCAGTCATCATAAAGGGCACTTCCGTGCGATACAGACCGACTCCCTCGGCACCTCGCTGAATCGAGCGTGCTACATCCGAAAGCAAACCGGTATTAACACGCAGGGGAATGCGATGTTTATCGCGCGTTTCAGAGGGCAGATCACTGAGCGCCTCAAGGCCTCTGACCATCTCTTTTTCTTCGGCAACGACCACGTTAAAACGCGCCCGTAATTCCTGTGAAGGACTAGGGAACACCTTGCCCTGATAGCCATCAATAATAACTTCCAATCCTTCCAATTGACGGAAGGGGATGTCTGAAGCGCCCACCACGGTGGGGATTTCCATGGCGCGCGCCAAAATCGCCACATGCGAGTTTTTCGAGCCGCGCAAACTGATCAAACCGACTAACTTATCACGCGGCACTTCAGCCAGATTAGCTGGCGTTAACTCTTCTCCCACCAGCACAACCTTATCGGGAAACTCACGTTTTTCGTGTTGAAGATCCTGCAAATAGGACAAAATTCGTCGTCCCAGATCACGAATATCGGTAGCGCGTTCACGGAGATATTCATCGTCCATCATCTCGAACACTTTGACATGCGCACCAATCACATCGCGCAAAGCACCCTGAACCCACTGACCCGCGCGGATTTTCTCCATCACCTCGCCACCCAGGGCGTTGTCATTGAGGATATTCAGGTAAACGTCGAACAGTCCGCGCTCTTCCACACCCAACTTTGAGGAGAACTTGGAGCTGGCCTTCTCGATATCCAGCTTAACCTTGTCCACCGCAGCGTGGAACAACTTGATTTCATGATTGGCATCGCTCACCGCACGATCAGGCACGGCATCTAAATCTGCTAGCGGGAACACTACCAGCGCCGTACCAATAGCCACACCCGGCGCACCGGGAGCGCCTTCAAAACGTACCAGGGCATCGCCGCCCTGACGGGAAATCTCCTGAATTGATCCAGTTGCTTTGGCATGTGCCAACACCACGGCCAGCTGCGAGGCCAGCGTGATCATAAAGGCTTCGACTTCTTCATCAAAGCGGCGACGCTCCATGCTTTGCACCAGCATGACACCCAGCACATTACGATGGTGCACAATCGGCACACCCAGAAATGAACTGTAGGCTTCTTCGCCGGTTTCAGGAAAATATTGGAAGCTTTTATGCTCGGCCGCGTATTCCAGGTTCAAGGGCTCAGCACGAGAACACACTTGCCCGACAAGGCCTTCGGAGGTTTTAAGACTGACACTATCAATGGCGTCAAGCTTCAGGCCATCCACAGCACGCAACACCAATCGATCCTGCTCTGGATCGAGCAGATAAATTGCACAGGCGCTGGTTTTCAGGGAGTCCTGCACACGCTTGACCACCACATTCAGTGCGGTTTTAAGGTCTTTTGCTGCGTCCACTTCCTGAACAATACTGCGCAAGATGCCTAGCATTGATTCTCCATTATCATTTCTTTGATTACGCCAGTTATTGGCTCGCCAGGTGCGCCATAGGGGCTAGTTCGTTGAGCGCGCGGCGGTAAACATCTCGCTTGAACAACACCACCTGACTAACGGGATACCAGTAACTTACCCACTGCCAGTGATCAAACTCAGGTTTGTCTGAATAACTAAAATCAACGTGTTCATCGGGGCTTAACATCTGCAACAGAAACCATTTTTGCTTCTGTCCGATGCACATGGGTTTGGAATTATGCCGCAGCAAATGTTTAGGTAAACGATAGCGCAACCAGCCTTTCGTCATTGCCAATATATTGACATCGACAGGGCTCAGGCCCACTTCTTCCTTTAATTCACGAAATAATGCCTCTTCAGCATTTTCATGTTCCTTAATACCACCCTGCGGAAACTGCCAGGCCTGCTGGCCTATACGGCGTGCCCACAACACTTGCCCCTTGGGGTTGGCCAACACAATGCCAACATTTGGGCGAAATCCATCCGAATCAATCACTGTTGCTCACCTGCTGTAGCTTATTCTGAGCGAGCGCGATGCTCCTCAATGTGCCAAAAATCACGATCCGAACCCATGCTAAAATCATTTCAACCGGCGACGGACTGGAAATAGGTCTCAAATTTACCGGTTTATGCCCAGTGCCGCAAATTTACTCTCTTCTGAGAGTTCAACATTAGGGCCTGCTCACACTATTTGCAATGCCACTGTTATGGCTAAAAATTCGCCCGACAAGGCAAGAGGAGCGAAACTTGGTCGCTCCAAATGAGTGACGAGCAACGCTGTATGACAAATTTTTAGCCCTAACCCGAAGGGCTGAAGGAAAAAATGGCCTTCAGCAATGATATTTCAAATTGTGCGATCAGGCCCTGACATAAGTCGTTATAATGTGCGCCGCAGGTTATTGAAAAACGTTTTCGCAGCAAACGCTGCCCCTTTTTTTATCTGAGGAAGCACTATGGCACTGGCAATCTTTGATCTCGATCACACGCTGTTAGCGGGCGATAGCGATCTTGCCTGGGGTGAATACCTGGCCGCCAACAACTACGTTGATGCCGTCAGTTACGCGCAAAAGAACGAAGATTTCTACCAGCAGTATCTGCTCGGCGAGATGGATATCAATGAGTTCCTCGAATTCGCTTTAGAGCCATTAGCCTCAAACAACATGGCGACCCTGCGCAGCTGGCATGCGGTTTATATGACGGAAAAAGTGCTGCCCATGCTGCAGGACAAAGCCAAGGCCCTGCTGCAAAAACACCGCGATCAGGGCGACACTTTATTAATCATCACCGCCACCAACAGTTTTGTGGCCGGCCCCATTTGCAAATTACACGGTGTCGACGACTTTATTGCCACCGAACCTGAAATTATTGACGGCAGTTACACAGGTAAAGTCAACGGCACACCCAGCTACCGCGATGGCAAGATCACGCGACTTAACGCCTGGCTGGCCGAGCACAATATTTCTTTACAGGGCAGCTACGGTTACAGTGACTCTAACAATGACCAGCCATTACTAGAAGCAGTCGATCACCCCTGTGTGGTGGATGGCGACGATAAACTGGTTGCCCACGCCCAACAGCAAGGCTGGCCCTGTATCAGCCTGCGCGATGAATAAAGTACGAAATAAATCCATCGCACTAACTCTAGCGCTATCCGCCACACTGGCTTGCAACAGTGTCAACGCCAACGAAAGTCCGCAACAGCTCTCCGTGGCCAGCTTTTCCAGTATCAGTAATCAGCAGCTAGGAAAAATCTGGCAAAACTATAAATTTAGCCTGCTTGGCCGCTCGACGCATTACCAACTGATATCGCAGGATGGCCGGCAGGTTTTACGCGCCGACAGCGACAAAGCAGCCTCAAGCTTGATCCGTCCGCTGTCCGTTAATCTGGAGCAGTACCCCATATTGAACTGGCGCTGGCAGGCAACTAACCTGCCCACGCGCGCCAATGACAATAGTAAAAGGGCCGATGACCACAGCGCACGTTTGTATGTCATTTTTAACAGCCCGGAAACTGGCTTGCTGAACCGGCTTAAAAACACCACCGGTTTAGCCGCGACACACGCCCTCAACTACATCTGGGCCAATCAAGCCGCCATCAACACTCTGCTTCCCAACCCCTACTCCGAACATTCAATGATGATCGCCGTCAACAGTGGCTCTGCTCGACTGGGGCAATGGCAATCCATTTCCCGTAATGTTTACGCCGACTACCAACGCGCCTTCGGCCACAAACCACCGCCCGTGACAGCCATCGCAATTATGACCGACAGCGACAACACGGGCGTCAAGCTCACCACCTTTTACGGTGACATTCACTTCAGCCAGCAGCAGCCTGCCAAATAACTGTCTCTTGCTTTGCCCACAGGCAACCTCGTAACATGCCACTAACAGCCACAGGCAATGGATAACCCTATGAACCTCACGACACGTATTCTGACCGGCATGGGCCTCGGCCTGCTGCTGGGCATCAGCATCAACTGGCTCAATCAGTCCAGCTTTATGTCCGCTGCAATCATGGAGTGGATTCAGTGGACGCTGATCGATGGCGTGCTTGATGTGATCGGCACCATTTTTATCGCCTCGCTGAAGTTATTAGTTGTGCCACTGGTGTTTGTCTCGCTGGTCTGCGGTTGCAGCGAACTGGGCAGCAATACCCGTATGGGCGGCATGGCCCTGCGCACCCTCATCCTTTACATGTTCACCACGGCAATAGCGATCTCTCTGGCATTATTTATGGCCAACATAATTAACCCCGGTGTCGATATGAACATGACCACCGAGGCCGTATTCAACCCAAAATCGCAACCCTCGTTAAAAGAAGTTCTGATCAACATCTTCCCAACCAACCCAATTCAGGCGATGGCTGAAGGCAACATGCTGCAAATCATCGTCTTCTCTATTTTGATGGGTGTGGCCGTGTCGCGCTGTGGTGAAGCAGGCAAGAAGGTCTCGCAGATTTTTAATAGCTTTAATGAAGTGATCATGAAAATGGTGGTCATCCTGATGCATTTGGCACCCTACGGTGTGTTCTGCATGCTCACCAAGCTGTTTGCTTCACTGGGCTTCTCCGCCATCGCCGACCTGGCCTGGTATTTCTTCACCGTGGTACTGGTGTTGCTTTTACATGGCCTTGGCGTCTACTCATTATTACTGGTGCTGCTAACACGCCTCAGTCCGCTGGCATTTTTCAGCAATATCCGCCCCGCCATGTTGTTCGCCTTCAGCACCTCCTCCAGCAATGCCACGCTGCCGGTGACACTTAACGTGGCAGAAAAACGCCTTGGCGTGGATAATTCAGTTGCGTCCTTCACCCTGCCATTAGGCGCCACCATTAATATGGACGGTACGGCCATTATGCAGGGCGTGGCGACGGTGTTTATCGCTCAAGCCTTTAGTGTCGATATTGGTTTGATCGGTTATTTGACGGTGATTCTTACCGCCACACTCGCGTCAGTGGGCACCGCCGGCGTGCCCGGTGTTGGCTTGATTACGTTGGCGATGGTTTTACAGCAGGTGGGACTCCCCGTGGAGGGCATCGCGCTAATCCTTGGCGTTGACCGTTTACTGGATATGATGCGCACCGCCGTTAACGTCGCAGGTGATTCAATGGTCTCCACCGTTATCGCCAACCATGAAAAATTGCTCAATCGCGATTTGTTCCAGGATTTATCTGATCGAGATGAATATCAGCCTGACGGCAGTCTTGCCCAAAACAGAGAAATATCATGACCACTCTTTGCCATATTGATGACATCGCCGAGGGCAAAACCCGTGGTTTTGAGGTGGCGGGCCTAAACATTATCGCGCTGAAAAAAGATGCGTCGGTTTATTTATATGTGAATCGCTGCCCGCATCTGGGTTTGAACCTGGAATTCCAGCCCGATGACTTTCTCAATTACGACGAAACCTTTATCCAGTGCTCCACCCATGGCGCCATGTTTACACTGGCTTCAGGGGAATGCGTATTAGGGCCCTGCAAGGGTGAGTCACTACAACAAGTAGGGTTTACTCTCGAAGCTGGGAAGATTGTTTTAAGTGAGCCATTACCCGTTGCGACACAGGGTTAGCCAACACTAATAAAAGACAGTCGCTGCTTTAACGTTATCGCTTCTGGTGAAATCGAAGTGTTATACACCAACACTTCAACACCCGCCGCCATCACTTCTTGCAGCGTTTGTGCATATTTGGCATCAATATCAGTCGCCACACCCACACGATCGATGGCGGTATTCTGTACACAAAACAGCAGCATCGCACGATGTCCTTGCTGCTTCATGGCCGCCAGCTCACGTAGATGCTTGGTACCGCGCGCGCTCACCGCATCCGGAAACAACCCTAAGCCGCCACCCATGTGCAAAGTCACGCATTTAACTTCTACATAACATTGCTCACCAGGTCGACTTAATAACAGATCAATGCGGCTTTTTTCTTCGCCGTAACGCACTTCCGTTTGCAGCTGATCATAGCCCTGTAATTCAGGAATTAGATCTGCCTCAACCGCCTCTTTAACGACATTATTAGCCAGCGCCGAATAGATACAGGCCAGTTCACCTCGATCGGTTTCCACCAACTGCCAGCTATAGGCATATTTACGTTTGGGGTCGTCAGAATAGGATAGCCAGATGCGGCTACTCGGCTCGGCGCAATTAAGCATGCTGCCGGTATTAGGACAGTAAACCGTCAACTCGCGACCATCGTCAAAAACGACGTCGGCCAGAAAACGTTTATAGCGTTTAACAAGTAGGGCGGGGGTTAGAGGCTGTGGGAAATTCACGATTTAGCGCTCAATGGGCCAATAAAATGAGGCCTGACAGCATATCAGTCCTGCGTTACAATGCCAGCCCGAAAAAGAGACTGGCACAAACATTATACGACGATCAAGCGCCCCGTCCGGCAGCAATCGAAAACGTTGATAACCACTGTATTAACAGGCGAGAACCATGGATTTAACGATATACCAATTACCGATCATAGCTGAAGCGCACCAAATAAAGCCTTATATTGGTCACGAAAAAGTCCTGATTGTGGATCTTAGCAGCGAAGAAAACTACCTGAAGGGCCACGTGCCCGGCGCCATCCATGTCTCACCCGAAACGATTTGTGCGGGCCAAGCGCCTGTTACAGGCCTGCTACCCGACGAGGCGGCACTTAAAACGTTGTTCGACTCTCTGAATCTGCAAGAAAAAACGCAAGTCGTCGTCTATGACGATCAGAACGGCTGCTGGGCAGGCCGTTTTATCTGGGTATTGGAAATGATTGGTCACTTCCGCTATTCCTACGTGCACGGCTATTCCTTCATCAATGGCGGCCTCGCTGCTTGGCAAGCCGCAGGCTACGAGGTTGAAACTCAGGTGAATACGGCCGAAGCAGGCGATGCTCTAATAAACATACAAACTTCACCTGCCATCGACCTTGATCACATTGTTGCGAATCTGGACGCGCACGGCACCATCGTTTGGGACGCCCGCTCACCCGCTGAATTCAGCGGCGAAGATAAACGCGCAGAAAAAGGCGGTCATATTCCCGGCGCCTTCAACTACGAGTGGAAACGCTGTCTCGATGACAACGGCAAGGTTCGTGATCTTGATGATATTCGTGAAGAGCTCTACGAGACTCACATCCACGGCAACAAGGAAATCATTACCCATTGCCAAACCCACCGTCGCTCCGGCTTAACCTATCTGGTAGGCAAAGCGCTGGAGTTTCCGCATGTCCGTGCCTATCCAGGTTCCTGGGCCGAATGGGGCAATCATCCCGATACCCCGGTAGAAAACTAAAAAATGCACTGTTTGCGCGATGGCGGTGTCTGCACCGTGCTCGATTCCTCATGTATTCGTCTATACACTGCGGATCTGCGCGCGGCGCATCCTAGCCCTCAAAAAAACATTACATTTTTCCACCTAGCAATAAGATCAGAGCAGGAGACTCGTTCGTGCAAGTAATCAAAGACCTGCTATTTATGGTGGCGCAATACATTCTGCCCCATCACCTGCTCTCCCGTTTTGCTGGCTGCATTGCCGAATGCCGCTGGCCCTGGTTCAAGAACCCGCTGATCACCTGGTTCGTAAAATCCTATCAGGTCAACATGGACGAAGCTGTGACCAGCGACCCCACGTCCTTCGCTCATTTTAATGACTTTTTCACCCGCGCCCTTAAGGCGGATGCCCGCAGCTTTGTCGACGAGCAGGGCAGCATTGCCTGCCCGGTAGATGGTGCCATCAGTCAGATTGGCGACATCGAAGCTGGTCGACTCTTTCAGGCCAAGGGTCATGAGTTCTCCACCTATGATTTATTAGGCGGCTCGTTAGGGCTGGAAAAAGAGTTTGATGGCGGCAAGTTCACCACCATCTACCTATCACCCAAGGATTATCACCGCATCCACATGCCCGTCAGCGGCACGCTGCGCGAAATGATTTATGTACCGGGCCGGTTGTTTTCCGTCAGTCCATTAACTGCCAGCCAAGTGCCGGGCCTTTTTTCTCGTAACGAGCGCGTAGTCGCAATCTTTGATACCGAGTTTGGCCCTATGGCGATGGTATTGGTTGGCGCGATGATTGTCGCTAGCATTGAAACCGTCTGGGCCGGACTGGTGACACCACCCAAACGCCAGCTACAAAAATTCAGCTACGGCGAACCGATTCATCTCGAAAAAGGTGAAGAAATGGGCCGCTTCAAACTGGGCTCCACGGTAGTGATGTTATTTGGCAAAGATGCCATGAACTGGGAACAGGCCTTAACGGCTGACCAGGGTGTGCGTATGGGACAGTTACTGGGAAATCAGGCAAGCCCAAGCGAAAACTAGACGCTAAGCGCGGTCAACAGGGAAAGCGATCACCTCACGGATCGAATCGCTTCCCGCCATCAGCATCAACAATCTGTCCAAGCCCATTGCTACACCGGCGCAATCGGGCATACCACTCTTCAACGCGGCCACCAGCTTTTGATCGGCTGGAAGCTCTGGCAAACCACGACGTTTTCGTTCTGCAAGATCGACCTCAAACCGTCGTTGTTGCTCCTCGGCATCGGTGAGCTCGTGATAGCCATTGGCTAATTCAATGCCGTCGACATACAGCTCAAAACGCTCCGCCACCGCCGCGCCCTGTGCATCGGTTTTTACCTTCGCCAATGCACACTGACTGGCCGGGTAATCGTAGATAAAGGTTAATTCATCACGCCCCAGTGTTGGTTCGACCACCTGCGACATCAGCAAATCCAGCAGCGTATCGCGATCATCCCCGTCGGCCTGATAACCCGTATGCTGCTGCGCCAAAACCGCTAGCTCTGCAGCCTCAGCGCAATGCGGGTCAATATCCAGCAGCTGTGCAAAGGCTGAGCGATAACTCAATTGCCGAACAGGTCGCTCGCCCAATAAAGAAGTGAGAAGCTCAGCAACCTCGGCTATCAACTGAAAATGATCAAACCCTGGGCGATACCACTCCAGCATGGTGAATTCAGGATTATGGCGTTTGCCACTTTCGCCCTGCCGAAAAGATTTACAGATTTGATAGATCGATCCACTGCCAGCGGCCAGCAGACGCTTCATGGCGAACTCGGGAGAGGTTTGTAAAAACTGCTGCCCATCAACCGACAGACTGGCCAGATGCACGTCGGTACTGGCCGCTTGGCCCAGCAGCGGCGTCTCCACTTCCAGCACATTGCGCTGCTGAAAAAATTCCCGCAGCTGCTGATAAAGCTGGGCGCGCAAACGCAACGCATCCAGTGCAGCGGTGGGTTGCCAATCAGAAGAGTTCAAAACAATAGAAATCAACGTACGTGGTCTCAGGACGAGACCACGTTATCGAACACAGGCTACTTGGCTGCACGGCCTTGATATTCGCCCGTACGCGTATCAATACGCAACACATCGCCAATATTCACAAACAGCGGCACACGTACCGTTGCGCCCGTCGCTAGGGTAGCAGGCTTGGTTGCGCCCTGAGCGGTATCACCTTTCAGGCCCGGATCAGTATCAGCCACAGCCAGTTCAACGAAGTTAGGCGCCGAAACTGCCAGCGCCGCGCCGTTCCACAGGGTTACCACGTAAACTTCCTGCTCTTTCAGCCAGTCCGTCACATCGCCAACCGCTTTGGCATCAGCAGCATGCTGTTCAAAGGAGCCATCGGTCATCATGAAATGCCAAAAGTCGCCGTCGGTGTAGAGATATTCCATCTCCAGATCGATCACATCCGCGCCTTCCAGCGATTCGCCAGATTTGAACGTACGCTCCCAAACACGGCCAGTTTTCAGGTTACGCATTTTCACACGGTTAAAGGCCTGTCCTTTACCCGGTTTTACAAATTCGTTCTCAAGAATGCTACAGGGATCACCATCGAGCAGAACCTTAAGACCTGAACGGAATTCATTGGTAGAATAGTTTGCCATATCACTTCACACCTAAGTTACTTTACTTCACATCTAACGGACTAAAAATGAGCCCAATAATACCTCGAAGCGAGCAACTTATACACTCCATAAGTTGGCAATCTGAGCTTTCCGGGGCAATTAATGATCTCGACAGTCTATTGCAGTATACCGGCAACAAAGCCAGCGATATCGAGGGGCTGGATACGGGTCATCTCTCGTTCCCCTTGCGTGTACCACACCCCTATGCAAGCCGTATTGAGCAGGGCAATCCGCATGACCCGCTGTTACGCCAGGTGTTACCGCTAGCCGCTGAAAATCATCGTGTGCCCGGCTATATCAGTGACCCGCTTGATGAGGCCAGCAGCAATATAACCCCAGGCATTATTCATAAATACCATGGCCGGGTGCTACTGATCCTAACCGGCGCCTGCGCCATCAACTGCCGCTATTGTTTCCGCCGCGAATTCCCCTATGCCGAAAATCAAAACAGCATGGGCGAATGGCAACAGGCGCTAGACTATATTCGACAGGACAGCAGCATTAGCGAAGTCATTTTCAGTGGTGGCGATCCGCTGCTCAATAGCGACAAAAAACTGCAACAACTGACGCGTTCTATTGCAGATATTGAACACGTCAAACGACTACGTATTCATACTCGTCTGCCGGTTGTGATACCGCAACGTGTCACCGATGAAATGCTTAACTGGCTAACCGAGACACGCTTGCAACCCGTCGTTGTCATTCATACCAACCACGCTGCTGAAATAGACAACCAGGTCACTCAGGCGCTAATACGCCTTCGCGACAAAGGCATTACTTTGCTCAATCAAGCGGTTCTACTGAAGGGCATCAATGATAATGTCGATACGTTAAAACAGCTAAGCGAACGCTTATTTCAAGCCGGCGTCTTACCCTACTACCTACATTTACTCGACAAAATTCAGGGTGCGGCTCATTTTGATAGTGATGAATCATCAGCCCAGCGCTTACTTGGCCAACTCAGCGCACATCTACCTGGTTATCTGATGCCAAAACTGGTGAGAGAGATTGCTGGCGAAGCCTCGAAAACGTTGCTTTTACCACTTCTCTAATTCTCCGATAACACTTTGAATTATTTACGCTCGCTCACTGGCTAAAGAGTCGTGTTAGACTATATTTTAAAGCATCTGTGTATATTTACAGCGCCATTTTTAGCGGTCGCAGAGAAGAATAACGGCCCACTAACGGACCATCGTTGAACACTGGAAATCATTAATGTCAGCAAACCCCAATCAGGGACAGTTTTCTATACCTGAGCAGACACTACGCACGCTATCCTTTTGCGAACCCACGCCGAACCATTTAAGCGAATGGGTAAAGCAACTACCGATGGTTAATCTTGGCGAATCGTCAAAACAGCTCTATCACGCCATCATTGAGCTAAACCAGCTCATTATTAACCCGGAAACACGCTTTAAACTGATAGAGATTATTCGCGAACCAATTCAACAGGTGTGCCAAAGCTTAACCAAACACTACCTCAATCAACCGGTCGTTTTACCTCCCAAAGCACGCAAGGTAGCGCGACTGGCGATGGCGCTGGATAACCACCTAATGGTTGCCTACAAAGCCGTGCTTGATGACCGTAAAAAAATCAGCCCATCATTGCTTTCCAATAAGCCAAAAAAAATTACCGCATTGGCGATTTACCACGCCATGAGCACGGCCACCAGGATGATTGTTCGTGCCTACCACCTCTATAACCCTGCACCGGAAAAAGCCTGGCATGAGATTCACCAGCTATATGTCATTGCCGAAAGCAATCGTTTATTGAATGCTCAGATAGACGACAACAACAATCATTTTGTGCATAAAACCAACATCGAAGACACCTACAAGCGCGCGCTGATGATCGGTTGCTGCAAAACCAACCAGATTCGCCAGAGTGATATCACTAACATTTACCACGCTACTGAACTGTGGACAAAACTCTCTCGTATTGTCGATGGCAAACAGCAAGCCAACTTCAGAATCAATCTCAATGAAGATTCGGCCCCCATCTACAGCGAACTATCTTCAGGCAAAAACTCGCCCTTTTCACGCGGCATTGATCTACAACCCTTACTCGAGCTTCTCAAGGAGTATTTCAAACAATCCGACGGCGCTCACAATGCCGTTGTAAAAAGAGTTTCCGTTCCTTCGACCATTAAAAAGCACCAGCTCAGCTTTTTACTGGCATCCTGGGAAACCCTGGCCGAGCGTTCAGCGACTCGGCTGCCCAGTAACAAATCGGTTAAAACTTGCATTGGTTTTAGCGCCACCCACTTCTATTTATCGGGCGGCGTTGATTTTGAATCGCAGCTACAACGTGACAGCTCACACGCTCAAAACGTTAATAAGTTTGGCTCGAAGGATGTCAAACCCGCAGTGGGCTCCAGTGACCCCTGGTCAACAGCCTTTGATGCAGACCATTACGATGCCAAACCAGTTGCTCATAGCGCCGTGGATTTACAAAAGCCCGGCAGCCATTGGCATCAGCATGACATTCAACGCGAAGCGCACCATGCAAATTACCCGAAGTACACCGCTCAGCTGCTTGATATCAGCCCTAACGGTTACTGCATTAAATGGGGGAATGACGCTCCCGTCGGAATCAAAGCCGGTGAAATTATCGGCATTAACGAACAGGAGCATTATATCTGGTCCGTCGGTGTTATTCGCTGGATATCACAATCCAAAGCCGACCTGACAACAATGGGCGTCGAACTACTCGCAACGGCAGCAATCCCCTGCGGCGCAAAAGTTATTACAGAATCGCAGCTAAAGTCAGATTATATACGCGCCCTGCTTCTACCCGCACAGGAAGCCGTCGGGCTTCCAGCCTCCTTTATTGCGCCTAACATACCCTTTAGGGAGCACCAGTCGGTTGAACTCAACCAATACGGAGAGACATCGCAAGGCTCGCTCGGAACCTGCACACTGAACACAGGCAGCTTCAGCCAATTCACATTCGAACCTCATGCTTTACGTTCAGACCCGGCAGATGATGATTTCGGCGATGAAGATATCTGGCCAGAATTTAACGCAACACCCCTTTTATCGTTCCCATAAAACGACGGCACTCAGAGCCCATGCAAAAGAACAGAGACACCATAAAATTATTGATTCTTGACACCTCACGCAACGAAGCAGACAAACTTGTCAATCTGTTACGTAATGCGGGGTGTGCCACACAGGCCCAGTTCATTGAATCAGAACAACACCTGCTGGATTTGCTGAACAGCAAAAGCTGGGATTTGTTTTATGCCTCCGAGCGCTCAACAGAGCTAAATGCACAACAGGCATTGGCTCATATCAAGAAGCTGGAACTCGATCTACCACTGATACTTTTATCAGAAACTAATGACAGTGAAAAAATGCTTGCTGCGCTACAAACCGGCATCAACGACGTAGTACCCCTGTCCGAGTCAGAACGTTTGTTGCTGGTAAGCCTGCGTGAACTAGATAGCCTGTCACAACGCCGTGCTCGCCGAAAAGCTGAAATCAGCCTGCGTGATGCAGAAAAACGCTGCCGCTTACTTCTGGACAGCTCCAACGACGCCATCGCCTATGTACATGACGGCATGCATATTTACGCCAACCAGGCCTATGTAAAACTGTTTGGTCACGATGATTTTGAAGATTTGGAAGGCATGCCACTGATGGATATGGTGGCCAGCAAGCAGCAAGCAGATTTAAAAAGCTTTCTAAAAAGCTATTCGGCAAATAACAGTGACACCGAAGAATTTTCCTGTACCGGCTGCCGTGATGATGAAAGTGAATTTGAAACCACGTTGGCGTTCTCTGCCGCCCGCTATGATGGCGAGCCTTGCACCCAAATTTTAATTCGAACCCAGGCCGACAGCTCTTCTCAGCCAGCAGCAACTCAACAACATGATATCCTGACCGGCCTACAAACTCCGGCAGCATTCCAGGAACTGGTTGAAAAAGCGATTGAACAGGCCAATGATAAACAACAAAAATTCGCCACTTTCTACATACAGCTAGATAACTTTGTTCCCATTAAAAGCAAACTCGGTGCTGCCTCAACCAATCTGGTACTAAGCGATATAGCCAAAGCCCTAAAACAAGCCGCCAGCAATCCTGACCAACTGGCTCGCATCGACGAATTTAACTTTGCCTTACTCGTACCCGATATGGAACCCGAGGCCGCGCTCGCCCACGCGGAAAAGCTGTGCCAGGCAACATCGGCAAATCACTTTAATGTATCCAATGAAAATCTTGATATTACCGCGAGCGTCGGTATCGCCATTATTAACGAAAATACTGAAAGCCCAGGCTTGATCATCAGCAAAGCCAAAGAGGCTGCCAATTTTGTTCATCACAATCACGATGGTGACGGCGCCCACCTGCACAACAACGATGAACAGGACGCGACTCATAATGAACAGGTAACCAGCCTGCTCAGACAAGCGTTAGATAAAAGCCTATTTAAGTTAGTTTTCCAACCTATTGTTAGTTTGCGCGGCGACTCAGGCGAACACTACGAAGCCCTATTACGCATGCCCGATGAAGATGGCAACGATATTTGTCCATCAGAATTTTTACAAACGGCATCCGACAACGGCCTATCCCGTGAAATTGATTTATGGGTCATTGAAGAAACCATTTCACGCTTAAAATCTCATCTTGAGAAAGGTCGAAAAAGCCATCTGCTCATTAATTTGACCAAAGAATCACTGCTCGACCCTTCTCTGCTTCCAAAAATCAGCAACTTGTTAAATGAAGCCCGCATGCCCGGAGACAGCATCATCTTTCAGCTCAGCGAAACAGATGCCACCTCTAACATGGCCCAAGCCAAAGAATTCATTCGCGGCATCAACGAATTACACTGTAAGGTTGCATTAACGCACTTTGGTCGCGCCCTAAATCCGTTCAACACCCTCAAGCAGCTACCCGCCAGCTATGTGAAAATTGATGGTTCATTCATTGCCGAACTGATTAAAGATGAGGACAGCAAAGACGAACTTAAAACACTGGTCAGCTCACTTCATACCCAGGGCAAACTCACTATCGCGCCCATGGTAGATAGCGCAAGCCTGTTACCTATATTGTGGCAAGCCGGCATCAACTATATTCAGGGTTACTACATTCAGCATCCTAGCAATCAAATGGATTATGATTTCTCCGACGATGGGGATGACGAAGACGAACAAATCAGCTACTAGGCGGAATCAACGCTCTAATCACCACCGGGGCACAGGCCCCTTTTTTTTTGCTCGCCATTTAGCGAACCCTGATCTAAGCCAATCACACTGGTTGTAAATCTCATTAAAATACTTTACTCACAATTAATTGTTATCTATTTTCAGGTATGGCCATGCTGGCCAGAAAGTTATACACTCGCAGGCTGCTGGAAACAACCGGCATGGTTCACACAGCATTCTATGTGCCTAACACCAAAACAAAACAATTAGTTAGGCGCTGTTAAGGCATTATTATTTGTTACAACAAAACTAGAGGAATTTGTAAATGGGAAATCGCGTATCCGTATTAACTTCACGCCATGAAGCTCTTGGCGCAACTATGGCTGACTGGAACGACATGGGCGTAGCTTGGACTTATGCTACTGATCCAGACAAAGAAGCTGATGCTTGCCGTAACGCTGCTGCCCTGATCGACCTGTCCGGTCTGCGTCGCGAACACGTTAAAGGCCCAGACGCTGCTGCAGTTGTTGACTATTTGCTGCCACGTAACATGGACGTTATCTACAATGGTAAATCCGGTTACTCCACTATTTTGACTGAAGAAGGCGGTGTTGCCGATGACGTGATCGTTTACCGTCTGGCTGACGACCACTACCTGATTGCTTCTGGTACTGGCGATTCTGATACCGCCATGAAAAAAGCAACGGCTGGCAAAGACGTAACCGTTGAAGAAGACGATAACCTGCACATTCTTGCTCTGCAGGGCCCTATCGCTCACGAAATTCTGGATGCTAACTCTCCAGATGACATCGCTGACCTGAAATTCTTCCACCAAATCGAAACTACTGTATTCGGTGTACCAGCTATCGTTTCTCGTACTGGTTTCACTGGTGAGCGTGGTTACGAAGTCATTGCTGCTGCTGATGTTGCTGGTGATATTTGGGACGCAATCCTGGAAGCCGGTAAAGACAAAGGCGTTCTGCCACTGTCTTTCGTAGGCCTGAACATGCTGCGTATCGAAGCAGCTCTGCTGTTCCACCCATTCGACGTTTCTGAAAACGAATCTGCTTGGGAAGCTGGTCTAGGCTGGTCTGTTGGTAAAGAAAAAGGCGATTACATCGGTAAAGCGGCTAACGAAGCGCGTAAAGGCAACGAAACTAAGATCTTCTCTGGTATCGTTTGTGATGCAGACGTTGCATGTGGCGAGCCAATTGCTGGCGGCGAAAAAATCTTCGCTAACGGTGAAGAAGTTGGTTACGTAACAGCGGCTCTGTTCTCTACTCGTCTGAACAAGTCTATTGCACTGTGCTACCTGAAGCCTGGTACTGCTGTTGGCACTAAAGTTGAAGTTAAAGGTGCAATCGATTGCACTGCAACTGTTTCAGAAATACCCTTTATCGCGTCTAAAATGCGTTAATGAGTCTGTTGCGATTTGCTCCACTAAAGTAGGGGCAATTTCGTTTTGTCGAAAAAGGGGCCTTAGGCCCCTTTTTTGTGTCTTAAATTTACCAACCACTAAAGCCTCCCCCATACATTTACCACGACACAGCAACGACCTAACAACCTACCAAGCCTCAACGCAACTCGCCAAGCAACCAACATCCTCGCTAGCAGCCTTAAACACCCTCACCCAAACCCAAACCCAAACAAGTCTACAAAACAACCTCAGGACCGCCTGAAGATCACAAAACACCCACTCCGCATCAAGCCAGCAACAGTCAATCAAAGCACGTCATTTATACTTGCCGCAAACAAACCTTATTCACACACTTACTTTATTTCAGACATAAAAAAACGGGGGTGACCTTTCGGCCACCCCCGCTTTCTTGAAGCTTATAAGACTAGGTCTTATCGTCTTACAGACGGAACTCAAGCTCATCGTTGTCGTCTGGGTTGTAAGCAACACCCCACACTTTCTGCTCACGTTTGAACGGTTTCTGGTGTTGTGGATCTTCATCTTCGATCTCACGAGCCAGACGGTGCCCGTCAAAGGTAACATCAGCAATGATACGTGGAGCTTCTGCATCACCAAGAACCCAAATATCTTCAATACCGTTTTTCTCCCACTCGTCTTTACGAGCTTTCAATTCACGATACAAAGAGTCATTAGACT
>Ga0209292_1000581_pt1 | contig 47551 bp, 48 predicted proteins | sample GOMGulsemesocosm_2_FD_184634 | JGI IMG/M metagenome (GOLD analysis project Ga0209292, IMG submission 184634) | Methane-oxidizing microbial communities from mesocosms in the Gulf of Mexico - GOM9C Gulf of Mexico (SPAdes) (version 2) | ecosystem: Environmental > Aquatic > Marine > Cold seeps...
TTCATAGTTACTATCGCTATCCGTCACACCATTAATTGTCGCAATAAGTGGCTCACTGCCTTCCGCTAAATGATCATCCACCGCAGTAATACTAAAGGTAGCTTGTGAGCCTCCCGTTACATCAACACTGTCGGGCAAGACACTGGTATCAGTACCACCCGATGCAAGACCCGCCCAATCAAGTTGTACATTCACTGACTCTCCGTCAGGTACAACCACTGGATTATCTAAATAATCCACTAAACTCACGGTGTAAAGTAAACTGCCCCCTTCTGCAACACTTGTTGCATCAACACTAATCTGTGCATAGACAGTATCAATCGGATCGGGATCGCCACCTTCATCGGTGATAGCACTATTAGCAACTTTGTTACCTTCATCTATTGCAACCGCTTCATAGTTACTATCGCTATCCGTCACACCATTAATTGTCGCAATAAGTGGCTCACTGCCTTCCGCTAAATGATCATCCACCGCAGTAATACTAAAGGTAGCTTGTGAGCCTCCCGTTACATCAACACTGTCAGGCAAGACACTGGTATCAGTACCACCCGATGCAAGACCCGCCCAATCAAGTTGTACATTCACTGACTCTCCGTCAGGTACTACAACTGGGTTATCTAAATAATCCACTAAACTCACGGTGTAAAGTAAACTTCCACCTTCGGCAACACTTGTTGCATCCACACTAATTTGTGCATAAACGGTATCAATCGGATCGGGGTCTCCACCTTCATCAGTGATAGCACTATTAGCAACTTTGTTATCTTCATCTATAACAAGCGCTTCATAGTTACTATCGGTATCCGTCACGCCACTAATCGTTGCAATTAACGGCTCACTACCTTCAGCTAAATAGTCATCAATCGCCTCTACCTGAAATGTCACTTGTGAATCATTAGTTACATCAACACTATCGGGCAACACACTGGTATCGGCACCACCCGATGCAAGACCCGTCCAATCAAGTTGTACATTCACAGACTCACCATCAGGGACCACTACCGGGTTATTATCTGCATCTAGTAAACTAACGGTATAGGTTAACGTCCCTCCCTCGTTAACTGAGCTTTGATCAACACTAATTTGTGCATACACAGTATCTATCACAGGGTTGACAACAATAGTTGTGTCTTCTGTTGCAGTTGCCCCGCCATCATCTGTAGTTACAACAGTGATCACAGCATCACCATTAAAGTTTAGTGCAGGGGTAAAAGTGATGGTGTTATCTATTTCATTGACAGAGACGCTACCCTGCTCTGCAGGTACAGAAGCTGTTGTTGATACTATTACACCGTCTATATCTTGAGCTGAATAAGGAACAGTAATACTGCCTGCATCTTCATCAATAGAGCCTCCATCTACCACTAGGGTAGGTACGATGTTTGGCTCAGATAAATTGGTATCGATAATTTCATTGTTGATTGATGTTAAAGAAAATTCGTCAGTTGAAAACTCTGAACTTGCAGTGCTTTCACTACCGTCTCTTGATAAGGTAACTGAATCAAACCCACCATCAGAACCTGCATCACCTGCAGCGGTTTCAATATCCTCTACTGCTTCTATGTCATCACCTTCGATAGCGGCTTGAATAGCGGCAATTTCATCCAAGGTACCTTGATCAACTGCATTTAATGCGTCAGCGTCATTTTCTGACGCTTGGTTTATAGAATCTAATATTTGTTCAGCATCAGTAGGATCAACCCCTTCAAGTCCAAGGTTATTTTTATCGTCTAAGTCATGGCTACTCATAGTCCGCTCCACATTCATTACGGTTATCTGAAACACTGCAAGGGTAGGTATCAAGCAATAATCAATTAACTCAATCAGTTATAGCAAGTCAATAAGGGTTGAGTGCAATTAATACATTTTATGTAAACGATAAAAGCGCTAAAAAATCCAAAATTCAACGTAGGAAAAACAGTGATACCATTCACAAAAATATTTATAACTATAATTAAAGCCTCAAAAACAGGAATGTCCAGATTACTCAGTATCTTTTTGATACTGAATAGTGATAAAAAAATACTGATATATACAGTAATAGAATTAAAAAAAGTTAAGTTAATGTTTAACAAGGATTTGACTAATTACTAAAATGGTGCGTCCTAGTAGCTAGCTACACAACATTTTTCTTTTTTTGATGGCCACGAGTAACAATATCGGTATGGTGCATGCTTCTTGCAAAATTCAATAAGAGAATAAACGTTAAAGTGTGGATGTCATCGGCCAGAGTAAAACCTCCTAGCCAACTTACAGGTGGTTAAAATTCATCGAATCTTTAGTAATAAAATTCTGAACGCAGGATGGTGTGTAACAGTACATGCCGGTGAAGTGACGCGCACAGAAATGTAGCAAGCAAATAGTGGTTTAGCTACTGAGCGCATTGCTCATGATGTAAAGCACTTCAGCACATAAAAGCAATGCATTTTTTGCGCTGATAAAAATAGCTATTACATCGTATATTAACTCATAATATTCAATTTTGTAGCAGTGCTCGTCTTAACTAGTACCTAATTATATCTTTTTAGATCATATTATCGTGCCGTCAATAAATACCGACAATTCAGTACTCAAAGGTAGCGAGTTACCATTTAAATATGAAGTAATAGCCTCTAAAGTAGGCCTGAACAATTATCAAATCGAACACTACTAAAGGTGGCTATTAAGCGATAAAAGTAAAAGAGTAAAGCCCCGAAAAGGGCTTATTTTTAGGTAATTACTAATCTTCAGGCCACTCACAAACTGTGGTTTTAAAGTAATTTTGTTTGCCTTTTCCTTGGCTTTTATCTTCCTCTACACTAGGGTCCATCGGTTTAACAGCAAATTTATATTCATCAATTTCATAAGAAATGTTGTCAAAAGTTACTTCCTCATAACCTAAGTTTTCAGCTAGTATTCCAGCTTCCATCGAAGCTAATTTTTCATCAATCATCTCATTTAATAACGTGTCAAACACACCGAAGTCCAGGTTGGCGCTACAGGTACCAGCTGCAAAACCAGGGGCATCATTGCAAGTAACCATATCCGAATCATAAGTAAAATCCTCATCTCCGGCTACATGTAAATCAAACTCATGTTCAAGGTCTTCAACAACGCCAGGAACTTCTAGTGGATCTAGTGGTTCCTCATCAGTATCAACAAGCGTTGCTGTATAACCTACTGTAATTTCAACTTCTAAATCTCCCCCAAACTTGGTATGCATATTTCCATCAAGTTCAGTCCAATCCCATACACCTTCAAAAGAGGTTTCATCTATCAAACCAGTACAACCATCTCCTACAACTGTAGCTAAATCAGGCAGTTTTGCATTTTTTTTATGACCATCTGCGAAGCTTAATGGGCTTAAAATAAGTCCAGCTGCAACCAAACTAGGTATTATTAAACTTTTCATAACTCACTCCATTGGCTATCCAATAGCCATATTGTTTAATTTTAACAATAAAGAAGTTATTTATTCTTCTGCGCTGAATGTAATTTTCTACAAGCTTTTAATAAGCTTTCTGCAAGTTCACTGTAAGTGATAAATAGCGCTGTAAATAAACTCCCCCCACAACCACTACCAGAGTAGGCTCTACAGTTTGGAATACCAATATTTTAAATATGATATTTGGGGCTTAAAACAGCATTTTTAGGAACAATAAGAAGTTAAAATATGACAGTCATTTGACTGGGTATAAAGGTTGTCATTTTTTCCCATCAAATGGGCGATGTTCGAGGTTCAAGCTTTCTCGGTTCATTTATAACTCCCACTGCCCTTGTTCAATCTAATACCAACTTAACACAGCAGTATATTGGTTTACCCATGTAAATAAGGTAAGTATTTGAAGGGAATATTAAATACAGTGCTAGAGTTTGGTTTTTACGTGTGCACTGTTTTAACGATTATTGAGCCACATTTATTGGTAAGCGTAGAGGGTTTTAGCAAGTTGTGATGCACGATAAATGGCATCAAGTACTAATAGTTGTCTCATACACACTTAGTAAAGATATCACTAAAAAATACACAGAAAAAACGAGTTCGTTAACTTTGAAGCAACAATTTGCTTCAAAAAAAATTTATATTCATTTTCACAGACTATTTTTAGATGCTTTCCATGATAAAGATAAGGATGGTAAGACGCTTTTAGCAGATCAACAGGCTTGCTCATCTGCTTTTAGGCAACCTGTGACTATTCCCTACGAAATGGTCACAGGTAAAAGCCACAAATAAATGAGCGGAGTGTACTTACTCAGGAAATTAGCCAAGGTGTGTTTAATTCTTTAGCGTGAGGGGATATTCGTAAATACTGAACCGTCAAAACGGTTCAGTATTAAGTTTACGGAGATTAATAAAAATTAAGCAAGTAACTTTTTAACTTCATTGGTTATGTTTAGTGGCTTATTGATAAAACGAGCATGATCTAATAACACTGCGTTATCACCATAAGTTAATAACATGGCAGGGAAGGCTGTGGTTTGCATAAATTCTTGCAACTCTTTAATATCAGACTGCTGATATAACGCTTCATTAGTTAATTCGTCTTTAAACACTTTATTAGGTGGAGACAATTTAAACTGTGCAATGATCTCCATAAAGTCGTTTTTACAACCTAAAGGATTACCTTCAGCAAAGTGTGCTTTCTGAAGAGCATTTAATACAGGTAATACTTTATCTTGCTGTTTGCCTTGCAACCATGCCATAAAGTTGGCCGTTAAAGTTGCATTTTTAGGACTATCGGCAAAACGAATGTGCTCTTGTCCAAACTCTAAACCACTCTCTTTTTCAGCAGCTTTAATTTGTGAAAACCCAGCACAATCGCTACCATCGTAATGTGCACAATGCCAAAAGTGAATTTCTACATCTGGAAAGTTTTTACGAATTGTGTTCACAATCGGTGTGCTTGCATAGCTCCACGGACAGTGTGAATCATAGATGAAATATAGTTCAGGGTGCATAATTTTAACCTTCTAAAAAACAGATACAAACGGCATGTTTAATGGCCAACTGGTTGCCAGTTTTTGTTAATAAACCAGTACAACTATCACGTTTGAAAACAAATAAATAATCACTATTTTGATGTGCAACTAATAACCAGTTTTGGTCTGGTGACAAAGCGAAGTGGCGCGGAAATAGCCCACCTGTTTTTGTAAAATCAATTGCATTTAGTTCACCATTATTTTGATCAACTTCAAAAATGGCAATACTATCATGCCCACGATTACTTACGTAGAGATAACGGCCATCTTTGCTTAATGTTACTTCAGCAATATAGCTCTCAATTTTATTAGCACTTGGTAAACTGCTCAGAGTTTGCACTAAGGTTAATTCGCCGTTTTGTTGGTTAAAATCAAGATCACAAACCTCACTGTTAAGTTCATTACCCAGATATAATTTATCTCCACTGTGGTTAAACGTCAGGTGCCTTGGTCCTGCACCTGCTGGTAATGAAAGGCTAAATACTAAGTTCAATTCAGACTCATTTACGCGGTACACTTTTAATGCATCAATGCCCAAATCTGCAACCACTAAGAACTGTTCATCAATGCTTAATTGACTCGCGTGTGCATGTGCACTGGCTTGTCTGTCAAGGTTTCCCCCCTGCCCTTGGTGCTGAACCTCTGTATAAGCAGGCAATAATTGCTGACCAGTCAATGAAAAAGCACTCACGTTACCTGTTCCATAATTACTCACAAATGCCTTTTTAGCCGTGAGGCTAATATGACAAGGTGAGCCACCTAAGGTACTTTGTTTATTGATAAAATGCGGAACGCGAGGATCTTTAATATCAAAACAGCCCAATTCGCCGGCTAGCTCATGTTCACTGACAGCTAACAGGTAGTTTTTATCTTTACTCACGGAGAGGAAACTTGTGTCTGGCAAATCAGACAGCTCATTAATCTCAGTTAATTGCCCATTTGAGTTGTTAAACTCCACTACTTTAATACCCGCGTTTCCCTCTGGCGTGTAACAACCAATATATAGGATCTCTTGATTCATCATCTTTTATCTCTTAAATTTATTTTGTATGAGCTTTTTATTTCAGCCTAACGATCACTACAACAGTCAAATAGTCTATTTATGGCACCGCTAACACGGCGCAGTTACACAGATCATCACTTTCAAATTGCGTCAGTTCACCCGCTTGCAATCCCGGTACAGGAAATAGACGTACCGTGAGTGGTTTATTAAGACGAAATGCCATAGTGCCGGTGTCCGCCATTAAGGCCGCTATTTTCTGAGCAGGTGTATCACCCGGAATGGGTACAGTATCTAGGCCAATGCCGCACACAGCACTGTAGGTAAGTAACGAGCGAATATCGTAATCACCATCAATAGTGCCCTGCGCTAAACCTCTGTCTTCAGTCACAGCTAACATCAACCCAGAAAATCCCACCAGCGGTAACTCTTTTACAGATTTGAAAACACGTGTTAACAATGCAGATGCTTCAACACTGCCCGATGCGCCAAAAAAAGGCACGCCAAGTAACTTGTATACCTCAACCATACTCGCGCAATCTTTTGAAGGCGCAGCCGAACTATCAATACCAGAAAAGGCAAACTCTCCATTATTATCTTTTTCATCAAAAATTTTAATGATTTTTGCAACCTTTGATACATGGTACTGTAACGCTTCTGATAATAATCTTTGTTGCATTTTTAGTTTTTCTTGTAGGCAACTCAATGTGCTAGTGTTATTAAAATCAGTTAATACCTTAACCAATAAATCAGGCGTTTCAAAACCCACTACGTAACGATTGCCTAGTTCACTATTGTGGTAACTTGCCGGGAAATAAGGAATTAAAGGCTGGCAATTGAAGTTAACAGTAAAATTAAAGTTACCTTCTCCACGTTCGGTAATTTTTGCTATTTTTTCAACTGCCTTGACTGACTCATTGATTAACTGTTTATCTAAGCCTGAATATTCATCAATAGGTACATTCACGCAGGCATTACACAGGTCCCCAAACTCTTTAATGAGCTCTGGTAACAATGATATTTCATGGGCTGTTTTTGCTTCTCCAATGGCAAAGCGAATACGTAAACCATCGGATTTAATATCATTCAATAATACGCGAATAAATTGTAGATCTTGTTGGGCAGTTGCTAAGTTAGTGGTATCAAGGTATTCAGAAAAAGCGTTAGTCACAATACGGATAGATTGAACTTGATAGTCTTGCTGTGCAAATCGGCTCGCTAACAAAAGACAAAAATCAGAGGCTTTTTGAATTTCATTTTTCCACTTATTTTTATCTTTCGTTAACACTAAGAAAGTAGTGACAGTTCTTAATTTACACAATGATTTATCTTTAAAATTCATAACGTTCCTTACATGAATCGATTTGGAATTCGCAAACTTTATTATTTAGCAACAACGCCACTTCTGACTAAACTTCGTCGTACGTTTTTACATAGTGTTGTAAACTTGTCTATCTCTGAAAAATCGGGGATCTCCACAAATTTGAGTTTCTGGTGCATCAAAAGGGAATTCATCACGTACTAACTCAATAATATTGAGCATTGCAGTTTGGCGATTGGGCTTTTTTTTCATAGCCATGGGACTCTCTAATAACAGCTTTCATTGTTACAAGTTGTTGTTAGAGAGTAAAGAATTTTAACTTCGTCTGTTAATTAAATCTGCCACCTTACTTTAATAACAGTAAAACGACTTTGTAATTCAAAACAACGATGACTTATAACTCCATCGCCGTGGTTAAACTGTGTATTGTTTGCTTTTCAAATTTTACCGTCGGTATTAATGTTTCAGGCTTAGCAGTTTCAACTAGGCTTGTTTCGTTGCTTAGCGTTTCTTTAGTTGTTGCTTTGATTCGCTTTACAACTGATTGCCTGCTTTGTTGGAGTTGCTTATTATGCTGTTCAAGTAACGCTGTTATTTCTGCTTGATAGGCATGAATTTCAACGCGGCGCTCATTACGATTATTTTCAATGCTACGTTCATCATTAGGTGGGTTACTTGTACCTAATGAAATAATAGCTAATTGGTTTTCGTTCACGCCTTTATCAACTAAGTATTCTGCTACCGCTTGCGCACGTTTTCGAGCGAGTTTGCTATTATAAATGTAGTTACCTGAACGATCTGCATAACCAACAACTTGCCACACTGCTCCTTGGTTGCCGCTGTCACTTTGCATTAAATGTGCAGTTTTATTTAAGGAGATATAATCGTTAGGTGACACTTCGCTTGAATCAAAGCCAAAAAGTAGTGTATTAGTGATGACAGGTTGATCATTACTCTGGCTTAGCGTAGATGTCGGGTGCTGCAATACTTGCCAATTTTCTAACTGATCATTATTTGAATCTACATCGTAACCTTCATCAGCTTCTGGCGAATAGCCATTTTCGATGATAGAGGCAGCAATGAAATCTGCTTCTGTGGATAAATTGTCTTCAGCTATACGTGCCAGTGTATCGGGTTCATTGCTCGCTAAACTGTGTAACAAAACTTCATTTTTATCTAAGTCACGATTTTGGTAAAATTCAACCATGGTCTTTGTTTCGTGACGAGGTTGGTATTTATCCCAAGAGATAAACGAGGCTGTTGCCACAGAAAGTATAACAATGCTTAATACTGATTTCTTAAATGTACTTTGATTTTTCATTTTGTATTCCTTTTAATAAGAGCTTGTGTTTTTGTTTACCTGACAATTAAAACAAACTGTTGTGTTTTTTTAGGGGTAACAAAATGGCAATCTGCTGATCAATTATGTTCAAAAAAGGGCAATGTAACTCACACACTATTTCCGTGGCCATTTTCCGTTATACTGAGCTTAATAGGATAAATAAGGTAAACAGATGAAACGTATTGCTATCGTTGAAGATGAAAAAGATATTCGTGAAAACTATGCAGATTTAATGAGCAAGCATGGTTATCAGGTAGAGGCCTATGAAAACCGTCTTGATGCGATTAATGCCTTTGAACTGCGTTTGCCCGATTTAGCGCTCATTGATATCGGTTTAGCTGATGAATATGATGGCGGATTTTTACTTTGCCAAGCACTGCGTCAACTGTCACTGACAGTACCTATTATTTTTTTAACAGCACGAGACAACGATTTTGATACTATTTCAGGATTACGCTTAGGGGCTGATGATTACCTCACTAAAGATATCGGATTAGAGCATTTAATGGTGCGCATTAGCGCCCTATTTCGGCGTATTGATGTACTACAAAAACCCGTGCAACAAAGTAATATCATTTGTCGAGGAAATTTAGAAATTGATAGCGATCGCATGCAAATTACCTGGAAAAAGCAAACCTTAGACTTTACCATTACTGAATTTTGGATTGTCTATGCCCTTGCTAATCGCGCAGGCATTGTGCGTAATCGTCAGCAACTGATGGACGACGCCAATATGGTTGTTGATGACAATACCATCACCTCACATGTGAAACGTATCCGTAAAAAATTTATTAAACTTGATGCACTGTTTAATGAGATCACCGCAGTATATGGCATGGGTTATCGTTGGGACATCACCGAAATAAAAAGTGCTGAATTAGAGCGTAGTGAAAAAACAAACTCTGAAACGGCGTCTCACTAATGTCCTTTTCATTAGGCCTGCGCAGTAAAGTCATTCTATTAGCGAGCTTCTTTTTGATTCTGCCCTGGCTCGGTTATCAATACATTTTAGAGATGGAAAACTTTCTGCGTCAAGGTCAAGAGCAAACGCTCGAAGGAACCACACGCGCAGTGGCAACCGCTTTACATGAACGGCCTAAACTGTTTAATGTCCAGGCTAGCGCTTTAAATGAAATTGAAGATGGTAAAGACCTGTTTGCGTATGACTTAAAAGCCCCCATTAAAATTGATGGTCAGCTAAATGATTGGCAATCAAATATTAACAAAAGCATTGACTACCATAAAGCCAGCTACCAACTTGATAAAAGCACCACCAACCCAATCTCATTTAGGCATATGTTAGGCACGCAGGGGAAGTACCTGTATGGCTACTTACAAGTTACCGATAAGTCACCTACTTTTAACAAAGAGCACAGTCGCTTTTTAAACCGTAATGATCACCTCATTATTGCCATGAGTAATAGGCATAAGGGTTTACAGCGCTATATCATTTCAGTGCAAAAACCTGGTTGGTTTAATGCTTACCAACTCAATGAGGAAAACGTGTCAGAAAAGAAAGGTTTTTGGCAAAGCAGTAAAGATTTTATTGTTGATTTCCCGCGTTACTTTTCAGCAGACACACACCAAGATCTGCAACGTGAAAAACGAATTCAAGGTTATTGGAAAACAACAAAGCAGGGTTATAACATAGAGTTTCGATTACCTCTCACGATGCTAGGTGACAAATTTGGTTTTGCATTGCACACCACTTCGAATGAAAAAAGTGGACAAATAGATAATATAATCTCCACCTCAAATACTAATAATCTGCAACAACTTGGCACTATTGTGGTGCCCTCCCCTGAAATAGACAAAATCCTCAAGGGATTAAGCCATACACAATCAAGGCTATGGATTGTTGATAGACATCAGCGCGTACTCGCAAGTGCAGGAGACATTCATCAAGCTGATGGTGTATGGAGTAACAAACAGCAAACAAAACCATTAACCTGGTGGCAGTCAACTAAAACTAAGTTGTTAGCCCCGCTTTACAACCTGTTATTATCAAAACCAAACAATGACTTTATTGATGAATTACAGGGGTCAACAAAGCTTAATAGCGACTTTATAAAAATGGCGTTATCAGGACAACCACAATCAAGCTGGCGATTAACGCCTGACAATAAAGCGATGATTTTATCGGCGGCTAGCCCTATTTTTATCGGTGATAAAGTCATGGGCATTGTGGTAGCAGAAGAGACAACAAATGGCATTCGCACGCTTCGTAATCAAGCCTTAGAAAAGCTATTTGATGTGTTAATTGCGGTGATTGTGGTGGGTACTTTACTGCTATTTTTCTTCACTGCAAATATCGCAACACGTATCACGCGACTCCGTGACCAAGCAGAGAACGCAATCGATGAACAGGGCCGCATAACGGCACCTTTCAAACCTTCATCATCAAGCGATGAGATTGGCGACCTTTCTCGTAGCCTAGCCGACATGGTAAACCGTTTAGGTGAATACCACCGCTATTTAGAAAACTTACCTTCGCGGCTTTCTCATGAATTAGGCACACCCGTTGCCGTGGTGCGTAGCTCTCTAGAAAACTTAGCATTGTTGCCACAGGAAGCAGAGAGTCAAAAGTATATCCTGCGTTCACAAACCGGCATCAAACGTTTAAATCGTATATTAACCAGTATGAGCGAAGCGACTCGCCTTGAACAAAGCTTGCAATCGGGTGAAAAAATATCACTGTCATTAAATGAACTGTTAACGGGTTGTGTACAAGGTTATCAAATGACTTATTCATCGACATTTTTGTTAACCTGCACGAATAACCCAGTCAAAATTAAAGCAGATCCTGATTTTATCGTGCAATGCTTAGATAAGCTCATCAATAATGCCTTGGAATTTAATCTCAGTAATGAGCCAATCTGCATTCGCCTTAGTAGTGACAGTAACAAGGCGCTATTGAGCATTGAAAACAAAGGTCCACTACTGCCAAAAGATATGAGTGAGGAACTATTAAATTCAATGGTTTCAGTACGTAAACATAATTCACCCGATAAAACCCATTTAGGTTTAGGTTTGTTTATTGCCAAGATGATCTGTGATTATCATCAGGCTTCAATTTCAATTGATAACAACATCGATAACAGTGGTGTCATCGTCACGCTACGTTTTCCACTTATTTAATAATAACAACCAAGAGTATACTAATGAGACAAGCAGCCACATCCAGCAATGCAATTAATGCCCTAGACATGTTATCAACAGCACAGTCCCATTTTGTTGAGCAATTATCTTCGCTTTGCGCTTTACATGAGCTACCAGAGCAGTTCAAAGCAGTACAGTGGTTACGTGATAATGGCTCCCATGGTGGTGGTCTACGTTTCGAAGCGCCACAGAATAGTCTATTCAATCAAGCTTCGGTTAATGTATCGCAAATTCAATATGAAGACAGACCCGATAAAGCCTTTATCTCAGCAACGGCACTTTCAACCATCATTCATCCCATTCATCCACTAGCCCCCTCGGTACACATTCACGTAAGCTGGACAGAGTTACGCTCAGGGAAAAGTTACTGGCGTTTAATGGCGGATTTAAACCCATCGATACATTGCGAAAAAGATACGGCGAAATTTAACTTAACCTTAAAAGAAGCTGGTGCAGTCTATTATGATCAGGCCAGCAAACAAGGTGATGAATACTTTTATATTCCCGCACTAAAAGCGCATCGGGGTGTTAGCCATTTTTACTTAGAAGGGTTTAATCCAACAGAGTGTGATGGCGCTGAATTTGCGTTAACCTTTGTACATGACGTGATAAATAGTTATATCACTATATTTAGCGACAAATTAGCGACTTGTGAGGATGCCACAGAAATACAAAAGCAAGCACAACTCGACTACCATACACTCTATTTTTATCAGGTATTAACCCTAGATAAGGGTACTACGGCAGGTTTATTAATTCACTCACAAAACGATGTTGGCACATTAGGTTCATTACCCCGTTTTGTTAATGCTAACTTATTAAAGCAATGGGTGGATAAAACACCCGCACCACGTAATGAGTTAGTAGAAGATCTTGTCAAGGTTCTACCTAATGGAAATGCTTGTGAAGTTAGTAGGCAAATAAAAGAAAACATCGCGAGTGTAATCCGAGCACATTACCAAAAGTACCCGCTCTAATCATGCTGAACAATTTTAAAATAACCTGTCTAGCCCAATTAAAATTGTATATCAATATTTTAACAGACTGAAATAGCGTAAGATAACGCAAAATTTTTATGGAGAGCATCAAATGACCAAATTAACAATCACCCGCCCAGACGACTGGCATGTACATTTACGTGACGGCGATGTTTTAAAAGATACGGTACGCGATACTAGCCGCTACATGGGCCGTGCAATCATTATGCCGAACCTTGTACCACCAGTGACAACCACTGAATTAGCAGAAGCTTATCAGCAGCGCATTATGGCAGCCAATCCAATGCCTACTTTTAAGCCATTGATGGTGCTTTATTTGACGGATAACACCACAGCTGAAGAGATCAAAAAAGCCAAAGCATCGGGCCTTGTCTACGCAGCGAAACTCTACCCTGCGGGCGCAACTACCAACTCTGACTCGGGTGTGACTTCAACAGCGAAAATCAAAGAAGCGCTTGTGGCAATGCAAGAAGTTGGCATGCTATTGCTTGTACATGGTGAAGTAACGACTAATGAAGTAGATATTTTTGACCGTGAAGAGTTATTCTTGAAAAACGTGCTAGCACCGCTTGTTGCTGAGTACCCAGATCTTAAAATCGTTCTAGAGCATATCACCACTAAAAATGCAGCTGACTTTGTCACCAATGCGGGTCCAAATGTTGCTGCAACTATTACTGTGCATCACTTAATGTATAACCGTAACCATATGTTGGCCGGTGGTATTAAACCACACTTCTACTGCCTACCAATTTTGAAGCGCAACACTCACCAGCAAGCATTAATTGAAGCGGCAACCAGTGGCTCAAACAAGTTCTTCTTAGGAACAGACTCTGCACCACATACTAAAGAAGCAAAAGAGTCTGCTTGTGGTTGTGCCGGTTCATATACAGCCTTTGCAGCCCTTGAGCTGTACGCTGAAGTGTTTGAAGAAGCGGGTGCATTAGATAAACTGGAAGCGTTTACTAGTTTTAATGGACCTGATTTTTACAACCTGCCACGTAATACAGATACAGTAGATTTGCATAAAGCGCCGTGGGAAGTACCTGCGACACTAAACTTTGGTGATAACAAAGTTGTTCCTATTAAGGCTGGCGAATCAGTTAGCTGGAAAGTACTTTGGTAGAATAAATAACAGTAATTAGGTGAGTAAAATTCTCACCTAATTACTTAATTTACTATCAGTAGTGATAGCTAATTGTTAATGAGCCATATTTACTAATATTTGTTTGCCCTTCAAACTGTTTATTACCACGCTGTATTGAAAAAACAAATCCCCAATTATTGTATAAAGCAGCAACACCTGCACTTATCATCAACTGTTCGTTAATCAGATCAACCGAATGGCTATCAGAAAAAGTATTGCCATCAAGGGTAATGTCATTAAATACGTAACTCGCATAAGCAGAGCTAAACAGCTGCCAATAAAACTTGTCCATAGAGTCAACCGTTGCACCGGACATTGAACCACTGGTATTAGGGTTAATAGACTCATAGGTTTGATCTAACATATTACCCAGGCGAAATGTTAAACCAGTGCCTATGTCACTGCGCAAGTTACCAGCCCCTATTTCACTATATGAACTCGTATCAAAAATAACAGCGTTTGAAAATGAATAACGATAAAAACGTTCGAGATGCTCCGCTTCAACACGGAAAACAAACTCATTATTGATCTGATTATCCCAGCCTTGTGGGATAGTCGCACCAATAAGTTCATGAATAATAGTTTGGCTCTGTTCCGCCAACGATGCAGGCCCTGCAACACCCAATACTAAACCTAAACTGTTAGCACGATCATGCGCATAACTACGAATTTTACTGTGCCATAGCAGTGTGCCTGCATAGGGGCGATCATCCTCAATCAGTTCACTCTGCTCCATATCATCAGGGGTATACATAGATTGTGATACGCCATAAGCGATAGAGTATTTTTTACTGCCTCCCTGGTTTATAAAGGTCCAATCACTGATATAACGGATCCAGCTTGGCATTTCGATTGAGTTAAAATCGCTATAGTCAGAGTATCCCCAATTGAAAGTCATGCCATTACTGTAGCCATCATCACTTTTATTAATAGCACTCATGGCATCATTTTCAAAAGTAAATTGATACCATGCAGTTACATCACTTGGCTTTTCCGAGGAACCTGAAGCAGCAATAATGAAACCTGGAAAAAAAGCCAGAGAAAATAGGCCACTAAACAAAACAACAGCTTTACACATATATTAACCGTAAAAGAATAAATGAAATACAAAGTGCATTGTATGATAAATACTAAAAAATCTATGTTTTATTTTTTTGTACCTTACTGTAATAGTTAGCTAAAGGTTGCGCACTTAAACCATGCGCTACAATGCTCATTAATACTGTAACGGTCACCACTGCATAAATTGTTTCAAACCCATCAATTCCCCCTACCTCGTGTGCAACAATCAACACATATAAAATAGAAGCGATACCCCTTGGACCAAACCAAGCAATAAATATCATGCTAGTAAAATCTAGTTTTTTAGCATCTAGTTTGGCACCAATCAGACAGATAATAACCGGTACCATGCGTAACACTGTTAAGCTCAGCAACGAATAGAGTATAATATTAAGGTTGATATACTCAAAAGTCACTGGCACAAAAGCTAAACCAAACAAGAAAAAACTAATCAACACAAATAACTCACCTTCACTCTCTGCAAATTTTTCAATATGCTCACGCATTGCTTGACTGGTATTACCCGCATATAAACCTGCAAAAAAGGTGGCAATAAATCCGTTACCATGAAAAACCTCTGCAAGATAAAAAGAGAGGATAGCCAACGCAATGGGTATCAAGTTCTGGTAGCTGTGTTGCATCCATTGATGCTTGATGGAAAGCTGGGTCAATTTTGTCCCAATATATCCTACAAATGCGCCTACTAGGGCCCCAAAGAACACTTGTTTAAATACATAACCCATCCAGTTGCTGCTACTCTCATCACCTAATCCGCTGACAATCATCGCAACAACAGTAATAACAATCGGAAAAATAATGCCATCATTCAAACCACTTTCTACATTAATGGTTGAACGTATTTTTGCAGGAACAATGGGATCAGAAACCACCGCTTTGCCAAGGGCGGCATCAGTTGGTGTTAATAAAAGAGCAAGTAATAACATATAAATAGCTGGTTCACTTGGGAAGATTAACTGCGCTACAAAAGTGCCGGCAACAATAGTGATGGGTAAACCGATTAATAATAATCGTGCTGGTAATTTCCAAGATTGGCGCAATAGTTTTAAATCTAATAAGGCGGCATCACTAAATAAAACCAAAACCAAGGCTAGCTCAACAATAATAGTGACAAATTCAGCATTTACCTGCATGGTAGAGAGGTTTAATAATAGCGGTGATATTAATAAACCTAAGCCAGTAAATATCATCGGACCTGAAATATTATAGCGTGTTAGCGCTTTAGAAATATAACCATATCCTAAGACCAACAGCGCAATGGTTAAAATAACACTATGCTCAGCCATACACTTTCCTTGTTAAAATTTAGATAAAAAAATGGCGAGTTAATTAACTCGCCATTTGAATCTTCATGTCATGTTTAATGGAATGGGAAGAAGTAACTCATCCATGATGACATACGTAAAATAATTTTACGCATAATAGCGACATGAGTGAAACTATCTGAGTAAATTGCACTTTGACCGTATGATCCACCAGGTACATGTTCAGCAAGATCTACAAATCGTGGGTCAGTGATTTTAATTTCAACGGGAATACGACCAGGTACACGGCCCATTAATCCAAGCCGAATCATAGTCCCGTTTGCTTGTACTTCACCTTCAGCAATAACAGGTAATACCTTTACAACTTCAGCAGTAAAGACCTTACCAGGCAAGGCATCAAAAGCGATTTCAGCTTCAAACCCCGCTTTTAGACGCATTGCACTATTTTGACGGTACCAACCGATATAAGCAAAAGACTCTTGTTGTACAAATACCATCGCAGGGCGTAATGGCATTGGAACAACATACAAGCCAGGGTAAACTAACATCTGCGTCACGTAACCATCACTTTGCGCGCGAACTTCGGTACGATCTAAATCGTATTGTGCATCCGCAAGCTTAGCGGTTAAATCATCCATTAACGCTTTGGTAATATCGACATCACGTTGTTTACCGATTTTTCTCTTTTTCAGTTCCACCGCTCTTTCATAGTCTAATGTTGCTGAAACAAGCTGAGCTGTTAAAGAATCAACTTTGTTTTGGAAAGGAACAGGGTCAATTGTGAATAATAGATGCCCTTTTTTGATGGGTGTATTCGCTTCAACGTTCACTGAAACGACTTTACCACGAACAGCTGGCACAACAGGCGTTGATACGAAGTATTCACGTGAAGTTTCTGAGTATGGGTGGTTATAATTCATTAACATGATCAGTGTACCGATCAAAATAATACCGCCTAAAACGGCAGTGGGTACAGACCATTTATTAAGCGGAATCTTAAATATTTTAAATACAGCAACACAAATAGCGGTGTAGGTTAATATCAGTATTAAATCCATTATTTACTTCCCTCTTGATCCGCAATAATACTACTTTGAATATCTAAAAATGAATCCTGTGATAACTTTTGTTCTGTCACAGTGCTTTCCTGTGTTGCTTGTAACTTTTGCTCTAATAGTTCAATACGCTCATTGAGTTTTGCAAACTGCTGTTCGTTAGCGCTGTTATCTACTACTGAATTTTTTTCTGAAAATCCCCAACCTCGGTCTTCACGATACAAGGTTGCCCAAATCCATAAAAATGGCCATAACACATGCAGTGTAAATAGACTTACCCAACCAGCTACGTGTAATGCATCTTGCTGAGGGTGATTACGGTGTTTAGCAATCTCATAAGGAATATCGTGAATAACAATAATGCCGTAAAAAAGGGTAAGGGCAACAAACACTAAGATGCCGAGTGCAACGTATTCGAGCATAGATAACTCCATGTAATAAGAAATAAAAACAAGTATGACAGATAAAAAAAAGCCTAGGTTGCGATTTGTCTGATAGTTTCAATACAAATCACAAAATAGGCTTTTAAAAGTAATATGTTGCTGAATTAATCCTCGAACAGTGGCATTTTTTTAAGGTAAGTCGTTAATAACACGATACGTACCCCATTAACACGGCCTTCGATCTGCTCTGGGTTATCTAGAATTGAGATATTACGAACCGGTGTGCCACGCTTTGCTGTAAAACCAGCCCCTTTAACATCAAGATCTTTGATTAGCGTTACATTATCACCGGCAACTAGCACTGTGCCGTTAGAATCGCGTGTTGGTGCGACTTCTTCAATATTATCTGCAGCAACACCGTATTCCGCCCATGCTTTAGTTTCATCTTCCATGTAAAACATATCAACAAGATCTTGCGCCCAACCTTCCGTTTTAGCCAAACGAGTTAGCAAACGAAACGCAGTTACTTGCACGGCAGGCACTTGGCTCCACATACTGTCATTTAAACAACGCCAATGGTTATTATCCATCTCAACTTCTTTATCAAGTTGTGACTGACATGTTTTACATACTAATACTGACTTGTCAGAGTTTGGCTCTTTAACCGGTGGCACTTCAAAAATAGAAAGCTCACCGGTTGCAGCACAAAGTTCGCAAGCAGCATTATTACGCTCATTAAGAGCAGCTAAAATTGGCATGAATAAATACCTTAATAAATAGAGGGATAAAAATTGGCGCTATTATGCGCCCGTTTTAATAGAAACAAAAGCAACAATCATTGGCAAACAGTTACTTCGTTGCCTAATACCGTTTCATTTATAACTTTTACTAACGAATATTCACTGTAATCAGTATCATCATTATCACGCTGGTAAACATCCTGCTCTAATGACCTCATCATCATGCCCCCTGCATTTGAAAGTGCATAATTGGTTTTTTCAACAATCGTTGGTATACCGTTATAATCTCTTCGCTCACTTTCATCTATACAAGCATAACTAATATCGTCACGAATAAGGTAATCATAACTTTGTACTGCGTTACCACGTGAATAAAACGGAACGCCAAGAACCAGTTTATTTTTAACAACACAACGTTCTGTCCAATAGGTAATAGCATCCTTTGCATCTTGAAGTGAAGAATGCAACGAATCATCATTAGTTGAATCAAATGCCATCACATTAATAAAATCAACATATGTAAAGACTTCGGTAGAAAGCAAATTGGTCTGTTTTTCTTCTTCTCCTGAAGGCGCGGTCATACTTAAAAATTTACCGTTCTCTTTTAATTCATCAGATAACTGCTCGAGCAGATATTTTAAGTTATCCGATTCATCTTCAGAATCGATTGTCTGCCAATTAACATCTAGGCCGTCTAACTCATAGTCATCGATAAAGTCGGAAATATTATCAACGAAGGTTTTAGTCAGCGCTTTATCTTTAGCAATCGTGTTGAAATTACTATCATCAGCATCTACCCACTCACCTATAGAGATAGCTACTTTAACGTTTGCGGAGTGTGCGTAGGTAACCAGGTCTTCAAGTGGATCAATGTCGTCAGGCGTATTGACAGTGCCATCGGCATTAAAAATGATAGAAGCATAATTCACATGGGTTAAAGAAGAAAAATTAACCCGTTCGATATTATCGCTATCATCGGGAGTCCAGTAAGCGACCTTCTTAAACGTAACGGGCGTTGTATCATCTTCACAAACAACAGGGTCTTTAATCCAGTTATCATCGATAACATCGGTAAATTGGTTCTCTTCACAACCAAAAAGGGAAAACAGTAATAATAGTGGTAGCGTTTTATAGTTAGATGACACGGTAAGCTCCTATATGCAGAATAAAAATAATATTACTTACCTAAAAAGATGAAGCAAGCTAAAATAGCCAATTAACACCCTTTTTTTCTATTTTAGGCAGATTCTATGAACGAACTATTAACAATCGCAGAACAAAATTTAGTTTTGCACCGTCACCCAAGACATAAAAAAGAGACATTACAGGCATGGGACTCTGCTGATGAATATTTAATTAACCACTTTACCGAAAATGAACTTGAAAAACAGTTAGGTGAAGATGGCCAAATCCTGCTTATCAACGATGGTTTCGGTGCATTAAGTTGTTTCTTTCAAGATTACAAACGTACAACTATCACCGACTCATACCTTTCATTAAGCTCTATCAAGCTCAATATGCAACGCAATAACTGCCCAGAAGACAATATTTTATTGCAAGATTGCCTACAGACTTTCCCTGAAAACGTAAAAGTAGTATTAATTAAGGTGCCAAAAACTAATTCATACCTTGAATATTTGCTACAACAACTACGCGCGGTGGTTGCCGATGACACTATTATTGTGGCAGCCGGTAAAGTGAACATGATCCACAACTCTACATTAGATCTGTTTGAAAAGTATATTGGTAGTACAAAAACCTCACTTGCGAAAAAGAAGTCTCGCCTTATCTTTAGCCTTGTTGAACGACAAAACGTGCCTGAAGATGAGATAGCAACAACATGGGAGCTTGAAAAACAAGAGTGGAAAATTCATAACCATGCAAACGTGTTCTCACGTAATCACCTAGATATTGGTGGCCGTTACCTTATGGATAACTTGCCTGATGGTGACTTTGAAAAAGTGGTAGATTTAGGTTGTGGTAATGGTGTTGTTGGTATGAGCGCAATGGAAGCTTACCCTGATGCGCATGTCACTTTTATTGATGAATCTTTCATGGCTGTTGATTCGGCACGTATTAATGTGATTAAAAACTTCGAAGAAGAGAGAAGTGATAATGCACGTTTTGTGGTAAACAATGGCTTATTAGGCTTTAAAGGTGGTAGTTACGATCTTATTCTTTGTAACCCTCCATTCCACCAACAACAAGCAATAACCGACCATATTGCATGGAGCATGTTTAATGAAGCACGCTTTGCGTTAGCTGAGAATGGCGAACTAGTGATTGTTGGTAACCGTCACCTTGATTACCAAGACAAGCTAGAGCGTATTTTTGGTAACTGTGAATTAGTGACTGAAAACAAAAAGTTTGTTATTTTACGTTCAGTAAAAATGGATTAGTTTTGTTCTAAACAATGAATAAAACAGAGACAAAAAAGCAACTCAATGAGTTGCTTTTTTTATGCCTGACAAACAGGATCTCATAAATATCAGACATAAAAAAACCGCTAAGTTAATACTTAACGGTTTTTCTGTCTACATGTCTGAAACAGTAATGTTCAGGACTAAGTCATTTAGGGTTAGTTCAAGGCGGGAAAGCGCAGTTTAGTTTTTTAAATGAGCATTTCCCAACGTTGAAATAAGCCTCAAAGTCGACGGCTTGGGCTGTTACTTAGAACAAACCAATCGCATTGATGAATACGAAGATAATCGCAATCGGTGCAACATAACGTAATAACACCATGATTAACTTAAATTGACCTTCTGAAACATTAAACTCTTCTTTAACAAGTTCATCTTTCATAAACCAACCAACAAATACTGAGATTAGTAGACCACCTAGTGGTAATAAAATGTTAGCAGTTAGGTAATCAAGGCCATCAAAGATTGTTTTTCCATCACCCATAAATGGTAATAAAGTCCACTCTTCACCCGATAAAGAGAAGATAGTTAGCAAGCTTAATAACCAGATACCAACACCCGCTACAAGCGAAGCTTTACCACGAGTTAATCCCTGACGCTCTACAAGGTAAGCAGCAGCAGATTCAAGCAATGCAATCGCAGAAGTAAAGGCTGCAAATACCACCATTACAAAGAATAGAGTACCAACAACATCACCCATCGGCATTGAGCCAAAAGCAATTGGTAGGGCTTGGAATAGTAGACCAGGACCAGCACTTGGCTCTAAACCATGTGCAAATACGATTGGGTAGATTGCAAGACCTGCAATTAAAGCAACTAATGTATCAGCAATCGCGATCATGATAGATGTTTTAGCGATAGATACACCTTTAGGCAGGTAAGCACCGTAAACCATCATGATACCAGACGCTAAACTTAGTGTGAAAAATGCATGACCTAATGCGACTAATACACCTTCAATGGTTAACCTTGAAAAATCGATATTAAACATAAATGCAAAAGCAGCAGCAAAGTCACCAACAATTGCCGAGTAAATCATTATGCCAACTAGCAATACAAACATCGCAGGCATTAAGTAAGTTACAGCTGTTTCAAGGCCATCTTTAACACCTTTAGACAATACGTAAACAACCGATGCAACAATTATCGTTGTATAGATAAGTAAATTTGGCACACTGCTTACTAAGTTACCAAATAGCGCACCAATTGCCTCTGCATTAGTGGCAGGATCAGCGGCAGCGGCACTAAACTCACCTGTACCTGCGTAAAATACATACGCAACAGCCCAACCTGCGATAACAACATAGAAACTTAAAATTAAGAATCCAGCTAAAACGCCCATTGAACCAATGATTGACCAGTGAGACGATTTTCCAGACTCCGTTGCTACCATAGAAGCTGCATTAGCGGGTGTAGAGCGACCACGTTTACCAATCGCAACTTCAGCCATCATGACAGGAATACCGATGAAAAGAATACAAAGTAAGTAAACTAAAACAAAAGCACCACCACCATTTTCGCCCATAATGTAGGGAAATTTCCATAGGTTACCAAGGCCAACTGCAGCTCCCGTTGCTGCTAGTATATATGCATATTTGTTTGACCATCGATTGGAAACATGAGTTTCAGTATTCATTTAAAACCTTTTAATTAGTAAAATATGCCTCTTTATAAAGAAATTGAACACTGAATTCAAGCATCTGAAAATGCAATATTTACCAAGGAATGACATAAAAAAAATCACTGTACGCATAAACCAATGCACACCATGAATAAATATTCAAATAGAGGTAAAAATGCGATTTTTTATGCAGGTAAATGTGAAGTTACTGATTTGAATGAATGATGTTAAATGGGATCTTAAGCGATTTGAGAGGCATGCCAGCTATGTTCGTTGGAACTTTTTACAAGGGTTAATTTATCATGTGTAACTTTGATGATCTGAAATTGTACAAGAGATTTTCTATTGGTAAGCTGATGTATTTGATCAATTAACATGCATAAAGCAAACTCTTTTTCATCGTCTATAACCATATATAGCCCTGATTCATGTTTTTCTTTCGACGTTAAACTAATGGTCATCATAGGATCAATGAACGAGGAAGCTGTTACTTCTCTGTCGTTAAAAAGCCAGCTTTTTGGCATAATAGGTTTATGAAAAAGTTCAATGGCAAGAATATGTAAAATGATATTACAGGCAAACTCTGGTTGGTACCCTTTCAAAGCTGAACTTTCAAATAGCTCTGTATAACGAGCAACATCTTCAACTGTGAAAGGAATTGGTTGATCAGTGGGTAAAACCAGCATATTACTTTTATAGGCGATATCGATAAGATAATCGTCCATTTGTAACGTTAATAAAGACCTTTGTTTATCAAAAATCCATTGCCAATTGGACTTTGGTATAAAATCCATGTTTCACCCATGTTAATTAATCAATACTAAATAATAAACCTTGATTAGTTTTTAATCAAATGTTGTTTACTATCTGCTTCACTAGTGGCGGACCTTGGTAAATAAAACCACTATAGATTTGTACTAAGCTTGCGCCAGCATCAATCTTCTCTTTAGCAGCTATAACACTATCAATACCACCCACACCAATAATCGGAACTTCACCCTTTAAGTGTGATGCAAACTTCTTAATCACTAAGGTGCTTTTACTTTGCACTGGACGACCACTTAAACCACCCGCTTCTGAAGCATGTGACATACCTTTAATCATACTACGGTCAAGTGTTGTATTAGTTGCAATTAAGCCATCAAATTTATACTTCAATACAGAGTTAGCAATGGACTCAATTTCTTCATCACTTAAATCAGGCGCAACCTTAAGTGCAATCGGCACATACTTATCATGCTTTTTAGCAAGTTCAGCTTGGCGGGTTTTCAGTGATGAAAGTAGATCATCTAACGCTTCACCATATTGAAGAGAGCGTAACCCTGGGGTATTTGGAGAAGATATGTTGACTGCAATATAACCTGCATGTGCATATACTTTATCCATGCATAATAAGTAATCATTCTTACCTTCTTCAACAGGTGTTGAAAAGTTTTTACCGATATTAATACCGATAACACCTTTAAAATTGCTTTCTTTAACATTACTAATTAAGTTATCAACACCATGGTTATTAAAGCCCATACGGTTAATGATGCCTTCAGATTCTAATACACGAAAAATTCGTGGTGATTCATTACCTGGTTGTGCAACCGGTGTTACCGTACCTATCTCAATATGGCCAAAACCCATTGCGCCAAATGCATCAATACATTCACCATTTTTATCAAGGCCGGCAGCCAAACCTAATGAGTTAGGAAACGTTAACCCCATTACTTCAACGGGTCGTTGCTGAACTTTTTGACGGTAGAAAAGGTCTAACACCGTGCCATGTGTCATTTTTAACTGTTTCAACGAAACATCATGAGCTTTTTCTGGGTTTAACATGAATAAAAAACTACGCATAATGCGATATAACATAATAAAGACCTTTAAAATAAGTGAGATAAATAATTGTGGTTATTGTACCGATAAATCAGTAGAAAAGTTTAGTTATTTTATATTTAGATTTTGATAACCATGTACGCGCACCCGCCAGCCCTTTAACCAACGAAATTCATCTCTTGAAGCATTTTTAACCCTACGCGTTAACATCTCATCAGCAGCTAACCCAAAGCTACGTAGTGGATTTTCATATTGATCTGGCATTGCTAAGAGTACCTGCTTTAACCCCCACCCCTGTCCTTGGTAACGCTCTTTTTTATTCACCCCCTCCCCTTTAAAATTCACATAATCAAGTAAAGTGAATATACCTTCCGGCGTCGAGAGTTGTTGTAGGTTTTTAGAAATTATTTTTTGTTGTGCAGGTGTACTGTTCTCAATAATTAGCGGTATTGCACGTTCTAATCTTTGAACAATAAAACGGACTTGAATTTCAAGTTGCTCACTAAATAATATTCGTAATTCTTTTAATCGAGGCTTATTAAAATCGTCATAAAATTGCTCGCGAGATGTCCAAGGCGCAAGTTCAGTTTCGAGCAACCATTTAGGTAATGCAATGCTATTTTTTTGCATGAACTCAATTAATTGTGGGAACTGCTCGTTGAATGGGCCTTTTTCAGTGGTTGGATACCAAATAAAATGCCCAAGTCCAAGTGATGGAAAGTCTTCTCCTCGATTCCAAGTTGTCAGGTGCTGAACCTTTTGTTTCCCTTCATTCTTCCAAATCAACAGACCTAACTGTTCTGCTTGCGAAGTGGTTAAGTTAACTTTATAGGGGGCGCTAGAAAGAGGGAGGCTAGAAAGAGAGAATAATACGATAAAAATAAGTCGAAACATGTTTAAAGCCTATGTACCTGTAAATTAATAGGCTCATTAGACCACAAAATGGAAACTCATGCTCTCCATTATTGCCTCTCGTTTTTCTTGCGCTGCGACTTGCATGTAGGCATTGACAGCGCCAAGTTGTTTAGGGCTAGGATTATCATATCCAAGGCTTTGATGCAGGGTATCTTTTTGTTTTTCAGAGAGCACCATGGAAAACTGCTCTGACTTCGCTTTTTTCACAACGGGTGTGACTTCGCTAACGTTAGCCGAGGCTATGCTTTTAGCTGTAGGCCCTTTGCTTACATTAAGCGGTTTTGTCACAAATGTTGTGTTATTCACGATTGCCATCTGTTTCCTATAACTCTCTCTATTTGATTAAACAAAATTACTCACGCCCAGGTAGCTTCTTCCATGTCACTTTATCACGCAGATAAACGGGGGTTGCCAATTCAGGTTGAACAGCTAAACCGTTTGTTACATCTGCAACCACTTGCTCTAGCATATAGCGTGATGAAGGATACTCAATATCTAATTGCTGTGCACTATTAAAATAGCCTAAAAGTTCAGGAAATGCTTGCCAACCAGTCCCCACTAACACTGAGTTTTCTAATACTGATAACTCAAGCGCTAAAAGATCAGCCGGCTTTATGACAACTTCTTCGTTAACCAGTGTCATTAATTTGCCAACTAATTGGTAGTGCGCAAAATAGACTTCGCCCATACGGGCATCAATTGCAGCATAAACATTTGAAACTTCGTTTGATTTATAGGCTTGTTGTGCCATCGCCTGTAATGTTGAGACGCCTACCATCGGCTTTTCAATGCCATATGCTAAACCTTGTGCAATACTGATGCCAATTCGTACACCGGTAAAGCTACCCGGTCCTCGACCATATGCAACAATATCAAGCTCACTAACCGATATACCTGCATCAGCTAATACTGACTCTACCGTTGGTAATATCTTTGTGGTGTGTTCACGAGGTGCAAACATGAAGCTATCAAAAATATGTTGGTCCAGCTCAGTTTGCTTTAGCACCGCTACAGAACATGCTTCTGTAGAGGTATCAACACATAATATATTTATTTTTTTAGACATTTTAAGACCTGTTAATCTATATTTTTTAAGAAATCGATGGCATTTTCTAATGAGCGAGTGCGTGGCATGCACGGTAAACTATTCAAGAACAGATTGCCATATTTACGTGTTACCAAACGGTTGTCGCAAACAATCAGCACTCCTTTGTCTTGCTCTGCTCGAATTAATCGCCCTATCCCCTGTTTAAAAGTAATCACCGCTTGCGGTAATTGCACATCAAAGAAGGCATCTTTACCTTTTAATTGCGCATCTTCAATTCGTGCTTTTAATAATGGCTCTTCAGGTGAGCTAAAAGGAATTTTGTCAATAATGACACAGGACAGCACTTGCCCTCGTACATCCACGCCCTCCCAAAAACTACCCGTTGCAACCAATAACGCATTGCCATGATCCACAAACTCATCAAGTAATGCTTGCTTACTTTTTTCACCTTGTAATAAAACCGGCATAGTCAAGGTTTGTCGAAATCCAGTGGCGAGTTGATTCATCATAGAGTGACTAGTACATAAAAAGAAACAGCGTCCCTTACTAGCACGGATAACCGGCGCTAATTGCTCAACTAACTTTGTCGCAAGGCCAGGCGTTCCCGGCTCAGGTAGCATCCTAGGCACCACAAACAGAGTTTGCTTGGCATAATCAAAAGGGCTATTAAGTTGTAAACACTGACTATTTTGCAAGCCGAGTAGCTCAGTAAAATGGTCAAATTTACCTTTTACAGAAAGCGTTGCTGAGGTAAATACCCAAGTTGCCTCTTTCTTTTGACACTCTAGTTGGAAACGATCTGCGACACTTAATGGTGTAATATTAAGTGAGAAATGCTGTCGTGTGCAATCAAACCAATAACTAAAACCACTTTCATTAACGTCGTTTAGTTTTTTAAATAACAGCGTAAATTGATTCAAACGCTCAAAACAATGGTCTAATACTTCACTTTTACCTAATCGTTCAACCATCACATCATTCAAAAAATTCATCACCTGCACCAAACGCTGTGCATGCAACTGCATGACACGCTCACGTGATTTTTCACGCCAACTACCAGTACCTTTGTCCATTGCAAAGGCCAAACGAAAATCGAGCGTAGCAACACGTAGCTGCTCAGCTGCTTTTGAAATTTGTTTTGCTTCACGTAGCTCAGTGCGATATACAAAATCTATCTCTTTCGCAAGTTCAAGTAACTGTCTACTTGAAAGTGATTCTCCAAAGTAAACACTTGCAATATCGGGAAGTTGATGTGCTTCATCAAAAATATAACTGCCCGCTTCAGGAATAAGTTCACCAAAGCCGGTCTCTTTAACGGCTAAATCTGCAAAAAACAGGTGGTGATTAATAACCACTAAGTCTGACTCCATCGCTTTTTTACGCGCTTTGACAATAAAACAGTCTTCAAAACTAGGGCACTCACGGCCTAAGCAATTATCATTATTGCTGGTGATAGCAGGGATGATATATGCATCCTCTGGCAAGTCGTCAATCTCTGCAATATCACCGGTTTTAGTGGAAAGCGACCAGTTTTTTATTTTTACTAGTTCAATTTGTAACGATTTCTCTTTATGTTTACTTTCTAACATAAAGCGGTTTAAACGTTCATTACAAAGGTAATTGCTGCGCCCTTTTAATAAGGTAACAGTGCCACTAAAGTTAGTCGCCTTCACCAATAAAGGAAGGTCCTTTATATATAGCTGCTCTTGCAAGGCTTTACTGCCCGTTGAAATAATGATTTTTGATGAACTGGCTTTATCAAATGAAAGTAATGCGGGGGCTAGATATGCGAAGGTTTTTCCAGTGCCTGTTTCCGCTTCAACCACCAAAGGTTGTTTAGTTTTTATCACAGATGCAACAGCTTCCGCCATTTCTACCTGTGATTCTCGCGCGATAAAATGAGGTAATATTTGACTTAACGCACCCGATGGTGAAAAAAACGATGAGATCAAAGTAACTACTCTTGATGACTTAATAATTGCCTGTATTCTACTTAAATCAATCAAATTTAATAGGCTTATAATCTATGCATGATCTGCCTGGTCTACTTGGGCTTGAATTTAAAACCATCAAAGCAATGGTAGCTCTTTATTGTAAGGCGTTTCATAAAAAACAGGAAGAGTGTAAAGAGTGTCGAGACTTTCTTGTTTATGCTAATGAAAAATTAGATCGTTGTCCCTATGGACAAAACAAACCCACCTGTAATAAATGTCCTATTCATTGCTACAAACCAGCCCAGCGCGCGCAAGCAAAAGAGATAATGCGTTATGCAGGACCAAGAATGTTAATCTATCATCCATATCTTGCAATTAAACACCTTAATGCCGAAAAAAGAGCTGTGCCTACTGAAGTAGCTAAAACTGCAAGTAATCGCCATACTAGAAAGCTTAAACAGTAACATCAACAATGGATTGCGATTTTATTTCGTCTTTTTTTGGGGAACTCACATTAATTTTTTGTAGGCGGTGAGTGCTTTCCGCCACATCTTCAGGGGAGTTATTATTGTTGCGGTTTGAGGGCTGATACTTTTTAAGTTTTTGATTGACTAACTTGGCATCATTAAAAGGCTCAAAAACATAAGTGCGATTAATAAACTGTGTGATCAAGTGTTGGCTCATGGATTTCTCCTAACGATAACTATAACTATAACTATAACTATATTACTATTTAGTTTATCGGCAGAAGAGGCCAACACTTAATTATTTAATGATGTATTTAACCTCGCAGTAAAGCCGTTTCACGTAAAGCTTGTTTTTCATTTTCAGACAGAAAAGCAATCTCTAATCCATTAGATTGTGCTTGCTGTATTTGCGCTTGTATCAAACCGACCATAGGGGCTGCTATTTCATATTCATGCGGTAGTTCAATACCTTCAACAGCTGGATCATCAGTATTAATAGTTGCTAGAATACCATGTTCTAAAAATACTTTAATCGGATGTGCCTTAATATCTGCAACCGTACTAGTCTGAATATTAGACGTAATGCATGACTCAATGCCAATTTTATTATCGCGTAAATAATCCATCAGTTTCTTATCTTCAAGCGCTTTTACGCCATGACCGATACGCGTCGCACCTAAATCATTAATTGCTTGCCACATACTTGGTGCACCAGCAGCTTCGCCTGCATGGACTGTTACTGCAAGCCCTGCATCACGTACTTGTTTAAAATGATCAACAAACAGATCACCAGGTTGTCCTAGTTCGTCTCCTGCTAAATCAACTGCAACCAATTTATCTTTTTGAGACAATAACCCTGATAACTCCTGCTGACATGCATCTTGACCAAAAGTACGGCTTAAAATTCCAATCATGTTTGCTTTAATATTAAAGTCACGACACCCCGCCTCAACACCATCAACAACCGCTTCGACCACACCCGCAATAGGAAGGTTATGTTTCATCGCCATATAATATGGAGAGAAACGAAGCTCTGCGTAATCTATCTGTGCATTTTTAGCATCTTGTACATTTTCATAAGCAACTCGACGACAAGCATCTAAATCACCTAATACAGCAACTCCCCAATCTAGTTTTGATAAAAAGGCAACTAGGTTAGGCTCAGCTTCAATAACTTGAACAAAAGGACGTAAAGACTCAAGGCTGTGTGCAGGGAGATCTAAACCGAACTTTTGACCTAGATCGAGAATCGTTTGAATACGAATATTACCATCAAGATGACGATGAATATCGGTAAGGGGGAGGTTTTTGGTGATCATACTCTATTCCTTTAAGCTAGTCGGTTATTTATCAGCACAGTATAATTCAGCAGTCAGAAAATATTTACCGCGTTAGCTCACTATTTACGGTTATTTGTAACAAAACAAAACTAACTTACAAAATGTGTTGGTCTCCTTAAAAACTTGTATTTAATAAGCAGATCTTTACAATGCGACTTTTATACAGCTAGGAAAGAAACCATGAACCGCAAGAAAAAATTAAACAAGATCCTTAATTCACGCATCAAAAAAATGAATGCTAAAAAGGCCCCTAGCAATAAACCGAAATACGTTTCTAAAGCAGAACGCGCAAAACTTGAAGCCTTAGAGAATGAACAAAACAGTGAACAAAATAATGAAAATCCATCATCAACAGATGAATAATCACTATAAGTGAATAAATATTCGATATTTATCTTACTTATAGCGAAAAAACAGTTCACTTTTCAACACTAGATTGGTAATCTACAACCAGTTAATTTATAGAGATTTACGTAACCATGAAACAAGTTATCCTGAAAGCACATCACCATCATATTATCTAGTCTTTCAGGAATGTATTCTTGGAAGAACTTTTATGTGCTTCCAGTGGTTACCAAACAAATATAAACCCCCGGAAGTTAAGTCTCCCGAGGGTTTTTTAGTTTTTAAAGCAAGGAAAATGACAATGTCAGAGCAACGTTTAAGAATCGCAATACAGAAGAAAGGTCGTTTAAGTGACTCAACAGTTAAACTTCTTAAAGCCTGTGGTATCAAAGTTAACTTAAATACACAGCGTTTAATTGCACACAGTGAAAATATGCCAATTGATATTTTACGCGTGCGCGATGACGATATTCCTGGTCTTATCATGGATGGTGTTGTTGACCTTGGTTTTATCGGCCAAAACGTACTAGAAGAAGAAGGCATGATGCGCGAAGTTGCTGGTGAAGCAACAGCACATAAAGTGGTTAAAGAACTTAACTTCGGTGGCTGTCGTTTCTCTCTTGCTGTTGATAACGACTTTGATTACCAAGGTGTTCAATCACTTTCTGGTTTACGTATCGCAACGACTTACATCCATATTCTTAAGCGTTTTATGGAAGAAGCAAACGTGCCATACACATCTTGTATGCTAACAGGTTCCGTTGAAGTAGCTCCACGTGCGGGTCTTGCAGACGCTATCTGTGATTTAGTCTCTACAGGTGCAACACTTGAAGCAAACGGCCTTAAAGAAGTAGAAGTTATCTACCGCTCTACCGCTGTATTAATGCAACGTGAAGAAGCGCTTTCTGAAAAGAAACAAGCATTAGTTGATCGTTTATTAACACGTATCGATGGTGTTCAGACTGCAAAAGAGTCTAAATACATCATGCTAAACGCACCAAAAGCAAATCTACAAGCAATTACAGATTTACTACCAGGCTCAGACTTACCAACGGTAATGGACTTAGCAGGCAGTGATGATCATGTTGCACTACACGTAGTAAGCAAAGAAAACCTTTTCTGGGAAACAATGGAACAACTAAAAACATTAGGCGCAAGCTCAATCTTAGTTTTACCAATTGAAAAGATGATGGAGTAATTACCATGTCTTCTGGAAATAAACCAAGCGGAATGAAAACAGTCAATTGGGCAGGTTTATCAAGTGAAGAGCATAAACAGTTGCTTTCACGCCCTGCGATGGCAGATTCTGCATCGCTAGGTAATACCGTTGCCGATATTATCAAAGCGATTCGTTTACAAGGTGATAGCGCCTTGCTTGATTACACGAAGCGTTTCGACAAACTTGAAGGCGACTGCTTCACTAAAACTGAAGCAGATATAAAGCAAGCAACTGCTCGTTTAGGCTCTAATATAAAAGATGCTATCAAAACGGCTTACGAGCAGGTTGTGAAGTTTCATCAAGCACAAGTGCAAGATGTGATTCGCGTTGAAACAATGCCTGGTGTTGTTTGTGAAATGCATACTCAAGCAATTGAATCTGTTGGCTTATATATTCCAGGAGGCAGTGCACCACTACCTTCAACCGTCATTATGACGGGCGCTCCCGCACAAATAGCAGGTTGTACTCGTTTAGTTTTATGTACCCCGCCACCGATCGCTGATGAAATTTTATATGCAGCATCACTGTGTGGTGTGCATGAGATTTACACAGTAGGTGGCGCACAAGCAATTGCAGCATTGGCTTATGGCACAGAAACAATTGCTGCGGTAGATAAAATATTTGGCCCAGGTAACGCGTTTGTTACTGAAGCTAAACGCCAAGTGAGTAATGATTTTGCAGGCGCAGCCATTGATATGCCAGCGGGACCGTCAGAAGTATTAGTGATTGCCGATAAAAATGCGGATCCTGCATTTATTGCAGCAGACCTGTTATCTCAAGCAGAGCACGGCCATGACTCACAATCCATTTTAGTAACACCTTGTGCAAAAATCGCAGAATTAACAGCCATTGAACTTGAAAAACAGCTTGCTGTGTTAGAACGAAAAGAAATTGCAGAAAAAGCAATTGCACACAGTGTCAGTTTTGTTTGTTCAGACATAATCGAGGCAGTTGAAATATCAAACCGTTACGCACCTGAACATTTGATTGTACAAACTGAAAATCCTCGTGATTTACAGCCAAAATTAAAAAATGCAGGCTCTATCTTTTTAGGCGCTTGGACGCCGGAATCGGTGGGTGATTATGCAAGTGGAACTAACCACGTGTTGCCAACATACGGTTATACGCGCACATACTCTAGTCTAGGTTTAGCTGATTTTGTTAAACGTTATACGGTGCAAGAGTTAACACAAGATGGCCTACGCAGCTTGGCGCCTACGGTAACTTGTTTAGCAGCTGCTGAAGGTTTAACAGCACACAAAAGAGCTGTAACTATTCGTATGGATAAACTAAATAAGCAATAGTAGTTAGCTGTTGGCAAATTGCTGACAGCTAATCACTAACTACCGCCTATTAAACAATAAGCGGTTACCATTTCAAATTATGTTAGTTAGGGAAGATCAAAGTAGATGAGTGATATCAAACACCTCGCACGTGAAACAGTGCAAGCATTAACCCCTTATCTTTCTGCACGCCGCATTGGTGGCAATGGTGATGTTTGGTTAAATGCTAACGAAGCCCCTGATTGCAGTGAATATCAACTCGATTCAAGTAACCTTAACCGTTACCCAGAATTTCAACCTCCCGCTTTAATAGCAGGTTATGCAAGCTACGCGTCAATCCATGGAGCGACTATTAGCAACGATCAAGTACTGACTAGCCGTGGTGCTGATGAAAGCATTGAAATTTTAATACGCACCTTTTGTGAACCAAGCCAAGACAGCATCTTAATTTGTCCTCCAACATACGGCATGTACGCAATCAGCGCAGAGACCTGCGGTGTACAAGTTGATGAAGTGGCATTAGATGCTGACTTTAACGTTGATTATAACGCTGTTGAACAAGCGGTTAACGCATCTGATAGCCAAGTTAAAATTGTGTTTTTATGTGCGCCAAATAACCCAACTGGTAACATGCTTGATAAAGCAGCACTGGTTAAACTACTTAGCGCAACAAAAGGTAAAGCTTTGATTGTTGCCGATGAGGCTTATATTGAATTCTGCCCTAGCGCGAGCCAAGCTGACCTTATTAACGATCATGAAAACCTAGTAATCACACGTACTCTTTCTAAAGCCTTTGCACTCGCCTCTATTCGTTGTGGTTTCACCCTTGCGCAGACAAGTGTGATTGAGATGATGAGCAAAGTGATTGCCCCTTACCCAGTACCAGATCCAGTCGCTCAAATTGCCACACAAGCACTTTCAGAGCAAGGCTTAGAAGTGATGCGTGAGCGTGTTGCGATTCTCAATAATAACCGCATGGTATTAGCTAATGCTTTAGAGCAATTAGATTGCGTGACAGAGATATTTCCTGCGACAGGCAACTTTGTATTAGCACGGTTCACAGACTCTAAAGTAGTTTGGAAAGCATTCAGCGAGAACGGCATTATTATGCGCGATTTTGCAAACAAAAAACGTCTTGAAAATTGTATTCGCATCTCAATCGGCAATGTTGATGAGATGCAGAAAACACTTAAAATATTAAACTCACTGTAGGAAACAAAAATGAGTCAACAAAAATTTCTTTTCATCGATCGTGACGGTACATTAATTGATGAGCCAATCAGTGATAAGCAAGTAGATAGCTTAGAGAAACTGGTTTTTGAACCTTACGTGATCCCTAGTCTTTTAGCGCTGCAGGAAGCGGGTTATATTCTAGTAATAGTGTCAAACCAAGATGGTTTAGGCACAGATAGCTACCCACAAAGTGATTTTGATATTCCACAAAACAAAATGATGGAAATATTCGCATCTCAAGGTGTTAACTTCGAAGCAACATTGCTTTGCCCACATTTTCAAGAAGACAACTGTGCATGTCGTAAACCACATTTAGGCATGGTTAAAGAGTACTTACAGTCTGGTCGTATCGATCATAAAAACTCATACGTAATTGGCGATCGTCATACCGATATCGGTTTAGCGGATAACATGGCAATTACTGGTATTCTTTACAATAAAGATACACTTGGTTGGAAAGAGATTGTTAAACAGTTAACTACTAAACAAGGTCGCGTTGCATCGGTAACACGTACCACTAAAGAGACCGACATTAACGTGTTTGTTGATTTAGACAATACAGGTGAAAATAATATTGACACTGGCATGGGCTTCTTTGACCATATGTTAGATCAAATCGCAACACACGGCGGTTTCAAGATGGATGTTAACGTTAAAGGTGATCTGCATATCGATGATCACCATAGCGTTGAAGACACAGCACTGGCATTAGGTGAAGCATTAAACATCGCGTTAGGAGATAAACGTGGTATTGGCCGTTTTGGTTTTGTTTTACCAATGGATGAAACAAAAGCTAGCTGTACGTTAGACTTATCAGGTCGCCCTTACCTTAAATTCAAGGGTGATTTCCCACGTGAATTAGTGGGCACAATGTCAACAGAAATGGTTGAACATTTCTTCTACTCGTTAGCGCAAGCGATGCGTGCAACACTGCACTTAGAAGTTGAAAATGGCAACGCCCACCATATGGTTGAAGGCTTGTTTAAAACATTTGGCCGCACGTTACGCCAAAGTGTCACCATCATTGGTACTGAACTGCCTTCAAGCAAAGGTGTTTTATGATAGTTATTATTGATACTGGATGTGCAAATTTATCATCTGTACGTTTTGCTATTGAACGACTTGGTTATGATGTCACTGTCAGCAAAGACCCAGCTGTTTTACAGTCTGCTCACAAACTGTTTTTACCAGGTGTGGGTACAGCAAAAGAGGCGATGGCTAATCTAGTAGAGCGTGATTTAGTCAATCAAGTTTCAAAACTAACGCAGCCAGTTTTAGGTATATGTTTAGGTATGCAAATGTTAGCAGAAGGCTCTGAAGAGTCTTTTGGTGAACAAGATACGATTAAAACACTAGGCCTAGTTGATGGTTTTGTTGAAAAGATGGACGTTGCACCACTACGCTCTCCACATATGGGATGGAATCAAGTCACACCACAACTTGATAACCCACTATTCAAAGATATCCCAGCGGGCAGTTACTTCTATTTTGTACACAGCTACGCATTACCTGTAAATGACAACACTATTGCAAGTTGTGAATACGGTACGCCATTTACGGCAGCTGTTAACAAAGACAATTTTTATGGGGTACAATTTCACCCAGAGCGCTCAGGGAAAGCAGGCGCTCAGTTAATCAAAAACTTTTTGGAGCTTTAATATGATTATTCCAGCATTAGATTTAATCGACGGTAAAGTAGTTCGTTTATACCAAGGTGATTACGCACAAAAAACCGTTTACAGCGATGATCCACAAAGCTTATACACTATCTACAACGAGCAAGGTGCCGACTGGTTACATCTTGTTGACTTAGATGGCGCAAAAGATATTACTAAACGTCAATTGGGTGTGATTGAAAGCTTGATTAAAAATACTCCAGCTAAAGTACAAATTGGTGGTGGCGTGCGTACTGAAGAAGATGTAAAAGGCCTTCTAGATGCTGGTGCACACCGTGTTGTAATCGGCTCTACAGCTGTTAAAGAGCCAACAATGGTTGCAGGCTGGATGGAAAAATATGGCCCAGAGCATATCGTTTTAGCATTGGATATCAATATCGATGCAGATGGCAATAAAATTGTTGCTGTATCAGGATGGCAAGAAGACAGTGGTCAAACCATTGAGTCATTGCTAGAAATCTACATGAAAGTGGGTTTAAAACATGTACTTTGTACTGATATCTCTAAAGACGGTACACTAGAAGGCTCTAATGTTGACTTATATAAAGAGATGGTTGTTGCTTTCCCAAGTGTAGCTTGGCAAGCGTCTGGAGGTATCGGATCTTTAGATGATATTGCTGATGTAGCTCGCTCTGGCGCACAGGGCATGATCGTAGGTCGTGCATTATTAGAAGGTAAATTTAACGTTAAGGAGGCGATTCAATGCTGGCAAAACGCATAATCCCTTGTTTAGACGTCCAAAATAGTCAAGTTGTTACAATGATATACAATAACGTTAAGGGGAAATCCCAATGCTAGCAAAACGCATAATCCCCTGCCTTGATGTTAAAGATGGTCAGGTCGTAAAGGGCGTTCAATTTCGTAACCACGAGATTGTTGGTGATATTGTGCCACTTGCAAAACGTTACGCTGAAGAAGGCGCTGACGAACTTGTATTTTACGATATTACAGCAAGCTCTGACGATCGTGTTGTTGATAAAAGTTGGGTAACACGTGTTGCAGAAGTCATTGATATTCCTTTTTGTGTTGCAGGCGGTATCAAGACTGAAGAAGATGCAAAACGTATTCTAGAATTTGGCGCTGATAAAGTATCTATCAACAGCCCTGCCCTTGCTGATCCAAGCCTTATCAACCGTTTATCAGAGAAGTTTGGCACACAGTGTATCGTTATCGGTATCGATTCGTATTTTGATGAAGCAACGGGTCAACACCAAGTAAAGCAATTCACGGGTAACGAGAAAGCAACGGTAACGACTAAGTGGAATACCTTTGATTGGATCAAAGAGGTTCAATCACGTGGTGCCGGTGAAATCGTATTAAACGTGATGAACCAAGATGGTGTTCGCTGTGGTTATGATATCGACCAGTTAAGCAAAGCACGTGCTATTGCAACAGTGCCACTAATTGCTTCTGGCGGTGCTGGTGAAATGATTCACTTTGCAGATGTATTTAACACAGCAGATGTTGATGGCGCATTAGCAGCAAGTGTTTTCCATAAACAGATAATAAATATTGGTGAGTTAAAATCTTACCTTAAAACAGAAAAAGTTGAGATTAGACTATGAGCTTAATGAATGAAGAACAATTAAAATCACTGGATTGGGCAAAAGTAGATAACCTAATGCCAGTTGTTGTACAAAACCGTACGTCTGGCAAAGTATTAATGCTGGGTTACGTTAATGAAGAATCCCTAGCTGCGACACTTGAGTCGGGCAAAATGACTTTCTTTAGCCGTACTAAACAGCGTTTATGGTGTAAAGGTGAAGAGTCTGGTAACTTTTTAAACGTATTAGAAATCAGCAGTGATTGCGATAACGATACATTATTAGCAATTGTTGAGCCTGTCGGCCCTACTTGCCACCTAGGCACAGAAACATGCTTTAAAGGTGAATTACAACCTGCACTAAGTTTTATTGCCGACTTAGAGCAAGTTATTGCTGGTCGTAAAGGTGCAGATCCTCAAAGCAGCTACACTGCATCATTATATGCACGTGGCACCAAGCGTATTTCTCAAAAAGTAGGTGAGGAAGGCGTAGAAGTTGCACTAGCCGCAATGGCAAAAGATATGGATGAATTGACTTGTGAAAGTGCTGATTTGTTATATCACTTAACAGTTTTATTGCAAAATGAAGGTTTACAACTTTCAGATATTGCCGCAAAACTTAAAGAACGCCATAGCAAATAAGTTTGTTGTTCATTGTAATAAAATGGAGAGCTATTGCTCTCCATTTTTGTATCAGAATCTATATTTAGCAACCCTCTTATACGGTGCTAGCATTTAATGTATTAGCATCGTAGCGATGGTAATAACGATATAACATACACCACTTACTTTCATCTCAAGCAACACTGAACCCAATGATATCCTTTTTTACTCCCTCCTTTGTATCGATATACACATCACAAAAACTTATGCAGTGCAAGCACACTTAAAAGACATTCCAATACTAATTCAATCAAGGTAACGCCTTGCATCCTAAACGTCCACAACCTCTACGTAGCTTAAGGTAAAGTCTTTAAGTATCTAATTTTAATTGATTAAAACTTGCACAATACTCGTTTGTTGACTATTTATTTACTTAGCAATTGATATACATCATTTTTTGAGGAGCTGTTTACCTCCTCAAATATTTCAAATTCTACTGCTTTATATTATCGTCAGAGGAGAAAGGGATGGCTCTTGTTCGCATTGTTGTTTATTTAATATTGTGTATTCCTCAGTTTTTATTCGCAAACAGTAATATCAATATGCGTCAGGGCGTCACTGATATCAGTGAAAACGTATATCAGTTACACATGACTATTTTTATTGTATGTTGTGTTATCGCTTTGTTAGTATTTTCCGTCATGTTTTGGTCTATCATCCAGCACCGTAAGAGTAAAGGTGCTATACCTGCTCAATTTCATGAGAGCACTAAAGTCGAAATATTGTGGACTGCAATCCCAGTTTTAATATTAATCGCGATGGCAGTACCTGCAACACAAACATTAATAAAAATGGAAGACCCAAGCAAATCAGAACTCACCATCAAAGTAACAGGATCACAATGGAAGTGGCACTATCAATATTTAACCTACCAAGACCAAGTATTAGATATTAATTACTACTCCATTATATCCACTCCTTCAGAGCAAATTAGTAATCAACAAAACAAAACAGACACCTACCTATTAGATGTCGATAAACCGTTAGTGATCCCGACCGGTAAAAAAGTGCGTTTTTTATTTACCTCGGATGATGTTATTCATGCATGGTGGATACCCGACTTCGCTGTCAAAAAAGATGCAGTCCCCGGTTTTATTAATGAATCTTGGACTAACGTTAATAAAGAAGGAATCTATCGTGGGCAGTGTGCTGAACTCTGTGGTAAAAGCCATGGTTTCATGCCTATTGTCGTTGATGTCCGTAGTCCTGAACAGTTTGATTTATGGTTACTTGAACAGCAACAATTAGTCGCGCAACAAGCTCAACAGGAATTAGCAGCACAACAAGCAACCTTTAGTTTAGACGAGTTAATGTCACTAGGAAAAGATGTCTATACTGCTAACTGCTCTGTTTGTCATCAACCAACAGGCCAAGGTTTACCTGGCGCCTTCCCCTCATTAATAGATAGCCCTATTACTACAGGCGATGCACAAGCACATATAGATATTGTAAAAAATGGCAAACCAGGCACGGCAATGCAAGCGTTTAATAAACAACTTTCTAGCAAACAATTAGCGGCTGTTATCACTTATGAACGTAATGCTTGGGGCATCAATAGTGGCGACATCATTCAGCCGAGCCAACTTAAAAGCCTACAATCTACGCCATCGTCGCACACTGACAATACAGATAAACAAACTACGATTATCGAAGTCACTCCCCCGGCAGATACACCACAGTCAATTAATCAAACTCTCGACAAAGCTCAATTACTGGAGATTGGAAAGCAAGCTTATAGTGAGCATTGCGCTATGTGTCATCAAGAAAATGGTCTAGGTATACCGGGTGCATTCCCGGCATTAAAAGATAGCGCAATTATAAAGGGCCCAATAAAGCAACATATTAATCTTGTATTAAATGGTAAAGAGATGACAGCAATGCAAGCGTTCAAAGGGAAACTATCCGTCACTACGATTGCAGCTATTGTCACTTATGAACGTAACGCATGGGGTCGAGACGGCGAAGTTATTCAAGCCTCAGATGTAAACAAACAAATCAAAGGAGCTGAATAATGAATGATTCAATCCAACAAATAGACGAGTCTTCAGAGCATCATCAGCCTTCAGGAATTACACGTTGGTTATATACCACCAACCATAAAGATATCGGTACCCTGTATTTAGGGTTTTCATTATTAATGTTATTTGTTGGTGGGGCGATGGCGATGATTATCCGCGCTGAACTGTTTCAGCCTGGATTACAATTGATAGAGCCAAACTTTTTTAACCAGATGACAACCGTCCATGGGTTAATCATGGTATTTGGTGCGGTCATGCCTGCTTTTGTCGGCCTTGCTAATTGGATGATCCCTCTGATGATCGGTGCGCCGGATATGGCGTTACCACGTATGAATAACTGGAGCTTTTGGATATTACCTTTTGCATTTGCGATTCTACTCGCTTCGTTGTTTATGGAAGGAGGAGGCCCTAACTTTGGTTGGACCTTCTATGCACCACTTTCGACAACTTATAGTAATGATAATACCGCCTTGTTTGTTTTTTCTGTGCATATCATGGGTATCAGCTCTATCATGGGCGCTATTAATGTCATAGTTACTATCTTTAACTTACGAGCACCGGGCATGACATTAATGAAAATGCCTATGTTTGTATGGACTTGGCTAATTACCGCCTTTTTATTAATTGCCGTGATGCCAGTACTCGCAGGAACTGTAACCATGGTATTGACCGACAAATACTTTGGCACCAGCTTTTTTAATGCCATGGGAGGTGGCGACCCGGTAATGTTTCAGCATATTTTCTGGTTCTTTGGTCACCCAGAGGTGTACATCATGATTTTGCCGGCCTTTGGTATTATCTCTACCATCATCCCCACCTTCTCTCGTAAAAAATTGTTTGGTTACCACTCTATGGTATATGCCACATCATCCATCGCATTTTTGTCATTTATCGTATGGGCACATCATATGTTTACGACGGGCATGCCCTTAGCGGCAGAGCTATTTTTTATGTATAGCACCATGCTCATCTCCGTCCCTACTGGCGTGAAAGTATTTAACTGGGTAGCTACCATGTGGCGAGGTTCAATAAGTTTTGAAGTACCAATGTTATTTGCGATTGCCTTTATTGTGTTATTTACTATCGGTGGTTTTTCAGGATTAATGCTCGCAATAACCCCTGCCGACTTCCAATATCACGATACCTATTTTGTAGTTGCACATTTCCATTATGTGCTAGTGACCGGCGCACTGTTTTCCATTATTGCAGCCGTTTATTTTTGGTTACCCAAGTGGACCGGACATATGTTTAATATCAAGCTAGCTAAAATACATTTTTGGTTATCCTTAATCAGCGTCAATGTTTTGTTCTTTCCAATGCACTTTGTTGGACTGGCAGGTATGCCACGTCGAATCCCTGATTATGCCCTGCAGTTCGCTGATTTTAATATGATCATCAGCTTAGGTGGGTTTGCCTTTGGTTTGTCTCAATTGTTATTCGTTTGGTGTGTAGTGCAATGCTTTCGAGGCGGAGACAAAGTGCCCGCTAAAGTATGGGATGGAGCAGAGGGCTTAGAGTGGGAGGTGGCATCTCCTGCTCCCTATCATACTTTCTCCACTCCACCGGTGATTAAATGAGTCAACATCGCCCGCTATTAAAACGATTATTAATAATATCCAGCTTGATGTTTGGTTTTGCTTTTGCGTTAGTACCGTTATATGACGTGTTTTGTCAGGTAACTGGCTTAAATGGTAAACCATCAATGCAACAAGCAAAAACTAGCGAATCAATAAATATCATGCAACAGGTTGATGTTGATTTTATAACACATGCACAGGCAGGGGCTCCTTTTAAAGTAATAGCTAAAAATCAAAGAATGACAGTGAATACTGGCGAAATGAATAAAGTAACCTTTAAAGCTTCAAACTTGAGTGATAAAGATCTTGTCATGCAAGCAGTACCCTCTGTGAGTCCAGGTCTTTCGGCACAATATTTACATAAAGTAGAATGTTTTTGTTTTCAACAACAACCTATCAAGGCAGGAGAAAGTGTTGATATGACATTACTCTTTTATGTTGATGAGGAATTACCAACAGAGATTGAAGAGATGACACTTTCATATGCACTCTTTGATATCAGCGACAAACTTTAACCATATAATATTCAAGGGGATTTTATGTCGACGGATAAGAGTAAATCATCACAAAGCTATTATGTACCCGCACAAAGCCCGTGGCCAATAGTTGGCGCCGTTGCACTATTTTTTGTCGCTGTAGGTGCAGGCCTAAGTATTATGCAGCTTAATAATAGTGATGTTTCGGGTGTGATCCTGTTAATCATTGGTCTAGCAATATTGTTTGTTATGTTATTTTCATGGTTTAAGGATGTTATTACAGAATCATCTAGTGGCCTCTACTCACCACAAATGGACCTTTCATTTAAACAAGCAATGCTATGGTTTATCTTTTCCGAAGTGATGTTTTTCTTCGTCTTCTTCGGGGCACTATTTTACACCCGTAACTTCTCTGTCCCTTGGTTAGGTGGTGCATCAAACAATGCGATGACCCATGAAATACTTTGGCCTGATTTTCAATCTTTTTGGCCGCTGCTAAAAACACCCGCTGGTGAAACAACACAAGCGATGGGCTGGCAAGGTTTACCACTTATTAATACGATCATCTTAATCACTTCTTCGCTTACTTTACATATTGCAGAAAAAGCAATGAAAGAAAATAATCGTCGTACATTACAAACTTTTCTGGGGTTCACCGTCATACTCGGTGGTTGTTTTTTAATATTACAAGTCAATGAATATACACATGCATATCAAGAATTAGGGTTAACCTTGCAATCGGGGGTTTATGGTAATACGTTCTATTTGTTAACTGGCTTTCATGGATTACACGTGACCCTGGGGTTAATCATGCTATTTATTGTATACATGCGTGTTCTTAAAGGTCATTTTAACGCAAAGCATCATTTCGCACTAACAGCGGGTAGCTGGTATTGGCACTTTGTTGATGTGGTTTGGTTAACGCTGTTCTTCTTAGTTTATGTATTTTGATATGCCAATTATTAGCAGCTCGTTGACAATTTTTGTTGTGCTCACTTGCTTGCTATTAGCAAACTGGCAGCATGATCGCGCCAAACAAAAACGACAGAGATTAGATAGTATTCAGCAGCTACAAACAATGGGCTCAATAGAGTGGCACGAATTGACAAAGTTGCCTAACAACTTAAATAAAACCGGACTTAATGTGCAATTAAGTGGCACATTAAATAATAAGCAATTTTGGTTACTCGACAATCGTGTATATCAACATCAGGTCGGTTTCGATGTGCTCGCCATGTTCACCCCAAAAAATAGTGAGGATAAACTGATTGTTAACCTTGGTTGGATTAAAGCAACACAGAGCCGAGATGAACTACCAGATGTAAAACTTCCAACACACCCTATTACATTACAAGTGCAATTAAAACAGGGTGACCTAGCTGGTTTTTATCTACAAAAACAGCAAGTAAATAACAGCCAATGGCCTAAACAGGTTCAGTATATTGACTTGCAGATAATGCAAACTGAGAGCCACATAAATATGGTCAACTTTATGGCTTATAGTAGCGAAGCCAACTTCTCTCTACAACCTCATTACACCCCTGTTGTGATGCCTCCATCGAAGCATCTTGCCTACGCATTGCAATGGTTGTTACTCGCAATCGCAGCACTAGTCATATTCCTTATTGCTGTGAAACCATTTAAGAAAACACCTCTTACACAAGGAGAGTCCCTTGAATAATAAAAAAATAATATCGTTATTTATTTGCTGTTTCATACTGCCATTATTGTTAGCATTTATATTATTAAAATCTGATTGGTTACCTGATCATAAAGTAAATAACGGCTACTTTTTGGAGTCACAAGTCACCTTAGTAGAGTGGCAAAAAATATCCCCCAAGCAGTGGTCTATTTTACAGAAAACAGAAAATACCTGCGCTGCGCAATGTTTAGCGAACAATCAACAAATGACTCAAATAGCCAATGCGCTTGGCAAGTACAAAGACAAAGTAGATCTGGTGTTATTAACAAATTCGCCCTCTATACACGGATTGAAAAGTTACCCAATACAGAGCCAAGCTTTGCAACTTAATACCCTCTACCTCGTTGACCGATTCGGGCTTGTCGTTCTTGCCTATCCCTTGTCAGACAATCCTCAAAAAAACCAAGATATCAAACGAGGGTTAATTAAAGACCTTAAAAAGCTATTCAAATATGCACGCAGTGCCTAATGGGAGAGTTAATTTGCATCTAGATAACAATAAAAAGAACTATTTCAAAAAATTAATACAGGCAACTTGCCTGCTTACCATTTTTGTTATCGTGCTTGGCGCTTATACACGCCTAAGCCACGCCGGTTTAGGTTGTCCTGACTGGCCTGGTTGTTATGGTTTTTTAGTTGTACCTGAAGTAAGTCAATTACCTCCAGAATTAGGCCTGATCGAAACAGCAAAAGCGTGGAAAGAGATGATACATCGCTACTTTGCAGGCAGTTTAGGATTATTCATATTAATCATATTCATGTGTACTATTTTAGTTAAAAAATATCGCCCTTTGATTAAAATAAGTGCCTGTTTATTATTACTGGTTTTATTTCAAGCAATTTTAGGCATGCTCACCGTAACGATGTCATTGCAGCCACTGGTGGTCGTAGGTCATCTGTTAGGTGGCTTCCTGGTGTTAAACTTAACGTGGTTATTGTTGCTTAAAATTAAGCAACGACCCTTACAAGAAAATCACAATATCTCCGATCTCGCCTACTTTTCAAGCTTATTTCTAATTGCGCTAGTATTAAGTCAAATTGCATTAGGTGGATGGCTCACAGCCAATTATGCGGCAACATTTTGTAATGAACTCCCCTTTTGTGATGGTTTTGCTATGACCTACAGTTGGCAGCAATTCTCCTTCTTTAGTATTTGGCAATTACCCACCAGCAACAGTAGTTACGAGTTTGGGGTATTACCCGCACAAGCTCGGTTATCCATTCATCTTTTGCATCGTTTCTGGGCAATATTGACCACTATAGTTGTATTAAGCGTTTGCTTTAGGCTGTATTTGTTAACCACCAGCCTGCATATTAAAAACTGTATTTCATGGGTTACAGCGCTCATTACTTGCCAAGTTTCACTGGGTATCATGGTTGTGTTTTTCGATTTCCCGCTGCTTATTGCTTTAGCGCATAACCTTTGTGCAGCGTTATTATTAATGAGTTTAATTCGGTTAAGTTACAGTCTTTACACAAGCCCTGCTTCCCAAACTTTACAACAAAGTGGAGAATAATATGGCGCAACTATTAGCACAATCAGACCTTAGCGCAGTGTCAAATGAAGAGTCACCTGCATTTAAAGATTATTTAGAGCTGTGTAAGATAAAAGTGATCGCCCTACTGGTACTAACTGCACTGGTAGGCGTTGCATTAGCACCCGATGTGGGCCGTGGCTATCTTGAACAATTATTAAGCCTACTAGGCATTGGCTTACTCTCAAGTAGTGCAGCTGTGATTAACCATATTGTCGATAGTCGCATTGATGCGATCATGGCACGTACAAAAAATAGACCACTGGTCAAAAAACGCGTTTCGCGTAATCGTGCACTGGCCTTTTCAACTCTACTCGGCACTGTAGGTTTTGCTTTATTAGTATTTTTTGCTAATTGGTTAACTGCATATTTAACCCTGTTAGCACTGGTCGGATATGCCGTTATTTATACCCTGTTTTTAAAACGTGCAACACCACAGAACATTGTAATAGGCGGTTTAGCTGGTGCAATGCCACCACTATTAGGTTGGGTTTCGGAAACGGGCATATTAGAAGCACAACCGTGGATTCTAGTGATGATTATCTTTACTTGGACACCACCACACTTTTGGGCACTGGCGATTCACCGGCGCGCTGATTACGCTAAAGCGAACATTCCAATGTTACCAGTGACACACGGTGTTAGTTACACTAAAACCTGCCTGCTTTTATATACCATCTTATTAACACTGGTCTGTGTATTGCCTTTTTTAATTCATATGTCGGGATATTTTTATCTTTCCAGTGGGCTGATACTCAATTTTATTTTTATCTATAAAGCGGTTCTATTAAAAGTTTCAGATGATAACCGCAGTGCATACGCCCTGTTTAAATTCTCTATTGTTCATTTAACACTTTTATTTATTGCTTTCTTTATCGACAAATTAGTGATGTAACTACTTATATTAACCGTTAGTTTTTTAAAGCTATACCAGGGCGGTTATCATTTATATTCAATCTAATTTTTACACTATACTAAAATGACAATATGAAATCGCAGAGGTCACTATGTTCTTACAAACAAAAAACACCGCGGATAGAGTCGAAGTTATTAACCCTAATGAGTTATCCGACGCTTTTGAAACTAAGATTCACGGCCGCTACCAAGCTGGTGAAGAGCGACAAGATGTAGAGATGTTTGACAAATCAGCATTACTATTCTTATCGGGTGAGGCTTTACCGGTTTGTTGGACAGACCCGCATTACCGAGACAAAGAGTTCCAGCGTTAAATTTACTATTTATTTTCAAACAAGCAGCGATAAATGCATTCAAAATAGTTTCGAATATTATTGCGTATTTACTCAATGTGCCACGCCCGTTGCTTTATTGACTCTGTTAAGCAGTAGGCAAGGACATATTGCAAAGGCCCAACGATACTGTAAAGCTTTTGAGCATTGGTACCCCATAAAAATGAAAGTAGAGTCTTTATTAATAAAGACTCACCATAAAAGTTGCTTCTATCAACACAAATATCAGCTCATTATTTTTAGACAACATAATTCAATATAATAATACTTTTTTAATCTAAATATTTTTCCAATAAGAAAAATATTTATCTTCTAATTTTGTTACACTAACCATTAGCTCCATTCAAATATTTAGGTAAGCGTATGAGTCAAGACCCACTACATGGTGTAAAACTGGAAGAAATTTTAGTCAAACTTGAGAAACAACTAGGCTGGGCAAAAATGGGTGAGTTACTTAATATTAAGTGCTTTATTAATCACCCACGCTTAAAATCAAGTTTAAAATTTTTAAGGAAAACGCCTTGGGCACGCAAAAAAGTAGAAATTCTGTACTTAAAAACGTTTTGTAAAGATAATCCGGCAACCAAAGCGTTAATACAAAACTTTATAGAACAAAAAAACAATACACCAACCACTAGTACTCGAAGAGATGATGACTTTAGTTGGCCAACATTATAAAACAAATTAACTGATTTCATGTTAAAATTAACATGTACTGAAGTTCAGTTAAAAAAATAGACTAGGATAAATAAAAAATGGCACAAGAAAAAAAGTTCGACTTCTCTGTTAAACAAGATGGCGAACAATGGAATGCGGTAATTACACGTCGAGTTAGCGCACGTAAAACGAGTGTTACTAAGCAAAAGAAAGGTTTTGAAAGTGAAGAGTTAGCAACAGAATGGGCAAAATCAAAACTTGCTGAATGTCTTGAAAACCTCCAAGCTGGCAACAAACGTAAATCTGAAAAACGTGCAGTCCGTAACGAGCTAGCAGCAAAAGCAGTTGCTGAAAAAGAAGCG
>Ga0209292_1000583_pt1 | contig 47442 bp, 44 predicted proteins | sample GOMGulsemesocosm_2_FD_184634 | JGI IMG/M metagenome (GOLD analysis project Ga0209292, IMG submission 184634) | Methane-oxidizing microbial communities from mesocosms in the Gulf of Mexico - GOM9C Gulf of Mexico (SPAdes) (version 2) | ecosystem: Environmental > Aquatic > Marine > Cold seeps...
TTTTTAGGCTTAGTCTCCCCATCTATTGACAGTAATGCTTTAAACTCTGTTAGCTAAATATCAGACTTCTGTTGTATTGCCCAACTTGTTAATCATTTAAATAATGGCATTCGGACAAACTCAACAGATTTCAATACAGAATGACGAGTTGATTATACCTCTTATACCAAATGATCAAATTAGGCCTTACACTTCATAACTTATCCATTACAAAGTAACACAGTTACCTTTTGTCTTTTCGCTAAAATAGCAGTATAAATTAATAACAAAAGGCTAAGAGCATGACTATTCAAAGTGTATCTTCGACAACGACTAGTAGCTATAACTCACCACAGCAGCACAAGCTTCCCCCTATACTTACCGCCAATATGGAAAGAAGTGAGCTACTCACACCTGAACAAAAAAACACCTTACAAGATGATATAGATACAAGACTTGCAGAGCAGGTTGAGAGTATAACGTCTACTTATCAAACGGCAAAAGATTTGGACTTAACGCATGCTTATTATCAGCAACAGCAAAAGCTATTTGATATTTATATGCAATCAGGTTCAAGCGATGCTATAAACACTAACAACGATAGCCCTAGTACTGTACAAACGTTAACCGATGCTTATGCTTCTTTATATAATTTGCATCGGCAGATGAAGGGCATTACTCAACAATCACCCTCTTTATCAGGCGGTAGTTTAGCGCCAAAGTTCCCTGTAGAAGGATTACCAATTGAGAACAAGCTACCTTTAGCTCGAATACAAACAGATACTTACAATAATTTAATGATGCCAACAACTAAATCATATTTACACTTAAATGCGTAACATAATGTTCCTATCCAATATTGATAATGTAGTAACAAACTAAATTGAGTGTTTGTCACTACATTTTCAGAAAAGTCCAGAGCTACGCTTCCTCTTCTTCAATAAGCGTCATTAACGACGTATTGCCACCAGAGGCTGTGGTATCAATACTTATCGTTTTTTCTGTTAGCAATCGCTGAATTAAATTATCAAAATATTCAGATGTGATCACCGGTAATATCGCACCACTTCGCTGCGCTAACTTTTCACTGATGTAATGCTTACGATCACTGTGGCTCTCAACTACTACACCCGCTAATGCAGAGTGCGCTAGCATCGTTTCTAAGTGACCTAATTTAGCCACTTGGAATACACCTTTATCTGCGCCTGTAGATATAAATTTATCTCTAAATGCTAACGCTTCTTCATAAAATAAGTCTGAAACAACTGCTACTACGCTGTTGCCCGTTGCTAATGCTGTCACCAATGATATCACCCAAAAATTAAAACTAACCGTTTCATCGGCAAAACAGATAACTACCCCTCTATTTTCCAAATAAATAATATTCGATTCACCTGTAGGTCCAGGTAATACCTTAGGCTTTTTAAGACACTTTTCAATATTAATTAACTGATCACGTGCCGAAGCTAAAGTCCGATTTAAATCATCAGCTAAATCATCAACAATTTCTACATGAGCAATTTTTGCTAATAGTTGACGGACACAAGAAATACGTGTGTTGAGCTCGCTTACACGCCAACTTTTTTCTGCTTTTTCTGCCTGGCTCATTAACCACTTAGCTTCTTGCTGTGTACTAAGATCTCCGGTTAAAGCAATAGCTTGTGAAGGTAAAAAGTTAAATTGATCTTCATTCGGCGTGGCTTTTTCTTTTACCAAACGTGTTAAATAATTTGGCCCTCCTGCTTTGGGGCCTGTACCTGAAAGACCACGGCCACCAAAAGGTTGCACACCTACAATAGCCCCAATCATGTTGCGGTTTATGTAAACATTACCCGCGCGTGAGAGTTTAGCTAATTCTATAGCTCGGTGTTCAATACGGGTATGAATGCCCATCGTTAAACCAAAGCCTGTACCATTAACTTTTTCAATGACTTGTTCAATTTCATTGCCTTTAAACCGAACAATATGTACACAAGGACCAAATACTTCTTTAGTTAAGACATTGATGTCATTAATTTCATACAAACGAGGGGCGAAGAAAAAGTGACCATTTTGGTTACTACCCTTCTCAGCGTTTTCTTTATTAGTAAGCTCATCACTATTTTCACTAAATAGAGCACACTGATACAGTAACTTGCCATTAGTTTTCATATAATCACTGTGAGAATTTAGGGCATCAAGCGCTTTTTGGTCAATTACTGGACCAATATCGGTACTTAACTTTGCAGGATTACCAATGTGTAACTCTGCTAAGGCGCCTTTAAGCATAGTAATTACATTGTCGGCAATATCTTCTTGTAAGAATAATACTCGTAATGCGGAACATCGTTGACCAGCTGATTGGAAACCCGATGAAATAACATCATCTACTACTTGTTCAGGTAAAGCAGTTGAATCAACTATCATACAGTTTTGGCCACCAGTTTCAGCAATAAGCGGCACTTGATCACCACCACGCTCAGCTAAAGTTTGTGAAATACGAGTTCCCGTTTCAGTTGAGCCAGTAAACATTACTGCAGCAATACGTTCATCTGGCACAATAGTAGCCCCAACAACACTCCCTTGCGCAATTACCGCTTGCACTACATTTATCGGTAAACCCACCGAGTGCATAAGTTCAATAGCCCGTAAAGCAATTAGCCCAGTTTGCTCGGCGGGTTTTGCTATAACAGTATTACCGGTAACAATAGCTGCTGCCACTTGCCCTAAAAATATCGCTAATGGAAAATTCCATGGGCTAATACATAAAACTACACCACGGGCTTCTAACCGTTCATCTGCACTTAACTCAATGGCACGATCTGCATAATATCGACAAAAATCAACCGCTTCGCGTACTTCATCAATACCATCTTGCGCAATTTTTCCTGCCTCTTTAATACAAAGGGCAATTAACTCATTCATATGACGTTCTAAAATATCACCTATACGGCACAATAATGCCGCTCGCTCATTCACGGATGTTTTTGACCATGAAATAAAAGCAACTTCAGCTTTGTCTATCATCGCCTGCATATCACTTTCAGAATGATGATAATGAAAGCCAATTATTTCACTATGATTGGCAGGATTTTTTACTGCGTTAGCGCCTTCTGGCACTGAATTTCTATTGAGTAAATTATCAACAAACCAGCTATCTAACGCTAATTTCAACGGAGCTATTTCGTTTATATCAGTTAAATCTAAACCTTTAGAGTTGTCTCTACTCGCTAAGGCATCACTACCTTTATGCTTATTTTCATCACAGTACAAATCAATAGGCATGATAATTTGTGTATTATATTTTCTTTTTAAGCGCTGCGTTTTTTCAACAGGATCTTCAAGTAACGACTCGACTGGTTGTGCTTCATCGACAATGGCATTAACAAATGACGAGTTAGCACCGTTTTCTAATAAACGGCGTACGAGATAAGCAAGTAAATCTTCATGGTGTCCAACAGGCGCATAAATGCGACATTGGATACCATCACCAGCAACAATTTGATCATATAATGAGTCACCCATTCCATGTAAACACTGAAACTCAAAACCTTGTTTATCCTCGCCAGCTAGTTCAACTATGGTAGCGGCTGTATAGGCATTATGAGTAGCGAACTGCGGATAAATAGTGTCGCGATATTCCAATAGTTTATTGGCGCAGGCGTGATAAGAAACATCGGTTGATGATTTTCGGGTAAAGACTGGGAAATGCGTCATACCGTCTTTCTGAGCATTTTTAATTTCAGTATCCCAATAAGCACCTTTGACTAAACGCACCATCATTCGGCGGTTCGTTCGTAGCGTTAGTTCTCGAAGCCATTCAACGACAAACATTGCACGTTTTTGATACGCTTGCAATGCAATACCAAAGCCCTGCCAATCACCTAAGTCAGTATCAGTAAAAATTGCTTCAATAATATCCAATGAAATATCTAAACGCTCTGACTCTTCAGCATCAACTGTTAGACCAATATTATACTGCTTGGCTTGCAAACAAAGCACTTTCAATTTAGGCACAATTTCAGCCATCACCCGTGATTTATGGGTAAATTCATAACGTGGATGGATAGCCGATAATTTTACCGAAATACCTGGCACTCGACGCGGATCATTTTTACCTGATTTCAAGGCCACCTGACCTATGCATTGGATGGCATCTTGATAGGATTTTAAGTATCGATCTGCATCCGCCATGGTACGAGCGCCTTCGCCAAGCATGTCATAAGAATAAACATAACCTTGTTGCTCTTTAGTTGCCGCACGGATAGTTGCATCAGCAATTGTTTCTCCCATCACAAACTGCTTACCCATAATTTTCATGGCATAGTTCATCGATTTTCTAATAACAGGCTCACCTAATCGCCCGATCGTTTTTTTCAATAAACCAAATCTATCTTTTTTACGTCTGTCGGCATAATCCACCATAGAGCCTGTAATCAATAACCCCCATGAAGAAGCATTAACAAAAAGAGAATCACTTGAGCCTAAATGCGAGCTCCATTGGCCTTGGGATATTTTATCGCGTATTAACGCATCCTGGGTGTGCTTATCTGGTACACGTAACAAAGCTTCAGCTAAACACATTAATACCACGCCTTCTTCACAAGACAGTGAATATTCATTTAATAATGCATCAATAGCGCCATTGCCTGATTGATCTTGACGAATTTGTAAAACCATTCTACGCGCACGCTCCCAGGCACGACTTCTAGCACTCACATTTACTTCTGCAAAAGGAAGAATATGGTCAACAGCAACATTTTCATCAATACGATAAAACTCTCGTATTTTTTGACGAATTGGGCAATCTGTAATTAACGAACCAGTAAAAAGCATGGGAGATCCTCAAAAGTACAAACCAAAACTATCTGTATACCCGCTCCACTTGAAGATGCTCGTTTCAGGAAGTCTGAGCGACTCATAATCAAGGCACATTTTTGTATTAAGGGTTATTCAGGAGAATATGCTCCTGCATTCTCTAATAAGCTACATCCATGTAGCGCCCTTAAAAAGAAATGTAACGCAGAGTATGATTTTCTCAGTCTTACCCAAAGGGCTGGTTTAGAAACGTTTTAAGCGGCGTTATTGATTTTGAGAAGGGAATAACCATGCTCTTCAATCAATGCCTTGCCTAAAGACGTTTCTAATTCCAGCTGAATCATGCATCTTCAAGTGGAACGGGTATAGTTATTATAGTTGGCTTTATTTTAGTAAATAAGTTTGAGGGGAATTTTAATGTGAAGACAACAGAATGTGCTGGTTATTTTCGAGATTTTACCGTATTAAATACGGAAAAAACCACATTCAACAATAGAATATTCTATCTTTGAATATGGTTCCAATATTTTCAATTAGATATTATGTAGAGAAGTTAGTCGATACTAATACGAGTAATATTAGCGCCTAATGCTTGTAATTTATCTTCTATACGTAAATAACCGCGGTCAATATGATAAATTCGATCCACTTGCGTCTCTGTTTTTGCAACCAAACCTGCAATCACTAAACTTGCTGACGCACGTAAATCAGTTGCCATAACTTGAGCACCATGAAGTGAATCGACACCTCTGACTATAGCTGTATTACCTTCAAGCTCTATATCTGCGCCCATTCGTTGTAATTCAGGAACATGCATAAAACGATTTTCAAAAATAGTTTCGATAACCGTTGCTGTGCCTTCTGCAAGTACATTCAACGTCATAAACTGTGCCTGCATGTCGGTAGGAAATGCTGGATGTGGTGCGGTTTTAACACTCACTGCTTTTGGTTTTTGAGTCATGGATAGTTCAATCCACCCCTCTCCAGAAGCATTTACGCCTGTAGTAATATCAGCGCCGGCTTCAGTTAATTTCGACAACACCGCTTCTAAAGTTGAAGGGTCGGTATTTAAACATTTAATTTTCCCTTGGGTAACCGCAGCAGCAACAAGAAACGTTCCTGTTTCAATTCTATCAGGCATAACACGATATTCAGTTCCACGAAGCTCTTCAACGCCTTCAATAGTTAAGGTATTCGTACCTGCACCGGTAATTTTTGCACCCATACTAATAAGACAATTAGCAAGATCTACTATCTCAGGCTCTCGAGCAGCATTTTCAATAACCGTCGTACCATCAGCCAATGCAGCAGCCATCATTAAGTTTTCTGTACCCGTAACACTGACAATATCCATAAAGATATTGGCTCCTACAAGGCGGCCTTTTTTCTTAGCCACAATATAGCCATTTTCAACATCTATATCAGCAGCCATCGCCTTTAGACCCTGAATATGTAAATTTACCGGACGAGCACCAATTGCACACCCTCCAGGTAAAGAAACTTCCGCATGCCCCATGCGGGCAAGTAATGGACCAAGTACTAAAATAGAGGCACGCATGGTTTTTACTAAATCATAAGGAGCACAACATTCAGTAATATTACTTGCATCAATACTTAACGTTTCATCATTTAACCACTGGGTTTTAGCGCCCAATTGACCTAATAACTTTACGGTGGTTAAAATGTCATTGAGTTGAGGTACATTACGAAAAACAATCGGTGTTTTTGATAATAGTGCTGACATTAAAATAGGGAGTGCGGCGTTTTTTGCCCCAGAAATAGTGACTTCACCACGTAGTGGCTTACCACCAATAACTTTAAATGCGTCCAAAATTACTTACTTCTTACTTATATATGAATAAAATTAATTGACTATATGACCAGTATTACATGCCTTTACATATTAAACAATTTATCACGCTGCCATTGTGCTGTAGTAAAGGTTTTCACGTTTATTACCTAAACGCATGAATACTGTTTTATGGAATAGTATTGGCTAATGTAATTTGTATTGACTATTGATTAAACAACTTGTCGCGTTGCCACTGTGCCGTAGTAAAGGTTTTCACTGTCACAGCATGGATACTGCCATCTTTAATGGCACCGGCTAACGCTGCAAATACCACTTGTTGACGCTTAACACGTGATAAATCACCAAACATATCAGCTACGGCTACAACACTGCATTGTGAACCATCAAATTTAACTTGAAGTTCATCAAGTGTTAGTGCGTCGTTAATTAGTTTTTCTATTTCTGATACTTCCAAGAGTAATTCCTCGATCTAGTTATTTATACCAATACAAATAAATATGTGATCACTAACTTACTAGTATTGGTATTACTCCAAGTGAATAAATCACTTGATCTTATTATTTAACAGGCAAAAAGCCTTCAACGCCACTTAAGCGAATGAGTTTATCTAGTTTAGTTGGTATGTTAACAAAATATAATTCACAATCATCAATATTTGCTTGTTCTAATAAATAAAAAAGCCAAGCTAATCCCGCAGTATCTATACGCGTTACTTGCGCTAAATCAACTGTAGTCGATGAGGATAAAAATAACTCTTTAATACTTTTTTTTGTTATTTGCATTATAGAATGCCGGGTTAATTCACCGCTAAGTTCAACCGGAGCAGCAGTGATATTTAAGGATATTATAGTCATATGTTCACCCTAACCCGCTTTGTTTTTCGCTGTTTTAGTTTTAAAAACTATATCTCGTTCACTTTTTTTCTTTAATAACTCAGTCACATAAGGCAGGCCTTTTTGACGAATCACACCGCCCAGTTCAGCTTGTTTACTGTCAAGTAAACTAACGCCTTCAGCGACCATATCGAACGCTTTCCACTCATTAGTTTTTCTATTTTTTCTTACTTTAAATGATACATCAATATCATCTCTTCCTTGCATAATAACACGGGTTTTCACGGCAACAATTTTTTTATCGCTAAAGTTCTTTGCCGGTGCAAATTCAACTGGTTGATTGTTATATAAAGTGAATACTTGCGCATACGAAGTTATTAAATAATCTCTAAACACTGGCACAAAATCTTTGCGCTCTTGTGCGGTTGTTTTCTTTAGATGTTTACCAATAACTTTAAATGCAGAGTATTTATAATTGATATAAGGCATTAGTTCTTCTCGAACTATGTTTTTAAGTATATTTGGATTAGCTTGAATTGCTGGTTGTTCATCCGCAAAACGTTTAAATGTGTTACCGGCAACTGTTTTAATCATTAAATAAGGATCTTTTTTATCAACATAAATACGAGTAGTACTTGTAGACTGCTGCGTTTTATCCTCAGATAATTTAATTGCTTGTGCTTCATCATACGCAAATAGGCTAACACTGAAGAAACTTGTTACTATACCTAATATCAATAATGATGAATTAATTAGCTTAATTTTCTTTAAATGCTTCACTTTCATTACTCATCACCACTCCCTTGGCTAAATAAAAACTGTCCGATTAATTCTTCAAGCACTAAAGCTGGCTTAGTATCTTCAATAAAATCATCCGGCTGTAAAATTTCTAATGACTCATCCATAAAGCCTGGTTGTAAACCAATATATTGCTCACCTAATAAGCCTGCGGTTAAAATAGCCACGGATGTGGCTTCTGAAAACTGATTGTATTCATTATATATTGTCATAGTAACCACTGGCGTGTAATCTTCTTCATCAAGAGATATATCACTAACACGACCAACAACAACGCCACCAACCTTTATTGGTGAACGTACCTTTAAACCACCAATATTATCAAATTTGGCAAATAGATTATAACTTTCGCCACCACCTGAAATACCGCTATTCGCTACTTTCAGTGATAACATAAGTAATGCGGCAATACCTAGAGCAACAAAAAAACCTACCATTAATTCTACTTTTTTTGACATCATGTCTTTCACCAAACGCCTTATAAATTTTTAACTAGAAACTATTAACTCGAAACTATTCTCTTATGCTTACCTTGCAAACATCAATGCCGTTAAAATAAAGTCTAATGCTAATACCAATAACGACGATTGTACCACAGTAGAGGTAGTCGCCCGCGAAATACCTTCAGACGTAGGTTCACAATCATAACCTTTATATACTGCTATCCAAGTCACAACAAAAGCAAAAACAACACTTTTAATAATGCCGTTTAAAATATCTTTATTAAAGTCTACTTGGTCTTGCATAACAGACCAAAAGGTTCCTGCGTCTACGCCTAACCAATCAACACCAACTAAATGTGCACCGAGAATGCCGACCATAGAAAAAATAGCAGCTAACAAGGGCAAGCTAATAAAACCAGCCCAAAAACGTGGCGCTATTACACGGCGTAAAGGGTCAACGGCCATCATTTCTAAACTAGATAATTGCTCTGTTGCTTTCATTAAACCTATTTCAGCCGTTAGCGCTGAGCCCGCCCTACCCGCAAATAATAATGCCGCAACAACAGGGCCTAGTTCACGCAATAACGATAATGCTACCATAGGGCCTAAACTTGCTTCAGCGCCATAACCAACCAATATTGTGTAGCCCTGTAATGCTAGCACCATACCAATGAAACCGCCTGAAACTACGATAATAATCAATGACATTACACCAACACTATAAAGTTGCTGTAACAATAACGGAATGCCTTTACGAGGGTTTGGCTTATGCAACAAAGCCGAAAGCAACACAATAACAGCACGCCCTAAGCCGCTTATAAGCGCTAAGGTATTTCGACCTAATAACTGTAACTGTCCCATTATACTTTTCCTCGTCCATGTACAGTGGATGACGATTGAATAAGTTCGCTTTGATAATTCGGCGCCTGATAATGAAATGGTACTGGGCCGTCCGCTTTGCCTTCTACAAATTGTCTCACCTGATCAGAGTTATCTTGTCTTATCTGTTCAGGCGTACCGTGACCAATGATTTTTTGCTCGGCAATAATATAAATATAATCGGCAATACTCATCACCTCTGGAACATCATGCGACACGACAACGGATGTTAACCCTAACGCATCACTAAGAGAGCGAATTAAACGAACAATCACCCCCATTGAAATAGGATCTTGCCCGGCAAAAGGCTCATCATACAAAATCAACTCAGGGTCTAGCGCTATAGCACGCGCTAATGCCACGCGACGCGCCATGCCACCAGAAAGTTCACTTGGTTGTAAATCCCGAGCACCACGTAAGCCAACCGCTTCTAATTTCATTAATACTATTTTTTCAACAATATTTTCGGGCAACTTACTGTGTTCACGAATAGGAAAAGCGATGTTGTCAAAAACACTCATATCAGTAAAAAGTGCACCACTTTGAAATAACATACTCATGCGTTTACGTGTTTCATATAAATCATGACGAGACAAGCTAGGAATATCTTTGCCTGAGAACAGAATTTTACCACTATCAGGTTTTATTTGTCCGCCAATCAAACGTAATAATGTCGTTTTACCAATACCACTTGGCCCCATAATACCAGTTACTTTCCCTGCAGGAATAGATAAACTAATATCATTATAAATAATGCGTTCACCTCGCTTAAAAGTGAGGTTTTCAATTTCAATTAGGTTTTCTAGCGTTGCTACTGGTAGTGGCATTTTATAACATCAATGTAGTTGGTTAATTTATTATTCATAAGATTTACAGAAAATGCTGCTGAATAGACAGCAATTTTACATGAGCACATATCATTGTTCACTAAAAACTAAGGTTTTTAAACAAAAAAAATGTCAGAAAATGTAAGAAATAAACTTTTTTTGGTTTTTCTGTCAACTAATGAATAAAATTACAACAAACTCAAACTTTTTTCTCGTTGAAAGCATTAATTACTTTGTTTTTCTCTCTCAAACAGCGACAATTTAACTTGTTGTGCCAAATAACTTAGAACTTTTCCTGTTTCACACTAAGATTATTTTGGGATATTAATTGGAGTTATAAATGTTAGAACACGTTTTTATTTTATTAGTTGCCCTTGTTATACTCGTTTGGAGTGCCGATAAGTTTGTTTTAGGGGCTTCTTCTTTAGCAAGAAACCTCGGCGTTTCTCCAATGATTATTGGTTTAACTATCGTAGCTATGGGTTCATCGGCGCCAGAAATGATGGTAGCCGCAGCGGCCTCACTTCAGGGTAACCCGGATACTGCCATTGGTAATGCTATTGGCTCTAATATAACGAATATAGCCTTAGTGCTTGGGTTTACCGTTTTGATAAAACCTTTAGTGGTTTCCTCGTCAACGATCAAACAAGAACTACCACTACTATTAATATTAACGGTCCTTGCCTATTGGATGCTTTCAGACAACTTCTTTAGCTTTCCTGAAGGTCTCATATTAATGGTTGGCTTTTTTACTTTTATTTCTATTTTATTAATGAAAGCCTTAAAGCAGCGAAAGAATAATAGCCTTGACGATCCAATGATTATTGAAGCTGAGCATGAGTTACCTGAAAAAACGAGTACCATAAAGTCTATTTTCTGGTTAATTATCGGTATCAGCCTTCTAGTTTCAAGTGCACACTTTCTGGTCGATTCTGCGATATTTATCGCTAAAGCATACGGTATTAGCGATTTAGTTATCGGATTAACGGTAATAGCCTTAGGAACAAGTTTACCCGAGTTAGCGGCTAGTATTGCCAGCGTAATGAAAAAAGAAGACGATTTAGCCATGGGGAATATTGTTGGTTCTAATATCTTTAATATCTTAGCGGTATTACCTTTCGCTGGTTTAATAGCCCCAGGGCAGATAAATCCAGAAGCGTCTTTTCGAGATGCCCCGGTTATGATTGCCATTACCGGTTTACTATTTCTGCTATGCTTTAGTCGAAAATCCGGATACTTTAGACTTACTCGCGCAAAAGGCGCACTACTATTAGTAAGCTTTTTTGCTTATCAAATATTACTTTTTAGCCAGACCACTTTTAGCTAAGCGCATATTTATTGAGTTAGAGCCATGAAAAATTTTAAACAACTTGCCAAAAACGTTATTAACATCGAGCAGCAAGCAATTGCTGAGTTATTACAATATATTGATGACAGTTTTGAACATGCCTGCCAGTTAATGTTTCACTGTAAAGGTCGCGTTATCGTTATTGGCATGGGTAAATCTGGCCATATTGGCGGTAAAATAGCTGCTACATTAGCCAGTACAGGAACACCCGCATTTTTTGTTCACCCTGGCGAAGCTAGCCACGGTGACTTAGGTATGATTACCAAAGATGACGTAGTGCTAACTATTTCTAACTCTGGTGAAACCAGTGAAGTATTAGCAATTATCCCCGTAATCAAACGCATAGGTGCAAAACTTATTGCAATGACAGGTAATACAACGTCTACCTTAGCTAAACTAGCCGATACTCATGTTTGTATTAAAGTCTCTACTGAGGCTTGCCCGCTAGGGTTAGCACCGACATCAAGTACTACAGCTACGCTTGTTATGGGTGATGCACTTGCCGTTGCTCTGCTTAATGCGCGAGACTTTACCGCCGATGATTTTGCTTTATCGCACCCCGGTGGTAGCTTAGGAAAACGCTTATTATTATGCTTGAAAGATATTATGCATCAAGGTGAACGCTTACCCGTAGTAAATGAACAAGCCCTAATAAAGGAAGCGCTAGTAGAAATGTCCCTCAAAGGCTTAGGCATGACCGCTATTGTTAATAATAATAACCAGTTGGTTGGTTTATTTACCGATGGTGACTTACGCCGTATTCTAGATGAAAGAATTGATATTCATCAGGACATCATTTCCTCTGTTATGACAACATCACCCACAGTTGCACAAAGCAATATGTTAGCAGCACAAGCGTTGAATATAATGGAAGAGAAAAAAATTAACGGCTTAATTATTGTTGATGAACAACAACAGCCTATTGGCGCAATGAACATGCATGACTTACTTAGCTCAGGGGTGCTCTAATGAATAGTGTATTAAATACGAGCCCAAATACCTTATACGGTATGGTGAACGAAAACATATTAGTTAAAGCGAAAAAGATCAAACTGTTAGTGTGTGATGTAGATGGTGTCTTTTCTGATGGCAGAATCTACTTAGGCAATGACGGCGAAGAATTAAAAGCCTTTCATACCAAAGACGGCTTTGGCATAAAAGCACTTGGCAGTAGCGGTGTTGCTGTAGCGATAATTACCGGCCGACGTTCAGCCATTGTCGCTAAACGTATGGCTGCGCTAAATGTTAAACACATAATTCAAGGGCAAGAAGACAAACTACCCGCTTTACTTACTTTAGCTAAAGAACTTTCGCTAAGTATCGACGAAATTGCCTACATTGGCGATGACATACCAGACTTACCTTGTATTGTGGAGGTCGGTATAGGTATTGCTGTACAAGATGCACACCCTATGGTTATAACTAAGGCCGATTATACAACTTTTACGCGAGGCGGCTTTGGTGCAGTAAGAGAAGTTTGTGACTTAATCATGCAATGTCATGGCTCACTTGATAGCGCAACAGGCGCTAGTTTATGACAAGGCTAAACTTTTTAGCCATATTGATTTTATTATTAGGTGCTAGTGTATACGGTATTATTGAATGGCGTAACGCACAAATCCCTCCTGGCGAAAGTATTGAAAGTGAATTAACCCCCGACTTCATTGCCGAAGCACTAAAAAGCAATATTTATACTCAAATAGGGCAACTTTCCCATACAATTGTAGCTGATCGTATGGAGCATTACGCTAAACTTGAGATAACTCACTTTGAGTTACCTCATTATACTCTATATCCAACAAATAACTCCCAGTCAAAAGAAGCTTCTATTGAAAAGCAGAATTTTCCATGGAAACTTAGTGCAAAAGAAGCGACACTGTATAAAAACAATAGGGTTATTTTGAATCATCGCGTACACTTAACCGCTACCGATGAAAGTAGTTTAATACAAGAAATACATTGTAAATATTTAGAGTTAGATTTAAATACCAATATTATCAGTTCAGAACAAACCGTGATGATACAAGGGAAAGACTTCACCACGTATGGCTCTGGCTTGATAATTGACTTAAACACCAAACAAATGACACTGACAGAGCATGTACGCACCATTATTAAAAAAAATAATAGCTAACCCCTTTATGACAATTAAAAATTTCATTATAGTTTTATTGCTTACCTTACTAACTTTCGTCTTAGCAGCGCCTGCAAATGCCGCTAAAAAAGATCTGAATCAAGAAATTACTATTAAGTCTAAACGTCAATCTGCTGACTTAAAAAACAAAATAGCGAGTTATTTAGATGATGTTAGCATTAGCCAAGGCTCTATTTCGATTATTGCCGATATAGTACAAGTTCATAGTACAGTTAATGATAAAACGGGTTTAAAATCTGACACTTACCTAGCAAAAGGTAAGCCTGCTATTTTTAAACAACAATTAGAAGATGGTAGTTTAATCAGCTTACAAGCCTATGAGATAAAATATCAACCAGATCAAAATAGTATTACCGTTTCTGGTAATGCTCAAGTAAAACAAGCTGGCAGTAAAATGAGTGGTGATATTATCACCTACAACACCTTAAACGAAAAGTTAGAGGGACAAAGCAATAACGATGAGCACGTCACTACTATTTTACAACCAGGCCAAATAAAAGCGCAAAAAGATAGCTCTGAACTTAAAAAAAAGAAAGTGAATGACAGTGATAACAAATAACGCAGATCAAACTATCCTCAATAATGATAATTTGGCGAAATCAACTTTGATTGCACAAGGTTTATCAAAATCTTATAAAAGTAAACAAGTAGTTAAAAGCGTCAGCTTATCTGTTAGCGCAGGACAAATTGTTGGCTTATTAGGTCCAAATGGCGCAGGTAAAACTACATCTTTTTATATGATTGTCGGGCTAGTACCCAATGATAATGGCAAAATAATTCTCAATAACGAAGATGTTACACTTGCCCCTATGCACGAACGAGCGCGTCAAGGCATAGGCTACTTACCACAAGAAGCGTCAATATTTAGAAAGCTCACCGTGACCGACAATATTATGGCTATTCTACAAACACGAAAAAGCCTTAATGACCAGGAAAGGCAAGAAAAGTTAGAACACCTTCTAGAAGAGTTTAATATCAGCCATATTAAAGACAATTTAGGTATGAGTTTGTCTGGTGGTGAAAGGCGTCGAGTAGAAATTGCCCGAGCACTTGCTGCAGAGCCACAATTTATATTACTTGATGAGCCCTTTGCTGGTGTTGATCCTATCTCGGTTGGTGATATAAAAAAAATAATAATTCACCTTAAAGAGCGTGGTATCGGCATACTTATAACCGATCATAACGTTCGTGAAACACTTGATGTTTGTGAGCATGCTTATATTGTCAGCCATGGAGAAATAATCGCAGAAGGTGACGCTGATCAAATTCTGGCGAATCAAAAGGTAAGAGATGTATACCTGGGTGAACAATTCACGTTATAGTTAGCACATACACTGGCAACTTAAGCTATGCTTACTATTAAACATAGCAAAGTTAATCAAAGCAATAAAACGAATAGGATGTACATAAGGTAGATGCGACCAACTCTGCAACTCCGTATAGGACAACAACTAACCATGACGCCACAACTGCAACAAGCGATTAAGCTATTGCAGTTATCAACGTTAGAGCTTCAACAAGAAATTCAAGAAGTTCTTGAAAGCAACCCTTTGCTTGAAGTTAATGAAGATCAAACAACCGATTCAAATAACAGTTCTGCCGATAACCTAGAAGAAGCCTTTTCAACGACTGTAACTGATACACCAAAAGAAGTGACCGATGGCACAGAAGATGCCGCGGCAACCATTGATGAAATAAGCACAACTGAAGCAATGGAAAAAAATGATATTCCTGAAGAGTTAAACATTGACACTACTTGGGAAGAAAGTTACAGCGCAGGTGTATCTAATACTGGTGCAGTAAGTAGTCCAAGTGAAGATTATACATACCAAGGTGAAACCACCGACTCAATTCAAGATCACTTATTGTGGCAAATGCAATTAACGCCATTTTCTGACACCGATAGAACCATCGCTATCGCTATTATTGAAGCCGTTGATGATGCTGGTTACCTGACCGTTTCATGTGAAGATATTTTAGAGAGTGTCGGTATTGAAAACCTTGAGTTAGATGAAGTAGAAGCGGTATTGAAACGTATTAATGTTTTTGATCCTATCGGTGTTGCCGCTCCATCTATTGCAGATTGCTTGTTAATTCAACTAAATCAATTTGCCCCTGACACCCCTTTCTTAAAAGAAAGTAAATTAATAATCAGCAATCATATTGATTTACTCGGTAACCGTGACTATCGTCAACTTATGCGTAAAACGCGCCTTAAAGAAGAGCAATTACGTGAAGTTATGCGCTTAATTCAGAGCCTAAACCCTCGCCCCGGTGATGCCGTAATTAAGGGTGACGATCAATATGTCATTCCAGACGTATCTGTTGAAAAGAAGAATGGCCGTTGGATTGTAGAGTTAAACTCAGACACGGCACCTAAGCTATCAATAAATCAACAATACGCTGCAATGACAAAAACAACAAAATCATCTAGTGGTGACGGACAGTTTATTCGAGCAAACTTACAAGAAGCTAAGTGGTTTATAAAAAGCTTAGAGTCACGCAACGATACTTTGCTAAAAGTATCAAACTGTATTGTACAACGCCAACAAGGCTTTTTAGAGCATGGCGCAGAGGCAATGCGTCCTATGGTACTAAATGATATAGCTGAAGCGGTAGATATGCATGAATCAACCATATCACGCGTAACTACTAATAAGTATATGCATACACCTAGAGGAATTTTTGAATTAAAATATTTTTTCTCAAGCCATGTAAGTACCGAAAATGGTGGTGAATGTTCATCCACTGCGATTCGATCACTCATTAAAAAACTCATTTTAGCGGAAACACCTGCTAAACCGCTAAGTGATAGTAAAATGGCCACATTATTGGCTGAGCAGGGAATTAACGTTGCTAGACGAACGATAGCCAAATATAGAGAATCTTTGTCTATTCCTCCATCTAACCAACGTAAGAGTTTACTCTAAAACTTATTATCTGTATTTACTCTATAAGGAACATGCATATGCAAATTAATCTTACTGGCCACCATGTTGATGTAACTTCATCATTACGCGAATACGTTGATACTAAATTTGCCAAATTAGAACGACACTTCGATCATATCAATAATGTGCACGTCGTATTAACCGTAGAAAAATTAAACCAAAAGGCCGAAGCAACAGTTCATATGAGCGGCACGGAAGTCTTTGCCTCTTCAACGAATGCTGATATGTACGCCTCCATCGATACCTTAGTTGATAAATTAGATCGCCAGGTGCTCAAGTATAAAGGCAAAATTTCGCAACATTAACACCATAGAAGATTATGACACTACAAGATATCTTAACACTGGACTGCACTCAATGTGCAGTCCCTGCAAGCAGTAAAAAACGCATTCTTGAACAAATTTGTCTACTAGCCTCCGAAAAAATGGGCAACTGTAATGCAAGTGATTTACTAGAGAGCATACTTAATAGAGAAAAAATGGGCAGTACCGGTATAGGCAATGGCATTGCAATACCCCATGGCAGATTAAATAACACCAATGAAGCAATGGCCGTATTATTAACAACTGAACAAGCCATTGATTTTGACGCTATAGATAACAAATCAGTTGATATTTTTATTTGTTTATTTGTCCCTAAAAATAGCACTCAAGAACACCTAGATACATTACAAAGCATTGCGCAATTATTCAGCGATAGAAAAACCGCCAAGCAAGTACGCAAATGTACGGACAATCAGCAACTGTTTAATTTAATCCAACAAACAAATTAAGTCGCGAGTTAACAGTTACGAGTACTGTAACGCTCGAAACTAACATACTCATAGCATAATCAAGCAAATAATATATTAAAACGAATTCAGCAAGTAAGTTAGATTACGAGTTGTAAATACAGTATTCGAAACTAAAAAACTCGAAACTCGGAGCTTAAAAATATGAAACTTATTATTGTCAGTGGTCGCTCGGGCTCAGGTAAATCAGTAGCGTTAAGAGTATTAGAAGATTTAGGTTATTACTGCGTAGACAATATACCCATTAATTTACTGCCAGCATTAACTCACACCGTAATTAATGACTATGAAAATGTTGCCGTAAGCTTAGATGTACGTAACCTACCCAAAGATCCCAAAGATATCCCTGAAATTATTGAATATCTTCCCAGTGCAGTTGAAGTTACCACACTTTATCTAGATGCCGATGATAACGACCTTATTCGTCGTTTTAGCGAAACTCGTCGTTTACACCCGTTAATCAAGAAAAACATTCCTCTTGATCAAGCGATCGCTTTAGAGAAAGAATTACTAGCGCCTATTTCAACTAATGCTGATTTATACATTAATACTAGCCAATTAAGCCCACATCAATTAGCTGATTTAGTTAGGGAACGTATTTTAGGTAAGAAAACAGGTTCTATGGTTTTAGTGTTCGAATCATTTGGCTTTAAACATGGTATACCTGCCGATGCTGACTATGTTTTTGATGCTCGATTTTTGCCAAACCCCTTTTGGGAGAAAGAACTCAAACCTTATACAGGCTTAGAACAACCGGTAAAAGATTTCCTTGCCAGCCAACCCATAGTCAACAAATTTATTTGGCAAATTAATAGCTTTATGATGACTTGGCTACCTCATCTAGAACGAAATAATCGTAGTTATGTCACCATCGCTATTGGTTGTACTGGTGGTAAGCATAGATCCGTTTATATCGCTGAATTATTAGCAAGTAACTTTCGTAAAGAGCAAAAAGATGTACAAACACATCATCGAGATATTGATAAGTCAAAACAGTTGCCGACGCTATGATCGTAAAAAAAAACAATAATGTAATTACCGTCACTAAAGAATTAACGATTATTAATAAATTAGGCCTGCATGCCCGTGCAGCCAGTAAACTAGCACAGCTTTGCCAACAATTTACCGCGACAATTAGCTTAGAGCTAGAAGAAAAAGAAGCTGATGCCAACAGTATAATGGCTATTATGCTACTGGCTGGTGGACAAGGAAAAACGGTAAAAGTCACTGCGCAAGGCATTGATGCTCCGCAAGCATTACAAGCCATTAGTCAGCTAATTTCTGATAAATTTGATGAGGAACAGTAACCACAAATAAACAAAAAAGCTGATAAAACCACTAAGTTACGATAGACTTAACGTTAAGCTAATGTAAGTTAGCTACACCTCATATATACACAGCTAATTTACGTAATATTTATGTCTGAAATTTTAGAACAAGAAAATTTTCATCAAACTCTACATCAAGTCAACGAAGCGCTTGAAAGTGGAATGTTTGTTTATGTACGTAAATTATTACAAGGCATGTCTGCCTACGATTTAGCCTTAATTCTTGAGTCTTCAACCGCTAAAAATCGTCCTGTTTTATGGCAACTCATTGATGTTGAGCATCACGGTGAAGTGTTAGAAGAACTCAATGAAGAAGTGCGTAAAGGTATTTTACAAAGTATGCGACCAGAAAAACTGGCCGCTGTTGCAGAAGGCATGGATGTCGATGATATTGCCGAAGTATTACGTACTCTACCCGACGGTGTTTATCGCGAAGTTCTTAACTCCATGGACTCTCAAGATAGAAGCCGAATAGAAACAGCACTGTCTTACGAGGAAGACACCGCTGGTGGTATCATGAATACTGATACCATTACACTACGCCCTGAGGTGAGTGTTGATGTGGTATTGCGTTACTTACGTTTAAAAGGACAATTACCCGAAGCGACTGACTCTTTATATGTTGTAGACAGAAATAATTTTTTTATAGGTGCGGTATCACTAGCAGCAATCATTACCGCTCAGCCACACATTATCATTTCTACCCTGATTAACGCAGAGATAGAAGCGATTCAAGCTGATATGGATGAACAAGAAGTGGCACAGTTATTTGAACGCCATGATTGGTTCTCAGCCCCTATAGTCGATCAAGGTGGGCATTTACTTGGACGAATAACCATAGACGATGTTGTTGATATTATTCGTGAGAATGCCGAACACTCTATGATGAGTATGGCCGGTTTAGATGATGAAGCAGATACATTTGCTCCAGTAATAAAAAGTACTAAACAACGTTCACTATGGCTAGGCGTAAACCTCATCACTGCTTTATTAGCCGTAGCAGTTACCAGTATGTTTGAGGAGCTTTTTCAGCAATTAGCAATCTTAGCGGTATTAAACTCACTGGTGCCAAGTATGGGTGGTGTTGCTGGTAATCAAACGTTAACACTGGTTATCCGTGGTATGGCGCTTGGACATGTTGGTGACAGTAATGCCCGAGCATTGCTCAACAAAGAAGCCGCTATTGGTTTTCTTAATGGAATCATTTGGGCACTATTAATCGCCACATTTGTTGCCATCTGGAAACAAGATTTAATGTTAGGCGCCGTGGTCGCTGTTGCAATGCTAATGAACATGACTGCCGCAGGATTGGCAGGAGTATCTATACCGTTAATGTTGAAACGCCTTAACATTGACCCAGCCTTAGCTGGTAGCGTAATTATCACTACCGTCACCGATGTGGTTGGAATTTTTGCCTTTTTGGGTACCGCGACCCTTTTACTAACTTAACAAATTCCGTTTAATGGCTGGCTAGTAACGAGTTAATAACAAGGTAAAAGTCACCTACAAACACCTCACTAATTACTCAAAATAGCTACTCTACTGTCCTGCTATTTGCATTTCATCAATGAGTATCGAACCCGTTCCAATGCTACCATGTTTATCAATATCTGAGCCTACCGCAATAATACCGTTGAACATTTGCGTTAAATTGCCAGCAATAGTGATTTCACTAACGGGGTAAGCCAACTCACCATTTTCTACCCAAAAACCTGCCGCACCACGAGAGTAATCACCATTAACAATATTAACACCTTGACCCATTAATTCAGTGACTAATAACCCAGTCCCTAATGTTTTTAACATGGCATCAAAATCTGCACTCACACACCCTTTAGTAAGCGTATTTTTATCCTTAACTAACCAGTTGTGAATACCACCAGCATGACCCGTTGTTGTAAGCCCTAACTTTCTTGCTGAATAACTTGTTAACAAATAGGTTTGTAAAGCGCCATCAAGAATAATATCTCGATCTTGAGTGAGTACTCCCTCACTATCAAATGAACTACTTGCAAGCGCCTTTTTAATATGCGGGCGCTCTTCAATAGATAAAAAGTCAGGAAATACATCTTTTCCTATTGCTTCAAGTAAAAAAGAGGATTTTCGATATAAATTACCGCCACTAATCGCAGCAATAAAATGCCCCCAAATAGTGTTGGCAATATCGGCGCGAAACAATACAGGTACTTTCCGTGTGGACAATTTCTGTGGGTTTAAACGTGATAAAACCTCGCTAGCAGCTTTTTCTCCAATGCGAATACCGCTATCTAACAAGGTAAAATCACGATTAACATCATAAGCGTAATCACGCTGCATTTCATCATCACTTCCAGCAATAACAACACAACTTAAACTATGGCGAGAGCTTGGGTAACCCACTAACTGACCATTACTGTTTCCATAAACTTTAAAACCTGAAAAGCAATCTAAACTAGCACCGTCAGAATTACTAATGCGGCTATCACTGTCTAATGCACTTTGTTCACATTCTTTTGCAATTTCTATCGCTTGTTCAGTACTAAGTTTTTTAGGGTGATATAAATCTAGATCAATTGGCTGCATCGCCAATAACGCTTTATCAGCTAAACCTGAACAATCATCAACCGAAGTATACTTGGCGATGTTCACCGCCGCCTCTACCGCTTGAGCAAGTGCTTTCTCTGATAAATCAGCCGTTGATGCACTGCCTTTTCGTCCTTGTTGATAAACTGTAATACCTAAAGCACCGTCATTAGTAAATTCAACATTCTCTACTTCACCAAGGCGAGTACCCACACTCAATCCTTGTTGGCGACTCATTGCTACTTCTGCACCATCGGCACCTAATGATTTAGCTAATTCAAGGACTTGCGCAACTCTTGCTTTTACTTGGTCAAGTTGTTCGATTAATGGATCATTAAATTCTTTTGCTTGGCTCATAGTTTTTTATCTACTTCGGCTTTTAAATTATCAACTTTATTAATTTTTACGTATAATAAAGACATTATTAAAATTAACTTATATTAACAACTATTATGCCCCAGTCAGCCAACGATATCGACGACTTATCATCGGAAATAGACCAAGAATTGAAGAGTAAAACCGAAATTAAAAAAGAAATGCATCAATTGCAGGATTTCGGTCAAAAATTAATAGAAATGTCTAAACATCAACGTAGTCGCTTACCACTAACCGATGACTTGAAAGACGCTATGATTGTTGCTGATAAAATTAGAAATAAGAATGAAGCACTACGTCGTCATATCCGACATATTGCCAAAATATTGTTAGAAACCGATCTTGCTCCTATTTACCAAGCTATCGATGTTATGGCAAATAAACATCAGCAAGAAACAGCCAAATTTACGCGTTTAGAAAACTTAAGAGATGAGTTGATTGAACAAGGTAATGAAGCTATAGAAACATTACTCGCTGAATTTGAACAAATGGAAAGACAAAAACTTAAGCAGTTGGTTCGCCATGCAGCTAAAGAGAAAAAGGCAGAAAAAATAGGTAAGCATTATAAAAACTTATTTGCCTACTTAAAAGAGAATAGCTAAAAGCAGTTACGAGCAAAGAAAGTTGCGAGTAAGGAAAGTAAACGAGTTACGAAAACCCTATACTCTCAACAAGTTGCCTTTGATACTCGTAACTTTTAGTTATTGCGTACCACCAATAGTCATTTCATCAATTTTCAATGTCGGTTGGCCAACACCAACAGGTACGCTTTGACCATCTTTACCACACACGCCAACCCCTGCATCTAGTTTAAGATCATTGCCTACCATAGAAACTTTTTTCATTGCCTCTGGGCCGCTACCAATTAATGTAGCACCTTTAATTGGTGTGGTGATTTCGCCATTTTCTATCAAATAAGCTTCTGAGCTAGTAAAAACAAATTTACCCGACGTAATATCTACTTGTCCACCAGAAAAATTTGGTGCATAAATACCTTTCTTCACCGACTTAATTATATCTTCAGGACTAGATTCGCCTGCAAGCATATAAGTATTAGTCATACGCGGCATGGGTAAATGAGCATAAGATTCACGGCGACCATTACCTGTAGGTTTAACGCCCATCAATTCTGCATTATGCTTATCTTGCATGTAACCTTTTAATATACCCTTTTCAATCAATATATTATATTGTCCTGGTGTACCTTCATCATCAATGCTCACCGAACCTCGACGGCTTTCCATGGTGCCATCATCAACAATGGTGCAAAGTGTTGAAGCTACTTGTTGACCAATTTTTCCTGAAAAAGCTGATGAACCTTTACGGTTAAAGTCACCTTCCAAACCATGACCAACCGCTTCATGTAATAACACACCAGGCCAACCGGCACCGAGTACGACAGGAAAAGTACCTGCAGGGGCATCAATAGCAACTAAATTAACTAAGGCTTGACGCACCGCTTCTTCTGCATAAGTTAAATAACGTGCTTTTCCTTGTCCTGAGCCATTATTCTCTAACTCAAAGAAGTAACTATAATCTGTTCTAGCACCACCACCAGCACTAGCACGCTCACGTTTACCGTTTTCTTCCACTAATACTGAGCAGTTCAAACGCACTAAAGGACGAATATCTGTGCCGTATGTACCATCACTAGCAGCGACTAATATTTTTTCATACACACCAGATAAGCTAACAATAACCTGACTTACTCGGCTGTCTACTTGTCTAGCATGTGCTTCAACTTGGTGTAACAAATCAATTTTTTGTTCTTGTGTTAAGCTACCAAGTGGCTCAACGCTTTGATAAATTTTAATCGGTGATTGGCGTTTAAATACTTGAACTTGTGCGCCTTTACCGCTATCAGCAATCCCTTTAGCAGCATCTGCAGCTTGCTGAAGCGCTAATGGCGAGATATCATCAGAATAAGAAAAGCCTGTTTTTTCACCAGAAATTGCACGTACACCAACCCCTCGCTCGATATTGTATGAGCCTTCTTTAACAATACCATCTTCAAGCATCCAAGATTCATGTTGGCTAGACTGAAAATACAAATCAGCAAAATCTACTTGTCGTCCCATCATGCTATTTAGTGTTTTAGATAAAATAGCATCATCAATTTGGCTATCGGCTAACAGGGCTTGCTCAACATTATTCATTTAAAACTCGATTTTTAATTGGATATTAAAGCATGCTTTAATGGCATACTTGTTCGTATTCTCTTTATTTCTAGGGGGATATAGTCGCTAGTAATAATCCCTTCGCCTTGCTCAAGGCAAGCTAATATTTCACCCCAAGGGTTAATAATCATAGAATGCCCCCATGTTTCTCGACCGTTAGCATGTACACCTTCTTGCCCGGCAGCAATGATATAGACTTGGTTTTCAATAGCTCTTGCCTGTAATAGCGTTTGCCAATGTGCCTTTCCCGTTACACGAGTAAACGCGCTAGGTACGGTGATAATATCCGCACCTAATTCACTAAGCTTTTGATACAAAAGTGGGAAGCGAACATCAAAACATACCGATAAACCAATATTGGCCAGTGGTGTTTTTGCTATACAAGCCTTATTGCCGGCTTGAGTATAACGAGACTCACAATAGGTTTTTTCACTGTCAGCAACATTAACATCAAACAAATGAACTTTATCATAATGAGTAATAAGTTCACCGTATGAATTAAAAACACAGCTGGTATTAGTGAATTTATTACCACCTTCAGCGATTATAGGAATGGTTCCACCAATAAGGGTAACCTTATATTGCTTGGCTAACTGACTTAAGGCTAGTTGCAATTCATTATTATTTTTTGATTGTTGGGCCAGTGATAACTGCGATTGATCATTAGCACCAAAAAACAAACAACACTCGGGTAGCACGACAATATGCTCAATTTCTTCATTGTTTTCTAACAAGGTTAATTTTGCTAACTGCTGAGCAATAGTGCGGACATTGTGTTCAACATCTGGCGTAGAGTTAAGTTGAATCGCACTGAGCTTAACCATTATTTAGTTCACCTTGATAATTGTTTTGATTAAAGAGTTTATGAGCATCTGCTTTAGACTTATTATAATGCATAGGGGGTGGATACTGCTCAATCGACTTTTTATTAAAATTATTTTCTTCTTGAGTATTTTTTTGTTCGATATTGCTTTTTTCGATATTATCCACAAACTTTGGTGGTGTAGAACGGCCAACAGTCACATCTCTGCTTTTACGATTAACCTCTTTAAAATTAGGCTCGCTAAGGCTACCCGTAATCTCAAAATTAAATTCTGAAACAACTTGAGAAGTGATCACTTGATCAATGGCTACGCCAGCTAAAAAAACTACTGGATTAAGGGTCGCGATCCAAGCTAAAACGGGCAAACTTGAGGTTAGGTTTGGTTTATACGACATTTTATAATCAAGGGCATTCGTAACAAAACTAGTATTGCCTTTAATGTATAAGTTACCCGCGGTGCCATTCATACGTGTGTTATCTGTGTATAACACGCCCTCTTTTATATGATAATCTCCTTTTATGTTTTTATAAAACATGCCATCGCTAAAAATATCTCGGAAGTCTAAGGTTAACTTTCTCACAATAGATTGTAAACTTAACACGGAAAAGATACGTGCTTTATCGCTGACATCAGCGAGATAACCATCATCAATGCTAGCGTGAAGTTCACCATTAAGATTAGTAAAATCAAAATGATGCGGACCTCCTTGCCAATTAAGATCAACGTTTAATTTACCTCCACTATCACGAATAATAGAACCATAACCTAATTGCTCCAATTCATATTCAATATCTTTTAACACCAGCTCTCCAGAAATGTTGGTAATAGATACGTTATCATTTTTTTGCCATTGCCCCGACAAGTTAAATTGAGCTTGTTCACGTTTGGCATTGAAATATTCAATTGCAATTATATCTGGTCCCCGGCGCGATACAGATAAATGCACTTCTCCTAAGTTTAACTCACCTACTTGACAACGATCACAATGCAAATTTAATTTTGGCATATTATCAAACACACTGTCATCCATTAATGATGAAGTAACTGTACCTTGTGTATCTGCTGATATTTCATTACTAATATCGGTTGTTAAATGAATAAAGTCCGCATTAATATCAATCCCCTGCTCGAACCAACTTGGATAAAATTTAATTCGACTACGAGTCTCTTTCGCATTGAGCTGTAAAAGCCACCAATGCTCTTTATCTAGTAAGTTAAAAGATACGTTGTTTAAAGTTTGCCCTAAAAGATCTAATTTGGAGATAGTCCCTCGAATACGTTCAGGTGTTGAAAACAAACTAGTTGAATTTTCTACAACCCCATTATCACTATTAGGTTCGTCAACAATAGCAAACGTATCAATAATATCGGTAAGTAAAGGCTGCCAAACAGTAAAGTCGGCTTGAGCAAGTTTAGTGGTAATATGAAAACCATCCGTAGGCAATAACATTTGTTCATTACCTAAGACTAAATGAGCACGAGAAAAATGGCTTGTGTCATGCTCTAACACGCCAAAAAAGCTCAATTGTTCGCCATAAGATGCATTAAAGGTCGATTGATCTAACTGACCAATTACAGCAATTTTTAACGGTACTTTTATTTGCGTTGCTTTATTGTACGGCTGTGGGAGCTTCAACTGTATTTGTTGTAAATTAGAGTCAATATTGAATTGATATGTAAAGCCACCGCTATGGTGTTGATATAGTGATAAATCACCTTGAAATTGTAATTGTCCATCAAAATATTTTTTCAAACTCGGTGCGATCCGTTGCTGCCAAGTATCAGCCTGCCAATCAGCAGTTATAGCAATATTAGTATCATAATAATCGGCTTTATCTCTTCCTTTTATCGTTAACTTCAACGGCAGATTTTGCCAGTTTACCGATAAATTTTCAGTTGATAACCTATCATTTTCAAAACGCAATTGGCCATGTACTTGACTAAAGTCCATTCGTGGCGCTTGTAGCGCAACATTATTATCAACAAAATTAATTATAGCACTGGCGAGTACTTCTTCAGTTGCATTCAAGGGTAAATTTAAATGAAATTCTCCATTAACATCTCCACTCACTTGTAATTGCTCTAAAACACTACCTACACTCTCTTTAAGTGGACTTTGAGCCATTAAGTCGGCAACTACAATAGCAGGTGATGGCTTAATTAGCGTGTTTAATACCAGTATTCGCTCATTGGCTAAATCATCAATTGCCGCTTGCACACCGCTTACTTCAAGTCCAACTAAACTTCCTGCACGGCCAGTAATTAGCATACTGTTATTAGTGAAATTCAAATTTGCTGAGAAGGACTCTATTACTGGCCACTGCTCCTCAAATTCAAAAGTAGCATCCGTTAATTCTGCATCGACAACAAAAACCCCCTCGTTATTATTAAAAGGAAAGCTAGTCAAAGGCCCATTTAATAAGACTTGTGCTTGCGTTACTTTTCCGTCAATTAATGCATTATTAAGATAATTGACTAAATCACTACTCATCGAGGTTAATGGATAATAATGTCCTATTTTGCTGACATCTACCTCGGTAATGTTCGCTAATAAAGACATACTAGTATCAGTATTTTTAAACGATTCGATAGCTAAGTCGGCAGTTAAATTCAACTCACTTGAGCTAACAGAGACATCATTAACCTCCAATTTCCAACCTTGCTCAACAAAAGACAAATCAACGGTAGCATTAAGTGATTGATAAGGAATAGGCGCAACAAAATGTTGGCTAAAATCTAATGCTCCTTGCGTTGCCGCCAATTCAAGGTGTAAGTTTTGTTGAGTATAACTTAACTGTCCTGAAAGATTCATTATACCAGGAATGCCTTGGCTATATTGAGTTGAAGTGTCGGTGAAGTTCGCTAATGCTTTTATTTCACCAGCGGTTTGTTTGAAGTATATTTCATTTGCCTGACCAGTAATCGCTATTTCAGACAAAAGCTCACGCATATTTTTAGTATTAATAAACAGAGGTGACACTTGGCTTATTAACGCGAGATCAAAAGCAGATAAATAAACTGAAAAGTCATCTGCTGTTTTATTCATTTGCACAATATATTCTTGCTTTTCTTGTTTATTAAATTGTAATAACAGCGGCGTACTATAAAGTTTAAAACTTTCCGGTTGCTTACCTTTAACTAATAATAACTGTCCTGTACTTAAGGCTAACTTATGCTCTTGACCTTCGGTTTGCCAACTAATAATATTTTCATGCAAAGAAAACTGTAAGCGTTCAATATCACCCGCTTTTATTTTTAACCAACCAGAAAAGCCAATATCCGCTTTAGTGTTATCATTTTCGAGTACTAAAACACTATCAAGCCACGGGGTAATATCAAGATGGTTGGCTTCAAGATACATCAAGCCTTTCAACTCATCTACCGATGAACCACTTATATCTATTTGTAAACTAAGGTTGTTGCTACTTAGTTCGTTAACAATAATGTTACCTTGAGCTTGGTGTCTAATTCCCTCATTTAACCAATGTAGGTTATTAATATGAAAACTACGCTCCAGTGAATCATTATGAATTAATATTTGACTGTTTCGTAAGGAAAAACGATTTATCCGATTTAAAAATATATCTGACACTTGTTGGAGGCCATTAGATTTATTATTTGTGTCCGCGATAGCTTTTATTTGTGTGGCAGGAGTATTGTTGTTGATATTCTGCGCAGACCAGATACTTTGATCAATATTAACTTTCGCGCCATCTAATATCAAATTACTTGAAATCAAACGCTGAGTCGTTATTGTCGCCCAAAAATCTACCTGGATTTCTAGATGTTCGATATATATATGGGCATCGTCAGTATCAATTAACGTTACTTGATTAGCAATTAAGGTTGGGCCAGAGCCTCTCCAACTCATACCTAACCCGCCAATAACAATATTGGTTTGATTGTTATTATTTATATAATCTTGAAAATCTTGACGGTAATGTTCAACATAAGGTAACAACAAACGAAACGCGCTAATTAGCACGGCCAAGCATACCACCATAATAGCAAGTATTTTATAAAGACGGTTTAGCCAACGATTAGATACGCTTGCAATTGACATTTGTAATTTTTTTCCTAACAACATGTAGTTTAGGCTACATCATCACTACATCAAACTGCTCTTGAGAATACATAGTTTCTGTTTTTACTTTTATTGATTTACCAATAAAAACCTCAACCTCGGCAAGACTATGAAATTCATCATTAACAAGGAAGTCGCTTACCGAAGACGACGCATAAACAATAAACTTATCAGCATCATGAGCACGGTTCACTCGTACAATTTCACGTAATATCTCAAAACAAACAGTTTCAACAGTCTTTAAATTACCACGCCCTGTACAAATAGGACATTCACCACACAATACATGCTCTAAACTTTCACGAGTGCGCTTGCGGGTCATTTCCACTAAGCCAAGTGAAGAGAAACCTTGTACACTAAATTTCACATTATCTTTAGACATTGCCATGTCTAAGCTACTTAACACACGGCGTTTATGATCTTCATCATGCATATCAATAAAATCGACAATGATAATCCCGCCTAAATTTCTTAATCTAAGCTGTCTGGCAATCGCTTGAGTTGCTTCTATATTGGTACTAAAAATTGTATCTTCAAGGTTACGATGACCAACAAAAGCCCCTGTATTAATATCAATTGTAGTCATTGCTTCGGTTTGATCAATAATTAAAGAACCGCCCGACTTTAATTCAATTTTACGATGTAAGGCACGTTGTATTTCAACTTCAACTGAAAACAAATCAAAAATAGGTTGTTCACCTGGATAGTACTCCATGACTTTCGTTAGCTCAGGTACAAATTCTTCGGAAAAAATCACTAATTGATCATAGGTGAGTTTAGAGTCAATACGGATACGTTCAAAATCAACACCAACAAAGTCTCGCAGTACTCGCAAAGATAATGATAAATCTTGATATAACGGCTTATCAACTTGTTTACGTTGTTTCCGCTCTTGTACTTTTTTCCAAACACGTCGGAGAAATTCTGCATCGTGTTTAAGTTCTTGTTCTCCAGCACCTTCGCCAGCCGTGCGAACAATAAATCCCTGCTGCTCATCACAATAAGGGCTAACTATATCCTTTAAACGCTTACGTTCCTTTGCACCTTCAATACGTTGTGAGATTCCAGCATGTGTCGCATGCGGCATCAACACTAAATAACGAGAGGCAATAGTAATATCAGTGGTTAAACGCGCACCTTTTGTACCAAGTGGATCCTTCACCACTTGCACCATTATATGTTGTCCTTCATGAACTAAGGCGCGAATATCAGGAACTTGCTGTGCTTCTTCCTTTAAAATAAGTTTAGAGTTAATGTCTGAAGCATGGAGAAACGCAGCTTTATCTAAACCAATATCTATAAAAGCGGCTTGCATGCCCGGTAAGACTCGAATCACTTTGCCTAAATATATGTTGCCAACAATACCACGCTTCGCTTCACGCTCAATATGCACTTCTTGCAAAGAGCCATGCTCAATTAAAGCGACTCGGGTTTCACTGGGAGTTACATTGATTAATAATTCACTGCTCATATTGCTTTTGATCCTTGCTATTTTTCATAGCATATTGGTATTTCGTTACTGTTTAACTATTATCTTGAATAGTAGTTGGTAAACCTAATTTAGCTAATAGCAGTGCTGTTTCATATAAGGGCAACCCTACCACCGCAGAGTAACTGCCACTAATTGTAGTGACAAATTGGCCACCTATTCCTTGAATGGCATATGAGCCCGCTTTGTCACAGGGTTCACCTGTTTGCCAATAACGTTTAATTTCACTTGTCGTTAATGCTTTGAAACATACTTGTGTTTCAATAGTATTACTGTAAAGATTCACTTTATCTACTGATTCGTCGCTGGCTACAGCAATAGCAGTTAACACTTGATGCTGGTTGTTTTCTAGGCGCAATAATGTTTCAATACATTCTGCTTCATTTGCTGGTTTACCTAATATAGTGTCATTAATAACCACACAAGTATCAGCGCCTAACACTAAAGATTGCCTTTGTTGTTCATCCGTTAAAGTATGAAAAATAGCAAGTGCCTTCTCTTGAGCTAATCGCAATACATAATTTTTAGCACTTTCATGGTCACATACTGATTCATCAATGTCTGCTACTGATGTGCTAAATTGATATCCTAATTGCTCTAAGAGGGCTTTTCTCCTAGGTGATTTCGAAGCGAGAACAAGTTGTTTCATCATTGATATTCCTGGCTTATTTAATAGAAAAATTTCGGCGTACTTTGCGTAATAAATAGAACACCCAAGGCCATAAAACAATAGTTGTTACTACGGGATATAAGTAACTAGGTAGAAAAACAACATCGATTAAAAATCGTTGTAACCAAAAAACAACTAAATGATACAAAGCCGCTAATACACCTGTGATCAATGCTTGCTGCCAAATAGAAAAATTACGTATTTTTTGATGGTTTTCTACAATAATATAAATTGATATTGCCATGGCAGCAGCATGAACACCTAAAACGGATCCCAAAAGCACATCTAATAAAAACCCCATTACCCATGCAGTGATAATATTTACCCGCCCTGGCAACGCCATACACCAGTACATTAAAACAATAAGCACCCAGTCAGGACGAAAAGCATCTGCATTTAATGGCATCGGCATTATGCTTGCCATTAAAGCAATCAATAGCGTGAAAAGAACAATAACACCGTTATGTGCAAACATTAATTAGCGGCCTTTGTTTCAACTTTAACATTGGTTGATGAGGGTTTTTCTCGAGTTTTAGGAGCAAAAATACTTTGAGGTTCTTTTTCTGACAGTAAGAGTAAATAACGTAATCGGTCAATTTTTGCTACTGGCGCACTAAATACCCGAACAAACTCTCTAGACTCATCGTTACTAACAAAGGAAACTTTAGCCACAGGATAACCTTCTGGATATTTACCGCCTAATCCTGAGCTAACCAATAAATCACCTATTTTTATATCAGCACTTTGTGGGACAAAGTTATGAATTAACTTGTCTATTTGACCACTTCCAGAGGCTAGCAACCTTAAGCCATTGCGTTGAACTCTAACAGGTACAGCATGCGATATATCAGTAATTAATATTACGCGAGAGCTCGCCTGGCCAACATGTAATATTTGGCCAGCGATGCCAAGCGCATCCAGTACCGGCTGCCCTTCATAAACACCATCACCAGCACCACGATTAATCACTATTTGATGGCTATAGGGATCACTATCTACCGATATAACCTCCGCCACCATTTTTTTTATTTCGCTGCGTAAAGGCGAAGCAAGTAAAGAGCGTAGCCGCTCATTTTCTTGCTTTAAAATCTCAAGTTGCATCGCTTCTTCATGAAAATTAAGTTCATTTAAACGATATTGTTGGTTTTCAATTAAGAGTTCTTGACGAGTAGTAAGGTTTGTCGATGCCCATGTAATCAACTGCTTTGGGGTATTAGCTAAATATTGCAATGGACTGACTAACGATTGTAAATAACCACGTACCGATTCAAAGCTGGCCATCTTATGATCGAAAAATATCAATAGGGCAGAACAAAAAAGCACCAAGACAAGTCGGTGCTGTGGGGATGGGCCTTGTTTAAAAATTGGAGTCATATAAAAGAGTTACGAATTGCGAGCTTCTAGTTATGAGTTTTGGCTTTTATACCATATAAAGTAAATTTTCTAAGCTGCAGGCTTTTCGCAAAAATTTTATAAAAATACAAGACAAAAGCACGGAGTTGACGTTAGTCAATGAGTACTTTTAACGAAGTATTTGGATGAAATAGCAATGAAAAGCCACAGCTTTTATTCGTAGGAGAATAAATCGCCCCCATGCATATCAATCATTTCAAGCGCTTTACCACCGCCTCTAGCAACACACGTTAGTGGATCTTCAGCAACAACGACAGGAATACCTGTTTCTTCCATTAATAAGCGATCAACGTCTCTTAATAATGCACCGCCCCCCGTAAGTACCATACCTCGCTCAGATATATCTGATGCTAGCTCTGGTGGTGATTGTTCTAGAGCAACCATAATAGCACTAACAATACCCGTTAATGGCTCTTGTAAAGCTTCAAGTATTTCATTGCTGTTTAGAGTAAAACTACGTGGTACACCTTCAGCAAGATTACGTCCACGTACTTCAATTTCAATAACCTCTTGACCCGGATATGCTGAGCCAATCTCATGCTTAATGCGCTCAGCGGTAGCTTCACCGATTAAGCTACCAAAATTACGGCGTACATAGTTAATGATAGCTTCATCAAATTTGTCTCCTCCAATGCGTACCGATGATGAATACACCACACCGTTTAATGAGATAATACCGACTTCAGTAGTACCACCACCAATATCAACCACCATAGAACCAGTTGCTTCTGATACCGGCATACCAGCACCAATAGCTGCAGCCATAGGCTCATCAATTAAATAGACTTCACGAGCGCCCGCTCCCATCGCAGATTCACGAATAGCACGACGTTCAACTTGAGTTGAACCACAAGGAACACAAACTAAAACACGCGGGCTTGGACGTAAAAAATTATTACTGTGCACTTGTTTAATAAAGTGTTGTAGCATTTTTTCAGTAACAAAAAAGTTAGCAATAACACCGTCTTTCATTGGACGAATTGCTTCAATATTCCCTGGTGTACGACCTAACATTTGTTTTGCCGCCATACCAACCGCAGCAACACTTTTAGAACCACCTGAGCGGTCTTGACGAATAGCAACCACTGAAGGCTCATTTAAGACAATACCTTGGTCTTTTACATAAATCAGGGTGTTGGCTGTTCCTAAATCAATAGACAAATCATTAGAAAACATACCACGTATTTTTTTAAACATAAGTTCGAAATGTCCTGTAAAAATGCGACTTCATGAGTGCAAATAGTGAGCGCGAAAAATTGTTCTTATAACAGATCGACCAATCATACCTGAGTATTACAACCAATTCTATTGTGTCGGTTGTTTTTAATGGATAATTCAAGTAATTATTTGTATTTTTTCCAACTCTCATCTTATAAATGAAGTTATTCAAGAAAGCACATTGAATGTTGTAGCTTTCAAACAAGAAAAAATGAAATTTTCGTCAGCTAAATTGATGATAAATACATACTAACTTAGCGACTAGAGTGCTAGTTATTGACTTCACGTTGATAAATTATTCTATCGTTACCACGGAATAAGCCAAATACTCCTACTCCTGATGGATTATTATCATAGTTACCGTCGCCATCCCAATCGTATTTCAACCAAGCTGGAACAATATCATAAGTCAGTCTTATTTGACCTTGTGAACCATCGGTTGGTTTTTCAAGTATTAATTGCCCAATACCCAATGAAAATAGAGGGCCTGCACCACCAACATCAACTTCGGAAATATCTAATGCAGGATTAAGTCCTGCAGTATCTTTAGTGTAATTAGCTTCATCAATACCGTCATAGGCAGTAAAATTTTCTAAGTCATTAGTTATAAATTTACCACCATCCCAATGTTGTATTTGCATGGGTAGCGGTAAATCAGAGGTCTCTGGTCCATAAGTATTTTCAATGTACCAACGCCCGAAGCGCACACCTACGCCATCAGGGTCCATTTTCAACACTCCTGCTGTAACACCATTGGTATCAGCTAAAAGTGTGCCTTCGCCATCATTAATACTATTAACAATAATATCTATATCTGCGGTAAAATGATCAACCTTCGAATTTGCAATATGCTGGTAAGTAAAGTGGTTACTAGTATCCATGGTGAACGTAATCAAGCCAGTACTGCTATCACCTACTAATGAACCACTTATCACCGCATCAAGATCAATTAAAGTATCATCCACACCTTTTTTCACTGTATCAGTAGTAATAGGTGCTAGTGAAACTTGAGTGGTTATTAGTGTCATAAAGTCTTTTTTTGCATCTGAGTCATCGTTAACCGCATAGTTCTTGGTGGCAACATCATCACTATTTACAGCCTTAATGGTAAACTCAGGTTGAAGTGAATACTGTATAGCCCCGTCACTACCATCTTTCTGTCCGATATAAGCAAAACTCGGAGCATCTGGGCTCACCTGCAAACTTCCATCAAATTTTGAATCGAGTACAAAAGCTGCTGGAATAAAACGGCCAATATTAGCGCTTGTTGCCGCTAGAATAGTTTCTCCAAAATAGTCATTCGGTATTGCCGTTATTGTAAAGACTCCGACTTCTGAAATCGTTTGATTGTTTATAGTGTGGCTGCCATCATCTGCCGCCTCTATATTGATATTTGTTACACCCAGTAAAACCGAATTGCCCACATTAGGAGCAACAGTATTGACAGTTAATGGAATATTATTCATTTCAAAATTTTTCGTTACTGTGTTGTCATCATCATTACATGCTGCAGTAACATTTAAATTAAACTCTTCTCCTGCCACTTTAAAAATAAAGCAAGTGGCATCACCACTCGTACAGTCAGCGTTGGTATCAGAACTTGTTACTATCAATTTTGCAGGCTTCACGACTGTAATCACGGAAGCAGAAGCTAAGCCAACCCCTGCCGCATCACTGGCATCGATACGGATTTGTCCCGCATCTTGATAGTTAAAACTTAAGCTGGCGGTGCCAGTACCATCAAAACTAACCGTTCTGTTTTGCGTGACAGTATTCGCAGCCATACTGATACCGTTTAAAACGGGTAATGTTTCTCCACTAGTAGGGTCGGCATAATTAAAAACAAAATCAACTGGCTGATTGCCCGTATAAGCAGGCGCACAATCGAGTCCAGAGTCACTCAGTCTAACAGCCTTAATAGTCAGGTAAGGTGTGGTACAAGACTGATGGTTATCTAAAGCTAATAAGAAACCCGCTGCGGTAAAACTCATATCACAACTACTACCACTGCCATCATCACAAACAATTGATTCACTGGCTGTAATAGTGGCATTAGCCACAGACAAGGTTAAGGTTTCTGCTGTAGTATGGTTAAAGCTAACACTCGTACTGCCAGTAAAAGTTGGTGATGCTTTGGTTACCCCGTCTCCTTGAAAGTCAACCGTTACAGAGTCTGTGCTCAAAACAGAGCAATCACTATTAGCACAAGCTTTAATGGTGACAGTTTCAGCGGCACAAGTAAGCCCTCTGCCATCATGAGTTATTTGAAAGTGATCTATCTGAACTTCTTCATTACTTGCTGCAGGAGTTGCACTACACTCTTGCCAAAAATTAACATCAACAGCACCGTCAGGCTTGCTACATAGATTTTTTTTTGTTCCTCCAGAGTAATATATGGTAGATAATGGAGGATCACTTGTCTTCCAGTCCCAAGTACCGCCAGAGTTAGCATTGTTGGCATATCTGAAATAATGCACTGCACTATTTCCAGAGGGTGGTGAACTGCTGTTATCAACTAAAAGGATTTCTTGTAGTGCATTTTGTAATGAAAAATCCCTGATTAATAGAAAGGTTCCTGCACTATAAGTACCACAAGGGGTGGTATTTAAATTGGCATCACAAACTTTAAAGCTACCACTATTACTCTTGCCTGATGACTCATAAAAAATTGACCAGTCTGTAATATCTGTTGTTTTATGAAAATAAAGTTCAATAAAACTCGAGTTTATACTGACCTCATTTATAACAACGTCACCCTCATTACTAGAGCTTCCTATGAGTACTGTTTCGCTTTTCTTAGACTCCACCATAGGAGATTGAAATAAGAAACACAGTAAAATTATTATGTTATATAAAGTTAGGCATTTAATATTCAACATGTGACTTACAAATTCCTCGCATCAACTTGAATAGTTCGACTACTGGCAATAACACCTTTACTATCGCTTGCTAATGCTGAGCTATTGCATTTCCCTGTACTGATTAAACGATAAAACTCTTCGTTTGTCATTGGATGAGTTGCAAAATTAGTACAACTTATTGTTGCTTTACAATTAAATAAACCGTCGATATTACTGCCCGTCGCTGAAAAATCATAATTGACGGTGCCGCTACACTGGATTGCAGCGTAATTTAAAGGAAACAATTTCTGTAACTCAGCCTGCATAGCCGAGTTTGCAGCCATATAAGCGCGTGTGCCAATAACATTTTGCGCTATTGTTTCACTACTACTTGATAGTGTTTTAACCAAAGCACTACCAAGTAAAATGAGAATTATCATAATAAAGAGTGACATCATTAATGCGCTTCCCGTCCGCTTAATACGGCAGATTGGCTAGGTAGCTTCATTTGAAAGAAAGAATTCGACATCAACTATACAATAACAAGAGACATAATGACAAAGGTAACGCTAAGCACCTCTGCATGCAATAAAAATCCCCATTAAAAACAATTAACAGCTTAGCTACACAATCGCTTTTTACTTGCTAAAACAATGATACACAGGACAAAAACAATTAACGTAGGGGGTTCTGAAATAAGTTTTGGATCTTTAGTCATGGCTCTTCTGACATAGAATGTTTCGTTTTCATAGTCCGTACCTGCTTGCCATCCCCCTCTGTTAAAGCCCAAAAATAAGATTATAGACTTCTGGCTTTAATCTCAATTTGTCTTGAAGTAAAAACACCTGCGATACTACATTGCCCTGTACTAGTTACCGTATAATAAGTAACACCATCAACAGTAGCATCTTCTACGCAATCAACATCCGAAACCTCACAGTTTTCTAGCCCTTCAATAGTAGATAGGTCATATGTACTATCTGCTGAGCATGCCCCGCTACTTGGTAAAAGAGGAAAGACTTCGCTTAATTTTCTTTGTGCTCCTGCTTGGGCTGCTTGGTATGCTCGAGTACCTATCACTTCATAGGCGATTGTTTCTGCATTAGAGCTGACCATCCTAACGAGAGCAGATCCCAATACAGTCATGACAACAATAATAAAAATAGCAATAACCAGTGCACTACCCTTTTGCTTATTTAAAATTCTCTTTTTGATCATTAATTCATGGGACATTTAACACCTGCACTTCATTATTAAAAGTGACTTGCTCACTATTTTTTTCAAACCTAAAGTGTATTTGCACCAAAGCGTTACGCTGTAAAGTTGCCGCTACAATATCAAAAGGGTTAGTATTATAAAGATGCTGCGCCATTAATGTACCGTTTCTTGTTAAGGTGTTATTTTGCAAACAATACTCGACGGCTCCATTGATAAAGTAAATTCTTTGCGTGGGGGAATCTTCTGCAAATACTACATCATCATCTAAAGTAATAACCCATTCATCCCCCGTAGTGTCAATACTATCAACTCCATGCACTTTATCACTATTACTGGGAATAATAGGATAAACATCATCAGGCACTAATGGGTAAACTATTGCGCTCCAATTACTATCAAAAGCTTCGTCAAACCGGATAACATTAATCTTATCTCTAGCAATTTCAGGTATTACAGGTATGTCTGTGTAAACAGTACTTTCTATAATAGGAGTGAATTCTAAGCATTGATTTGAATTTGTTAACCTTGAACTATTAGGCAGTGCATTTCTAACTTCGCGATTAAGTCGCTCAATAGCAAACCGCGCTGATGACACTAACTGATCTCTAGCTGTTGTTTCCGAATAAATTTGTGTACCAAACTTTATAAAAGTACTGGTTGCCGCCGCAAGCACTCCTAAAATAACAATAACGGTTATCAACTCAATAAGGGTAAAGCCCGATGATTTCCTTCTTATTAGCTGCCTCATTAAAAGTTAGCTCTATAAGTTGAAAACTGCAATGAAAAATCTGTCGGTGTAGTAATAATGACTGTAATTAGCTTAGCCGTTGAGGTATTAGCATCCACAACACCATCGCAATTAGGCCCACTATAATCAGAATCATTACAAACACTAATACGCATAGTATATCCAAGATATAAATTTAGTGTTTGTCCTTGTGAGTTTTTAATCTCTCCTGCGCTATAAACCAAGCCATTATAATCATCAACATCATTGAAAGTAGCTCTTGTTTCTGTACTACTAACTGTATCTGGTCCCATATTAATAGAACAATTAGACGCACCAGTCTCACCACATCGAAGTAAACCACCTGCCATATCTGAGTTTTCGTCAAAAGCTTTATTTTGAATTTCATTGAGCATAGATTGCGCTAATTCTGCCGCTTTCACTTGATGTAGCTGTTCAGCGCTTTGCTGTGCAATCGGATAAATAAGAGAAGTAAGTACTGAAAAAGAAATAGCTAAAACGACAATACCGACAATAGTTTCTATTAAAGTGAACCCTTTGTGGTACGTGTGAAAAAAGGCATGGCTACAGCGCATAAATATAGCCCTCAAGGTTTATTTTAATAGCGACTGAATTTTCCCCTACCATGGTCAACGTTATTTCACATGGCGTAAGAGCATCACCGCATCCTACACCTTCCGGCCTCCCTAACGAAGAAAATGAAAAACTTGATAATCCCTCAGAAATTGAAAAACTTACATCATGATTGCCATTAATAGTGACTGTTGTTGACTCTCCTGCATAGTCATCAGCAATACATATTGGCTCAGGCGAAACTCCTGTTTTTAACAATCCGATGATACCTTCAGACACGTCAACTTTCACCTCTCGGCATGTACTGCTATTGGTTTGTTGCATTGTACGAAGTTGAATAGCTCTAAGCTTGGTAATCAACTCATCACGGTAAGTGTATTCTTCAAAACCTTTAGATGACAATAATTTTGGCACGATTGTAGCTGCCATTATTGCTATCATAATAATAACGACAATAAGCTCTATTAAAGTAAAGCCACTGCTTTTGCTTACTCGCAATAAATTAGAATGATTCATATTTTTGCTATCATCAATTTAATAACACTTATTTGTACCAAATTCAGGCTTAAGGCCAACGTCATTAGGAATTTTGTAAAAGGTTAAACAGTCTTGTAAAGTACTAGTAGGTTCATCATTTTCAGCAAGATAAACTATTATAGAGCCGCCTGTAATAACCGTAAAAGCAAAGGCTGATGAGTCTAAATCAAGTAATTTATCTTTCCACTCATCTTTAGAGTCGCTTGGGTAACCATATATTATTGAAATAAAGACATCATCAGCTATTTCTACCGTAGGACTGGCTGATGGCAGAATTTTATGATTCCCCGCAACGACAGATTTACTATATACAAGAGCAGAAGCCCCTTGCATAGTAGCTTTAACTCCCTCTAATGTTGAGGTTTGCGCTTCAGCTTGTAAATTAATATATTTAGGCACCGCCGTTACCGCTAAGATACCTAAAATAACAATAACCACCACTAACTCAATTAAGGTAAAGCCTTTACTATTCATTATACTTTCTCTAATGCTAATACTTTAATTATTCATGACAAAATACGTAATTTCTCTGATATGATACTTTACAATAATTTATCGACAAAAGGTAAGCTATTGTTTCTTGCATACTCATAAACAAGTCAATTTACTGAAATCAACTAAGATCTATGTTGTCATTTTTTTCTTACTTTCAATTCCCCCTTGGTGCTTACTTTTTAGCCGGTATGTATGTAATTTTAGATACACCTGGTGGCACTGGGTTGTATTTATCATTCAATATTATTGTATGGCTGTTTGTTGTGATATGAATTAGCCTTTGACAAGTCACTATAAATAAAAAATAGCCTATAGTAATATGTTAGTTTTGCCTATCTTTGTTTATTAGTGCCTGCGTTTTATTCTTTTGAATTTACTGATCATGCCATCCACGCCTTTTAGCTCTAACAGGTGGCTTACTGCTGTTATTTTGTTTATATCAATTTCCAGTGAAACAATCTGATAAATATCAACTACTAATTCTTATTTTAATAGCAATAGCGTTAGAATCTTCTTTAGGGTTGATTCAATATTTTTTCTTTGAAGAGGGAGGTGGTGATAAAGTAGGTGTTAATAGGCCACATGGTGTATTTTTACAACCTAATGTGATGGCCAGTTTTATGGCGACAGGTTTGGCTATTGCTCTTTTTATATCAACTAAACTTACGTTAGTTAAATCTCGAATTACTACTCCACTCAAGGAGCTTATATGTTTCACTTTATTTTCCTCTAGCTTTTTACTTCTGGTATTACAATCAAGAACGGGGAATTTAGGTGCCATTCTAGTGCTTACCCTTATCGCTTCCTATTTATATCAAAAGAGTCGTAAACAACTCTGGATTAACATTATTGTTATTACTTTAGCCATAGTTACTGCGGTAGCTAGCTTTTAAAGATCTGATGTTTTTCAACTAGACGATGAAAATTATCAATCTATTGGCTCACGAAGCTTTATCTTTGAAGTAAGCATTGACATGGGTAAAGCTAAGCCATTATCTGGTCATGGCTATGGAGATTTTGAACGGAATTTCATTGATCATTTTAATCAATATGCGATAGAGCACCCTGAAGTTGGCAATACAATACAACGCTTATAACTCCCTCATAATGAAGTACTATTTTGGACAATTGAAGGGGGAATTATAGCCTTATTCGCGTATATATTATTCACCATAGCTTACATTATCACTTGACTTAACATTAGAAGACGCAATGCCTTAGCTTTATTTGCCTTACTATTGCCTATTCTACTACACAGCCAACTGGAGTTTCCTTTTTACAGCTCCGTAAGCCACTTTATAATTTTTATTTTAATACTTTGGTTAACTGATACTGAAAACTCAAAAAATAGTTTATCTATCAATTGTACTAAAACCTTCTTAATACGTTTTATTGCGCTATTAATCCCAGCGATATTTATTCCTTTTTTAGCAACTAGCTTGCACGCCGCCAATATTTTGGTTGAGCATGAAAAAGCGGCTATCAATCAATAGAAGAACTCAATAATATTATCAACCCTATCGCTTGGCAAAATAGATTAGATGCGGCAGTTTATGCTCATATTTTAGTTTCAGGGATAACAGACAGAGATAGTGAGAAATTAGAACGTTATGTCAATTGGACTCAGCAGAGAATCAAGTTTCTGCCCAGAGAAAGTGTGTATGCAAATCTGCTATTAGTGCTTCAAGTATTGAACAAAAAGGCCGAGTATCAACAATTACTTATTGAAGCCAAACAGACTTACCCTCATAGAGAGAACTGGCAAAATAGTGCTTTATCACCAAAAAACCAATGAGCTTATTGGTGATTTTTAAGCATAAAATTAAAGTTTAACTCACACAAAACTGAGTAAGTTATACTTTTTTATCAATTAAACGCAGTATTTAAAATCACTATCGTCTAATAAAGATAATGATTCGCCGACTATATCATCAGAGTTTAGTGCTGCTAATAACTCTAAACCTTCTTGGCGTTGTGCTTTGGTTAAGGCTTTGTAAGGTAATCTAAAATTAGGTGATACTGCATTAGTCATCATCAGCGCAGTATTTATACCAATAGGATTAGGCTCACAAAACAACCATTGCATTAACCCTTGTAAGCTAATGTTAAGATCTGTGTTTTTATTATCCATTAATTGACGCATTAAACCCGGCACAATATTTGAAGTGACAGAAATAACACCATGAGAGCCATGTATATGACGACCATCATGACTTTCATCATCATTACCTGACCAACAAGCAATACCTTGCTTTTCATAATGCGCTATACGGTCGTTACCACCACATTCTTTCACACCAATGAAGTTTTTATGTTTAGATAGCGGCTCAATGATATCAGGAGTAAGGTCTTGACCAGATCGTCCCGGTACATTGTAGATAAATGCGGGGCCAATATCTAAGGTACGCGTTAGATGTTCAATAACACCTGCCGTTGATGTTCTTCCATAATATGGGTTAATTTGTAAAGTAGCATCCATTCCCGCAGCAAAGCCATTCTCCGTTGCTTTTATCGCTTCACTGGTATTATTACTACCGGTATTACCAATAATTAACAATTTTTCACCAAATTTATGGACACTGTGAGCGATTAATATTAAATGCTCTTCCCATGATAATAAGTGTCCTTCACCAGTAGTGCCACCAACAACGATGCCGTCCACACCTGCAGCGATTTGTTTGGCTACCAGCTTGTCATACATGGCTAAATCAACTTCGCCCGCTGCATTGTATGGGGTTTTGATCGCGGTAATTAAACTTGCTGCTTTTAATCGTTTCATTACATTCCTAATTTTTTATTTTATATTTTAAATGAGCAAACAGACGCGCGTTATTAACGTGAGCTAGCAGTGACCAATATTATCAGTTACTCTACGCATCATAAAAATTTCTTTTGTTTCAATATGCTGATACTCGAAGTTTTGATGGTCTAACTGAAGCACTTTATAAGCCTGATAATTATCACTGTCATTAAGATCCGACGCATAAAGTTGCTGATCAATCAACTCACTTTTTGTAATAGTAAAGTGAATATCGCCAACTAAACCCCAATCACCCAGTTCGATTATTTGCTCCGTAACATTTGTTTCTTTTTCTGTTGATACAAAAGTAAATTCAAAACTGCCATCAGCGCTTAATTCAGCATATTCCACAATTTGTCGACCTTGTGCGTCAATATCATTTCGGTACCAACGGCCAAATAATAGCGCTCGATTATAATTCATGAAGAAACATTTTTCCTTTATTTAATTTTATCCAAAGAATAAAAAAGCATACCCTACTTCAGTAAGATAGTGCCTATTTTAAATGTAAATACAGCTTATGCCAATCTGAATATGTTATTTGTATTTATAAATATTAACCTAATAAATCATGAACCACATTAACGCTAAAATCTGTTTTAAATAATAAGATGTATCTGGTGTTAAAAAGAGTTAGATTATGTGAAATAAAAAACCTCCATACCATTGAGGGAAAGTCATGCTCAAACCTAATGTACAACTATTATTGACCGGTAATGAATTAATGACCGGTGATATTGTTGACAGCAATTCAGCCATGATAGCTCAACAATTTAAAGAATTAGGCTTAGACATATTCCGAAAAGTTACCGTTGCAGATAATCTATCCACATTAGTCGATGAAATAAATAGACTAGCAAAACAAGCCGACATTTTAATTATCAACGGAGGTTTAGGTCCTACTATTGATGATTTAACCGCCCAAGCTTTAGCACAAGCAACTCAGGTGGGATTAGTTGAACATAGTGAAGCATTAGCGCACCTTAAGCTTTGGTGTGAAAAGCGCGGTGCTAAATTAAACGTCCCAAATTTAAAACAATCCATATTACCCACAGGTTGCAGCATAGTAGCTAATAAAAAAGGTAGCGCGGTCGGTTTCAAAGTGACTCACCTAGGATGTGATATTTATTGTACTCCCGGTGTTCCAAGAGAACTTAAAACCATGTTGACCGAACAAATATTGCCTGATATAGCGAAAAAACTTCCTGAAGGATTAATCTCCGATGTAACACGATTACAAGTATTTGGTCTAGGGGAATCAACGTTACAGAAAATGGTAGATGAACAGTTACCTGATTGGCCTGATAATATTGAATTAGGCTTTAGAGCAGGTATGCCACTGTTAGAGGTAAAACTCACCACTACGAACCAAAAAGATCATAATAGTAAATCAGAGTGGTATACTAAATTAGTAAACATTTTGGGCGATCATATCATAGCCAAAATTGAGAATACCCCCTTATCCTTAGCAAAACATATACTACTAAAGTTAGCAGATAAGAATTTAAAGATTACGACAGCAGAATCTTGCACTGGCGGTATGATTGCCAGCTTGTTGACGAATGAGGCCGGCGCTTCAACATGTTTTGAAGCAGGTTTTGTCACTTATAGTAATAACATGAAAACTACACTTTTAGATGTGAGTAAAAAATTACTAGCTCAACACGGCGCAGTTAGTGAAGAAGTTGTACTTGCAATGGCTCAAGGTGCTTTAGAAAAATCATCTGCTGATTTTGTCATTGCCGTATCGGGTATCGCTGGACCCGACGGTGGCAGCATAGAAAAACCAGTTGGAACAGTATGGCTTGCTTGGGGTCATAAAAACAACTTGAAAACGATAGGCTTATTAATGCCATTACCAAGACGTTATTTCCAGAAATATGTCGCTAATATAGGCTTAGACTTAATTCGTCGCGAGTTGATAGACAGTACGCAAACCGCAAATTATATTGTTGAACGCAAATTTAGTTAACTAACCTTGTGAATGTTTTTGAACAACATATTGCTAAGTAAATAAAAAATTTATATATTTAAAGGAATAATTTTTATGGACTAGCGCTAGTGCTATAATAGCTAGTACTATATTAATTATAAGAACTAATAAACAATAATTAAAAATAACTAAATTCGGAGTCTATTTTGGTTGAGAAAAACTTTATAACTAGCGGTCGAAATACCATAATACATAAGATAAAAAAGTTCGACTTACTAATTGTTAATGGAGAAAATCCAGTGGTAATAGTAAGCCACAGAGGTATTGGCATATATAAAGGTGAAATACCTGCTAAGCGATCAATTGCAAAAAAAGCTTATCAAGATGTTGTTTATATTGAATCTTCTGAAATATTTGGTGAAGAAAAGACCTTATTATTCGTGCAGGCCCTTGATGGCAAAGAATATAAAATTGACTATAGTAAAATAGGGACCAATAATTTCATTAGAGTTCACCAAGATAATTATATTTAATTCAATAACATATAACTATCCTTTTAAGTCATCAATGTAGTTCATTAGCTTATCTAATGATGATGTCGGAGTATACCTTTTATGACTCAGCTCAGTTTAATAGCTAATGCCAAGAATAATATTGATTTGCATTTAATACCAATAAAAAACGGTGATGCAATCACAGAAACAAATATTATTGAGCTAATATCAGAATCTCAATATAACAAATTACGTCCTAATACTGCCAATATAAAAAATGCAATAGCAGAGCTTAACGATGTACTAAAGCCTTTACAGAATAAGCAAACAGGTAGAGAAATTAAGTATCAAGTTTTAGAACGAATAGATGCTACTATTTCAATCAATATTGACAGTGATGAAATGGGCGCTACTGCTGAAATTACTACAGCGCAAGGTGGGAAACATTTATCAGCCAAAGCTATTTTAACCGCAGCTCAAGAGGCTGGTGTTAAAAAAGGTTTTAGTAAAGAAGAGCTGGTTAAACTGGCTCAATTAGCCGCTAAAGAAAAGCCTAACAACCAAGTAACTTTGCAAATAGCATCAGGGAAATTAGCCATAAATGGAAAGGATGCAGAAATAAAGCCTCTCGTTGAAAGTGCTCAATCACGTATTTTACGACCAAAAAAAAGAGAAGATGGTAGCGTAGATATGCGTGATTTAGGCGATATAATCTGTGTAAAAGTTGGAGATCCTTTAGCCAAAAAGGTCCCATTAACCGCAGGAAAAAAAGGTTATACCGTCACTGCGATCTTACTTCCTTCAGAGCCTGGAAATGATGTATCCTTAGTTTCAGGGGAAGGTACTGCCATTAGTCCCAGTAATCAAAATATACTCGTATCAGAAAAAGTAGGTTTACCAAAAGTGATTGCTAATGGTATGGAAGTCGATGAAATATATAAAATTAAAAATGTTACTGTTGCTACTGGTAATATCAACTTTACCGGTAGTGTCATTATCGACGGTGACGTAAACGAAGGAATGAAGGTAATTGCTAGTGGCGATGTCACTATTGGTGGTTTTGTTGAATCAGCAATTATTGAAGCCGGTGGTGATGTCACCATATCTGGCGGTATAATTGGTCGAAAACATGATATTGAAAAAACCAAAATCACCGATGTAAAAATGAGTGTTAGCGTCAATGCCAAAGGCAGTATTTATGCAAAATATTGTCAATATGCTGAAATTGGTTGTTCAAAGGATGTCCGCATTGAAAATCAGCTGCTACATAGTTCGTTGAATATTCAAGGTGGGCTAAAAGTGGGGACTGAAGAAAGATCAAACGGAAAGTTGATTGGTGGTTATATCAAAGCAGGCACTTTTGTCACAGCAGGAATAGTCGGAGCAACGGCAGGTAGTAATACTGTTATTCATTTTGAGCATGAAATTATAAAACTCAAAGAACAAATGCATGACATTGAGTCAAGATTGAAATTCGATTCAACTAAAACTACCGAGCTAAAAGCAGCCACAAATAAATTAAAAAAATTGCCCAAAGATAAAGTAAAACCAGAAATGTTGGCAAAAGTTGTTTCTACTTACCAATTCCACGCGAAACGTATGGGCGAAACTCTGTTAGAAAAAGAAGCGCTAGAAAAAACAATTCAAGATTATATGGAAAGCGTATATATAGAAGCTACAGAGAAACTACACCATGGGGTTCAGTTAATTATTGATAATTTTAATGATAGATCACGTCGTGAGTATGGCCCTAGTAAGATGATTTACAAAGAAAGAAAGATTTTCATTAACCCCATCGTAAATACCTAACTATAACTATGGCCAAAATTCTTTCGTTACTATTCCTTTTTACATTATTAAGCTTGCCAAGTTTTGAAACTCAAGCCGAACAATGCTCAATTAATTTCAACTATGGAGTTATTATAGACCCCACCCATATTCGTATAATTGACAACAGTAAAACAATCATACAAATAAATGATACTCATCAACTTTTTGTTGGCGGCCGAGAAATCACACTAACAGGCGACCAACAACAATTAATAAGCAAG
>Ga0209292_1000584_pt1 | contig 47329 bp, 41 predicted proteins | sample GOMGulsemesocosm_2_FD_184634 | JGI IMG/M metagenome (GOLD analysis project Ga0209292, IMG submission 184634) | Methane-oxidizing microbial communities from mesocosms in the Gulf of Mexico - GOM9C Gulf of Mexico (SPAdes) (version 2) | ecosystem: Environmental > Aquatic > Marine > Cold seeps...
ATTTCAAAAGATGCAACGCCGAAATTTAACTTTTATTGGCAAAAGATCTGAATACAACCTAAGCTGTATAAACGTACAGTAACAGGGTTTTATATTATGGATGCAAAATCTCCATTTTTATTAAGTATCGTTGAGCATATGCGAAACTTAAGATACGCTAAAAGAACGATAGAAACCTATATCCATTGGATTAAATATTTTATCAACTATTCGAATAAAACCCATCCTGCCCTCATGGGGGATTTTGAAGTTGAAAGATTTCTAAGTTATTTAGTTAATCAACAAAATGTGTCATCGGCTACCCAATCACTAGCATTAAATGCTTTAGCTTTTTTATACAAAGAAATTCTAAAAAATGAATTGAGTTTAAAATTAAACTTTAATTTAAGTCGTAAACCTAGAAAGTTGCCTGATGTACTTACTCCTTTAGAGGTCATGAAATTACTTTCTCACATACCACCACAACATCATTTATTAGTAAGCCTTCTATATGGTAGTGGGCTACGACTTATGGAAGCAATTCGCCTAAGAGTTCAAGATATAGACTTTGACTATCACTGTATTTCTGTTTGGAATGGTAAAGGGAGTAAACACAGAAGAGTTACCCTAGCCACTGAGCTTATTCCTGAACTGTATCAGCAAATTCAAAGGGTTAGAAAGTATCATCATCTAGATTTAAATAATACTCAATATAAAGGTGTATGGATACCTAATGCATTTAGCCGTAAATATCCGAGTGCAGCTAAAGAACTCAAATGGCAATATTTGTTCCCATCTTCACAATTGAGTATTCAACCAGAACAAGACTCTCAATATCTAAGACGTCACCACCTAAATGAAAGTAGTATTCAAAAATCGGTAAAGAAGACAGCAAATCAGTTAAAGTTAGATAAAAGGATAACCTGTCATACATTAAGACATTCATTTGCCACCCATTTATTGCAACGGGGAGCAGACATAAGAACAGTACAAGAACAGCTAGGTCATAGTGATTTAAGAACAACACAAATTTATACCCATGTACTTGAACACGGAGCGAACGGTGTTCGAAGCCCCTTGTCAGATCTTATTTAGGGTATTTATGACTCTACAAAGGACTAAAAACAACAAACGATTAGCAGCAATCAGACTATACAAATTATGTCTCATAATGCGGATCCAATTATCATATTTTAAATGTACGGTTCTACTGAATTTGTATAGCGCTTAATAAGATTAGCATTGACTAAAAATGTTATTAAGCCTTAAAAATAGATAAGCGTTCAGATTTCAGTGACTGAAGTATTCATATACCAACAGCCTGTTTAACTTTTTCTTTATAACTTCTGCTCACCTTTAACTCTTTACCACTACTCATCACTAAATAGTATTCGCCATTAAGCTGGCTACAAAATTTATCAATATAATGCTTATTAACGATAGTAGAACGATGGCTACGAACAAATTGCTTGGGGTCTAAAATCTCTTCAAGCTGTTTCATGGTTTTTCTTAGAATATGCGTGGTATTTGCAGTGTGAACACACATATAGTCCCCCGCAGCGTCTATCCATAAAATGTCTTTTACAGGAACTAGACTAACTTCACCGGCATCTTTAATGGCCAATATATCGGAATAAGACGACAAACTTACGGGTTGGTTATTAGACAACTCTTCTAGAATTTTCTCGCAGTCATTACCTGTTACATCGCTAACAAGTTGAATGAGTTTTGATTTATGAGCAGCATTTTCTGTGCTGATAAGTTTCTGTCTAACTTTATTCATAGACTCAGCTAAACGATTTTCGTCTGCTGGCTTTAACAAATAATCTTGAGCGTGAACTTCAAACGCTTGCAACGCGTATTGATCAAAGGCAGTAACAAAAATGACTATCGGTAGCTTTAGACCCTGTTCAATAATAGCTTGCACCACTTCAAAACCATTGAGTCCTGGCATTTGTATGTCAAGAAACATTAAATCAGGTTCATATGCACGTACAGCTTCAAGTGCTTCACGACCATTATGACATTGCGCAATTATATCAACGTCTTTATGTTCAGCTAAACGCACTGCTAGGCCTTTCCTTGCCAAAGGTTCATCATCAACAATGATTGTTGATAGAAGCATTGTCATGTATGTTCCTCTAGTTCGTGTGGTATTCGAATACTTACTTTAACACCTTTGGGCTGATTATTGGCAACAACTAAAGAATAATTATTGCCGTACAACGCCTGTAGTCTTTCACGGCTATTTGCAAGTCCGACACCATTTTCACGATACAAATTACCATTTGTAATTTCAGCTCCAGGTCCATTGTCTGCAAGCTCTAATAATAGGTCATTAGCAAAGCGCGTAACCGTTACTTTAATTGTGCCACCGTTTTCTTGTGATGCTATAGCATACTTTATGGAGTTTTCAGCAATCGGCTGCAATATCATACTCGGTACTAATGCATTTTTACAATCATCTGCCACAATAAATTCGACGCGTAATCGGTCTTCAAAACGAACTTTTTCGATATCTAGGTATAATTTAAGTGCGTGAAGTTCACTATGTAAAGTCACTTTTTTCATCGGGTCTTTATCTAAAGAGTAGCGTAGAAATTCACTTAACTTCGTCACCATGCCGTTCGCTATTTTATTTTCTTGCACTAAAATCAGGGTGGAAATTGCGTTTAGGGTATTGAAGAGAAAATGTGGATTGAGCTGATAACGTAGCATTTTTAGCTGAGCTTGATGAGCAACACTGTTCGCTTCTAATACATTTTGTTTTTCTTTTTGAAGCATTTGATAATATTTTGTTCCAAAGTACAAACCACTCCAGCTCAAAATAATAAAAAATGAATAAACACTATTGGAAGTATAGTACAGCCAAAAATCAGGACGGTAACCGTGCTTATATATTTCCCAATGATTAACGTTTTTGACAACTTGCCAAAGAACACCAATTAAATAAGAGGCAACAATGACGACACCCGCTATTTTTGCAGGACTAAAGTTCCAAACTCGGCGATAAAGGTATCGCAAAGGTACGGTAAACAGCCAGCCTGCGTAAGCATTCAGAAAAATAATAACCACGAAAATATCACGAGGATCATGTAACAATGATCCTAAGTAATGCACTAAAGCAAAACCAAACCAGCTGCAGCTATGAACTAGCCAAAACAGTCGATTTTTGTTTTCTAATAATTCTTTCCAATTCACACAGCACAACCAGTAAAAGATCCTATTTTAATTATGGAGTAGCTTTACGATTCACGCATTACCGTTGACCGTGGCTTTTCAGCGACTTGTCTCATTTATATTTAACATAATGTAAGTAAAGCTTAAACAGATAACATTTTACCCAACGGCTGGCCGCCTACTAAATGCATATGAATGTGATAAACCTCTTGTCCACCATGATCTTTGCAATTAATAATGAGACGATATCCATCTTCAGCTATTCCTTCCTCTTTGGCTATTTTTTTTGCTACCGTAATCATTCGGCCTAAGGTAAGTTCATCATCCTCAGTAACATCATTGATTGTAGGTATTAATTTATTTGGAATAATAAGTACGTGTGTATTTGTTTGAGGGGTTATATCTCTAAATGCTGTAACAAGTTCATCTTGATAAAGTAATGGTGTTGGTATTTCTTGTCTGATAATTTTTGAAAATATTGTTTCTTCTACCATGATTTGCTCCAATGTATATTGTTAGTCTTCGTCAATTGACCATTTATTATAGTGTATCGCTTTGTCAACCGATCGTCTTGGTAACCACCCCGCACTTTCAAGTTCAGGTTTATCTTTAAATTGAGTGACATAACCTATACACAGATAAGCAATTATCTCTATATTTGATGGAATACTTAAAGCGTCTCTAAGAACGTCATCTTCAATAATACTTACCCAACCGACCCCCAAATTCTCTGCCCTTGCTGCAAGCCATAAGTTTTGTACGGCACACACTGCACTGTACAGGTCCATTTCAGCTTTGATAGTTTTACCTAAAATAACTGGCCCGTTTCTTTCTCTATCGCAGGTAACACAAATTCCAATGGGTGCTTCTAAAATACCTTCAAGTTTAAATTTTTGATATTCTTTTTGTTTATCATCACTAAACATAGCTTTAGAATTTTCGTTAGCTTGATCAAACCCATGCTTAATTTTTTGTTTTGTTTCTTTTTCATTAACAATGATAAAATCCCAAGGTTGCATAAAACCTACACTCGGTGCGTGATGTGCTGCGGTTAATACTCGCATTAAAGTATCTTCAGGAATATTGCAATTAATAAAATCGCTTCGAACATCACGTCGCGAAAAAATGGTTTTATAGACTGCGTTTCTTTCTTCTTCAGAAATCTTCATTTTGAATTATTTTATGATCCATTAACAATTTATATTGTGACATAAAAAAGGTCTAGATTAAGGAGTAATCTAGACCTAATAAAAACATTAAAAACAATTAATTAGCTTTCAATTGAAAATCTACGTCTAAAGCCTAATATTAATAAAGTAAATAAACCCACAAATCCGAAACTTGCACCTTGTCGTTTTACTTTTTCTTCAACCTCTGAACAATCTTCAATCTCACCATCGAGTAAAGGTTTCAAAGTAACAGCTCGAACTACATCTTCAACAAGTTGCTCTCCTGTATCCTTATCAAACATCAACTCACCTTTCGCATCGCGGCGTGGAGCTTTCACTAACGCAGAAGCAGATATTTCATTATTATCATTAATATCACGTGCTTCAATTATAGTGTAATCAGAATTACAAGTTAATAAATCATTGAGGTCTGTGAATGTTTTACTTTCAATCTCATACATAAAAGCATGTTTACGACGCGGGGCACTATCGCTGTCATTATGTGTTTCAACTTCTCCTTCACCAACAATAATTCCATTTTCATTAATGGCGCGGCCAGTACTTGATGAACCATTGAAGAAGTCATCTGGTCTTATCATTTGCATAGTTCCATCAAACTCATTGGTGTCTACATGAAAAAACTTAGAACGCAAACTACCGTTTACGTAAGTTTTAACATGACCAACGGCAATACCTTTGTTGTTGATATCATAGGCACGCGAGTCAAAGAATTTACTATGGTCTTCAGTGAAATCTTTCACTTCGCCATTTTTATAAACTACGGCATATAATTGACGTGATTCATTACTACTCGGAGCAGTTTCATTTTCATCCCACCAGCCATGTGCAAAACCTACAGCAACTCCATCATTATTGATGGCCTGAGCGTAGTTAACAAATTCACGATCGTCTTCTGTATGTGGAGTAACCAAATGACCGAGTTTGTCATCGTCGGTAATCGAGCCATCTATACTGATGGTCCATTTCATCGCTTCTGTGTTGTACATGCTACCAACAGCTCTTTGCAGACACACCTCAAAAGGTTGGTCATCAAGAACATTAGGATCAGCACAACCGCCCGATGTATTGGTGATAAAATCAAGTGCATCTTGATCAATACTTGTACTCGCATAACCCACCGCAAATCTAGACTCACTGCCATCTAACTCACTGATATCTAAAATTGCAGATTCACCACCGAAACGTAAAGCTTCCGGAATTTTATCTTCATCGGTTGGCGGTTTCAATTCAATGATTGTGTCACCTGCGTCAATAGAGTAAAAGGCGCGAGTGGTAAAGTCACGTACCCAATGAACAACCTCGTCACCATCACTTTCCGTAAAAGGTAATGCGGTATACGGTGCAGAGCCATTACCATAAATCCAACCTCCATTGGAAATACCATTCACGTAATCGATTGTTGAACGAGTTAATGTTGATGTATCAGGAAATGGTTGATCAAATACAACAAAATCTTCTGTATCACCTGCTTCACCCGTTAAGTTGCGCATGGCAACAATTGCACCCACTTTTTGATAAAGGCTACTGGTAATTCGAGAATCTAAAAACCGCACCACCCAAGCTAAATCATTAGCCGTAGGGTTACCGGCTCTTAAAGCATTTTCGTCTTCAATATCTTCTAGAGCGATCACATTCTCATGAGTAAACTCTGCTAAACTCACAATATCATCGAAATCATCATCATCAAAATATTGGAACTGAACGGGGAAATTATAAATATCTGTACCAGAAATCGCCATTTGACTTTGATTATTTTCTTGCTGAGCATAGCTAAACTTTACTATATCTATACCGCCTTTATCGATAACTTCATATTTAGCTGCATGTGCAATTGATAAACTTAAAGCACTACTAATACCTAACGCTAATACCGATTTTACAAATTTGTTCATATAACTACTTAACTCTCATTTCTTGTTATAATTCATCTAGCTCTTGCCATCTTGCGAAAGCGATTTCGAGTTTTGACTCACTTTCTGCAAGCTGGTTCAATATATTTTTTTTAATATCACTATCTTTGCTAAAAAACTTAGGATCATTGACCTGTTCTTGCAGTGAATTAATTAACGATTCTAGCTCATCAACTTGTTCTGGTAACGCTTCTAATTCACGACTATCTTTAAATGATAATTTTTTCTTTGTAGAAACTTTAACCGCAGTCTTACTTTCATTTATCGCGGTCTTTGGTGTCACGTCGTCAGCTAATTGCTTACGTTGCTCTGCTTTATAAGCTAAGTAACTATCAACATCATCATAACCACCCACTATATTTGTTATTTGACCACTGCCATCAAAGTAAAGGCAAGTGTTTACACAATTATTAACAAAATCTCGATCATGGCTGACTAAAATAACCGTTCCTGCATAATTTGCAACGACTTCTTCTAATAATTCTAAAGTTTCGATATCCAAATCATTGGTCGGCTCATCGAGAATCAATAAATTACTGGGTCTTAAAAATAAACGCGCTAATAACAAGCGGTTCTTCTCTCCACCTGATAAAGCTCTTACAGGCGTTCTTGCACGTTTTGGGCTAAATAAGAAATCTTGTAAATAACCGAGAACATGACGAGTAACACCATTAACTGTCACTTCTTGTTTACCTTCAGCAACAGTATCTTGAACAGTCAGATTCAAATCTAAAGCATCACGATGTTGATCAAAATAAGCAACATCTAAATTAACACCGGCGCGCATTTTCCCCGATGTGGGTTGTTGCTGATCCATGATCAATTTGATTAATGTTGACTTACCAGTACCGTTTGCCCCAATAAGTGCTAAACGGTCACCTCGCGTGATCAATAAATCTAAGCCTTTGAATATTGTTTTATCACCAAACGCCATATGCAAGTTTTCACACTCAAAAACTAACTTACCAGAGCGATCTCCTGTTGATATATTAATTTCGCCTTGCTTCTTAACTTCACGTCTTTGCTGACGTTCAACACGTAATTTTTCAAGAGAGCGTACTCGTCCTTCGTTACGCGTTCTTCGTGCTTTAATGCCTTGCCTTATCCAGACTTCTTCTTCGGCTAATCGCTTATCAAAAAGTGCATTTTGGGTAGACTCTACTTCTAAGTCACGCGCTTTCTGTTCAATATAAAGGTCATAGTTACCCGGATAACTCACTAATTGACCACGATCTAAATCTAAAATGCGTGTCGCTAAACCGCGAATAAATGCCCTATCATGACTTATAAATATGATAGTGCCTTTAAAGTCTTTCAAAAATTGTTCTAACCACAATACACTGCTGATATCTAAATGGTTGGTTGGCTCATCAAGTAATAAAACATCTGGCTCACTGACCAATGCTTTAGCTAAAGCAAGTTTACGTAACCAACCACCTGAAAGGCTGTTAATTTGTTTGTCTGCATCTAACGCTAAAGTGGTTAATACTTTATCAATGCGTTGTTCGTCTTGCCATGCATTAGCTTGGTCAAGCTCCTGTTGCGCATTAGCCAACTTATTAAGATTTTTCTCTGATGGGTCTTCACCGATTATGTGAATTAAATGGTGATATTTTTTTATCAATTCAGCGTTTTCAGCGACACCTTGAGCAACATAGTCAAATACAGTCATGTCAGATGATTCAGGTGGATCTTGCTCTAGCATCGCCAATTTAATATTGTTCGACATCAAAATTTGGCCATCGTCAAGGTTTTGCTTACCCATTAAAACTTTCATTAATGACGATTTTCCTGCGCCATTCTTACCAACCAAACAAATCCTTTCACCGGTTTTAATGGTCAAATTTGCTTTGTCTAAAATACTGTCTTCACCAAAGGCTAGTTCACCTTGAGCTATGCGGATTAATTCCATGGGTTATATCAACTCTACTACTTGTGATTGTTCAAAAGGCCAGAATAACTTCATGTTATCACTAAGGCGTTCTAATACGGGAATATGAACACCGTATAACTCAACTAAATTTTGTTCACCTTCAATATTTGCATCAATAATATCAACAACACTGATTTGGTGATCGGGAATAACATTGCCAATAATTTCCATCGCTTGTTCACACAAATGACAACCTTCACTGCTATATAAGTGAAATAAAACACTCATTATGTAATACTTCTTTTACGTGTAATTAACCAACTATTATGTATATGCTTGTTACGTTGAAAATCTTTATCTCGTGTTAACTCTGAAATTGACTTAACATCGAAATTTAAAGCCGTAACAGCGTCAAAGTCCATTTTAAAGTTTCGCTTATTATTAGTGAAAATTAATTCACCATTTTCAGCAACACAGTTCATTGCGTCAGTGATAAGAGCAACATGGTCACTTTGCACGTCAAAACTATCTTCCATACGCTTCGAATTTGAGAAAGTTGGCGGATCAACAAAAACCACATCATAAGTCGTTTTATGTTCTTTTAACCAAGTTAAACAATCTGCTTGAACAAACTGGTATTTATGACCCGACAATTTATTCAGCGCAAAATTTTCTTGTGCCCAGTTTAAATAAGTATTCGACATGTCGACGGTAGTAATACTAGCAGCACCATGGAGAGCGGCTTGTAATGAAACTGAACCCGTATAAGCAAATAAATTTAACAGTGATTTGTTTTTAGCTTTTTGTGCTACGATTTGTCGCGTTTTACGGTGATCTAAAAATAAGCCAGTATCAAGATAATCCCATAAGTTTATTTTTAATTTTGCGCCATGCTCAGTAACAATCATTGACTGCTTACTTTTATCAACACGTTGATATTGATCACTACCTTTTTGCTTGGCACGTGTTTTTAATATAACTTTTTCTGTTGGTACGTTCAGCACCTTAGGCGCAAAATAAATCACTTCTTGTAAGCGTTTAGCAACTTTACTTTCTTCAATAATTTTAGGTGCTGAATATTCTTGTATAACAAGGTGATCACCATAGAGATCAATCGCAACATTATATTCAGGAATATCGGCGTCGTATAAACGGTAACATTCTATTTGCTCTTTTTTGACCCAACTTTTTAAGTTCTTTTTATTTTTGAGTAAACGATTGGCAAAATCAGAATTTTTATCAGCAAATTCATCTTCATTATTTTGACCTGCTGCTTGTTTTTCATCGACGTTATAAATTGCTAGTTGACAATCTAAAGGACCATTCTTGAATTTATAGCGTTTTCGGCTTGCCAGCTTCATCATTGACAACAATTCAACATTCGCCGTTAAAATAGCAACATTCCAGTCAACAAATTGTGCTTTAAGTTTTCGGCCTAAAAGTACAAAATTTTCAACTAACTCAGGTAATTCACCAATACGTTCACCGTAAGGAGGATTAAGTACAAAAGTACCATTATGACCAAAACCATTATTTAGGTTATTAATATCTTTACATGAAAACTCAATAAATTTTTGAACACCGGCATTACGTGCGTTGACTTGTGCTGTATTTATCACGCGGCTATCAATATCAACACCAAATACTTTTGCCTTTAGTTGTTCAAGACCTAAGTGCGACTTTTCTTTAGCTAGCGTTAATTGCTCTTGCCATGCGTATAGTTCATGCCCAAGCCAAAAGTCAAACCCCCATTTAGCTCTATCAATACCAGCAGCATAATTGGCAGCCATCATTATCGCTTCAATTAAAATAGTGCCTGAGCCACACATTGGATCAACCATAGGTTTAGTCGTATCGTCTAACCAACCAGAACGCTTAATAATTGCAGCAGCTAAATGCTCTTTAAGTGGCGCCGCACCAGAATGCTCACGATAACCACGTTTAAATAAGCTGCGACCTGAGAAATCTAGATAAATAGTAACTTTTTGTCTTAACAACCGTGCCTGAAAACTTATATCAGGTGCACCTTTATCAACAGAGGGTCTTTCAATTCCTTGATCGCGAAAATGATCTACTAAGGCATCTTTAACGGTAAGGCCACCAAATTGGGTATTTCTTATTTCATCATTTGTACCGACAAAATCAATCGCGAAGGTATGATTACTTGAAAATTGCTCAGACCAATTAACCGTTGCGGCAGTAGCAAAGAGCTGATCTTTATTTTCGGCATCGCCTTCGGCAAGTTTTAGTAGAATTCGTGTTGATAAACGACAATATAGGCAAATCTTATATGCCTCTTCAATCGTAGCAGTAAAATATACGCCTTCAGGTTTTTGAACCACCTGCTTTGCGTTTAAGTTTTTAAGCTCTTCAGCTAATAATATTTCTACACCAAAAGATGTTAATGCTAAAAATTGCTGCATAAGAATTTTCCAGACCGATTTATGCCCGCGATTATAAACAAAGACGTCTACTACTTATATAGATACAATGAGAAAACCTGAATAATCAGGTAAATTTATTTCAAAATAATTTTAAAGTTATATCTTATCGCTCACTCGCTCATAAAAACGGCTTTTAGTCTATAATTAGCGCAATTTCACGCTACTTTGAATTAGATGTTAAATAGTTAAAAAAACGCCTTGCAATGTGAATGAACTATCCTTAATATACGCCTCGCTTTCAAGGGCATATGTTTTTGAAAACACTTCTTTAATAACTAGAATTAAAACAGTTATTGGCTTTCCTAAGAGGTTATTAGGACATTCGGACGCGGGATGGAGCAGTCTGGTAGCTCGTCGGGCTCATAACCCGAAGGTCGTCAGTTCAAATCTGGCTCCCGCAACCAACTTCGCTTAAGTATAATAAGCAGGTCGTCAGTTCCCTCTTCACTAGATAAGGGCTCCAGCAACCAACTTTACTCAAGTATAAAGAGGAGTTCTTAAGTTTGAATTAAAACAACTTGGCTTTCCTAAGACATTATTAGGACATTCGGACGCGGGATGGAGCAGTCTGGTAGCTCGTCGGGCTCATAACCCGAAGGTCGTCAGTTCAAATCTGGCTCCCGCAACCAATTCTCTTATAACAGAATAAAAACAGTTATAGGCTTGTTTAAGCTTAGCTACTATTAGTGAAACTTAAACCATTCGGACGCGGGATGGAGCAGTCTGGTAGCTCGTCGGGCTCATAACCCGAAGGTCGTCAGTTCAAATCTGGCTCCCGCAACCAACTTCGCTAAAGTATAATAAGCAGTTCTTAAGTTTGAATTAAAACAACTTGGCTTTCCTAAGAGGTTATTAGGACATTCGGACGCGGGATGGAGCAGTCTGGTAGCTCGTCGGGCTCATAACCCGAAGGTCGTCAGTTCAAATCTGGCTCCCGCAACCAATTCTTTTATAACAGAATAAAAACAGTTATAGGCTTGTTTAAGCTTAGCTATTATTAGTGAAACTTAAACCATTCGGACGCGGGATGGAGCAGTCTGGTAGCTCGTCGGGCTCATAACCCGAAGGTCGTCAGTTCAAATCTGGCTCCCGCAACCAACTTCGCTTAAGTATAAAAAGCAGGTCGTCAGTTCCCTCTTCACTAGATAAGGGCTCCAACAACCAACTTCACTTAGTACTAATTCTGATAAATTTTCCTAAAATTTAAACTAACCACCTCATTATCTGATTTACAGTCAACGCATTTTATCGATGATTAAAGCAGGTGTTGCAGTCTTTTCTTAAAGGTTTTACTTACTTTAACTGTTCTCCCACACTCCATTGTTATTGAATCAGTTTCTACAACGATTATCTTGGCATTGTTAACAACAAAGGATTTATGAACTTGAGTAAACTTTGTGTTTGGCAGCATTTCAATGAGTTGTTTCAAACTACTATTCACTAATACCATTTCATCGCCCTGCCAAAGTTTCACATAGTTACCGTAAGCTTCTAACAAAGTAATATCTACTAAGGTAAACTTTCTCTTTTCTCGATCCACTTTCAGTATAATATGGTGCGGTACAACTTCCATTGATAAGCGCTTTTCGTTACGAAACCTTACTTTATCTAATGCCTGTGAAAGCCGATCACTACAAACGGGTTTCAGTAAATAATCTGTCACATCTAACTCAAAGCCCTGAATGGCATACTCTTGATAAGCACTGATAACAATCGCTTGCGGACGGTTGCGCAACACTTTCAGTAACTCTATACCACTAAGGTCTGGCATATTAATATCTAAAAAAAGCAAATCAACATGATCATTAGCGAGCCAACTAAGCGCTTGGGTTGCATTGTAGCAACGGCCAACGATACTGATGTCGGCATGTTCAGCTAGATGATATAAAATCACTTCATGAGCAAGTGGTTCATCGTCAATGATTAAGGCTTTTAGCATGATAGCTCCAATGTCATTTTGGCGCGCCATAGTTCACCTATAGGTCCGCTAGTTATAGTGTGTTTACCTGGATATAAAAGTGTTAAACGACGGCTTAAGTTTTCAAGGCCCAATCCACTTGCTTCTTCTCGCTTATGAGCAAAAATAGGGTTCTCACAAACAACGGTTAATATGTTTTGACTTAATTGCATATGAAAACGAATATGGCTTTTCTCTATGGTGGGTTCAACGCCATATTTAAAGGCATTTTCTAATAACATTATAATTAATAACGGTGGCAGGGTTAAATTCTCGTTGTGATCAGGCCACTTCAGATCCAGTGTACATTTGTCATGGCTTCTCATTAGCTGAAGTGCAATATAACCTTGTAAATATGTCACCTCTTGCGCCAAGGTAACTTGCTCTTTTTGTCCTTCATATACGGTATAGCGTAGTAAATTAGATAGTTTCATGACCAAATTTGGTGCATCATCCGACTTAATGAGTGTCAGCGCATAGAGGTTATTTAACGTATTAAACAAAAAATGCGGATTAATTTGTTGTTGTAACAACTTGAGCTCAGTATGAGTTTTCTGCAGGGAAATTTGTGTTAATTCACTGTATTGTTGCTGCCGTTCAAAAACCAAAATCAATGGCGTACTTATCGCTAATAGCCAAAACATAAATTGATAGTTAGCAAGGGCAAACACCTGATGGATTTGTGACGGAAACAAAGTGATATTGGGTGTGTTCAGCGGTAGCCATAAAACTAAAGTCGCAAAGATTGGTGTGACGACAATGATGCATATTAATGCCCCCGCAACAAATGCCAATATCCCCTGCTTTGCTAACACTTGCCGTATCAGACCATAGCGGTTTATTGCGTACACACAGCCAATTACGGAGGCCACCACTAAAAGCTGCCATAAGTACTCGAAAAACTGACCGAATTCAGTAACAATATTATTAAGATCAATAATTACTTTATCTGAAGGGTTATCCTCCGGATCTTGCACGCTATTCAAAACTCCCGCCATAACTGTTGCCCAACCAACCAGCAATATCCCTATCACAATGTTAAGTGAAAACAGTTTTGATATAAATTGCATAGCACGCGTTTTATCACGCATTTTTAAAATGTGATTAATAAACCACGCAATACTTGCAAGCAAAGCGAACATCCAGCCTTGAGTGGTTAATAAAGACCATTGCTCAAAAACAGTGCTTTGTAAGCTTATTATTAATGACAATAACGGGTAGCATATAAAACCGAGTAACCAAATTATAGCCGCACGGGTGCGCGGTGCATTGTGTGCAAAGTGGTGGGCAAGAAAAAAAGGCAAACTTTCAATGATAAGTTGCAACGATATTTGCAGATATATACTGCCACTATTACCTTGCAGCATTACAAAACGAATATGAGCCTCTATCAATACGGCGCAAAGCAGCGGTAAATTAAGATAGAGCAGTGATCGGTTAATGGCTTTAGCTATCATATTAAAAGAGTATGCCTTAATTTGGTTCTACCTATTTGGCTGCAAAATAGCACTTTGGTGAGCCCTGTCACAAACTTAATGACGAAATGACCGATTTAACTGACGAAATAACAATTTGACCTCTTATCATTCAGTTTATTCACTTCATCCTCTTAAGATAGCTTACCTCTGCATCAACTCGTAATCTAGCATTATCAAAAATCAAACAGGTTAACGATATGCTTACCATTAAAAATATTAACAAAAGATATGCCGACGGCACTCATGCACTTAAAGATGTGTCATTACACTTTCCTACCGGCATGATTGGCTTATTAGGTCCTAATGGTGCAGGAAAATCGTCATTAATGCGAACACTTGCTTGTTTGCAAACGCCTGATGATGGACAAATGAACTTTGACGGCATTGATATAAGAAAAAGCCCGGATGAACTTCGAAAAGTGTTGGGTTACTTACCACAATACTTTGGTGTGTATCCACATATGAGCTGCCAAGCCCTGCTCGAGCACATGGCGATATTAAAAGGCGTTGATCAAGTAACGAGCAGGAAACAAATAGTTTCATTATTAGCGCTAACCAATTTAACGGATGTCGCCCATAAAAAAGTAGCCACTTTTTCTGGTGGTATGCGCCAACGATTTGGTATTGCTCAAGCCTTACTCGGTGATCCAAAAATTATTATCATGGATGAACCTACTGCAGGACTCGACCCTGTTGAACGTGAACGCCTGCATGGTTTGTTGGTCGCTATTAGCAAAGAAAAATTAGTGATTTTATCGACGCATATCGTCGAAGACATTGAAAATCTTTGCCATCATGTTGCATTGCTGATTAAGGGAGAAGTCATTGACAGTGCTGACGTTAAAACCCTAATTGCACCACTTGAAGGTTGTATTTGGCAAACTCACATTGAGCCGGAGCCTGATAGTGGCATTAAAGTTCTAAGTAAAAGCTACCGTTTTGGCGAACCGTCTTTACGCCTTTACAGTAAAACTAAACCTAGTATTGATGCAGCCTTGGTTGAAGCAAGTCTACAAGACCGATATTTTTTTGAACTGTTAGCAAAGGAGCAAAGCTAATGTTATTTATCAATGAATGGCGTTTTTGTCTGCGCCAGCCTCTGGTTTTACTCAGTATGGTCTTAATGCCAATCTTTGCTTTTTTGCTAGGCGGAGGTGCTGAAGGAGGAAGTGATAATCCAGAAATTCAGTTACAGTTTTTGCATATTATCTTGTTAATGTTGGTATTACCTATTTTGCTTGGTGCGTTATCACCCCTTGTTTTCCTACGCGATACAAGCTCCAATATGAGTGAGCTTATCAACAGTACCCCCATCACTCACAACAAACGCTGGTTATTACGCTATGGCACTATGGTCAGCCTATTATTTGTGTTATTTGTCGTATCCTTCACTTTTATATTGGTGCCATATACTCTTGAATTTGGTTTTTCTGCTGAACTTTTTACCATCACAATACTCAATCTACTCTTAGTAGTATTACCTAGCATATTGTTTACTACGGCTTTTTCTCTGTGGCTTTCGATTTACTGGAAAAGTACAATGGTTATGTATGTTTGGATAGCTACTGCAGGTATCATTTATTTACTACTTGCTAGCTTGGCGGGATCTCCTGTGCTGGCTGGTAGCGTTGTTATCAGTGAATCTTTTTATAATGCAATGTTATGGATAGACCCCTACGGTATTAGCGCATTGCTTGATAACATCAATTCAGCCAACACTTATACGAGTGTTGAAATACTGACAAATCGCCTAGTTTATATACTGCTAACTGTGCCACTTGTTTATGTTGCTCTGACTAAAAAAACTAAGGAAAAAACCCTTAAAAAACGTGCTATCAGCCCTAATTCGGTAAAATATATTAAACAAAGTAATACTAAAGATGAACGAGCAATTCGCTTACCTACGTCACCTTTTATTCAATTAATCAAAGTATCGTTTTTTACCTTATTGCATAGCCGAATAACACAAATCATCCTGTTAGTTTGGCCAATGATTATCTTTAATGAAGTGATGTCCGGCATAAGCAATACCGGAGTACTGTCTGTAATTTCACCAAATAGTATCGATGCACTTAATCTCGTCGCTTTTGATCTGTTTTCAGTGCTTGGCGCTTTTGTTGTTGCCCTATGGAGCTGGTTTATTTGCTCACGAGACAAAAGCTACAATATCGCTGAGTTGATTGCAGCTGCGCCGATAGCGAATCGCCAACTGATTGGTGCTCATATTATTGCCCTTAGTTTAATGATTGTAATACTACTACTTCTCACTTTTGTTGGCAGTAGCTTGGCTGAATTAATGTCGGGTAGTGAATGGTTATTTGAACATTATCTATTGCAGCTAGGTCTAAGCGGGTTACCCTTATTTTTATTGGGCTCGATATTTATTTGCTTACATCATCTTTGTCGATCGAGTGCAACTGCTGGCGGTATTGTCGTCTTCATTATTTTGATCAAATTTACACCAATCATGACCGCGCTAGGCATGACTCATACGCTGTGGAATATTGCCGGTTCACCTTTGCAAGCGCCTGATAATTTCTGGGGTTATAGTGCCAGCATTTCACTTTACTTACCTTACATGGCTGTATGGATTGCAGCTTGTATTAGTTTAGTTTTACTTGCCATTAGTCGATCGCACCGTGGTACGGGTCTAGGGAAGCTTTCAATAATGAGTTTACCAAAAAGTGTACTGATGTCATTTTTCGTCACATTCATAGCTGGTCTAAGCTTACATTTTGCACTTGTTGATGAAAAACCTTTGACGAATTCTGCCAAGCGTGAGGCGTGGAAAGTGCAATATGAAACAAACTTTGCTCATTGGCAGCATAAAGCGCAACCTGCAATTGTTCACATTGATTCTGAAATTGATATCTACCCATCGCAAGAGTTTGCAAACTTTAAAGTGAGTTACACGCTAGAAAATCGCACGACTACACCTATCGAGCAAGTGTTAATAGGACGATATGGCAATTATACCTTTGGAGATATTACCCTTGATGGAGCGATGTTAGTCGAATTTGATAATGATCTTAATCAAGGGATTTATCAATTCTCGAAAAAACTTATGCCTGGCGAACAACGAGTAATGCACGCAGAGTTTAGCTATCAGCAATCGCAATTTTGGCCACACCGTTCACACCAAGTCGTAAAAGCTGAATTTTCTTATTTTCGCGCCAATCCGTTACTGCCAACGATTGGCTATCAAGCAGTTCACCAATTGGACAAAGCTCAACTACGCGCAAAGTATAAGTTAAAGGAAATTGAAAACTTAGCACCTTCTAAGCTATTTAAAGAAGAAGCAAACAAAACAGGTACTTATCAGTGGGCGTCACTCAGTACGGTAATTTCAACTAAAAAAGGTCATCATGCTATTAGTCAGGGAAATTTAATTAGCAGCTGGAATGAAGACCAACGTTCTTTCTTTAAATTTGAAACGAAGCAGCCTGTTCGTGCAATTCCTACTTGGTTGTCAGTACCTTATGCCGCGCTTTCTCAAATAACACAAGGAACGACACTTAATGTCTATTCCCCGCACAAGAATGAAGCAGCGCAAATAACCATTAAAGCAATGGCCGATACCTTAACTTGGTTTGCCCAAAACATCACACCATACACAGGTGACCAACTTAACCTGATTGCCGCACCAGACATTGGCTCTAATGGATATGCTTTACCTCAAATCATACTAATAAAAAATACGGTAGGTTTTCGTGCAAGACCTTCAAAGGAAGCAGGTTTTGACCAGCGTTATCGCCGTGCGGTTAATGAAACGGCTCATCAATGGTTTGGCCATGGTATTGGTAATGGCGTACCGACAGACCGCTCATTTCTTAGCGAATCACTGGGGAAGTATATTGAGTTAGTCACTATTGAAAAGCACTATGGAAACGGCGCTATGCTTGCCCTTGTAGAGCTTGAGCAAAACCGTTACGACCTTAGCCAGCGTAACAACTTCCAAACACCTGTTGCCCTTGTTGACGCTATTCAATCACATGATATGCATTCACGAGCTACCTTAGCATTTGCCAAGTTACGTGAAACGGTTGGCGATAAACCTATAACTGCGGCACTTAAGTCACTTTGGTTACAACATGCTTACCCAAACACACCCGCTACATCGATGGACTTTGTTAGAGCATTAAAGCGTCACAGTGCCGCTAAACATCATCCACTGATTAATGAATTATTTTTAAGCCATGTAAGAATTGCTGGGAATAGTTAACCGTTACTTATTTTGATCTTCGCACTGGTTTACAGGAAATAGACGCTATCTCTCTCTAGACCTTTTTTTACCTGTGCGAATGATTCCAGTGCTTCGTTCTCGACGTCGCAATTTGACAGAAAATCATACAAATGAAAAAGGAAAAATAATGAATCATATTTTGCACAATTTAAAACACTTTATGATCACTACCAGCATTCTATTAATGGGACTGGTTGGCTTTGCGGTATCTATTGGAGCTGACGTTCACTACAACGATAACCGTTTAATGTATAAGCTCGATCAATCGGGGCCGTTTGCATTTTATAACGACAATCAACTCGACATTAATTATTTACGTGGCAATCGTACCGATGGATTCTCTGTCGACAAGCAGAGCGCTTCATTAAGCAAAACTACCCCCGTGAAAGTCTACTTTCCACTGGAAGATAACCATTTTGAATTTCAACTGAATCCAACAATCAAAGAGCCTAAAACACACTATAACGACCAAGGGGCTATTTTAGCCATCTCAGATATAGAAAGCGGCTATAAAGCTTTTCGAGATTTCTTAATCGCTAATTCGGTTATTAATCAAGGACTAGAATGGACATTTGGTAATGGCCATCTAGTTTTGGTGGGTGATTTTACTGACCGCGGCTATTCGACTAACCAAGTTTTATGGTTTATTTATAAGCTTGAACAAGAAGCAATGCCTCACGGTGGCACGGTACATTATATTTTAGGTAATCATGAGATAAAAAATCTTCAAGGTAACTATCAAAAAGCAGGGAAAAAATATCTTCAAGTTGCCGCCATGTTAGGGAAACAAGAGGTTGAAATGTTTGACAACAATGCATTCTTGGGTAGATGGCTACATAGCAAAAATAGTGTCGAACTCATTAATGGCTATTTGTTTGTTCATGGCGGTATACATCCAGACCTTGCGAAAGCAGATTGGTCATTAACGGACATTAATCAAATAGTGCGTAAAAACTATAGAAAAGCCTATTTCCCGACACCAGAGAAAAATAAGGACGCATTATTACTCTCTCTTACCAAGGGACCCTCTTGGTATCGGGGTTATTTCGATAAGAGCTTAAGCCAAGCTGAAGTGGAATCTGGACTTGATAAATTTGGAGCCAAAGCTGTGGTTGTTGGTCATACGCCTCAGGGGAACATTAATACTCAATATCAGGGCAAAGTCATTGCCATCGATGTAAATCACCCTAAGGATTATCGCGATACTTTCCCATCAAGACACTCAGAAGGTTTGTTGATTGAAAACAATCAATACTTCCGTTTATTGGAGGATGGCACTAAGGAAATGTTATAGCACGCATCATAGATTAGTTGCTCATTACAGATAAAAAAAAGAAAAACAATCATCATACAATAGGACGACTTATGAAATATACAATGACTAAAAACATCCATAAAACAAAGGTGTATTTATTGGGATTAGCTGTAGCAACAAGCTTAGGGTTTGTACAATATAGCCTTGCTAACGATAATAACATTAAGATAAATTCGAGCGACCTACCGAAATTAGCTTTTGAAACAGCTGTTGTCGATGTTCAGCAACGCTTGGCGCAAATACAGCCAAATATGCGACTCTCGTATGTTAAACAAAAAGACGACAATGACGGGTCAATCAAGATCTATAAATTTACACCTCAAGGTATTTCTGACGGAACATGGACGGCGGTTCACACTGAATTTACCGACAATAACACCGAGACAAAAACCTGGGATAACGATGCATTGCTATCACTCGATGCTTTTGATTTAGTCAACGCGAAACTTAAATCAGAAACAGAAAATTCTTGGATCTTTGAATTACCTAGTTATGTTGAATTGAATATTGACGAAGAAGAAACAGATCAGCCATTGGAAAAAGGAGAGGTCAGTAAGGTAATACAAGCAGAGTTGGAAGTGACTAAAAAAGATCCTCATTTTATTTCATACCGAATTTATGGATTAATGCCCTTTTCTCCAATGTTTTCGGTTAAAATATCTAAACTCAATATCTACAATGTACTCAATGAAGCTTGGACGAGCGGTCCTTTAATTACCACGTCACAAACTGAAAAAGTTGAAGGGAGTATAGGTTTCCTTGTCAGTATTGATGAAGATATAACCGTCATGAATTCTGATTTTAAATTAGTCGAAGTCGATTAAAGATCTAATGTAAAAAGGATAAGGTATCAGCAGGAGTTTTAACATTGCTTAAGCATGATAAAAAAGTAACTAAGTTACCTACGCTTTGATTAAACTTTATAGAAAATTAAATACCTCCCATACAGAGGTATTTAATTTCCATGTAATCATCAAGGCCATACTTAGACCCTTCACGGCCATTACCTGATTGTTTCATACCACCAAAGGGAGCGACAGCATTAGAAATAATACCTTCGTTAATACCAATCATACCAAACTCTAAAGCTTCGGAAACACGCCATACCCGTCCTATATCTCGTGCATAAAAATAAGCTGCTAATCCGTATTCAGTATCATTAGCCATTTCAATTGCTTCTTGCTCAGTTTTAAAACTAATAATAGGGGCTACAGGGCCAAAAATTTCATTGGCTGCAATTGCCATATCGTTTGTTACATCAGCTAAAACCGTAGGCAGGTAAAAACAACTCCCCTACTTGGATTCGCCCCCCGTTAACATACGAGCGCCGGCATTGAATGATTGAGCAACTAACCTATAAATGATGCACCATAAGCAATCTCACCTTTAGCTTCAGCTAACGGTTTACCCTGCTCTAACGTTAATATTTCAGCTAAATGGTCTTGGTTTTTCATCACAAGGTCAAACCATCTTCCCATTAATAATGAACGTTAGTTGGCAGACTTTTGTGACCAAGGTTTTAAAGCACGTTTTGCAGCTTGAACGGCTTGTTTGGTTTCAACAACACCTGCATTAGATACATTTGCAAGTACACTGTTGTCAAAAGGGTTAGAAACTTCAAAGCTTTTATCTGAAGACAACCATTAGCCATTGATGAAAGAGCCGTTTTTCATTAAATTTGATTGATACATAATTTCGCTATTTTTGTGTTGTTATGAATCTAGAATTGTTTAAGTTTATATTTATTATTGAAGTTTCTTTAAGGTAAGAAAGTCATATAAACAGCATGACTTGATAATTTGTTAAAAGCTGAAGAAGGTTATGTAATGTTTACCTGGTTTATAAATCGAGGCTTCTAATTAAAAAATAAGAAGGCCAAATCTCACGTACCTGAGATTCCCAATGAGGATCAACTTTCCCATTAGACATTTGTAAAAACCAATATCTCGCCCATTTAGTAACAACTTTTCCAGACTTACTTAGCTTAAGCGGTGAAAAACGGCGTTGATACAGTTTTCCGTCATACTCAACAACAGTATTATTTTTAACTCTTTTATGGAAATTATCGAGTGTAGTGCTAATTAGCTCCACCTCAGAGATTTCAATTATTCCTTGTTTTTTTAAACAGGCTAAAATGGCCGCTTTCTTAACACAAAGCTTCATATAGTCATCTATATAAGGTGTATAAACCATACCCGTTAAACCATAAATAGAGGCACGTTCTCTTTCAGCGAGTGCTTTCAACGGAATAATTTGCTCATTTATATCATATAATTCAGTAATATAATGCAGCTTAGTGGGCAATTTAGGCAATCTCTACACTCTCATACATTTTCATTTGATTCTCGTTAACGTGGTGGGTCGATATTATTAGCAATACTATTATTTAAACGAAACCAGCCAGCTATAGAATATCGATCTCGCTTAGCGGGTAATACTTCATGAGGAAACGTTTCACTTAAAAAAATCACTATCGTACCAAAACTAGGGGTTACGGTAATTTTACTGTTATCAACCGGTGAGGAAGTCGACGACTTTTTATCATAAATGACTAATTCGCCGCCATCAGTGGGTGACCAATGTTGATTAAGGTACACCACAACAGATAACACACGATTGCCTTCCCCTTTAAAAGCGTCTTTATGCTTTTTATAAAAATCACCTTGAGCATAATGAGAAAAATGACTTTCAAAAGAAAATAAACCAAGAAACAAACGTCTATTTAAATAAGCTTGCAATGAATCTGTCCAATTTAGCCAAGCATAATTCGCTTCGCTGTCATTGGTTATCCAGCTAATTTCATCGGTACGAATAGAATCATTTACCTGATGGTCTTTGACCCGACCAATTCCCGCCCGTTTAAAACTTTTAGTGGGAAGTTCGATAATATGCTGTAATAACAAATGGGTTAAATCAGTAGGTAATGCATTAGAACGAATGCTATAACCCTTTTCAATAATGTCATTGGAGATCGATTCAAACAGTGTTGAATCGCTTTCAGAGTGAATTGTTTGATCTAAACTCAACTACATTCTGTCTTAATAGGTAAAACTAACATTTAGTGGATAATCTAATAAAGTCTAATATAGGTCATAGTAGCACTTTGCATGCCGTTAAGTGTAAGGTTTAATATAAATAAGCGGATTTATCACTTCAAATTCATTAGACGTTTTTACATAATTCAATGACTTTAAGCGGAAATCCCAACAGGCTAAACATTAGACTGACGAATTGGCTAAAGCAGTTCAAAAAAGCTGTAGCCATTAGAAGTAATGCACAATCGTTATGTTGGATACCGTTCAAAGTTAGTTGCTGTTTGCCCTGCTTCAAACCAACAGGCTTTTTCGCCAATGAAGATATTTGCTTGAGGAACTATCTGTGGATCATCATTTAAAAAACCTGCTGGCGTTACTAAGAATTTCCCATCACGACTGATGTAAGGAACTTGAGATCCGCAATGAGTACAGAAAGCGTTACTAAAACGCTCTGCATTTGGTAAATCAAATCGTTTAGTGCTTTTCTCACCAGATAACCACACAAGGTTGTCATACGAAGTAAATAACAACGACGCAAAAGCCGACCCTGACTTTTTCTGACATCGATCACAATGACATTGATAAAAACGCTCGAATGGACCCGTTACGTTGCAAATGACTTCACCACATAAACAACTTCCGTTAACTATATTACTCATTCAGTAGACCTTTTTAGTATGAGGAAATGTTACGAGATTTACGTAACACCCTTAAAATATTATAGTCGTTATTAGACACGAATTTATACTTTCAATACAGTATTAACTTATTAAGGTATTGTTTTTATTGTTGAGGAATTATAAGTCTGAAACTAGAATTAATCTGATATGAGTAATTTTATAAATTTTATTTAGCATGACTTATCATCTTTATAGCGATGTCTGTTAAATCTGTCACTTCGCCAATACCAATAGTATTATAGAGTTGAACTTCAAGATCATGAGCCAAATCTTTATCTAAAGTCTTTAAATAGGTAATTTCGTCTCGATAATACATATTCTGCACTTTATCACTCTTCTTCAATTCAACCTTTAAAATTGCGGGCTTACCATGACTAGAAACCTTATTGGTATATTCTTGTAGTTGAGAAGATTTTTTTAATACCGATAAATCACGATACCAGAACGAATACTCTTCATTTTCCTCATTGTCTTTAGGTAAAACAAGGATATAGAAAGCCCGTGCAGGCAAATCTTTGTAAGCGAGTGCCGCAATAATAGATAAACATGAATCTCTAAATTTTTTATTGCTCAACAAGTTGAGAATTATTTCTTCACTGTTTTCATTTTTATATACAAGATGTTTAAGCGCTGAATTGCCACTAAAACTTGCTGCATTTATATATTGTTGATGTTTAGTAGCTTTCAAGTAAAACGGAATGGAAAAATGATTATGAGCATAAATATTCCTCATCGCTTTTTGCAATCCATAAATCCGACTCCCGCGTTTACCACAGGCATCAATGTTATCTATATGTTGATAAATATATTTACGTATTGCTCTACATGCTAAATGTTTACTTTCGATAGCGTTCATTAACAATCTCACGGCGCCATGGCTATCATAACCTAGGACAATATATTTTTGTTTTGTTAAGGTACGTTGTTCTGTAAAAGGTACAGTTAATTCAATTTCTATTTCTTCACCCGCTTTGAATTTTGTTTCTTTTTCAAGATTAACTAATAAACCTTGTACTGAAACATTTTGAGTTTTGCCTACCATATTTGTGACGGCATTATTACTTCGTGTGATTGCCATATTAAAATGCAAAACAAAGCGGTCTTCACCTCTGGAGTCATCATTTTCAGCGGTTACTATTTCTGTTTCACAAAGATCATCTACAGCACTAAGTTGGAAACGTTGAGGTAATAAGTTTGCTAACTCAATAATTTCTCCACTCAACGGTTGATAAATAGTTTCATATAAACTGGTGATATCTGAAACGGTGATCATGTGGTCACAATTACTGATCATATCTAAAGCGGCTTTAGGAATTGCTCTATTTAAAACCGCCATTTTAGGATGGACATGAGAAGGCAGTGCTGACGGTACATAAGCATCTTCAGTAGAATTAATATAAGATGACGAGATTTTGACCACTCTAAATAAGCTATTTTTGAAATAATTATTAAAAACAGTTTTAACACTTCGGTTATGAATAAGATCGTCATACCAAATAAGTGAATAATTATAAGTACCTTTTAAACTAGATTTTAGTAAAAATGCATATTTATCAACAGTATTCCTTTCGTTTAAAGCATGTTGAATATCTTTATTCCCAAGTAATACGGGTAAATGAAATTTATTTTCATCATCACTAAAAAAGCTCCATAATTCGTCGTTACCAGAGGTTTTCATTGCTATTTTAGCATGCCAAATATTATCCTCTTTATAACAAAGCAGTGGAATATCATGCGTTTTATTGAGATAAAGTTGTTCATAACCTTTTGAAGTAACTGAATCAAATAATGGCTCGATAAATCTTTCGGTAGGACCTATAATTGCTAGCTTTTTCTGCCTTAAATAATGAGCAAATAAAACCCGCATTTGTTGGTCTGTCAAAGGGCTTGAAAATTTTAAAAGATATTCGAATTTATTATTAACTTTAGATTTTTGTCTATCAATAATGATAAAGCCAAGTTCAAGTTCTTCTGTAAAACCTATTTCTGCATGATGATCAAATAACCATAGGTAAACGGTATCCGCTGTTACATTTTTCAACTCATTCGAAGTTTGAATAACCACTTTTTGATTATTCATCCTTTCAATCACAGCCGTAATACCAACTTCTTTTTTCCCTTGGATAGTCATTCCCATAATAGGGTTAAGAAAGACTTTACAAGAAGAGTTAAGCTTCTTTAAATCACTGATAATTCGATTTTTATTAACCAAGGGTTTAGGCTCAGTTTTATCAATGGTAAATTCTGAATTTTTCCTTTCGACTTCACCTTTCTTTTTGTAGGAAGCTCTTTGTTGGGCGTCTTCGTAAACTTCGTGATATAACCCTATGGTATATAAATTTTGGTATTCAATAAGCTTTTGATTGAATAACTCTTTACCTGCTGAATCAAGGTAATGTGTGACATTGTTGTGTTCAAGAATTTCGCAATCCGCAAAGAGTTCACGTAAATCAATTGATTTAGTTGATTGTTGAGCGAGTTTTTTAATTTCATTTTTTACAGCAAGATGCCGACCTGCGTTTTCGTCAGGAAGGAGTTTTTTAACCAAGTATTCTAATCTATCATTACTTGCATAAGGAACTAAACTTAGTATTTCTTTTTCAAACCTTTGTAAGTGAGCACTTATAACACTACTCATTAATAATTGTACCTCATATGTTTAACATATATTAAAGGTAAGATAGCGATAACTCATTAACCTGTTTACTTTAATCTTAGTGCATATTGTTTAATAATGATTAAATTTTTACACTTATATCCACGAGTGTATCTGTTGTACAACTCTTTCGATTAGATTATTCAATGGTTTAATACCTATCCGTCTTCTTAATTTGCATAACCACTGCCAATTGCACTAAACGGCAATGTTAATTCTAGCTCAGGTACTTGAAGGCCTATCCAAGCCACAAAGGTATTACTATTGGGCCCAGGAAACACACTATATTCATTTACCCAAGGATAAAGAGCGATGGCTGCCTGAATCTTTGGAATAAGCTTTGATGCCTTATCCCCCTTTATAGAGAGCAGTAACTCTGGTTTTGAACCATACCAATACCTGTCTGGTGTTGGGGTTTGATAGTGCCTAATGGCTGACTTTCCACGTTTGACTTGCCATCCAATAACCTCATAAACGCTATATTCTGTCGCGTTTTCTTCTTTAATTGCAATCCAAGGATGAACCGCAAACCAACCTCGCCAACTGAAGGCGTCAGCCGCATAGAATTCAATAATGGCTCTACTATCTGCACTCGGTGCTGAGGCAAGACCCGCTGGCTCTCGACTTGCCGTTCTCCAGTTTGTATTAGTACAAGCATTAAGAAGTAAGACGACGAAAATAACATGCCAATATTTCATATGTTCATCCGTATACCATTTTATTGTGATTTTAATTACCTTAGCATCATACGGGTACAACATCCTTTAATAATTAGAACGTTCGTTAATATTTAAATTAAAACAAAAGGTTGCAGTGGGGATGATGCTATTTTCATTATATTTAAATATTTTCGCGACGTTTTCCCTACTCACTTAGTCTTCCTAAGAGTGAATATTTATATAATTAGAATAGTTAATGAACATTATCAAAAGTTTGATAAACCAGGAGCTACATCTATACACACTCACAAGTTAAAACATGAATTTACACGATTATTCGGACGGGTCATTTTGAATAATGCGTGACTCATTTAAATAAATCACCAATATAATCACTGCCACTGATAACTGGCTAAGAAGAGTCATATGATTAAAGTTAACAAAATAGGTGCGATACTCAGTTTTGTATTTATTCTAGGATGCTCGTCTGATGAATATCAGCAAGCCGAGGTGTTATATTTGAAAGCTAAGAATACTCATAACATTCATCAGCTAGTAACGACATTATCAGTACTCGCGAGATTATCGCCACAAGAATACTCTCCCCTTTTATTAAAAGCTAAACAGGCTAAAGTTAAGCTCCTAGAGTCTCAGAAATCTATGGAGCAGGAAGACTACTATTTAGCATATATATCAAGTCATGACTCTATGCACAAACTTTATAGTATTGAAAGTAAAGAGGTATTGGTGAAATCCGGTGGTCTTTTATTACCTTTACTTAACGCAAAAAAGAAATTCGATAAGTTATACCAACATCCCCTTGTTGCTTTGACACCTTTATCCCAATATAAAGAATCATCTATAATTGATTGGGATTTACTGGAATTAAATGCGCGGCTGAGTAAATCCAGTGAAAATATGAACACTTTGAAATCATCAATAAATACGATTAAGACAATCAATACTTCTGCTGTTAATTCACTTTCTTCGGAAATACGATTGATAGAGCTTCACATTGAAAATCAGTTCCAGCAGATTAAACAAACGCAGGATTATTTAATCAATTTAGCTTTGTACCGTAATGCAAAATTGTTAATAACCTTAAATCATAAATTATCTGAAGAAAGCTTTTCAATTTCACAAATATTTAGTAAAAATAAAACAAATAAGGCTATGCGTCCCTTTATAAATAAATCTAAAAGCAAATATGCTGCAAGTAAATATATCATTGAAAACATGTTTTTTGCCGCTTCATCGAAAGCTAAAAACCGTCATAAGCAATGGTTTAGCAAATGGAAAAAACTAGAAAAAGATATTTTAGAACCAGCAGATGGATTTGTTAACTACTCACTTAACACTAAGTACAGAAATGAAAGGCTTATGGCTTATGTAAATGATAATTTAATCCAATTACCTGTTATGGAAAGTAAGACGACAAATCCTATGAATATTTTTCAAGAAAATAAAACTATTCGCATACTGATCGAGAAGTTAGCAAAAGATAGCCGCTTTTTTAATTCATAAATAAGGCTACGTTTAAAGGGATAAAGTGAGAAGATGTACGTTTGATCATCTGATAGTTTTCATACATAACAATTTCCAAAGAATAAACTGAGAAAAATCTATTAATAAAGCGCTAATTTATATATTTTTAAATATTTTGCGACGTTTTTGTAACTCACTTAGTCTTATAGATTAAAGAAACAATTGAGAATTTAATGATAGTTAATGAACATTTAGTAATAGCGATGAAAGAAGGGAACGAACAATCCTTTTCATCTTGTTACAAACAACTTTCACCATTAATTTATTCAATTGTTTTTCGAATATGTGGACGTTCTGCAATCGCAGAGGAAATTATGCAAGACTCTTTTATCCAAGCTTTTACGAGTTTGCCTCAATTAAAAGATAATAAACATTTTACCCCTTGGATAAAGCGGATTGCTTTTAATAAAACAATGACTCATTTGAATAAAATCAAACATGAAGTCGCTGCTACAGATGAACATTTAGGTTCATTAAAATCAGATGATTTGGACGGTACATTAATACATCAAAATCAATTGGCTTTTTTAATGGGACATTTATCAGCTGAAGCAAAGCTTATTATTTGGCTATTTATTGTTGAAGGCTATAGCCATAAAGAAATTGCCGTAATAACAAATAAAACGCAGAGCTACTCAAAATCAATCGTTTCAAGAAATTTAGAAAAATTACGTAATATTGAAAAAGGCGAAAATAATGCATTGTAGTGATGAAGAGTTACTTCACAGTGATACAGAAGCTCAATTACATATTGAAAGCTGTAAAGATTGTCAGCAGCGTTTATTACAGCTTCAAATGTTGAAAGCGGATGCTGAATCATTAACCGAATATCAGCCAAGTGATTTCGCTTGGATAAGAGTGAAAGCATCAATACCGCAAAAGAAGAAACGCCATGCATTTATGTTTCCACTTAGTATTGCCGCTAGTGTGATCGTGACCGTTACGCTCACGTTATTCATTAATAATAAGTGGCAAGATCACAACATAGAGCAATTGGTCGCCACATCGAATGCTTATGAGCAACAATTAGTTTCAATGCAACTTCCCAGTGCATTAGTGGGGAATAATTTATGGGAAATATCGCAAATTGATATACAACTTAACCTCGAACAAAGTAAGCGTTCACAGAAAAAGTTATGGCAAAAAAGAAATGCAACGCTAAAGCAAGTATTAGCAACAACATTTAACAATGAAATAATCTAAAGGACTGATAATGAATAAAAATTTAATTTTAATATTACTACTGATGAGTATAATAACGCCGACGACTTTCGCTAAATCAAATGATTGTGCAATGGTGTCAACGCGAGTTACTTTTCTTGAAAAGAATGAATATAAACTGAAACTGTTTCATTTAGGAAAAGTAAAGTCGGTAATTTCACTATCACCAGGCCGACATAAATTAAGTGCCCAAGTAATGTATACAAAAAACAATGCAACGGTTAACCATAACACCCTTGAACTCATTAATAATGAAGACGTATCAGCACAGATAATTTTTGAGATTGATGTAAAGAAAAACACAAGCTATCAAATTGTTGCCAAGACTAAAGGTAAACATAATAGAAAGTCTAATCGTTCATTTAAAATATCAATTAAAAAAGAAATAGCTCAACAATGTGAGTCTGACAAACAGTCGACAGTAATGAAAGAATCGAAGGAAGATAATCACAGCAATACGATCCCTGAAAACTTACAATATCGATTAGATTTAGTCATGATGGATATAAAAGCATATTTAGGCAGCACCCCCCTAAATAACAAAGGCGTTGCTTTAGCAAAAGAACAGCGCATGATGAATACAATAGGTATAGTTTCGAATAATAAAACACCAGTTACAAAAGGTATAAATATTCGTGCTATCACCCCCTTCTCTACTGCAGCCAAAATAGGGTTAAAACCAGATGACACAATATTAAGTATTAATGGAATAGATTTAACTCTCGACCACAAAAATCAAGGTGATAAGTCATCGACACTTGCCCTTCTTAAAAACACTTTAGTGAGTTTATCCGAAAATGAAAGCGTAAAAATTGAAATCATGAGAAAAGATAAAAAGTTAGTATTAATGAGCAATTATGATGCCCTATCTCTACCATCATACCAGCTTAAAATGACATTAAATTAACAGCTACTAAACCCAAACCTCAATAAAAACATGTTTATGCCACTTATCAGTGGCAAGGAGATTGCTATGCTCAAATTTAGCTTATTAGTATTATTAATGTGCTTAATATCATTAAAAACATTGGCTTCAATAAATGAAAATACAAAATTTTGTGAACGTGATTGTCGTATGGAATACAATTTTTTTAAAAAATATGCGCGTGAAGGTTCATCTCTAGCCAACTTATCAATGGCAATAATGAATTATCAAGGACATGGACGACTTAAAAATATCGAACTAGCGAATAAACAATTAATCCGTGCTGCTAGAGCAGCTGAGCCTGCAGCACTGTACCAACTAGCCTACAACTTAATGTTTGGCTTATATATTGAGCAGGATCTAAACAAAGCGCTTCTTTGGTTTAAAAGAGCAGACAAACATGGGGTTAAACATTCAAAGAAATATATTGATTTATTAAATGATTTTTTGACCATTAAAAATGAAAAAATAAAGTCATCTATGAAAGATATATTAAGCGAAAATATGAATCCCGAAGAAAGGATTGTTACTATTAGCGAAAACAGTGAATCAATGGAACGTATTACTATCACTCTTCAGTTTTATTGGAGTTATATTCTCTACAATTCAAGACTCCAAACGTGTTATGTCAACTGTACCATCGGCTCTTCCCATACCAGGATCCCTACCATTCATGTGAAGAACGAAAACAAAATATTAGATGCGCTAACAAAATTATCACCTAATCGTACGACGACGCACTAATTTATCTTTACATCTATTGAATCAGGACTCACTTAAATGAAACTAAACTTAGCACTTGTCATTCCTCTTTTGATGATCACCGCTTGTTCAAATACGTTAAGTCACCAACCAAAGCTAATAGAACCCGAGTTTACATACGGTGAAAATAGTGTCGTATATTCAGAATTAGTTGATAAAGCCAATGAACATATTAAAAGTATAAAAGCTTCAAACAAGAATGAAAAATTCACAATAAAAATTGTTAGAACAACACCACTCAATAACAAACAAATTAGGCAAAGCTCTCATACTCTACAGGCGGATATCAAAGCAGGTATAAAGTACCATGTAAGTACTTCCATCAATAATGACAAACTAAATGTTTGGATAATTAATAGTGCGACATTAGCCGTTATTTCAACAGTATCGACAATAAATACGGTATTCGAAAAAGTATTTACCTTAAAAGAAATGACTAAAGATAAAGTTAAACGTATTAAAATCATCTTAAATAATAAACAAGATGAAATAGCTCACCTTAGAGTCATCAATAAAAGAAAACCTCGTTATACATGGGATTAATTATCATATAATAAAAGATAATACGGCTAGAACAACAGGTGTATTAATAGTTGTTCTAGCTATTTTCCAGCGATTTAATTACCTTTATTACTTAGCACTACGACCTCTTTTTTAGCCATAATAACTTGTGTCAGTAATAACTCAGATCCCCTTATATCACTAATAAAACTCGTGTAGTTATCCATTGTTCCTAATATCTGAAAGACGTCAGTTTTTGGCGTATATGACCAGAGTTGCTTGTGCTTATTAATGCCGAAAACATTGCCATTTTCGAAAATAAAACGTTTGCTCCCCAATTGTATTTTTAATTTTTCAATCTGCTGTGTTTTATTCTCGGTTGTTATCCATAGTTTATAGTTTTTATCTATATATAGTAATTGATCAAGCCCAAATTGAGCTGCCCCGTGAGTTTCGTCATCAATTAATATAGTTGACTCATGGGAAGTCAAATTATAGGTAATGAGTTGAGGCAGACTTGCTTGGCGAACACTTATTAATAGCGTGTTGTCTTCCTGCCATTGAAAGAGATTTAATACAGCAAACTTCATCGCTATTTTGCTTATGCTTTTATCTAACAAAACGTTAAAAAGCTCGGAATTAGCCGTTAACATTATACTGGCACCTGAAGGGGCCCAGCTAAAACTAGAAATAATGGTGTCAATTGGGAAGTTAGTTAACTGAGTGAGTTTATTATTATTTTTTATCCATATTTGACTCGTGCCAGAGCGCGTGCTGATAAAGGCGATTAAGGTACCTTTTGGTTGAAATTTGGCATCGTAATCTTCAGCAATAGAACGGGCAAAACTAGGATAAGGCTGACGTACCTGATTAAACTTAATATTCTGGTTTTGAATCGGATGAGGCTTTTGGTTAGGGTCAAATATTTCTAAGTTAACTTTAGCAATATCCGTATCAATAAAACCTTGTACCGTAACAATCTCGCTCCCAGTTTCATTCATTTTTATATTGGCAAGATAATTGTGACTGAGTGTCGACACTTGCGCTATTTTTCCCTCTATAGATAAGCTAAAAAGTCGTTTACCTGTTGAAAATAATAGCTGCTCTTGCTGTGGGTCAATAACAGGGTCTAGAAAAAGGTAAGGCGAAATAACGTTTGGGCGCTCTATAACATGACTCGACAATAACTGACCTTTTGGGCTAATTAAATCGATAACATGTTCGTTCAGTGAATTTACCGCAAGTGCGACTAATTTCTCGCGTTTATTTAAATACATTAAGTGGTAATAATTTTTATCACTCGACGTGTAAAGAGGTACATAACTGGGCGCACCGGGCATAAACTTGACTAGTTGCCAGCGAGAATCTTGTTTGTTAAGCGCGACAATATTGCCATTATTTAACCAAATAGGACGAGATAAAGCGCCTTGATCACAACTAACAATGAGTTCAGGTTTTTGCGGCTCCTTTAAAGCCTTGGCAAAGTCTAAGGTCATTAAATTCCAACAAGCGTTTTTTTTCTTTTGTTCCTTTTTCTGGCCACAACTTACTTTTGCCATAAAAGCTAATTTATCACCGTTTTGCGTAAAACTATGGTCGCTATAAAATCCGTAGGTTTTCGTTAATTTATATTCTCTACCCGTAGCGAGTTCTTTGGTCCATATATTGTTATCGCATAAACCGTCATAACGATGAAAAAGTACGAATTTTCCATCGGGAGAAAAACTCGCATTGCGCTCTAGATTGTCACTCGATGTTATGGGCGTTAAGGTATTAAAGTTAAAGTCTCTTGGCGTTGGCGAAAAATAACTATAAGTAACGATGACTAATATCAGCAGACTAACCAAACTCATAATCCGCGTTGTAGCGTTTGTTTTCTGATTTTTGAGAGTTACATTAGGTATATGAACTGGTTCATGTTCCTCCTCTATGATGGTTTTATTTGAGGGGCTTATGTTTTGTTTTACCGAACCTAGATGTTCAGTGGGAAGTTGGTCTGATGTCTGGGTTGAATTTTGTATGATTTTAACGGGAACTTCGAGGCTATAACCTTGTTTGGCATGCGTTTTTATTATGCGTTGTTGCTTGCTGTCGTCGGCCAATGCTTTTCTTAGCTGCGTTATGCATCTTTGTATTGAATTGGGAGATACCACTGTATTTTGCCAAACCACGTTCATTAACTGATCATGACTTACCACTTGTCCTTGTGATTTGGCAAACTCTGTTAAAACCTGAATCGTTTTGGGCGGTAGTGTTTGAATGACTTCATCTACTGAACCTTGGTCACGAATAATTTGATTTCGTGCTACATCAACAATGTGATGAGTAATTTGATACAGCTGCATCTTTAATGTTTACCTATAGAATACCGTGGACGAGTCGATTATATCAGCTTCATTCACTCAACCGACATATGTAAGTTATTGATTTTTATGTTTTCAGCTAAAAGTCAGTTATTTTTCAGATTTAATTCATGTATTGATATCGATAAATGATCAAACTGCTCGTTCGAAATAAAGACACCCTTTTAGAAAATTCTATCATAGCAGCCACTTTATTGTGAAAACATTTAAGTCATACTTATTTAGTGACAGTGAAACAACAAATATTAGCCCTGATAGCAAGTCAAAAATAAAATCCAATAGGAAAGTTAATGAATGTATTGAAGATAATATTTATGCTATTTACACTGGCCAGTATCAGCTGTAAAAGTCACGAAATAACAACAGTAAACACTAATAAACAGCCAATAATCACACCTAAGCCATTGAACTATGGGCAACAAATTGCTTTTGACTCTAAGATCCTAGGAAAATCTCAAGTGATGAATATCTATTTACCTGAAAATTTTGAGCAATCTTCCCCTCACCATACTTATCCAGTTATTTTCATAAGCGATTACCACGGCACTAGATTTTTTCATACCCTAACAGGAATCGTTAAGCATCTGAGTGATGTCAATCGCATGCCAAATTCTATTGTCGTTAGTTTAAATGACACTCATGCACCAGAAATATATGTTAATGGTATGTGGTCTGGCGTAGAGACCAATGGCGTCTGGGCTGGTATGGAGAAATTTGATAAATACGGGCAACCAGATTTATATATACGCCACCTTAGGGAAGAAGTTTTTCCTTTCCTAAAAGAAAATTATCGCGCCAACGATCACAGGACTATTATCGGGGTTTCTGGTAGTGCGGTATTTCCTTTAAATGCGTTCGTTCAAGACTCACAAATTTTTAATAATTATTTATTTCTGGCAAGCAGTGACATGATCGGCATGGGTTTAAAAAAAGGAAATACTTTTATAGATGCAATGGCACAAAGTCTGATTAATGGACCAGGCAGAAGGGAATTCTTGTATTTTGCTGATGCTGATTCTGATTTTGTTTATAAGCATGCGCCCCCTCAACAAAGTCTAAAAAAATTAAATAACTTACAAAAATTAAAGGATGAGTTAGCGGTATATAAAAATAACGACCTCACCCTTACCATTGAAACAATTGCTAACGAAAGTCACTATGGTGCTTTTATCAAAGCCATGCGTTCTGCATTTGAGCATATGTACCCAGGGGAATTATGGGCAACTGAACTGCTCGATTTAATCAAGCAGCCAGGGGATGCTATGGTCAATATTGATAACTTCTATCACGATCTATCGGCGAAATATGGTTTTGAAATTTTACCCAAGGTTAAGAGTTTAGCGTCTATTACCAGGAGGCTTTTGCGTAGCGGTCGTACCAAGGAAACCATTTCCGTCGCACAACGTTGGAATTTATATCAGCCAAAATCATTAGCCGCGTTATTAATTTGGGCTCAAGGGTTGGAAAAGCTAGCGTTAAATAAAGAAGCATTAACAAAATACCAGCAGTTAATATTATTGGCTGAAGAGCAGCAAAGTGGACGCTTAGCTGAGTTCAAATTGGCGATGCAAAATATGCAAATTAAAATGAAACAATAACCAGTGATTGAAAGGCCGCGTTTGAATGATTTTAATTACTGAACAGTACTGGCGAATAATTTCATTTCGTTCTACATCGACAACGTGATTTGTCATTTGATACAGCAGAATTATTATGTTTTTCTATAAAGCACCGTGGACGAGTCGATTACATCAGTTTTACCCGTTCACTTATACATGTAAGTTATTGATTTTTCATCTTTCAGTTAAAAATCAGTTATATTTCAGACTTAATTCATGTATTGATATCAATAAATACTCAAACTGTGTCTTCGAAATAAAAACGACTAGTTTTATAAAACTCTATTATAGCGCCCTCTTTATTGTTGAACATTTAAGTCATACCGATTTAGCTGAATTGACACAATAAATTTTAGCCGTAATACCAAGTCAAAAACAAACGAATAGGAAAGTTAATGAATTCATTGAAGATAATACTTGTTGTATTGGTACTCACCAGTATAAGTTTTATTAGTGATGCTGATACAGCATCCAAAAATAAGAAAGAATCAATAACCAAATCAACGCCATTAAACTACGGTCAGCAAATTACCTTTGATTCTAAAATTTTGGGAACATCACAGGTTATGAATATCTATGTTCCTGAAAATTTTGATCAAGCATCCGCTCACCATACTTACCCTGTTATTTTTGTAAACGACGGACATGGAATGCAATTTTTTCATGCGCTAACAGGCATCGTTAAGCACCTCAGTGAAGTAGAACGTATGCCTAAATCCATAGTCGTTAGTTTAAATGACACTCATGCACCTGATATTTATGTTAATAAAAAATGGAGCGGCTGGACTGGAGTAGACAAGTTTGAGAAATATGGACAACCAGAGCTATATATACGCCACCTTACCGAGGAAATTATTCCATTTCTCAAACAGCATTACCGAGCCAATGATCACCGAACCATTATTGGTGTCTCTGGCAGTTCTTTATTTGGCTTAAATAGTTTTGTACAACACCCTGAAATCTTCAATAACTATGTCTTTCTAGCAAGCAGTGACGTGATAGGAATGGGGTTAAAAAAAGGACATACCTTTATAGATGCCATGGCAGAAAGCCTTAGCAAAGGGCAAGGCACAAGGGAATACCTCTATTTTGCTGATGCTGATTCTGATTTAGAAGGGGGCGACAGGTATAAACAAAATTTAGCGGCTTTAAAGGATAAGTTATCAGTTTATAAGAATGAAAGTTTTACCTTTGATATTGAAACTATTCCAAACGAGAATCACTATGCTGCATTTCTTAAAACTATGCTTTCGGCATTTGAGAATATGTATCCACAGAAATTATGGGCGCCTAAATATCGCGAGATAATAAAACAACCTGGTGATGCTATGACTAATATTGATAACTTTTATCACGATTTGTCAGCGAAATATGGCTTTGAAATTATCCCTAATGCAGATCGATGGAATAATGTTAATAATTTACGCTTTATTTCCGGTAAATTATTACGTGATGGGCGCGTTAAAGAAGCGATTAATGTTGCAGAGCGCTGGAATTTATATCAGCCTCAATCGTTACAGGCGTTATTAACTTGGGCCCAAGCTTTAGAAAAGTCGACGCAATATAAGCAAGCAGAAAAAATATACCAACGGTTAGTTTTAATGGCGAAAAAACAAAAAAGTGCACGTTTACCCGAATTTACATTAGCGATGAAAGAGGTAAGCAATAAAATTCACGGGTAATAGGAACTAGGTTGCACAGTAAATATGTTATATAAAAAGCAAAATAGTCCAGTAAAACAAGAAGGAATGGCAAAACAAATTAGGTCATAATAACAACTATCACAAACGAGCTGTTTATTTATATCACTAAAATATGACTAAACAGCCCAAACATCCTGTTCTAGTCATTTCTATGAGCTATACTTTTAAATATGTCTAATAATCGGAGTTATTTAACACATCAGTCTGTAGCATTGTGCTAATAAACGCACACCATAACATCGTGTATCTTGTTCGTGTAATTTATCAGAAAGGGGAACATCATGGCTAAAGCAGAAGTAAATAAACAACCCGTAAAAAAACGCCCTTTATATCTACCTCCACTGCTCAGAACATTACCGCCTGAATAACACGCACTAAAAAGCCAGTACATTGATACTGGCTTTATTTTGACACAATAAATTTACAATCACGGCTTTCAAAATAGCGTAAAAGCCGCTTGATAAATAACCTCTTGAAAATGAGAGTTTCCCACCAAAGTAAAAATCGTTATTTTTATAAATGCTTTCATCCGAGTTTACATAATATGCAAATTGTGAATGAGGTTACATAGCTTTCAAATTTGGTTGACTGGCACGCCTCTCGCTATATCTGTCGAGCAAAAATTCACTTTGGTCTCTTGTTAAATAAGTGAAACGCATCAACTCTTCCATAACATCAACAATACGGTCTCTATAAGCTGACTGTTTCATTAAGCCATTTTCAGTAAACTCATTATAAGCTCTTGCCACAGATGATTGATTAGGGATTGTTAACATTCTCATCCAGCGACCCAATATCCTCATGTTATTGATCGCGTTAAAGCTTTGCGATCCTCCTGTGACTTGCATAACCGCTAAGGTTTTTCCTTGTGTGGGTCTAACTGCGCCAAGTGACAAGGGGATCCAATCGATTTGGGTTTTCATCACACCAGACATGTTGCCATGTATTTCAGGTGATGACCAAACCTGAGCTTCAGACCACTGAACTAACTCTCTTAGTTCTATCACCTTTCGATGATTCTTTGAGTCATTGTTGTCAAATAACGGCAGTCCTTTGGGATTATAAAACTTAACTTCAGCCCCCATATTTTCTAATATTCGCCCTGCTTCTTCAGCCGTTAAGCGACTAAATGAAGTTTCACGTAAAGAGCCATATAACATTAAGACTCTTGGCTTATGAATGCTGACTTTGTTTACTACAGGCTGTAAGTTAAATTGTTCGTTGTTTAAGAAGTTCATAAATAATTCCAATGGGTGTATTTACCCATAAGACGAGAAACATAACAAAAAGACGAAAAATTAATGAAAAAAGTAAAAATAGTAATTTTACGCTTTTTTACCTTTCAGCTTGTTGTTTTCTAATATGTAGGCAAAATCAAATCATAGCGTTAACGGTTAAATTTTGACGATTGAAAATCATCGCCCGAGCACTGGAGGTTGTCAGTAAATGAATGTAGAAAATATATGGTTAGAATATCGAGCAGCGTTAAAGCGCTTTTTACATACGAAGGTTTCAAATGAAGCTGATGTAGAAGATTTATTGCAAGATATTTTGATAAAAACCTATAACAACCTAAATGTGGTAAAAAACCAAAAGAGCATTAAGTCTTGGTTATTTCAAATTGCCAATAACACAATTATTGACTACTACCGCAAGAAATCACGTACTCAAGCAGCCAATATAGTAGATTATTCCCCCAATGATGAGCCTATAAGTAACAGTGTTGATTTATCAAACTGTATATCACCTTTTATTCACGGGCTGCCTGAAGAACACGCAAGCTTATTAACCGCTATTGATATAAATAATCAATCACAAAAGCAATATGCCGAGCAACTAGGGGTAAGCTACTCAACGCTAAAATCTCGCGTGCAAAAAAGTAGAAGTTTATTGAAACAGGTATTTGACAATTGTTGTCATTTTAAAATTGATAAGCGTGGTAATGTTTATGGTTATGATGTAAAAACAAAAAAAATTGATCCTTGTGAATAATGGTTGTTTTTACGCCTCTTATTTAATCAATAATGTGAGTAAAATCATTAAAGATAATATCGTTATAAATAAATGAGATATTTTAAGTACTGAGTTTTGCATTTTCCCCTATTCCCTTGAGTGTAAAATATTATTATTAAAGTTATTTTAGTAATCATTTACATGAGTGTTACGCATTCCATTATCTACAAATATCATAGGCGAGATGAGAATTTCTCAAGCTCAGGTGAAAAGAAACTAATTGTTCTACTTTGGAATTTATCTCCAGTAATATGAGCGACTTGAATTCTGTCGATCCGAAACGTTCGAGGCTCCTTCCTCAAATGGTCAAAACATATCAAATACCAAATTGGCCAATTTAAATATAAATAGTGAATTTCTATTAATCGTTCTGTAATAGTGCCGTCTTTTTGCTTATAACAAATATCTAGACATTTTTGATCGAAAAAACTTTCGAGTATTTTGTCGTTTTGTTCATTATTACCTGTAGGGGAATAATTCTGCGTGACTGTCGTAGGTGCAAGTTCGCCAATGAGTATTCTATTTCTTATCTTACGAATTTTAGGCCGTTGAGTGTCAGGAAAACTTGCATACAGTTTATTTTTAATGGATTCCAGATTATTTAAAAACAATTGAGAATTCAGCTTTTCTAGCACACTCAGAGCAAGCAGCAAGTCTATAACCTCTCGATAGTTCATGGTTAAACGTCCAACCCCCCATCGCGGGTAAAGCCTCACACCACCTCCTCTGCCTTTGTCAGCATCGATAGGGTATCCCTTATCTCTTAGCGTTTTTAAATCTCTCATCACGGTTCGCAAACTCACCCCCAGCTCCTCTGCCAAACTACCTGCCGTATATGCTTCGCCATCTTTGAGCTTGCCTATTAACTGATCAAGTCGATCCAGCTTTTCAATAGTTGATCCTCGGCCCATTTAATATGTCCTATCATGTCACATTTAAATTTATCATAACTGTTGAGAATAGAATTCACCAGAATAAAACATAAATAAGGAGCTGGAATGATGACGAAAGTACTGCTGCTGCGCATACGAAACGTCAGAATACTGCTGCTTAATGAAAGTGGTGTTAAACAAAATAAAGTCATCGTTTATGAGATAAATTATCGTTATAAAATAATACAAAAATCTATCGGTCTGTTTATTTTAACAGCAATAATGGGGTGCAATACAACAATGAATAGGAATACTGAGCAAGTCAAATATTTGGGCGAATATCCACCAATCGCTACACCGGTAATATTCAAACCCGAACTAATTCCTGATAAGCAACTCGCCCATGCCGGCGTTTTTACACCAGATATGAACGAGTATTATTATACACTTTCTAATGCAAGTTTCAGTGAGTTTACTGTGATGTATATAAAGAAATCAGGTGAACAATGGACAGCCCCAAAAGAAGCCTTTTTCAACTCTTCATATCTTGAACATGGTGTCCATTTCACGGAAGATGGCCAGTGGCTTTATTTCAGTTCTACTCGTCCAGTTGGAAAAGATGGAGGTTCAAGCAATTGGCATATTTGGCGAAGTAAAAAGATGCAAGATGGTTGGAGCGAAGCACAATGGATAAACATACCTGGAATGTCGGGTAAATCTGCCTCACATCCATCACTAACTCGTTCAGGACGTATGTATTTTCACAGCTACAATCCAGATTTTAGTGATATGGCCTTGTTCGTAACCGAACCTTTAGACGGGGTGTTTCAACAAGCTAAAAAAATAGTCCTTCCTGAGGGTGAAAACCATAACACCTTGACACCATTCGTAGCCCCAGATGAGTCATACATCCTTTATGAAAAGAAGTTCGATGACTTTCTAGAAATTTACATTTCATATCGCGACAATGACAATTGGCAGCTTCCAAAAAGACTACCAAGTAATATTAATACTAAAAACCTTGGCAACCCTTACGTCACTCCCGATGGACAGTACCTATTTTATGCTTCGGGTCACTGGTCACATAATGCGCCAGCTAATGACTGGGTTATAAAGTGGGTAAGCACAAAAGATGTGTTTAGCCGATAAAACTATACTAGTGGCGAACGGATAGAAGTTTCATTCTTACTTATAAAAATCCTGATGTTTGCTAAAAAATTCATAAATCAAACTAATAGAAAAATAGGTACACAAAACCATGCTAAAAAAATTTATTATTATACTAATCGGAGTATTAATGTCATCAACCTGTATTGCTAACCAGCCAACAAAAGCAGAAATTGTTATTATTAACGGTAAAAATATTTATTACGAAGTTTATGGCGAAGGTACGCCTTTATTTTTGCTGCACGGTTATACCCAATCATCTGAAGTTTGGCGTGATCATGTGAATGATTATATGGATGAATATCAAGTTTACTTGGTTGATTTACCAGGACATGGGAAATCTGATGCATTTACTACAACATTGTCAATAAAGAAGGTTGCAGAAGACTTAAATAAGTTAATCCAACATTTAAAACTAGATAAGATCAAAGCACTTGGTTTTAGTTATGGCGGTGATGTACTTTATCAACTTGCCTTAATTAACCCATCACTTATTGAATCTATGGTTACCGTTGGTTCATTGGGTAGTTGGTCCATTAAAGATCACCCTGAAATAGAAAATTCATTTACTTATGAAACCGCCAAAGATTACCCTTGGATAAAAGGTGCTCATAAAACTGATGAACAAGTTCGTATTATGTTTGAACAATTTAAGAATTATTCGATACGCCTTAGTAATGAAGATTTAGAAAAGATTAAAACAAACGTTCTGATTGTTGCCGGTGACAATGACCAAGGCGTGCCACTAACAGAAGTTTTACGTTCAAGAAAATATCTGCCTAATTCTGACCTATGGATCATCCCCAATGTTGGTCATGGGGGTCACGATGCTGAAAATAAAGAATCATTTGTCCATGTATCTAAAATCTTTCTTACGAATAAAACTCGCCTATAATATGGTTAGACGTTTATGCCGCTCCAACTTTTTGTAACACTAAGTTGGAGCTAAAGCTGCCGATATTTAAAAGCCGACTAAATAGCCAGATTAGCGGTTTAATTAGCAAGCTTATTTAAGTTTAAAGATACTTGTACCAATAATAAGCACCCTGTTACGCCAAGCCCTACCCCAATACCCATCCATATACCTTGTAATTGAAATGTCTGCATTAAATACCAGGCGGTTGGTAAACCTGCCAACAAATAACCAACACCTGTGATCACTGCCGGAGCAAAAACTATTTTCATGCCACGTAAGATATTTAGTCCGGTTAACTGCCATGAGTCAACAACAAAACAGGCGGCGGCTACTAACATTAAACTTGGTAACATATCCACCAGTTCCGTAAATAGCGCATCACCAGGTTTAGCAAACCACTGCGACAGCCATTCAGGATTAATAGTGAACAACAAGCCTATCACGACACTTGATGCGGTAGTCAAAATCAAACCATTACGTGCGATGTTAATGATAGTTTGCTTGTCTTTTTTACTACCGAATTGGTTACCCACTAATATTGACGTTGCCTGAGCAAAACCATAAGAAATGCACCATGAAAAGCTTAATATTTGCAAAGCAATTTGATGCGCGGCGAGTGATACCGCGCCTAAAGTACCTGCCATCAAACCAGCACCGGAAATTAATGCAAATTCGGTAAATGTTGCCAAAGCAACAAATGATCCCATAAATATTAAGGGTTTAACGTTGGTGAGTTTGTATTCAAACCATTTAGTCCAAGGTCTGTACGGCAAAAACTGCGGTTGGCGAAATAACCACACGCCGTAACAAATAGCCATCAACCAAGCAGCTAATGAAGTACCGTAACCGATACCAACAATGCCAAAGTCCAATACAAATGCCAGCACATAGCTAAAAATAATATTTAACATAACAGTAATCACTGAAGCCCACAAAACAGAGCGTGGAGCGCCAAAGCTCACCGCTAGCCCACGAAATACCACGATCAACAAATTAGGTAACATTGACCACTTTAATGCATGTAAATAGATCATACTAAGTTCAATGATCTCGGCTTGTTGCCCAGACATTTTCAATAAAGTAGGTAAAATATAAAACAAGGGTAACAAGGCAAGACTTATCAATGTAGATAATAAAATGGCACCTTTTAAAATCCCTCTAATTTCTGCATCATTGCCAGCGTTATGTTGTTTTTCACCATAGGCGATTGCCAGCAAATTAGTAACCGCACCTATTAGGCTCATGACAACAATAAAAATGAAGCCAAAAACAGAACCAGCAAGGCCTCCAGCAGCCATGGTAATAACACCAATACGTGCCATCATCCAAATATCTGAGAGTACCATTAATTGCGCAACTAACTGTGAAATGATTAAAGGTACTGCAAACTTAGCAAGCTGCCTCACGTTTATCCCCTTATATTTTGTGAACTTTGTTCAATAGTTACAAATTAAATGAATCTATATTGGTTTTCAAACGAGTAATATGCCAATCTAGGATGCATAAAACTCATGTCAATTGATATTCACGAGAAAACCATGCAACGCCATGCACTTAAGCGCCACTTGAATCTTCCGCATTCCTTAAATACTTTACGAGTATTTGAAGCCGCCGCCCGATATTTAAGTTTTACCCATGCAGCCACCGAACTTAATGTCACTCAAAGTGCGGTAAGTAGACAAATACGCCAACTTGAAGATAATCTTGGTTTTAGTTTATTTAATCGTTTGCATCGAGCTTTGGAACTAACAAATGAAGGTATTGAATTGTCAATGTTATTATCAAGACAATTTGGTGAATTAAACCGGGCAATCTATCAATTGGCACCTTCGCTACAGAGTGAACTTAAAATCAAAGTGGAAACCAGTTTGGCAGCACGATGGTTAGTCCCTCGGCTACATAAATTTAGAAAACGCTACCCAAACCTACAAGTAAACTTAACCCTGGCTTGGTTTCAAGCCGGGGTAAATATCAATCTGGAAAGTGGCGGTTATGATGTCGCCCTCTTTGGTGAAAAATATCCTGACGCTCGGTATGCCGATAACAAACTTCGCAGTGAATATATGGCGCCGATATATCATTCATCACTTTGTGAAAACCAGCAACTCCTCACTGTTCAACAAGCAATTGATCATGTTCATATTCATCCGACAGAAGACAGATCTGATTGGAAACGATGGTTAGCATTAACAGACAATAAAGATCAAAGCCTAGACAAAGGCATAACCTTCAACAGTTTAGATTTAGCTATTATTGCCGCAACGGCAAGTGAAGGCGTAGCTATGATGGATTTAATGCTGATATTGGATGAACTGGAAAGAAACGATCTTATGCTGCCCGAGCGGGTACAAATCACGCAGAGCCCATGGCAGTATTACTATTATGTTGCACCACAAACCAATGCCATTGATGATATTAACCTCTTTATCACTTGGTTAGCAGAAGAGTTCAACCAAGATCAACAAAGACTGATTAAACTCGCCAGCGAAAATGATTGGTCTATGCCTAATGCTAGCAATAACTCTTAGCAACATTATCATCACTGTCGTGCATCTAGCCAAGACTAACCATATAATGAGCTATCATTTATATTTTACGATTAAAGTCATATTTAATGCCAAAGATTGACCAAACCTGCTTACCAGAACACGCTGAGCTAAGACAAAGTCACCAGCACTTCAAAATATTTAAGCCCTATGGCTTTTTAAGTCAGTTTTTACCTGAAAAACGAAAGAAAAAACATTTGCTAGGCGAGCTATTTAACTTTCCCGATAAAACCATGGCGATTGGCCGATTAGATCACGACTCAGAAGGTTTATTGTTACTCACCACCGACGGTATGATCAGCTATAAAGTTAGAAGCAAAGACATAGAAAAAGAGTACTACGTGCAAGTAGACGGAGTCATCACAGCTCAAGCAATATCATTGCTACAAAATGGTGTTGAGATTGGTATTAAAGGCACGACTTATCTTACCCTGCCTTGTAAAGCTGCCAAGCTAGACTGTAGCCCTAAACTTCCCACTCGTGGTCGTAAAATTCGTGACCCAAAACATGGCCCTACTAGCTGGATCTCTATCACACTGTGTGAAGGAAAAAATCGTCAGATACGAAAAATGACGGCCGCTGTAGGCTTTGCAACATTAAGACTGGTAAGAGTTCGAATTGGTGACATTCATATCGATAACATGATTGCCGGTGAAGTTTTCCCGTTAACCAATTTTGACGCCACATTTAATCGCTAAAGATACGGTTTTTTAAGATGTGTGGGCCAAATGCTGCCCGATGATCCGACAGGTTTCAAGTTACCTGTGCGTCAAACAGAAGTATTTATGTGCTCAGTGGTTGGTTTTATGGGGCTTGATTTATCAATTCCAGATTATAACTGCATCAATAAGCGCTGTATTGACTTAAAACTCAAAAGGCTGAACGATAGAATCGAACCAGGATTATATTTCCTTGTCGATAGCACTGGACTTAAAGTTTACGGTAAATACGAGGCCATCAGGTAAAACACAAAGTTAAGGCCCTGCATATCTGATGTAAACTGCACTTGGTTGTTGATGAAAATCATCAGAACCTTGCCAGTAATTTAACCGAAAAGTCCGTTTGGGGACACAATAGTTTTAGCTGACTTGTCGAGTCAAATTCAGGGTTTAAAGCCTTCTTGGGTAATGGTGCCTACAACAGCGATACTCTTTATCGACAAGTTATCTCAGCAAAAATCAAAAACTTCGGTTTCCGTGTGCGTGCTAAATATCATGACCGGTATGGTTATGCCGGTATCGATTAAAAATGGCGTAAAAGTCATTAAAATTTAGTGGACGAATGGCCTAAAATTTAATTAATTCAACAACCCTTTTAAATACCACCATCATACATGCGGGGTGTTTTGTTTTTTCTTTGTTATCTGCCAGTCAAAAAAATTCACTTTCTGTTGTTAATAAAGAAATACAAGCGTTAACTTCATCATCAATACTTACGACTAAGCGCGCTATATCACCTTTATTATTAATTGCTGAGTCCAGATACTTTGCTTTATCCTCTATGATCATAGCTCCAATATTGGACGCAGATTCACGAATAACACGCGTAAGTTGACGAACTGTATCAATATCATTAACCGCCATTGCTTCTTTAAGATTTACAACATGCACTGGAATGTCATGAATAAAATGAGCAACTAATTTTTTAAGTAACGCTTCATTATTTCTAACTCGTTTTAGTACTATGTCTTTATTCCAAGTTAATAGATTAGGTGCTGATTGAAGTTTGCTCTCTTGCTCTCCCTTGATAGTTAATTTGGCACTTTTTTTAGAATTTTCATTTGCTTGCTTAAGGTGACTACCGTGAAGCAACTCGTCGTTCTCTTTTCGGTCTGTGCATGTCTTAGCTTTCGGTAATATCTCTTCAGCCTGCCAATGCTTAAGTTTCACCAGTAACTTGTCTGTATTGATAGGTTTAGTCAAATAATCACTCATACCCGCATCCAAACATTTATCTTTATCACCTTTCATAGCGTTAGCTGTCATAGCAATAATAGGAATATTAATATACTGCTGGCCTGCTGAACCTTTTCTAATGTTTTTTGATGTCTGGTAGCCATCCATTTCAGGCATTTGACAGTCCATTAAGACTATGGTGTAAGATGATTTCTCAGGGGTATCAGCTAACATTTTCAAAGCTTCACCGCCATGGTTAGCAATATCGGCTGTTAAATTAAATTGTTTTAAAACGGCCAATGCTACCAGTTGGTTTATTCGATTATCCTCAACTAGCAACACTCTCATTTTTTCTGACCATTGCGGAATAGAAGTATCACACTCATTTTTTTCATCCTTGAGTGTTTCTAAATAATCATGAGTAACTAACGGCATAGCGTGTGCCAAAGCCTCGCTATCATCAACCACAACAGCAAGTCCTTTAAATAAATCTGATGTTGTCGCAGGTTTAGGAAAAAAGGCGCTAAAACCTAATTTAGCAAAATATTCGGGGCCATTACCTTGCGAGATAGATGTCATCATGACAAGTTTCATTTTGCTATAGCAAGGATCTTCCCTAAGGGTTTTCCCTAAGGTTGCACCATCCATTTTAGGCATTTGCATATCTATAAAAGCAACATCA
>Ga0209292_1000585_pt1 | contig 47235 bp, 52 predicted proteins | sample GOMGulsemesocosm_2_FD_184634 | JGI IMG/M metagenome (GOLD analysis project Ga0209292, IMG submission 184634) | Methane-oxidizing microbial communities from mesocosms in the Gulf of Mexico - GOM9C Gulf of Mexico (SPAdes) (version 2) | ecosystem: Environmental > Aquatic > Marine > Cold seeps...
CAAGAGCCATGCTGTAAGCAGATTTGTATAAGGTCGATGTAAAAGAGTTAAGCGCATAAGATCAACTTTGTTAAGACAGGGGCCAATATTCCATCAGTATAGCTCTCTCTCTTCTATGCGGCTCTTTTGTGCGCTTGCTAGCTTGGCTCTGCTCTTTAGTGCGGCTCTTTAGTGCGCTTTCTAGCTTGACGCTTGCGCGCTTTCTCGGCTCCTTTGCACTTTCTCGCTAGCCCACTTCGAACTGTCCCATCATGCCTTGGTCTTCGTGGCCCAATATATGGCAGTGGTACATATAGCGTGCTGTCGCTGTGGCCTCGTGCTCAAAACGTAGGATAAATTCCACCTCGGCACCTTCTTCTACGGCAACGGTATCTTTCCAGCCCGCATCTTGTGGTGCGGGTGCTTTGCCGCCTATGCTCAAGATCAAAAACGAGCAGCCGTGTACATGAAAGGGGTGGTGGCCGCCTGAGACAGTCCATTTTTGGTACTGGTTAATGGGTACAAATAAGTCGTTGCGGGCCATGCTAAAGGGGCTGGCTTTGCCATTATCAAGGCGTATGGCTTGATTACCGAGCGCAAAGCTGTGCCATGCAAGGGCATCAAAGTCATTGGGGTTAGGCACGGTATTCATCACCTTAGGTAAAGGCGCATCGCCTATCGTATCCGCTACCACCTTAAACTGAATAATGTCGAATAGTCCGCCAGAATCACCTTCGATATCATCACTGATGAGGTTAAGGGTTTGGCCTACCTCATATCGGCTGAAATCGATGATGATTTCATCCCGCTCACCCGGTGACATAGGGATGGCGTTCATTGTGACTGGGGCGTTCAAAAAGCCGCCTTCTGTGGCTATTTTGCTAAAGCTGGTTTTATCACTGAGTCTAAAATTATAATAGCGGGCATTTGAGCCATTCAATAGACGCAAGCGAACTTGTTTTTGCTCTACGTCTAATACGGGGTTGAGTGTGCCATTTACCAGAATAGTATTACCTAAAAAGCGTCCGCCTTGTGGGGGGGCTAGTGTGCCATCCGGGTTAAATTGTTTGTCTTGCACCATGATGGGAATATCATCCACGCCGTAAGTTTTAGGCAAGCTCAAGGTTTCTGAATTATCGTCTTCTATGATAAACATGCCCACCAGCCCTTTATACACATGTTCGCTGGTGCGCCCATGGATATGGGAGTGATACCAGTTGGTGGAAGCCTGTTGCACGATATTAATTTCTGGCTGCCAATGGGTGCCCATGGCAATGCTTTGATAACCTGTGCCATCATCGACACCGGGTACATGTAGGCCATGCCAATGGGTACTAATGGGCTCTGGAATATCTTGGTTGCTCACATCAAAATTTAAGGTATCGCCACGCTTTACTCGGATAGTTGGCCCCAGATGCCCCCCATTGTAACCCCAAGTTTCTAAGGCATTCGCTTTAACAAAAGCCGTTTCACCCTTTTGTGCGACCAAGGTGATTTTATTATTAGCATCTTTTTCAAGCAAGGCAGGTATGGCTAACGGCTGCTTTATGCCTGTGATATTGCTGATACCTTTGCCACCTATGCCTGCCCACTCAAGCACAGTATTAAAATCAAAAAAACCATAACTTGGCTGGGTTATCAAGGTGGTAAGGGTGGCGCCCGTTAATGAGGCTTTAAGGAAGTGTCGTCGATTCATTTTGCTTTTTTGGCTGTTTGTGTGTGGCATTACTGACCTCATGACCTAATTATGCGTTTTAAACTGGGGCTAAGTGCGCTGTACTTTTACCATGTCATAGATCCCGTTTGATTTAATCATTCTAGGCAAGATAGGCAATAAGCCACTATGAACTTTATGGGCACAGACACCCTTATAGTATATGGCTCAGTGTCTAAAAAATGTCATGACGAGTATAAATTTATTCGCTGCGTTTGAAGCCTGTGTCTGATTTTTAAAGCGTAAGGGTGATTTTTAAAGAGTGAGTTTGATTTTTAAAGAGTGAGTTTGATTTTTGAAGAGTGTGCCTTGTCTATTTATTCTCGCGTTAACAATAAGGCTGATATGAGATCAATCAGGCGTGCCTATCCTGTTAATCAACTGCTGTTTTACATAAGGCTCCCTGTCATTACCTATAACAAAGCCCCTACTGTAAGTTTAAGGGCTCTTTTAATATCACTGGCTCCTTTAAACCCAAAGACTCTCTGTATTTTTCAAACACGGCATAATAAGAACCATCGGCTTTCATACCCTCTAATGCCTGGGTAACTTTACTCACATAGGCCTCAGACACTCGCTTTTTTGAGAAAACAAGGTAAGTCGGCCATAACAGCACACTCATGTTCCGATAGGTTCCCACTTCTTTGACGATATCGATTTGATCTTCTAGGTTGTGTTTGCTGATGTAGTGCATCACAGGCAGGTAATCTCCCACAAACACATCGACCCGCTTATTTAATAACAGATCGATACTTTGCATGCTGGTTTCAGATTGCACGACATAACTAAACTGGCCTCTATCAAGGGCATTCCGAAATAAGCCGGTGCCGTATAAATAACCTGTTCTGACGGCGATGGGGAATTTTTTCGCATTATCAAAATTGGCATTGATTTGAATGGATGAAGCCTTACGTTTAAACAACACATAGTTTTGCAAGATGAGCGTACTTTCAACATAGTGTCCCCATTCTTGTCGCGCTTCACTTTTGCCGGCATTAAACAGCATGTCAGTGTCGCCATGTTGCACGGAATTAACGGCCCTGCGCCAAGGGTAAAAATTAAAATCTATGGTTTGATCACCGACCCTTTTAATGGCTTGCCTGATAAGCTCTATGGCAATGCCTTTAGGTGTGCCTTCTTCCAAATATTCATACGGTGGGTAATGGAGTGTTGACGCATCAAATTGCGCCTGAGCATCTTGTTGCGATAGCGCTTGAAGCGGTACCTGCGCCAAGCTGCTGGCGCTGATTAACATCAGGATGACACTGAGTACTAGTTTGTGCTCTAGGCATTTCATTAGGCTTTTTTTAACATGCCCATTTAGCGTCTCAATTAATCTATTTATCAACTTAGGTTTACACTCTTTTCTGGGCATTGAACTGAACTGAAATGTGATTTAGGCATTTATTCGCATGGTATTTTCATAATCTCATCCTTGTATATTACCAAATGCGAATAAAGCCCGTTATTCTTAATTATCTTACTTTTTTGAGTATTTATGCCTTATCCCTTAATAAGGCATCGATATTCAAGGCTTAAGCTTAGATTTTAAAGAGCTCAACCGATCGATTTAACTTAGCCACACTCTGCGATAAATCCCCTGCTACCTTGGTATTATTTTCTGAGTTATCAAAGGTATTACGTGCCAAGTCGTGAATTCCAGTGACATTGGTACTTATCTCCCCTGCGACTTGTGTTTGTTGCTCCGCCGCTGTGGCGATCTGATTATTCATATCATGAATAATTCCCACCGAGCTTTGTATCGCCTCTAAGGCTTGTGTGGCTTCTAGCGACTTAGTCAAACTAAGCTGGGCATCATCACAACTGGTTTGCATCAGCTCAACCGAGCTGGTTACAGCACCTTGTAATTTCTGTATTAACGTCTGAATTTGCCCCGTACTTTCTTGCGTTCGACTGGCTAAATTACGCACCTCATCTGCCACAACAGCAAAACCTCGGCCTTGTTCACCCGCTCTGGCCGCTTCTATCGCTGCATTTAGCGCCAACAAGTTTGTTTGCTCGGCAATATCCCCTATTACATTTAAAATATTACCTATGCCTTCTGCTTCAGTCTCAAGCTGTTTTACCACCTTTTGAGACTCTCCAATGCCAGTGACAAGTTTACTGATGCTTTCATTCACTTGTAGCACCGTCAGTTTGCCCTCATCTGAATGTTGATTCGCTGCACTCGTCGCTTTAGAAGCTTCCAAGGCGTTATTAGCCACTTCCTTCACAGTATTACTCATCTGATACATAGCGGATGAGGTGCTTTCTAATTGTGTCATTTGCAACTCAGAACTTTTCATCACATTAGAAGCGGACTCTAAAATACTTTTTGATGAGACATCTAGCTGTTGGCTTGTTTCATTAATATTTGAAATTGTATTACGCAATTTATCGGCCATCTGCAAAACGGCAGCATACACCCCGGTTTCTTTCCCTGATGGTTTTTCTAACTGGTTAAGGTCGCCGCTGGCAATCCGATTAACGATTGTCTCAATTCGGTCTGGCTCGCCCCCTATTGGTAAATACATCACTTTATTGATGAGAAAGTAAGCGATTAACAAGGTAGCAATAGTCAATATTGAAGAGATAACTAAAGTCAGTATTAGGTTTTGATTCGATGCATGGTTTATGTTTTTCCAATCATCCCAGGCCCAGGTAGTCCAACCCAAGATGTCAATTTTTGACGACACCACAAAGTGCTCTAAACCATTATGAAAGTAAGAGTGCTGGCTGCTTTTTTGTGTTTGATGCTCTTGGTATGAGGGAATCACTTCACCCAAGTTTTGGCCTAATAATTCACCATCGTTAGCCGCCAAAATATAACCATCCATATTAGTGACGTAAATTTGGTTATTATCTGTTAAACCTGCAATAAAACGGGTTAAATGAGAAATATCCAAATTAACGCACAGTACGCCAATCACTTTTCCGTTTTGTTTAATCGGCACAGCTGCCGCCATTACCGCGTCGCCTTCGGCACTTGTATAGGGTTTGGTTAGGATTTTCTCATCGCCTGCAAACGCCCTTTTGAACCACTCTCGTCCTTTAGTTTTGGCATTAAAATTCGCTACGAGCCCATTGCTTGAGGTGGAGTAGGTCGCCCCATCTGCTGTTGCCATATAGGCGTTGATCACATCCAAATTGTCAGACACAGACGTCAAGGTTGTAATCGCCTGCTTAACATTAAAGTCTTTTTGATCAATTGCTAGCTGATTAGATATCACGGTCAATACATCAAAAGTACGATTCATGCGCTGCTCTATCGCACTACTCACCAGAAAAGAGTTGTCATGAAGGTTTTGGGTATAGTCATCGACCGAGGCATGCTTAAAACTAAAAAAACTGATTAAGGTTACAAAACTTATAACAGCAATAAACAAACCACCAATACCGTATAAAATTTTTGATTTTGCCGTCAAAATGATCTCCTTGTAAGGTTTTTAGCGTCTTAATACGCATAAGTTAAAAATGGAACTGGCATCCACTTTACCTTAAATAAATAAACCAATAGTAAATGATTTGTAAATTATTGTGATTCATTGGAGACAAAAATTGATAGCATTCCTCGTTAGAGGGTTAGCCCAATACCCGCTTTAGACATAAAACTGCCTTATCATAATTACTCTGAAAGATTAAACTCAAGAAGCTCTTGGCACTATTTCATCGCGCAAAAAAACCGGTTTGTGGCATATGTTTTATGAAGGGAAATAAGAGGGAATGTCATCCCTTGACCACACTCGTAAGATGGCACAAGGGATAAGCATTTATACAATTACAGGGCCGTCGCACTCGTATACAAAATAAACATATAGCCGGAATAAAGGGCGAGTAAAAAAGCCCCTTCTGGACGTTTAATTTTGGCCGGTTTGCGCGTAAAGCAAAACACTAATAACAACACACTCAAGGCCAGCATAAGACCATAATCACGGATAAATATATCTGCACCAAATGAAATCGGTGATACCAAACCTGGAATACTCAAAACAGCACCAATATTAAAAATATTGGAACCCACAACACCACCTATCGCAATATCATGATGGCCTTTAAGGGCACTGGTAATCGAAGCGGCTAGTTCTGGCAGGCTGGTGCCAATCGCTATGATGGTCAGACCCACAATTAAATCACTGACACCCAGTGCATAGGCGATGTCTGTCGCACCCCAAACAATGGCTTTAGAGCTAGCAATAAGTAGCGCTAAACCTGTGATTAACCAAAACACACCCGTACTGGTTTTTACATCAGGGATTTCTTCCTCTTCTTCTGCGCCTTCTTCATCCTCATTTTTAGAGCGTGAGAAGATATACAGACAGCTAATTAAAGCCGCAAAAAGTAACACAGAATCAAGTGTATCAAGGCTGAGATTATAGAGCACTGCACCGGCTATTAGGGTCACTAACACCATGAGAGGCAGCTCTTTTCTGCGTACTGAATTTTTAACAGGCAGTGGTGCGATAAGCGCGGTTACGCCCAATACCAATGCGATATTGGCAATATTAGAGCCTAAGGCGTTACCAATTGCCAAGGTGCCACTGCCATCCATGGTAGCAACGATCGCCACTAGAATTTCTGGGGCCGAGGTACCAAAGGCGACTATGGTTAAACCTATCAATAAGGGCGACATTCCGAAATTTTTAGCACTGCCCGCAGCACCTAAAATAAATTTATCGGCACTCCAAACTAAAACAATAAGACCAATAACTAAACTCACAATGGGTAATAACATAAGGGACACATTTACTCTTTTATAAATTAAGATTGAGAACCTAATCAGGATTAGATTCGATTAAAGGTTATTAAAAAAAGCGATATTCAAGCCAATAAACCTAAGGTTAACCTTGGCAAAAAGATGACAATAGGGTTAACCCGCTTTGACCTCATTTTTGGATGATTTGTTTGATAAACCTCGTATCAGCAATGTTATGGCGGTAACCGCGACTAAAATAATGCCTGAACTCGCATCCGTTTTATTCAAACGCTTCCAGCACTGGACCATAATATTTCCCGACATAATGACGTCTTTAAATTGATAAGGTTATTTATAGTCAAAACACTAGAACAATAAAAGTCGATTGTTATTGCCGTTATATCAACTTTAAGTTGTTATGATATTTCGCTTAATGCCATACTTAAATTTTAGGGAGGCATTCATAAGATGAAATTAAATTATCACCACCTGCAATACTTTTATGCCATAGCCACACAAGGCAGTATTGCCAAGGCATCCAAGACATTACACATCACCTCACAAACACTCAGCGCCCAGTTGAGCGTATTGGAAGACCAATTAGGTTATCCCCTGTTTGAACGTAAAGGTAAACGCTTAGTCTTAAACGATATGGGCCATATCACCTTTAGTTATGCCCAAGAAATTTTTAGTTTGGGTGATGAGTTAATCTCGTCTTTAAAAAATCAAGAGTCCAATTTTAGTTATCGTTTTTCAATTGGTGTTACCGATGTCATTGCTAAAGTGTTTTCATTTGATTTATTGAAAACCGTTTACACCATGGATGAGTCCATCAAATTGGTCTGTAAAGAAACCAATCTAGACGCTTTACTGGGGGAGTTGGCAACCAATAAGCTAGATGCCATTCTCAGCGATACCCCCTTACCCGCGGGCTCTCCGATAAAAGCCTACAGTCATTTGGTGGGTAAATGTGGCATGAGTTTTTTTGCACAGGAAGATAAAGCCGAATCCTTACGCCATAATTTCCCACAATCTTTAGACGGTGAGCCCTTCTTTTTGGCGGGTGAGGGTTCAAACCAGCGGCTAAATGTATTGTCTTGGTTCGAACAACTTAACATCACCCCCACTATTATTGGCGAATTTGACGATTCCGTCTTGGCTAAATATTTTGCGCAAGCAGGCTACGGCATAGTGTGTGCGCCCAGTATTATTGAAAACCATGTGATAGAACAATTTGGTGTTTCTTTAATTGGTAAGGCATCAGATATTACCGAGCAGTATTATTTGATCTCTCCTGAGAGGAAGGTGAAACACCCCGCTGTGCAGCATTTATTACAAGAAGGTAAAAAGCTTTTTGAACAACCGATGAATGAGTGACTCAAGATTGGCCAAGGTAAGGGCTGAGACAACTCTTACCTGCTCGTCGGCAATATCCACTTCAAGTTGGACCCGTCGCGTCTAAAATAGTGATGCTTTTAAAACGCGACACCTTTAGGGTTAAAACCATACTCATTATCTTGATGGCCATCTTGGACTAGAAAGTAGAGCAATATTAAGGTACCAACCACAGGCACAAATAGCAGTAATAACCACCAAGCTGAGTGGCTTGTATCATGCAAGCGTCTCACCAAAATACTGATACTGGGTACAAACATAGCGAGGCTATAAAGTAAGGTAAACCCACCCAGTGTCGTAATGGCATCAAGGGCCATAAACACCAAGTAGAAGACCAAATAATAAAGAGTAAAGTGCCAATATTCTCTGCGTCTGGCACGGCCAGAAAAATCAGCATATTTGATAAATGCGTCAAAAAAATATTCCATGTTACGCTTCCTTGTCTCAAGGCTATTTTACGTTAAGAGTGCGAATCAATACTGTTAGTTTAGCAGCTCTAATTAAACCGGAATGATTTAGCACACCTTTTGCCTACTCCTTGTTACATATAAGTAATTTTTGGGAGCTTTAAGGTATAAATAAAGACGTTTAAGTCATATTAAAACCTGTCTCAATGCCGATAAAATTTCATCACTGACCACTTTAAGCCGCATGGAATTACTGGTCGCAAAAGGCGACACCAGATGAACAGGCACATCATAATAATGCCAGTCGGTTAATACGCTTTCTAACTCACCCGAATCAATCGCGTCCTGACATAAAAATGTCGGCAATATCGAAACACCTGCACCGGCTAAGGTCAATTTATAGACACTGGTTATTTGGTTTGTTTCCACTGTCAGCTCAGTTTTAATGTTTTGTGTTTCGTCGCCCTTGCTTAAGCTCCATGTCTGATAGGGTTTATTGGTAGATAATCCAATACAACGTGCCTGCATTAAATCTTTGGGTTCATTTAATTCAATGGTGTTTAGATAAGAGCGAGCGCAGGCTGTCACTAACTTTATGTGGCCTATGGTTCTCACGATTAGATTGCTGTCGTCCATCGGGCCTATACGCACGGCAAAATCAAATCCCTCTCCCACCAGATCAACCACATCATTGGTACTTCGAATGACTATCTTGAGCTTAGGGTACTGCTCGCACAAACGCTGAATACTGGCGGATAACAGAAAAATCTCAAAATCTTCTGGCACGGTTATCTTGATGGTGCCCGATATCACACTGTCAAAACCATATAGGGTTTTCTGGGCATCTTCTATCGATTGAATTGAGCCATGACAAGCCTCATAAAAGCTCCTGCCCGCTGCGGTTAAGGTTTGCTTGCGAGTGGATCTGACCAGCAGTTTGGTGCCGGTTTCTTTTTCTAACTTTGAGACGGCTTTACTTAAGGTGGACTTAGGCACCTTGAGCACATCGGCGGCTTTTGTGAAGCTGCCATGTTTAATAATCTTCACAAAATAGTGTATTAACTGAATATCCAAAATTTCTCCTGGGAAACAATGACTTTCAAAAAGTGCGTATTATCAAGAATATAAACTTAGCTCATAATACTTTCAAGCATTCAGTAAGGGCTTTAAGCCCTCAACACTTACCACTGACTTGAGAATTATTATGACCACTAAAAATGTACTTATTATCAAATCTAGCCCAGCGGCATCACACTCAGTATCCAATGAAATGGCTGATTATTTCATGTCTCAACTTCAAGAGAAGGATGTTAATTATCGCTTTCAAGTACGAGACTTAGCGCTAACGCCTGCACCTATGTATTCACCTGAGATACTCAATGCTTTTTACACGCCACTAGATCAGCTGACCCAAGAACAAGAACGCATCTCAGCCCCCTCTTTAACTTATATAGAAGAAATTAAAACAGCCGACCTTATTGTGATTGCCTCCCCTATGCACAACTTTAGTATCACCAGTTTATTAAAAACCTATTTAGATCAGATTTGCCGCATGGGACTGACCTTTAAATACAGTGAAGCCGGTCCAGAGGGTCTGATTAAAGATAAACAAGCAATCATTATTGCGAGCGCTGGCGGAGACTTTCTATCAGAAGAAAACAAGCATAAAGATTTTCAAGCACCTTACCTTAACCATGTTTTAAATTTCATCGGTATTGAAGACGTTGAGCGTGTATCAGTGCATAAACTGGGTTTTGGTGACGAAATTGCCAAACAAATGAAACAAGAAGCGAAACACCAATTAGCGCAATTAGCCGCTCACACAATATCGGTTTAGGAGAAAATGATGCCAACACATATGCAAGCAGTGACACTTAATTATTGGGGCAATGCAGACGCTTTTGAACTTAAAACTGTGCCCGTACCTGAACTTGAAGCGGATGATATTTTGGTCAAAGTCGCTTATGCAGGCCTCAATCCTGCTGACTGGAAAATGCGCGCGGGTTTTTTATCTGCTGCATTCACCCAATTAAAAGCCCCTTATATTTTAGGATTGGATGCCTCTGGCACGATAGCTGCCATGGGGGCAAACGTCACGGGACTTAAACTAGGCGATCGTGTGGTCAGTGGCAGTAACCTTTTCCAATCAGGAAAGCCCGGCACTTATGCCCAATACCTAGTCGTTAATACAAAACGTCTGGCTAAATTGCCCGATTCATTTCCATTAAAACAAGCAGCCACCTTACCCACCGCAGGTATGACGGCTTGGCAGGCATTATTTGCTAAAGATAAGGGCAACCTAGCCCATAAAAGCAACAAAAAAGTCTTTATTAATGGGGCGTCTGGCGGTGTCGGTAGCTTTATGGTGCAACTGGCTAAATGGGCAGGGGCAGAGGTTGCCACCACATGTGGCTCCAGTAATTTAGATTACGTTGCCTCATTGGGCTCAGATTATCTGATCGATTATCGTCGCCAAGACATTAATCAAGCACTTAAAAAGTGGGCACCTGACGGTGTTGACCTGATTATCGATGCGGTGAGTGCGGGCTCCTTAACCGATCCACTGGCCTTGTTAAAATCGGGTGGCAAACTGGTCAGCATTGCCACTATCACAGATGACGGTGATTTTGCATCAGCCAGTGCCAAAGCAAAAGAGCAAGGCTTCGAGCATATTTTAGCCATAGTCTCAGATGCAAAAATGGCCCAAGAACTTGAGCAGTTAGTTGGGCTAGCAGCTTCTGGCGAGATTGTTTTCCCGCCCATTAAAACCTATGAACTGACACAAATGGCAGAGGCCCATAAAGCGCTGGAAACAGGCCATGTACGAGGCAAACTCATCATCAAGATTGATAAAGAGCTTAATGAATAACGCCTTTAATCAGACCTTAAATAAGCTCATTCAAGAATAGAGAAATACTATGTTAACACTATCAAAAGTCATTAAATGGGCGGCTTCGCCTCTAATCGCCTTGTCCATGAGCCATACCGCGATGGCCAAGGACATGCCCTATGAGAAACAATATAAAGAGATTCTAGGCTCACAAATGGCCTATATCGATGAAGGTCAAGGCCAGCCGATTGTTTTCCTACACGGCAACCCTACCTCATCTTACCTTTGGCGTAATATTCTGCCTTACATGGCGGATGATTATCGTGTCATTGCTCCGGATTTAATTGGCATGGGTGACAGTGACAAACCCAATATTGCTTATACCTACGCGGACCAAGCTAACTATCTACACACATTACTCGATTCGTTTGAATTAAAAGAGGCTATTTTTGTGATTCATGACTGGGGCTCGGCGTTAGGTTTCCACTATGCTCGTACACGTTCTGATCGCATCGCAGCGATTGCTTTTATGGAAGCAACCTTACCGCCTTTTTATCCAATGGCATCAATGGAATCCATGGGCGAATCGGCTGAGTTTTTAAAGAATGTCCGTAGCCAAGGTATCGGAGAAGAGATCGTATTAAACAAAAATATGATGCTGGATCGATTCCTAAAATACGGTAACCCAAATAAACCCTTAAGTGATGCCACTGTGGCTGAATACAACCGTTATTACGACACAGCAGAAAGCCGTTTGCCTATCTTGCAGTGGTTACGTGAAATCCCTATTGGTGGCACACCTGCCTTGGTACATGACCTTGGCCTTTTGAATAATAAGTGGATTGAGTCCAGTGAGATTCCCAAACTTTTATTTTATGTGACACCGGGTGTATTGGTCACAAAAGAGACAGTAAGCTACCTAGAAGAGAATGTGAAAAACCTCGATACCATCAAATTAGGACCCGCTGGACACTTTGTACAAGAAGCCTACCCTGATGAGATTGGCCAAGGCCTGGCTGATTGGTTAAAAAACATTAAATAATATGGGCTAAAGAGACAGAACTAAAGGGATACAAGACATTCCTAGTATCCCTTTAACACTACTGAGAATGATAGATAGAAGGTGAATAATCTGCCTTTAATACGCCACTTTTAAGTGTCCATTCTTAACTTGGCTCAAATCCAGTGACAGTCGGTTATCTGTCCAGCCATGTCGCTTATCATGGGCTTCTATATAAAGAGTATCCCCTTGTTGCACTGCCATTTCAGGGATATTTATAGCATTTAAGGATCGAGTAAACGGCTGTTCATTAACATGAGGGTGATACAAAACTCTATCACCCAACACTGACCCTTTTGCATCCACCAGCCGCCAGTTATCAGCATAATGATCCCAACCGGTATCATCATGTTTGAGGGTAACATTAACAGACCAAGTGTTATTTCCTTGATTCGTCAGATCGGCGGCGAGTATAGACACGTCACCCGCTTGCACAGTATTAACCATAGCCAACGCGACCAGCCCTAAGGGCGTAAATTTCAACAAGTCACGCATGCCAGTGTTAAGCCTTAGCCCCGAGGTCTTATCTAAATCCTTTGTCATAGCGTTTCCTTACTACTTTAGGTGAACGCGACTTTCGTAAGTCGCTTCTGGTTTCTTACTTTTTAGCAAAAAACTTAAGCTAAGACAGTCTTAAATCAAAAAAGTTGTCAAACCAGATTAAACCCAAGACTGTATACATTGTTTTATAATAAGCGCTTCACTTGTGTATCTGCACAAAGGGACTTTACGTTTGATTATGAAGTGATGGGGACAGGGTGTTTATAAAGTCGATGACTTCATTATGTGTTTTTCCCTGATTAATACTGAGAAGGGCTAATACCGTACCAAGTTCTAAAAGCACGGTTGAAGTGGCTCTGATCATAAAAGCCGACCTTGGCGGCAATCTGTGCCAAGTTCTGATTAGGCAAACGTAATAACAAACAAGCGCGCTCCAAGCGTAATTGAATAAGCCAAGTATGCGGGGTCAGGCCCATACTGTGCTCAAAGCGTCTTAAAAATTGATAACGGCTTAAATCACATAAATCGGCCAGTTGCTGCAAACTAATTTTGTGACTGAGGTTTGCCTCTGCATACTCCTTCACTAAAGCAAGCTGAGTGAGGGACAAGCCCCCACTCACCATTGTCGGTGTGACTAGATTCAGTTTCGCCAATAGCGGTTCAAAGAGCTTTAACCATGCCTCCTCTACAGGCAAGGCATTCAAGCCTTCAGGGTTTTGAATGCGCTGAAATAAGTGCGCTAATTTATTTGCAAATTGCACATCGTCTATCATGGCGCCGGCGAAAAAAGGCTCGACATCCCTCCCCGTCAAGTCATCAAAATAGTCCGTCAACAGGGAAGGTGATAGACGAAACGCTCTCATGCTGTAACCATTATCACCATAACGCGATCCATCATGAATCTCCCCCGGGGGCATGATGGACACCCGCCCCGGGCCCAATAGCACACTCTTTCCCTGAAATTTCTGTTTCTGAATGCCATCGACCACCAAACCAATGTGGTAATCAAGGTGATAATGAGGTTTGAACTCGAATTCAGAGTAGACCCCTTCACTCAAAATCAAGTCAGGCGTATTGGCCACTCTGTGATATTGAATATGATCTGTCATGTGACCTCCTACGCTTTTAACCTTAAAATTTGATCCTAATTTATGTTATTCATGACTCAAGATAGTGTGAGCTTAACAGCTCAATTGTCGACATGATTTGATGAACGCATCAACTTCTTCTTCTGCCGTGGCAAATGAGGTCACTAACCTTACCACGCCTTGTCCCCAACGCTCATGGTAGAAGGCAAATCCTTCGGCCAGTAGTCCTTCGATCACAGTCTGTGGTAAACGACAGAATATAATGTTCGCTTCGCTTGGACCTATCAGCTCAATCTCATCGATACTGGCAAGCCCTGTGGTTAAGCGCTTCGCCATGGCATTCGCATGTCGGGCATTATTGAGCCAAAGGTCATCCGTGAGGTAAGCATCAAGCTGGGCTGCTAACAATCTCATTTTTGAAAAAAGGTGACCTGCGCGTTTACGGCGAAACGCCAGCTCTTGCTCTAAAGAGGTATCAAACAGAATGATAGCTTCGGCGGCTAATACACCATTTTTAGTGGCTCCAAAGGACAACACATCGACACCGGCTTTCCATGTCATCTGCGCGGGCGTACAGCCCAGTGTCACTAATGCATTAGTAAATCGCGCCCCATCCATGTGCAGTTTGAGTTTGTTATCACGGCAGATTTGACCAATTTGTTGGACCTCTTCTAGCGAGTAAAGGTTACCGCTTTCGGTAGCCTGAGTAATACTCACACAGCTTGGTTGCACTGAATGCACATCGCCCACTTTTTGCTGGGCGGCTATGACAAGTGCCTCAGGGTCAATTTTGGCATTCGCACCTGGCACTTCAACCAGCTTGGCACCCGCACTATAAAATTCGGGCGCGCCGCATTCATCATTATTAATGTGGCTATCACCATGGCATAAGATGGCGCCCCAAGGTGGTGTCAGTGTCGCCAGGCTCAAGCCATTAGCGGCAGAACCCGTTGGCACTAAAAAAACACTCAGATCACACTCAAAAATTTCACGAAAGCGGGCCTCCATGCTGGCGGTATAATCATCCGCGCCATAAGGTTGAGCTGCGCCTGTGCTTGATTCAATAATGGCATCGAGTACTTCTTTAGAGGCACCCGCAATATTATCACTGGTAAAGCCCCCTTTAAGACCGGGTAAATGAGCAAGTTTATGGGCTGTATGTTTTTGCATGGCGAGCGCCTTTTATGTGTTCATTAAGATGCGGTCAGTATGCCTATTGAAAAAGAGATGTGATTGTAAAATATTGCAGTCAGGGGTTTTTATTAGAACCTCTCCATCTTTGTTGTCTATGGTGCCCCATTATTATGTACTTGCATCTATCGACACAAAACGCGACATATCGTCGAAAATCAACTGTATTTTCGTCGATATGCCGGTATTAACCGACACTCAGGCTCGGCATATTAAGCACTTAATTGATAACCTTGAGATGCTTTATGAAAAAAATAATAAAAACCAGTTTATTGATCGCCAGTGCTTCGATTTTCCAAATCCATGGGGCTGACATACGAATAGCTGTTGATGGCTCCTTTGCGCCCTTTGCCCAAGTCGATGAAAATGGTGAACTCTTTGGCTTTGACATTGATATCGCCCATGCCCTTTGTGCCGATATGAAGGTGAGTTGTCGTATTATGCCGCAAACTTGGGACGGTATGATTCCTGGCCTGAAAGTGGGTAAGTTTGATGCGGTTATATCCTCCATGTCGATTACCCAAGAAAGAGCCAAGGTGGTGGATTTTAGCGAACGCTACTACTCGAATGTACTGGCATTTATCGGTGCCAAAGCTCAGCAGTTTGACCTCTCAAATAAGGGTATTACCGGACTGACAGTGGGGGCTTATCGCGCCACGGTTTCCAGCCAATATCTTGAAGACAATGATAACGGCAAGGTCAAAATCAAACTTTACGATACTCAGGATTTGGCGTATCTCGATCTCAAAGCAGGCAGAATCGATTTACTTCTCTCGGATAAATTCCCCGCTTATGACTGGTTGGCGTCTTCACAGCAGAATGCGCAATTTGAATTCAAAGGTGAAGATATCGATATCAACGACAAGATTGCCATTGCCCTAAAAAAAGGCTCGGCTTTACGGGAACCCTTTAATCAAGCCATTAAAAACATTTGGCAAAACGGCACCTACCAAACCATTAACAACAAATACTTCCCTTTTAGCATTTATTAATTGCCCCGACTTAACAAAGACATCACAGAGAAAAATTATGCAAAAATATCAAGCAGTGTCGGTATTAAATGTACCCTTGGATTTTAACTCGTCCCATTTAAGGGGGCCTGCCGAAGCTCCCGAAGTGATCCATGAGGCAGTATTTAATGGTTCGGCGAATACCACAGCCGAAATGGGCATTAATATTGGCAAGGATGCTCGCATTTTCCAAGCAGGTCAGGTGACATGGGCATCAGAAAACGAGGCGTTTAGTGCGATTGATGCCAAAAGCAGTGAATTGAGTGCTAAACAGCATAAAGTTCTTACCTTAGGGGGTGATCACTCAATCACCTATCCCTTGATTAAATCCTTGGCAAAAAAACATGATAATTTAACCATTCTGCATTTTGATGCCCATCCGGATTTATATGATGTATTACAAGGAAACCGTCACTCCCATGCCTGTCCTTTTGCCCGCATCATGGAAAGCGGATTGGCGAAACGATTGGTGCAAGTGGGTATTCGAACCTTAAATGCCCATCAGGCACAGCAGGCTGAAAAATTTAATGTGGAAGTCCATGAGATGAAGCATTGGCAGCCTCGTAAGGATTTAAAACTCACAGGCCCTCTTTATGTGTCTATTGACCTAGATGCTCTGGACCCCGCTTTTGCGCCGGGTGTGTCTCACCATGAACCGGGGGGCTTGAGTGTGAGGGATATTCTGGGCATTCTGCACGACATTGACGTGCCCATAGTCGGTGCCGATATCGTTGAATATAACCCCAAACGGGATATCAATGGCATGACAGCCATGGTGTGTGCCAAGTTCTATAAGGAGTTAGCAGGGCTTATGCTTAAGGATTGCGAGACTTAGCATGAACAGATCAGGCTAAAGTGTTCGTTTAAAAAAACGGCGCATGATAATACTGGATTCGGTGCGTTCCACCCCTGTGAGCGCGCCAATGCTTTCGACAATTTGATCCAGTTGATCAGGTGATTGGCTTTGCACTTCTAACATCAAATCGAACCGACCACTGACTGTCTCACAGCATTGTACTTCTGGCATCAACTCTAAGGCTTTAATCACACTGTTAAAATAAGGTGCTTTGACGCTCAAGGCTACTCGACTTTGAATCCCTGTTTTTTCCAATAAGCTTGCATTAAGAGTGAGTGAATAGCCTTCAATGATGCCCGATTCTTCTAAGCGTTTGATTCGTTCTTGTACAGTCGATCGTGCCAGATGAACGTGTCGAGCAAGATCTGCAACCGAGGTACGTGCATTGAGTTGCAATAAGGCTAATATTTGTTTGTCTTTTGCATCTAATGTCATTGCTGCAAGCCATTTATTTTGAAAGAAAGATAATTAGCAACTATAACAAACTCATCTAGCCAGGTCTTAGTTTTTACTGGGTTTAAACGACTTAACCCCAAACACAATCAAACTTGCGTTTAGGGCTAAGGCATTCTTTTAAAGGGCTTTTATCTTGATGTAGATTTCCATTTCCAGAAAACCATCGGCTCTCACATCATTCAGGTAATGCTCCATCATAGGGTAATCATCTGGCTCATAACCACTTTGCGGAAACCACTGGGAATAAAGAGCAAGTTGCTTTTGAATGGCCTCTTCAGCCGGCCCCTTATAATACAAAACAGCATAGTTTCCTGCCGGAATTTCACCCAGTCTATAGGGTGTTTCTACCTTTAAACCACCGTCATTTGGCATCACTATGCTAGCGTCATATCGGCATTTATCTATCGGTGTCACGGTTGGGTTATCGTAACAATGGGCAAACCTTAACTGATCATCTGCTTTAATGCCTTTGAGCTGGGCTAACTGAATAAGTTTGTCCCAGGCACGATAGATAGCGGCTTCTTGATAACCGCCATCACTGGCTAATTTACAAACGGTTTGTGCTTCTAATGTTTTAATTTCAACTTTCATAGTCATACTCTCATCATTTTGATTGTCTGGCATCACGCCTTCCGTGATGTGAGTAGGATATAAATCTGACGGCGAAAACACTTTTCCATACTTGCTTTCTAGCTTTCCAATCTTGCTCTCTTTCGCATTTACCTTGCTGGGGTCTCTTAACTGGGAGGGACTATAACCAAAGTAGAGTTTTACTGCTTTTGAAAAATTGGCACTGGAGGAAAAGCCATGATCAAGCGCGATTTCAGTAATCGACAAGTCGTGACTAAATGCAAGACTGTTTGCAGCTCTTTGTAAACGTCGCCTGCTAATATAATCATTGAGGGTTTCATCCATGATACCTTTAAAAATACGATGAAAATGAAAATCCGAAAAGTGGCTAATACTCGCGACTTCAGTCAAGCTGATACTGCGATTAAGGTGTGTTTCGATATAGGTTATCACCTTATCCATTCGGGCTTTATAGGTGTGATTCATCAACATATTTACGCTATCTGTCCAATTTTTTATAGGGTAAGTGCAAAGTGCGCTAAGCGTCACATTTTAATTTGCTAACGTCTGTATGACTTGTCCAATCTTGCTAAATGATGATCACTCTTTTGCTTATTAGTCGACATAAGAAAAGCCCTTTATCCTCCTTAATAAGGGCTAAAAAACGATTAACGATTCGATTTAGCGACAAAATACGCAAACTGGGTTAAATGTGCCTGATTAAAAGCACCTATTTTAGCTAAAACATCATCATTATTAGCGCGAAATGCTCGGGCATCGTCTGCATTATCATAATAAATCATGGTTATTTCATCCGCCCTTGGCATGCCTAATGCGTCATCGACTCGAAATACAGCTTCATTTTTATAAGCCTGTGTCCGCGTTGCTACCAAGGTTTGCAGAACAGTTAGGTCTCTGTTTCTATCAATGGCAGAATCATTATTGTAATCACTGATTTTAATAATGAATTCACGTTTGTGTCCCACTTCTTTGAGCGCATCATTGTTAAGCTCTACTACCCTACCTTCTTGAATCGTCAGCTTGGATACCTTTTGAGCTAGCTGAGTGAGCCACTGGGTACCTTGCTCTAATTGAGCCGTATCACAGGTTAACATCAAAAATTTATTTTGTGAGGGAAAAGCATAACTGCCCTGCTTGGCTAAAATTTGTCCTTCCCTTTGTATTACACAGTCATTGCCCTTTAATTTTGACTCCAGCTGTTGAATCATCTGTTGCTGGCTATGACCTTCTGCTTGGCTTTGATACAAGGCAATTAAACCATGCTTTTGTATCTTAACGTCAGCATAGCTAAGCCCTGAAAATAACAAACAAGATAGGGGTAAACATAATAATTTTTTCATTTGACGTTCTCTTAGTTTAATCAATTGTGAGTGATCTCGTTATACTGACAGGCTATTAGTTTGGTAAATGTTGACCTCTTTAAACGCCACATCTCGTAGTGGCATAATTGAGAGATATTCTTGATTACTAAAGGTCTCGTCTGCCGCGGCTTGGTTTGGGTATTCAATAACCAGAATAAGGTGAGGCAAGGCGCTTTCCTCACCATTAGAAGCCAGTTGACCTGTTACCTGAAATTTACTGATTACAACGCCGCCATGTGCTTCACCATTGGCATTTGAACGTCTTGAGTATTCTTTGAACTCAGGTGTATTCATCCCATTGGCATTAAATGTCGCTTCTATCACTATGCAGGTTTTGCTATTTTTTGTGTCATTTGAATTTGTCATTTCAACGCCTCTTTTTAATCGCTTGTTAAGCACTTAGTTGATTTATATGAAAGCAGGCTTGCGTTTCAATAAGGACATTATCAAGCAGAGCTAAAACAATTAAAAACAACAAAATTAGATAATAATTTAAGTTATTCTTGTGATAGATTGAGCAATTGAAATAACAATCAAGAGATCGTATGGATTTTAATAAAGCACGCACCTTTGTGAGCGTTGTTGATTTTGGTGGTATCACGTCCGCTGCAAAACACCTGCTAAGAACACAACAAGCCATTTCATTACAGTTACAACAGCTTGAACACGATTTAGGCATTAACCTTTTTGACCGTCATGGGCCGAACCTTACGCTCACGCAAAATGGTGAGCAGCTTTATCAAGCGTTCAAACCTAAGCTTATGGCCATGGAAAACGCAGTTTTGTCGCTTAAATCCAGCAAGAAAGAAGTTAGCGGTATTATTCGCATTGGTGCTTGGATGGAACAAGCGGTGGGTTATTTACCCGAGATGATGCGTTTATTCAAACAAGACTATCCCCTCGTAGAGTTTGACTTAATCATTGGGGATGATGTGTCGATCGAAAGAGATTTAATTGAAAATAAAATTGATCTGGGTTTACAGGTCTATTGTCAGGATAAAAAGCTACTCAAACAAACGGCCGTTTACCGACAACCTATGCTGCCTGTTGTTTCTCGGACTTTTTTAAAACATAACTCAAAACCTAGCAGCCTTGAATCCTGTTTTGACATTCCTTTGGTGGATTATTTGGATACCTACTCTGCCTTTAATAATTGGGTTAAGAAAAACAATAAGGCACTTTATTCTCAAGCCAGTAAAAAAGTACGCACAGTGACAACCAGTAACAATGTGGTCTTAAAACAATTGGTATTACAAGGGTTGGGCATGGGATTTCTACATTTGGAATCAATACGAGCCGAACTCGAAACCGGTGAGCTGATCGCCCTATTTGATCATACCGATTACCAGCACCTGTCTGTGCACATTGATCTCGTTCATAAACGTAAACATGCTCTGGGCTTTATCCATTTGGCTTTCATTCGTTTATTAGAGCAGCATAAGCAAAGCTGGAGCCATTAAGGTATGAGCCGTTAAACCGCTCTAGGTGCAAACATAATGATGGCCATGCCTGTTAAAGCGACAAGCGCGCCTATCATGTCCCACCCTGTTGGTTTAATACCATCGACTAGCCAGAGCCAGAGTATCGCCACAAAGATATAAACACCACCGTATGCGGCATAAACACGGCCTGATGCATCAGGATGTAAGGATAATAACCAAGCAAACAAGGTTAAACACAAAGCAGCAGGCACCAGTAGTAAGATGCTTTTATCTTGTTTGAGCCAGAGGTAAGGTAAATAACAGCCCAGAATTTCAGCTAAGGCAGTGACCAAAAAAAGGCCAAGCGTTTTCAATTCAAACATTATGTCGATTTACTCATTTTCAGCTCTCACATGAATCACTAATTCGCCATCATTTTGCACTGTGATATTAAAACTAATGGGGCGACAGCAGACCTGACAGTCCTCAATGTATTCTTGATCCGAGTCTTCTGGATCAATCAACACCTCGATAATTTCACCACAATAAGGGCAAGAGATACTTTGTTCTTGTAATAGGTTCATCTTTACTTTCTCGTTTTAAACTGACTAGATCATAGCCCATATTAAGGTCGAATTAATTGTTTTCGAATCGTCTCGATATCCGCTCGAACACAACAGTGATATTCGTGATCATTAATAAACCCCATGGATTGTAGAAAGGCAAACAGGGTGGTGGGTCCGACAAATTTCCAGCCTTTCTTTTTTAAGGCTTTAGACAACGCAATTGACTCATCTGATGTGGTTTGGCTTTGTGGCTCACACAATGTTTTCGCCTCATAACGCCAGAAAAAAGCCGCTAATGAGCCTTCCTCTTGTTGCATCTCTATCGCTCTTTGCGCGTTATTAATCACGGCTTCAATTTTACGACGATTACGAACTATGCCGGCATTACCTAATAAGCGTGTGACGTCCTCTTGGGTATATTGAGCCACCTTATGTAAATCAAAACCATCGAATGCAATTCGAAACGCGGCACGCTTATTTAAAATGGTGCGCCAGCTCAAACCTGACTGAAAGCTTTCCAAGCAGATTTTTTCAAATAACCTTTGATCATCAAGTACAGGAAAGCCCCACTCTTTATCATGATAATCGAGAAAATCAGGTGCTGTGCCCGCCCAAGCACAACGAGGTTTATTATCTGGGCCCGTAAAAACATGATCCATACTTGATCTCTTTTTAATGCATTTATCAGGCTAACACTCACTTTTAGTAATGGATAATAAGCGGGATATTAGGGCGGAAATCTTTACTTTTATTCAATTGATGCTCATCTAACGTGAGTTCCATCAAGTGTTGCTCACAAGCCACAAAACAAAGACGGTCTGCCTTATTTGCCGACTTTAATACTTGAGAAGACTTAGCATTGGGTGTGTGAATTGTCACCTGAGTGATGGTTCGAAACGGAGCGTCATCAACGGGCCGTTCAGGCGGTGTCATAAAAGGCACATAAATACACAGAGGTTCACTCAGCTCACTTGAATTAGCTCCCACATGAAATGCCATGGGCGTTTTAAAATAATCAGGCTGATAAGACCAACCGTCAAAAGGCATGCCTGTTAGTACTTGTGTACGATTCAATACCAAACCAAAAGGAGATGCTTCTTGGCTTTCAAAACACTGACTTTCAAATCGCTCCTTGAAAAAAAGCGCGCTACCTGGCCCTTGCTCGGCTTCTAGGGAATCGCGTAACCATAAAAACTCCAACAAACCATTGGCAAAAGTGAAACGTCGGTTACTGGTTCCTTGCCCTGGATGATCACGGCTAAATCCCTCTTCTAAGCCGAATTCGAGCAATAAATCGGCTACTTTGGCATGGGGTTCAACTAGGATAAATACATGATCTAGTTCTAATGACACGGCGCTTTTCTCCTTAAGCTGATAGCAAGATGTGCGTCATCAAACAGGCTTCCTGCCTTCCACCTGTTTGACGACGTTGAAACTAACCTACCTCATATTTCATCGGCAAAATAGGATAAAATCTCGGCTTCCGTCATGGTTTCTGTTTGCTTAGTGAAACAGTAATAATCCGGCTTTTTATCGATGTAGTACTGCATCGTCATTTCTAATTCACCCAGATCCTTAAAGATACCCACCGGCATATTGTAAGTGCCTGCTTTTTTAAGGTGGAAATAAAGATGGGTGCCGCATACTTTGCAGAAGCCTCGTTTTGCCCAAGCTGTCGAATCATACTCTTGTATAAATTCAGCGCCTTCAAATGTCACCTGACTACCACATTGCACAGCGAACAAAGGCCCGCCACCCCAGCCACGGCAGGAATCGCAGTGACACGCACTAATCCCTGGTTTAACCACTTCTACATGGATTCTAACCTTGTTACACAAACAATTTGCTTCTGGCATTGTATTTTCCCTTATGATTTTACTGATTGTTAATTGCTAGAGTGGATAAAAATCCATGATCCAATTGGTTTCCCATGTGATTCCCTTATCCGTTGAAAATGCCTGCTCCCAGCGAGGTTGGCCCTCAATGACAGACCATTTAAAACACACCTTGATGGTTTTCCCGTGCAATATATCATCGGCATAAAACAAACCGACGCCATTTTCAAATTGACCCGTAACAGGGACATCTAGCGCATCAGGGAAGCGCCCATCTAACCACCAGATAGACCAGGTTTGCGTCATTTCATTAAATGAGCGAAGCGCTAATGCACGATAACTCTCTTCCGGGAAATGCAACAGATTGTCTTCTAAATTACCAAAGCCGCCTAAGGTTTTAATCGTTGAAGATATTCCATCAAATTCATACCAGTCCTCGCAGTTAGCCAAGCGTTTGATAAGACGTCTGTGCTTTACCTTCCAATTACCTAGAATAAAATCAAAATCGTCTGGGGCATTTTTATCTAGTCGACTGTCTATCGTTAAGCCAGTACCTGATGTTTCAACACGTGATTCTGCTATTTGCTCTAACATAACGCTTCCTTTTCCAAATGAGCCAACTCTTTCATTAAAAAGGGCTTAACCTCTTGCATAAAATTAAGGGGACTATCTTGATAGGCTTCATGCCCTGCATTGTCTATTGTGCAAGCGACTGCGCCTTTGATATCCCGCTTTAATTCGAGAAGTGTTTCATGACTGAAGAGCGGATCCTTCTCACCTCTTACCAATAAGGTCGGTATTTGAATTTGCTTAATTGTTTTACCTGGGTAAGCACTGGATTTCTCTCCGGTCCAAAGTCTAACGACCTGCTTGATTAATTCATCGAAATTGGGCGTTGGATTGCGTCTTTCATAATAGCTAACAGAGACTGGAAACTTTTCACGCCACACCTTACTTGTCATACCTGACAAAATAGGAAAGATAAAATCTGAAGAACTTATCTTTTTATGAGCAGCAATGGCCACCAGCGCAGTCACATTTGACGCTTTTTTCGAGGTTTTACTCGACGCCAATCTGTAGGCCGTTATGCCTCCATCACTAAACCCCATGACGGCAAATTGTTTAATTTTAAGATGGCTAAGCAGCGCCTCTACATCCTCTTGGTATAATTGGTAAGTCAGGGCGTTAGACCCTAGGCTTGATTTTCCGTGGCCCCGAAAATCAAGCGAAATCAATTTAAAGTCATGGATTAATGGGGCTAGAATCGCGTTGAAATCCGTTAGGTTGCCTAAACCACCATGGAGTAATAACAGAGGAAAGCCAGCTTGATTACCCGTCACTTCAAAATAAAGACGGGCGCCCTCCCTTTCTAAATAATCGCCTGACGTATGGGTGAAGAGTGCCATTTATATCTGCTCCTTGATCAAGATTCTCATGTCGAAGGCGACAGTATAAAGACACCCTACTGACACCATATGTCAGTAGGAAATTAAACATTAAAAATAAGCACGGGGAGATAATGCTTAAACCCATACAAGTTACAGGCCTTTAATGTCATCTCTATGGTTATCAAGCCAAGCCATGAGCTTTTCAAGATGCTGTTCAAGCTCAGACAACTCATTGTTTGCAAAACTTGAATAAATATTTTGAATATCAGGTTCAAAGGAGTTCATCGTATTAGCGCAGGTTTTAAGCCCTTTATCTGTGATTTTTAAATGTTTTTTACGACGATCACTGTTATCAGGGGTGGCGAATAAAAGGCTTTTATCGACTAATTGAGTCACTATTTTTGTGATACCCGGCTGATTCATTTCCATGACATTAGCCAATTCACTGACTAACCAAGTACGTGTTGGGTTATGGGTAAAATGCATCAATAGCCCAAACTGTGATGAGCTAATGGATAAATTAGCAAACAGTTTATTTTGCCTTGTCGTCATTAACTGCTGCAATATGCCAAATAAAATGGTCACTCTGACCTCACTTTCTGCTCTAGTTGTCATTCTACTACTCTCATCTTTTTCTTTAGATTTACCCTATTTTGTCAAACATCCAAATGGATCGTTTTTTAAACTTTTTCAAAAATCGCTTGACTTAGATTCCAAGGAATATAACATACATTCCAAGGAATGCATATTCCATCACACCATTTTAATGACCTTTTGAAGGGGAATAACATGAACAGACGTAAATTTATCAGTGTATTAGGCTTAGGTACTGGCGCATTAGCATTAACGACTGGGGTTACCGGGTGCGGTAATTTAGAATCGTCTTTCTCTTCTTCTGATGCATCAGATGATTATGGCTGGAATGGCCCAACATCCGACATTAAGGATATTCGTTTGCAGGTATTGGCCTATGCCATCCTGAGCCCAAACCCGCATAACAAACAACCTTGGATTATTAAACTAACTGGCCCGACAGAATTTGAGTTATACGTGGACCCTGAACGTTTATTACCCGCCACTGATCCCTATTTTAGACAGATTCATATTGGCCAAGGAACCTTCTTAGAAACCGCGGTTATTGCGGCATCTGGCTTAGGATATGATGCTGACATTAGTTTGTTCCCTCAAGGTACCTACAGTAATACGCAAATTCTTAACAAACCTGTGGCGCGGGTTTCTTTAACTGCGAATAAGGCGGTTAAAGTTGACCCTTTATTTGCCAACTTGTTAAGCCGTCATTCTAATAAACGAGAATATAACCAGCAGCCGTTGACTCAAAATCAAGTCACAGAGCTCACTCGTTTTAATGCTGAACATAACCTTAACCCCCTCACCTTGGTTGATTCTCCTGCAGCCAAGAAACAACTTGAGAAAATATTGACCCAGGCAATGCAAATTGAAGTCGGTAACAAAGCAAGAGATGAGGAAACCATCAAGATGTTCCGTTTTAATAAAGCCGAGGTGGCAAAATATAGGGATGGTTTTGGTACCGCACAAGCAGGACTCTCTGGGCTCAAACGTTTATTGGTTGAAAACTTTATTTTATCCAGAGAAGGTGTCGAAAAAGATCCGACTGAATTTGGTGAGCAAGCCGTTAGTATGACTCAAAAAACGGTGGCATCTACTGGCACATTCGCTTGGATAACAAGTCCATCAAATAGCCGTATTGATCAGGTCAATGTGGGCCGTGAATATTGTCGTATTAACCTTAAAACCAATGCTATGGGATTAGCTCAGCACCCTATGAGTCAGGTATTACAAGAGTATGAGGATATGTTGCCACTGCAAGCATCTTTTAAAAGCGCCTTTAATATTAAAGAAAGTGACACGGTGCAGATGTTATTCAGATTGGGAACAGCAGAGGTTACGCCCCATGGACCACGTCGATTAGTGAGCGATATGATCCAAGCATAAGGAATAAAAAAAGCCTTCCTTGGCTAAATGCACTTACCTTTTAGTCCATTAAATAAAAGTCCCATTAGAAAACTAATGGTAATACTATTGCTCTGGGAGTCTAAAAGACTTACATCTGATTGAAGTCTTTTAGAATTTTTTCGTAGGTACCATCTGCCTGAATGGAAACAAAACCCGCGTTAAAAGCATCACGTAGCTGAGTGGCATTAGGTATGTTTTTAGATATCATGATGTGCAGCTCATTTTCTTCTATCGGCGGCTGTATCATCTCTAATTTGGCGGCGTCCATCCCCATATCTGACGCCACTTGTTTAGCAACCGCATAACTCTCTACATAAAGGTCTATGACACCTTGATCTAGGGCAGTGAGCCCATCACTTACGGCATTAAAACCTGTTAGGCTTTTGAATGGATATGCATCGAAGCTTTTAGCCACCACAGTCTGATCAAGCTTGCCCAACTTGTATTGGTCAAGTGTGTCGAACGAAGTGTAGAAATTTAATTCATGACCCGTCTTTTTAAACACCCCGGTTAATACAGAATAAATAGGTAGGGAGTAATAGTAATACTGGGCTCTTTCTTCTGAAAAATAAGCACCCACGACAACGTCTTTTTCACCCACTTTCACTTGCTCTAATGCGTCTTTCCAGCTGGTAAATTCGAGTGAACTATCATAACCCGACGCTTTCAAGGAGGCGCTTACAATGGCAGATATAAAACCACCTTGATCTAACGACTCAGCATAAAAAGGCGCCCAATTTGTGGTCGTCATAGAGACTGTTTGTGCCTGAATGGTGCTGGATAATGCGAAGCACGACATAACTGAAACAAAGGGCAATACCTTCAAACCTGACGTTATTATTCGCAAACCTTGCTTAAGGGAATTAATCTGAAAAGTACTAATATTCATAACTTATACCTTTTCCATGGGAGACAGATATAAGTTTAAAGAGATTGAATGATGTATTTAGTCTATTTAATGAGCAAATGTGAAGGATTTGCTTATATTATTGGTCAATTATAAATATTTTTTATCTTAAACTCTGCTTCCTCATCCCAGTCAGCTTAATAAAACCCAATACTAACACCTGTACATCAATTCGTGATGGGGAGGAATTAAACCCCTCCTTCATTAACACCGATAGAAAGCATAAGTGCCATAAACGTGATTGCGGGCACTTTTTTCATAACTCAGTCGAAACCATGACCTTGTTATATTGACGAGAAAGTAGAAATTGATGTCTACTTAAGTTTAGGGTGTCGCAAAACAGTATATTATTCAGACACTTCTAATAATTGATAACACAGGTAAGTTACGGTTAAACAAGGATGAAACCAGTAGAATTAATATTTTCAGCCTAAATAACGTATTAACAATAATAATTAATAAGGTTGCTCAATGTCAGTAGAAACTATTTATAAAGTTATTCTTCACCCTTTTATTTCTGAGTCGATAAAAAGTTTAAGTGCCATGACAAATTTGACCGGTACCGCGGGCGAAGCATTCATGGATAAAGTGGACGACTTTCGCTTTAAAGGATACGCCGTGTGCTCTGAAGTGACAGGCAGTTTCAACGGTGTGATCATGATGCACCATTACCCTGAAACCGCCGTCGCTATTGGTAATTCAGTGTGTGAAACCATGTTTGAAGAAAAGTACGATTTTGCTGAAATTAATGAAGAGTTAGCAAATGCCCTAGCGGAATGGGGCAATACCATTGTCGGACGTTCAACAGATTTACACAGTAGGCATCATTTAGATTACAACTTTTCGAGCCCTTATTTTGTTCATCATGTTAATGATATGGAAAAATATCTAAAGGATGTAAAAGAAGTGGTTACCGTTCCTATTACGGTAGAAGGTGTTGGCCGCTATTACTTTAACTTACTCGTTCGAGATGTTTCATACCACACAGAAACCGAATCAAGAGAAGAAAGTACCGGTATCCCTAACCTGAGAACAAAACAGTTACCGCTTGCTCATAAAATTCTACTGGTCGACGACAGTGCTATGATTCGTAAAGCATTAAGACGCTATTTAGGCAAATTGGGCTATAACAATGTAATCGAAGCGGATGATGGGTCTACGGCGATTGAAGCATTAAAAAATGAGTCACCAGATTTTATGTTCATGGATGTTGTTATGAATAATATCAATGGGGATGTGGCCCTAAAAGAGATTCGCAAAATGGATTGCAATGTCCCTATCGTAATGCTGTCTTCTGTGACGGATAAAACCTTAGTTGATGACTGCCAGCAAGCCGGTATTTCTGGTTTTATCTTTAAACCCATTCAAGCGAATAACGGTGCAGAGATTATTAAGGACTATTTAAAAATTTAACACCTAAAAATCACCTTTGTGAACAGGCCACCAATCTATATGGGTGGCCTGTATCAATGCTCTGTTCAAATTATGAGTCTATTACTGACTCATAATAATGGCTTGTCACACCCAGCTCTGTAACGCTCTTCACTTTATTAAAACCTAATCTAACGAGTATTTTATTCGACGCAACATTTTCATCAACTGCATCGGCCAAAATCCGAGTGAGGCCCAATTCCTTTTGCGCATAGTCCATCATGGCAGTAGCCGCCTCAAAAGCTAACCCCTTGCCCCAATACCCAGGTAGAAGTCGATAACCTAAGTCAGTCCCATTCAATTTCTTCTCAAATTTCACACCACAAAAACCAATCACTTTTTTATCGGATTTATGTATCAAGGCATAACGACCGTATCCATATTGCGCATAGTCCGCCATCCAAACGTCTTTAATAATAGTGGCAGCATCATCTCTGTTTTTAACTCGACCTGCATCACCTGTATATTTAGACACGTCAGAATTCGCGGCAAATTCATACACTGCATCAAGATCATCGGGCGTAAATTCACGCATTTGTAAGCGAGCGGTCTCTATTAAGATCATTTAACGAACATCCTTTTTATATCTAATATCACGTTTTGTGTATTATTAAGTATGAATCATGCTAAACGAAAAAAACCGCTTTTTAAAAGCGGCTTTTAGAAAAAGGAAGGCTAAACCGAATCAACAAATATCTCGGATCCGACTAATTTTGTCATGGGCAAAGGTAAATTCAGAACGACTATTGAGCTTCAATGTATCCCCTTGTTTATAATCGGCTTCATTCATATAAAGGTCGGTGGCGAGTGTCGCTTCATAATCCACATTAATGCAGATACTATCGGCGTCTTCTTCTAATTCCAAAATGGTTTGTTTTCGATAACTGAAAACAAGCGCTGCCTTACCGGTTAATTCACTAAAGGCAGGAATACCTTTAGAGGCTGATTCAAGTTTTCCCTTTCGTACATTCTCAATCTCTACTTCATCCGATAAAGTATTTACCATACCTTCCAGATCAAAGCAGTTATAAGCTTGTAAATAACGAACAATTAAATCCCGCTTCATTTCATTTTGCATAACAGCTTCCTTGTTTTCTGGGTCAATAACCACTAAGCGTAGACAGAAAATTCACCATACGCTAATACTCTAGTAGGAATTAGACTAAAAAGAGAAACAAGGCTGACATTTATGTATATGTTTGACCCAGGCTGGCAGAGTCAAGCCATTGCATAAACTCACCCACCCCTTGCTCACCCTCTTTTGGCGCCCAGCTAGCAAAGTCAGACTCTTGCGCCGGTGTGAAAGGTCCGGGTTTCACTTCTAGAATAATAACCTCATCCGTTTCGGGATAAATACTGTGCCAGGTATTTTCAGGAAACTCAGTCCCCATCATGGTGTTTTGAGGGCTCAAGCTTAGCTTTTCAATGATTTCTCCCGCTTGATTAAAGATGACCAAGGCTAAACTGCCTTTTAGCACCAATAACAATTCCCACTTACTCTTTTGTCCATGAAAATGAGGTCTCACATAGGTGCCTTTTTTTAGGGCGATACACATACGCTGTACTGGGTCCTCATGCTCTGTGTGCAAACAATGATGGCTACGTTTGCGATCACTCAACTCAGCCTTTGTTAAAAGATCTGTAAACAGGTCATCATCCAAGGTCTTCATCTTCTTCCTTATCATATATTGTGTTATTTCAGTTTGCGTATGTTAATCAATAGACAAAAAAAATCCCAGCCGAAGCCAGGATTTTTTTATAACAGAATCGAGTTATAAACGAACGCTTTCTATAATACGCTCGACAATCTCTTCCACTTTAGTTTCCAAGATTTCAGAATCTGCATGGGTTTCATCATCTGTTAACAAGGTAATACCCGTTGCACGAATCAAATCGGCTTCCGCTTGGCTTACACCCGCTTTGGCAATAGCAACGATACCTTGGCGTAACAATGTACGCTCTAGGGTTTTAGCTTGAGCAAAGGCGTCTTTAGACAAGGCAATAACCGCAGGCTTTTGACCTAAACGCGCAGCACGATCTTCTGCTGTGACGTCTGAATCTTCATCAATATCCGCAACCTTTTCTTCTACCATGCCCGCACCAACGGTCACATTAGAAAGACGGTCGATAATGATCAAAGCACCGGTAAGACGACTGTTTTGGTATTCATCAAAGGCAACAGGCGCATCAAATTGAATAACACAATCACCAATGCCGTTAAGCTCAAGTGACTCAATCATGCTGTGTTCTAGGGTATTAACATCCACTTTGTGGTTAAAGTGATGCACTTTACCCGGAACCGTTTGCGTTCCTAATTTGAAGTCGTAAAGCTTACCAGGCACCAGTGGGTGATCTGCCATCCATACAATAGACGCTCTAAGGGTACTTGCCATTAATGGCTCGTTACCCACATGCGCTAGCATGTCACCACGACTAATGTCGATTTCGTCTTCAAGGGTAATGGTTACCGCTTCACCCGCACGCGCTGTCTCTAGGTTACCGTCATAGGTAACGATAGATTCAACCTTACTGGTTTTGCCTGATGGCAAAGCAATAATGTCGTCGCCCGGTTTCACAGAACCTGCCGCAATCGTACCGGCAAAACCACGGAAATCTAGATTTGGTCGGTTGACATATTGCACAGGAAGGCGGAAATGATTGCTTTTAACATCACGATCAATTTGCACGCTTTCAAGTATATTCATCAAGGCGCCACCTGTGTACCAAGGTGTGCTGCTTGATTCATTTACCACGTTATCACCACGAAGGGCTGAAAGCGGTACAAAACGGATATCGTCACTGGCACGATTTCCAAGTTGCTCTGTAAAGCTTAGGTATTCCGCTTTAATTTCATTAAATCTGTCTTCAGAGAAATCGACCAAGTCCATTTTATTAACCGCAACCACTAGGTGTTTAATGCCTAATAGTGCCGCGATATAACTGTGGCGACGTGTCTGAGTTTGAACACCGTAACGTGCATCAATCAAGATGATAGCAAGGTCACAGGTAGATGCACCCGTTGCCATGTTACGTGTGTACTGTTCATGCCCTGGTGTATCGGCAATGATGAACTTACGTTTTTCTGTAGAGAAATAACGGTAAGCAACATCAATGGTAATGCCTTGCTCACGTTCAGCCTGCAAGCCATCTACCAATAAAGCTAAATCAATCTCTTCACCTTGTGTACCTGACTTTTTACTGTCACGTTTAACGGCTTCTAGATGATCTTCAAAAATGAGTTTTGAGTCATGCAATAAACGACCGATAAGGGTACTTTTACCATCATCAACGTTACCGCAAGTTAACAAACGCAGCATGTCTTTTTCTTCGTGCTGCTTTAAATAACCAAGTATGTCTTGGCTGATCAATTCTGACTGGTGCGACATTATCTAACTCCTAGAAATAACCTTGTTTTTTCTTCTCTTCCATTGACCCTGAAGAGTCATGGTCGATTACTCGGCCTTGGCGCTCTGAACTTTTTGTCAGAAGCATTTCCTGAATAATTTCAGGTAATGTTGCCGCTTCAGAATCCACAGCACCGGTCAATGGGTAACAACCCAGAGTACGGAAACGTACGGATTTCATTTCAGGCACTTCACCCTCTTTTAATGGCATACGTTCATCATCAACCATGATCATGGTGCCATCACGTTCAACCACTGGACGCGGTTTAGCGAAATAAAGAGGAACAATTGGAATACTTTCTAGGTAGATATATTGCCAGATGTCTAATTCGGTCCAGTTAGATAATGGGAAAACACGGATGCTCTCGCCTTTATTTACTTTACCGTTATAGATATTCCATAATTCAGGACGTTGGTTTTTAGGGTCCCAACGGTGCTGTTTATCACGGAAAGAATAAACACGTTCTTTTGCTCGTGACTTCTCTTCGTCACGACGCGCACCACCAAATGCAGCATCAAAGCCGTATTTGTCGAGTGCTTGTTTCAAACCTTGAGTTTTCATCACATCAGTATGCTTAGCACTACCGTGTGTGAATGGGCCTACGCCCTGATCAATTCCGTCTTGGTTTTGATGAATCAAGAGCTCAAGACCTAGCTTGGCAACCATTTCATCACGGAAACTGATCATTTCCTTAAATTTCCAACCTGTATCCACGTGCATCAATGGAAAAGGGGGTTTACCCGGATAAAAGGCTTTCATAGCCAAATGCAGCATAACAGCGGAGTCTTTACCGACTGAATACAACATTACTGGGTTATCAAATTCAGCAGCCACCTCACGAATGATATGGATACTTTCAGCTTCAAGCTGCTTTAAATGAGTGAGTCTTGCCTCGTTCATAATTTCCTATCTCAGTTGTGTCCGACTTTTAAACCCTTCAAATCTTTAACAGGTCAAATTCGTTAAAAGTGAATGGATTCGGCATTTGTTAGTTAGTATACAGGCGGAAGATTTTCAAAAAAAGTTATAAGCAGGTGTTTTTATAGAATATTTGTATATATAGATAGTTAAAATGAACCTCATAAGCTTGACCTATGAAGTTCATTGTTAACAAAATAAATACTTATGGTTTTATGCGTTTAATCGACAAAAAACGCTAGTTAGGTAAATTTCTCATGACCAGACCATATTCAATGTCTGCCGGCTCATATTCACAAGGGATACTCACTACATGACCTGACCCTGGTGCTACCGAGACGGTTTCACCTTTTTTATTTATCATGGCATTAATTTGAATCGTTCTAGCACCCTTAGGGGTGATCAGCTCGATACTGTCACCCACTTTAAAGCGGTTTTTAACATCGAGTGTCAACAAACCATTGTTCCAGCTCATCATTTCTGCCACGAACTGTTGTTTAGTCGACTGCGAGTTACCATGTTGATAATTTTGATATTGATCATGAACATGACGACGATAAAAGCCTTCGGTATAACCACGATTGGCAAGGCCCTCTAATCGGTCCATCAAACTCATATCAAATGCACGACCATGGGTCGCATCATCAATGGCTTGGCGATATAGCTGAGCAGTGCGTGCCGCATAAAAATGCGATTTAGTACGACCTTCGATTTTTAGTGAGTGCACACCCAATTCAATCAATTTTTCCACATGTTGAATTGCTCTTAGATCACGACTGTTCATGATGTAAGTCCCATGCTCATCTTCAAAGGCTGGCATGTACTCCCCTTCTCGACCTTGCTCACGCAATAAAACCACATCGTCATAAGGCTTACCCTCACCTAACGTAGTTTTAAAGTCGCCGTTTGAATCTAGGGACAAATCATCAAAGCCTGTCGGATCAAACATTTGCGCTTCTTTTTGCGCCTGTGCTACAAGGTGGCTGCCATCGGCCGGCACTATATCCCCTGATAACTCTTCTTTGGCATCTTTTACATCATATTGCCAGCGACAAGAGTTGGTACAGGACCCTTGATTGGGGTCACGACGATTAAAGTATCCCGATAATAAACAACGTCCAGAATAAGCAATACACAATGAACCATGCACAAAGGTCTCAATTTCCATATCAGGCACCTTGGCACGTATCTCTGCAATTTCATCCAATGACAGTTCACGTGAAAGAATGACCCGCTTAAGGCCGTAGTCATGCCAGAACTTAACGGTTGCCCAGTTAACGGCATTGGCTTGTACCGAAAGATGCAATTCTTGATCAGGCCATTTCTCTTTAACCAGCATCATCATGCCAGGGTCTGACATAATCAAGGCATCAGGACCCATTTCAATGACAGGTTCGATATCTCTTAAGTAGGTTTTGATTTTTGAATTGTGCGGCGCTATGTTGCTGGCAACATACAGCTTCTTACCTTGAGCATGGGCCTCTTCAATGCCGGTCGCTAGGTTTGCCATATCAAAGTCATTGTTTCTCACTCTGAGACTGTACCTTGGTTGTCCGGCATAAACTGCATCTGCACCATAGGCAAATGCATATCGCATATTTTTAAGGGTACCAGCGGGGGATAATAATTCTGTCATAAGAGATTCACATTGATTTCAAATGGCCGCATTTTAATCTAGTGATTGAGAGGGAAAAGTAAAATCAAAAAAAAGGCCGATTTAGTCGGCCTTTTTATGATGTGAATCAATTATTCAAAATAATTAATTTCACATTGTGGTTAATTTTTATAGAAATTTAAGGTGTTTCGTTAAGTTGTTGCTCCAACATAATTTGATTAACCTGAGTATCGATACGATTCAATTTGCTATTTACTTGTATTCTAAAGGCGTCAATAGCATTAATTGCTTCTTGATGGTCATCCAGTTTGGCTTGTAAATTCACTGGCATTTCGGGTTTTGCCTTACGAATCGTCTCTACTTTTTGATCTAGCTGAGTAATACTTTTCTCAATTTTAACCAAGGTATCGGATAAAGATTTAACGTTATTACCCACACTCTTATTATTGGTTTGCATTGTCTTAATAGTATTTAACAACTTATCAATTTGGATGTTTTGCTGTTCCACTTTACCGATTAAACGCGCCGTTTCATCACTCATACTAGACAGGGCACGAGCGGTTCCATCTTGCTCTTCTCGCATAGCATCAATTTCAAATGCGCGAGTTTGATTATCTTGCTCAACCCGGTTCACATTGCCTAATAATGTGTGATAACTCGCTTCAATATCATTCACGGCTTCCCCTTGAACAGCCACCAATTTTCCTTGAGTTGCGAGGGATTCACGTAAATTCGATTGTTTTTTCTCGATATTGGCGACTTTACTGCTATTCGCTTTAATTGTCTTACGGTTAGTATCGTATGAAACGCCCCATAGTTTACGAATTTCACTATTATGATTCTTTAACGTTTCTTCAACCGTCAACTCTTGTTCATTAGCAGACACATCCGCAGCTAATAGTTGATGATCCAAGTTAGTTAGTTGAGTATTGGTTGCATCTAATTCAGATTTTAACCTTTGGTTATCTTGCCACACCCAGAAGCCTGCACCACAGGCGGCGCCAATAAATAAAAATAGCAGGAGATATACGCCAAATAAGCTAGGCTTTTTATACTGAACGGGGGGTTGCGCAGCACCCTCATTTAAAGGCCTAGGTTTGGTTGAAGTTGGGGTGAGTCGTCTTTTCGTGGTTTGCTTGTTTGAACGACGGTCACTTACTTCATCTTGGTCCAAGGTAAGGCTTGGAATGTCTACATTATCATCTTGTCTTGGCATTGAAATCTTACTGAGCCCTTGTTTTGAATGAAAAAAAGGATAACCACACAAACTGAAGGAATATTATCTTCAATTCTTCGGTGCTATTATATATGCACCAATAACTGCTTGATAACAAGCATTTTTCAATATGAAATCGCAGGAGAAAAGAAATGGCGTTTGAATTACCAGCTCTACCATTCGCAAAAGATGCTCTAGAGCCTCACATGTCAGCAGAAACTTTAGACTTCCACCACGGCAAACACCACAACACTTACATCGTTAAGTTAAATGGTCTTGTTCCTGGTTCTGAGTTTGAAGGCAAAACCTTAGAAGAAATCATCGCATCCGCGCCAGCTGGTCCTGTATTTAACAATGCAGCTCAAATCTGGAACCACACTTTCTTCTGGAACAGCCTAAGCCCACAGGGTGGCGGTCAACCTGCAGGCGCACTTGCTGATGCAATCAATGCTAAATGGGGCTCTTTTGAAGCGTTCCAAGCAGCATTCAATGATAAAGCAGTTAACAACTTCGGCTCAAGCTGGACTTGGTTAGTAAAAACAGCTGAAGGTGAACTTGAGATTGTTAATACTAGCAATGCAGGCACACCATCTACTGATGGTTACACAGCTCTTTTGACTGTTGACCTTTGGGAACATGCTTACTATATCGATTACCGTAACGTTCGTCCTGATTACCTTAAAGGTTTCTGGGCGCTAGCTAACTGGGACTTCGCTGCAGCTAACTTTGCTGCTTAGACCCTGTTAGCTTTTGCTTTAAAACTTGTGTTGATTATTTGTGGAAATAATTAACGCAATTTAAAGCAAAAGAAACTAAAAAACGCGATTCAAACTCAGTCTGAATCGCGTTTTTTTTATTGCTAAAACTACAGATTACATTCCCTTTTCTGCTTTAACGGTTAACTTAGTTTGGATAAACACAGAATGAGGCACATATAAAAGCTCGCAAATTTGACGAATCCGATAATCTTCATACCTGTCTAACACCCCATCCGCATAGGCGACACGCCACATAGAAAGAACCAGCGTTTCTTTTGCCTCTGTTCCTGCGTGTTCATTAATGGCATGGGTAAATTGGAATAAATCATTTGCGTTTTCAACTGAGGCTTTCATTTCTTGATACATAAGGTCAACTTGCTCGAGGCTAGTTTCCTTTTCAATCAAGCTTAAAACAAGTTTGTGTTCAGCCTCGTCTATTATTTCATCTGCTAACATGACTTCAATTAACAGCGCGGCAACCGCCTGCTGATAAGAAATCACCTCAACGGGGTTTTCTGATTGTTGAAATTGTTCAATGATTTTTTTAAATACTGCTAACATGGTTATGCCTACGTTGGACGCTCAATTTAAATACGCCAGATTCAAGTCAATTAAACGGTTGGGGAATTGTCGGTAATCCGGATAAGGACACAAAATTAAATTTGAGTGCACCCGTAACAAGCCTTTTTCATCTAACGCTTTTAATGCCCTATCATTGACTAAACCTGATTGCATTTTCCCACCGCAAACAAAATAGGTTTTGCTGTCATCAAAGGATTTAGGTAGTTGAAATAATATGCATTCCGATGTTTGCAGTAGTTGAGTATCTCGATAGTCTCGCCAATCTGACGCAGAGCTAGACAGTTTTGCCATAATGGTGAGAATTTTACGCCAATGATTTCCATCTTGCGCGATAATATCTGTGACTAAAGGCTGAGCCAAATGCCCATTACTGTCTATTAGATACTCACCTTTAGGTGGTGTTGGCAGTATAAATACTTTATTCGCTTGCGCTAGAGAGCAACCAATACTTAACACAATAACCTCGATTTCCATTATTTCAAATTATCATACGCCAAGAAAAGGGAGATATATGATAAGGCCACCTCAGCATTTATAATTTACACAAAATATCCTTGATTCAATTGGCAAAACCTCAAGCTTAAACTTGACAGAAGATGGCATAGAGAAAATAATATAACAATTAATTATAACCTTATATCGGAATAGAATATGGAAACTATCAATACAGGCCTGATCGGGGGCGCCCTTATCGGACTTGCCGCATTACTTTATCTTGTATTATACGGACGCGTGCTCGGCGTTAGCGGGCTGATTAATCAAGTTTTTTTCAATACCAGTAATGATTCTGCTTCAAATAAAAATAGAATCTGGTTCATCCTGATCGGCACTTTAATCGGAGGCAGCCTATACGCTGTTTTCTTTGAGCCTCAGTTTAGTATGCCGACAAATCGATCTCCCCTGTTAATTATCATTGCAGGTTTACTGGTTGGCTTCGGCACTCGCATGGGTAATGGTTGCACTAGTGGTCATGGCGTATGTGGGATATCTAGAGGGTCTGTACGCTCAATCGTAGCCACTCTCACATTTATGCTAAGCGCCATCATCACGGTATATATTAGCACGCGTATTTTTGCATTAGGAGCCTAATATGAACGCTCAAATCATGACTAAATCACCCACTGTCAATCTTGTATTACACCTCGTTATCGGCATTTTATTTGGTGCAGGTTTGGCCATTTCAGAAATGGCAAACCCCAATGCCGTATTAAGCTTTTTAGATGTCAGTGCCATCTTTACCTCCGATTCCCCCTTTCGTGATAACGGCCAATGGAACCCTGGGCTAATTTTTGTCATGCTTGCGGCTATCTGTGTTGGTTTTATTGCTTATGGGATTAAACACAGGATGAGCAAGCCTGCATTCGCCTCCCTATGGCGTCTCCCGAATAAAGTTGCTATAGACAGGCACTTGATCATAGGTGCGAGCTTATTTGGTATTGGCTGGGGGTTAGCAGGCTATTGTCCTGGTCCTGCTGTGACAGCCTTGGTCAACAACCCTGCTGAAGGCATTTATTTTATTGGGGCTATGTTAGCGGGTAGTTACCTCTTTCAATTAAGCCCTCTCTCCAAATAGCCTTTGTTGCCATAGTAAATGTTGACCCTATGACATTGTTTATTTCATAGGGTCGGCCTTCTGCTTACTTTCACATCATAAATTCTGCTAGCATCGTCGTTTTGCCTTGACTCCATTAAGGTCATTTTTCATTAACGCTATAGGGAACTAAGTAAATGAAACTCGATGCTATTCATATTTACCCGGTAAAATCCATCGCCAATATTTCACTCGATTCTAGCCAAGTAAGATACAGCGGTTTATTCGATGATCGCAGATACATGTTAGTACTCGCCAATGGTAATTTTATCACTGCAAGAACCTTCCCTATTCTGACTCAGGTAAAACCTCATTATGAGGCTGGCCGGCTGACGCTGACTTACCAAGAGAATCAAATTAGTTTGCATTGCGAGCAGTTCTCTCAAGAGTATAAGAAGGTTAAAATTTGGGGCACATACGTTGACGCTCAAGTGTGTGGTGAGGCTTATAACACTTGGTTTAGCCAATTAGTTGGGAAAGACGTTGAACTTGTCTATTTTGGTGATAAATCACAGCGCGTCATCGACTCAGGTCCAGAACAACCCATTGCTTTCGCTGAGGGTTACCCATTTTTAATTGCTTCGAAGGCGTCGCTAGCGGCGTTGCAAAAAATCTGCCCGGAAAAAGTGAACCTAACTCAGTTTAGAGCAAATCTTATCATTGATGACTGTGAAGCATTTGCTGAAGATACTTGGCAAAGGTTTAAAATTGGTGATGTCATCTTTGAATCAGTCAAACCTTGTATACGTTGTACTCTTACAACAATAGTCCCAGAAACGGGCGAATTTAATCCCCAAGGCGAACCCTTTAAAACACTTAAAGACTTTCGTTTTTTAAATCAGAAAGGCAAAGATAAGGGCCCTACTTTCGGTATGAACCTGATTGCGTTGAATGAGGGAGAGATTAAAATCGGCGATACTTTAGAAGTATTATCTTATCGAGAAGCAGAGGTTTACTAGACTATTACAGTGAGTGGACGGGAAATGTGCCGTTAAAAGATTTTAAGTGTTGTTAGCCCAAGACTAACAACACTTAAAATAAACCTTTTAAAACAACATCTTAATATAAATTAAGATCTTATATTAAGAGAGTTCCATATCATTTTCCTGCTGGCTAAACATTTTTTGTAATGTCTGCATCAACATCATGACTCTATCATCAGCAATAGAGTAATAAATCGTTTGTGAATCTCTTCGGGTTGCTACTAGGTTATCTTTACGAAGAACAGCAAGATGCTGAGATAAAGCTGACTGACTCAAACTGACACTTTTATTAAGAGCCCCTACAGATAATTCGCCGGATTGTAAGGTGCATAAAATCATTAACCTATGCTCATTACTAATCGCTTTTAAAAGGCTGGCAGCCTGACCTGTATGCGCTAAGAGTTCAGGGAAAGAAATATTAGTCGCTAACATAAACACTCTCTAATCCGTTACTTTTTGTTATTGATATGTTACACGCCAGTTTTCTGATTAGATAGGTGTCTTTACATTCTCTTTACACTAGGCGTAAAAAAACCCATCTAATTTCATTTATTTAACAAGATCAATTAGATGGGTTAATTCAAATTTTAAGTAACGAAATTGATAAACTTATTTTGCCATCACTTTCAGATCAAAATCAGTCCATATTGGCGCATGGTCAGACGGTTTTTCCATCGCCCTTAAATCATAGTTGACATCTGCGTCTTGCAACAAAGCTAACAACGCCTTGGTTGCCATAATAACATCGATACGTAAGCCTCGTTTAGGCTCATCAGCAAAGCCTTTTGAACGATAATCAAACCAAGAATATCGATCGCTCTTCTCTGGGTTTAATTGACGATAGGTATCCGTTAACCCCCAACCTTCAAGCGTAGCGTACCACTCACGCTCAATTGGTTGAAAACTACATTTGCCGCTTTTCAACCAACGTTTAGCATTTTGAGGGCCAATGCCGATATCAAGGTCGGTTGGAGAAATATTAATATCGCCCATCACAATAACGTGTTCATCCCCTACGTTATTCGCTAAATAATCCATCAAATCGGCATAGAACTTTTGTTTGGCAGGAAATTTAGTCTCATGCTCAACATTTTCACCTTGAGGAAAATAACCATTAATGACTTTTAATGGCCCCTTATCCGTATTGAATGTGGCAATAATCATGCGTCTTTGTGAATCGTCTTCATCATTTGGAAAACCATATTCAACGCTGACCGCTTCTTCTTTTGAAAAAATGGCCACCCCATAGTGAGACTTCTGCCCATAATAATAAGCATGGTAACCAACACTTTGGGGAATCTCATGAGGAAACATCTCATCATGAACCTTAATTTCTTGCAGACCAATGATGTCGGGGGACTGACTCTTTACCAATTCTTCTATTTGGTGTGGGCGAGCTCTTAACCCATTGATGTTAAAAGAAACAATTTTCATAATTAATCCTAATTTTTAATTCCAATAATGATACCCAGCTTGAGTGACGAGTAACAGCTAAGTTTGGCACTATCACCTAATTATTCAGTCCCATTAACAACAAAATCTATTGCGCTTATAGTCGCATTCTTTTGGCATAAACTAAGCCCCACTGATAGAATCTTACCCATACTTATTTTCAGCCTTTTCATGGAGTTAACATTATGTCTTATCAGTATGACTTATTTGTCATAGGTGCCGGGTCTGGTGGCGTTAGAGCCAGCCGTATTGCGGCCAGCAAGGGTTATAAAGTGGCTGTCGCTGAAGCCAGCGCGCTCGGTGGTACCTGTGTCAATATTGGCTGTGTTCCTAAAAAACTCTTTGTTTACGGGTCTGAATACGGTCATGGGTTTAGTGAAGCAGAAGGCTTTGGTTGGTCTAAACAAGATGTTAAGTTTGATTGGCCGACATTAAGAGATAATAAAACCAAAGAAATCGAGCGTTTAAACGGCATTTATCAAAACATGTTAAACAATGCCGGGGTTGAAATTATTAATGGTTTTGCCAAATTCATTGATGCCCACACGGTTGAGGTAAATGGTAAAACCTATAGCGCTGAGAAAATCTTAGTGGCAGTGGGAGCCAAACCTTATATCCCTGCTATCGAAGGGGCAGATCTTGCGGTGAGCTCCAATGATATGTTCTATCTTGACACCTTGCCTAAAAAAGCGCTGGTGGTTGGCGGTGGTTATATTGCAGTCGAATTTGCCGGCATTCTAAATGGTTTAGGGGTCGATACTAGCCTAGCCTATCGTGGTGAACAGGTTTTACGTGGATTTGACCAGGATGTACGAGATTTTGCCAGCAATGAGTATGTTAAATCAGGTGTAGACCTTCGTTTAAATACTGACATTCAAAGCATGCGTCTTGCCGATACCGATCAAATTAATGGTGCACGCATTGTGACCTTTAAAGACGGTCATGAAGAAAACTTTGACCTTATTTTATACGCTACGGGTCGTGTGCCCTACACTGATGGCTTGAACCTAGAAGCCGCAGGTATTGAACTTGAGAAAGGCGCCATTAAGGTTAATCAAAACTTTGAAACATCCGCCAAAAGTGTGTTTGCTCTGGGTGATGTTATTAACCGTGTTCAACTTACACCTGTTGCTATCGGAGAAGCCATGGCGTTAATCCAATTTTGGTTTGAAGGCACCAGCCAAGATTATGATTACGACAACATACCAACCGCGGTTTTTAGCCAGCCTCCGATAGGGACTGTGGGGTTAAGTGAACAAGAAGCACAAGCACGTGGTTTAGACTTTAGAGTGTACCAAGGTGAATTTAGAGCCATGAAACATACTCTAAGTGGTTCGACTTCTCGCTGCTTAACCAAGATGCTTGTCAATAATGAGAATGACAAGGTGATTGGATGCCATATGGTGGGTGAATATGCCGGCGAAATCATTCAAGGTTTAGGTATCGCGATTAAAGCGGGTGCCACAAAAGCAGATTTTGACGCTACTGTTGGTGTACATCCATCAACCGCAGAAGAATTTGTTACCTTCTCTGAAGGCTCATTAAAAAAACGATAAGCCCGACGTTTGAAATACGCTAGGCTAGCTTGATGAGAGCGGCCTAGCGTTTCTGACATGGGACATTTGTCACTAGTATCCTATTATTTTCTAGGCTAACCTTAGCCCACTTCAGATTGCTAAAAGCCCCTTCGACCCAGCTTTCAGTAAAATACATAACACTATGCCAAGTTATGGCAGCGAGTGATTCTCGTCAATATTAAGGACAATATAAGCTCGACCCCTATGCCTTTGATGTTTGTATTTCAATATAAGTATGGCCACACGCTCACAGTCACACCCAACAGATACTCTATTCAAGTTAGAGCGTATAAAGCGCTTTCCGACAATTATTTGGCTTATTTTAGGGGGCACATTTCTCGCCCGATCCAGCTATTTTATGGCTTGGCCATTTTTAATCGTCATATTATTTGAGAACTACCAAGCAAGCGAAGCTCAGATAGGGCTCATTTTCGCCGTGTCCGCCGCAGTCTCCTCCATATTTGGTCTTTACGTTGGTTTTTTATCTGACAAATTAGGTCGTAAAGTTATCATGCTCACAGGTTGTATGCTTGCTGGCTTGACCTATTATGGCATTGGTGCAGCATTTGAACTCTGGCAAATGGCAAGTTTAATGGTCATTGCAGGTTTAATGAGACCGACCATAGAAGCACCAGGCAAAGCGGTAATCAGTGATAATCTGTCGGATGAAAAAGACAGAGAACTGGCGCTTAACATGCGTTACTTTATCCTTAATGCTGGCGGGGCAATTGGCCCCTTGATTGGCATCAGCCTCGCATTAGATCACCCGCAGACATTATTCTATGTGACAGGTATCACCTATTTTATCTACGCCCTATTACTGACATTCGGGTTTCATTTTAGTAAAACCTATATCGCGCCGTCACACGAAGGCGTCATTCGCTTTCGAAAGGTATTTTCTGTTATTTCAAAAGACAAACTCTTCATGGGCTTATTGCTTGCCAACATTCTTCTCATGTTTGTCTATTCTCATATTGAATCGTCCATTCCCCAAGTTTTAGCCCGTAGTGGTATTGAGAATGCAGTGAAATGGATTGGCCTACTGGTGATCGTTAATACCTGTACCGTGATTCTGTTACAGTTTCCGTTACTCGCCTTGTTAGAGTCGAAAAATGTTTTTTTTAGAACTCGATTAGGCGTTGTGTTAATGGGGGTTGCTCAGGTGATTTTTATATTCACCCCAGAAGATTATGCCTATGGTTGGATACTTGGCACCTTGTTTTTAAGCATAGGTGAAGTGATTGCTTTTCCGACATTAAGTGTTCAGATTGACCGCTTAGCACCCGCACACCTTAAAGGAAGCTACTTTGGTGCGGCCTCACTTTATTCTGCGGGTTTTGCTATTGGTCCATTGGTGGGGGGCTGGTTATTAAGCCATGATGCAAAAGTCGGTCTGTTCTCGGTTTGTCTATTAAGTGTTTTAGCCATCATTGTTATTTATTATCGATCTCAACACTATGCCCAGAACAGAAAAAACCACTGACACCCTGCTTATAAAGTCTGCTTTAAAGGCAGACTTTATAAGCTTGAAAGATCACTCGTTAGGCCTGGCCATACCAATGTAACTTGCGAATCGTGGAATATTGTTTTTCGTCAATCCATGATACTTAAAACGTACCCTACTGCCTATTTTAGGTGGCTCTTTACGGTCTTTATCACTCAAACCTGACCCTATTTTAAAACGAACTTCTGACTTTAATGCGGTGGAATACCAAACGACTTCCAATGAACCTGTCATATCTTGGTATTTACCCTTACCCGGCACATAAGCCCGTACTGTCGCTTTAGCCTCCTGATAAGGTTTCAACTTAAGTACGTTATCACTGCGACCTGATGCGAATCGAGCTTGTTTTCTGTGTAAAATCAGCCCTTCTGAACCTATTGCAGCCAGCTTTTTCAGCAGGCTACTTAGCGCGTCGTTATCTGCCAGTTGGACCTGTTTGATTGACTGAATAAAAGGCACATTTAGTTGCTTAATTAACTGGGTATAAGCCGCCGCTCTTTCGATAAAGGGCTGCTGGTAATTAGGCATATCAAATACCTTATATTGGATTTTTTTCCAGGCAGCTGTATTTGCTTTTTGACTCAATACCGTCGAGGCAATGAATTCAAAATCTTGTCGTTTTGACCATAACTCACCATCTAACCACACATCCGGCAAGCCCTTAATAAACCAGTCTGGTGCATATATTTTATTACCATTTTTTGTGACTAATTCACCCGCTTTCCAAATAGCCCGAACGCCATCATATTTCTCACTAACAAGGTATTCAGATACCTGAACATTAGATTGATACACACTAACTAATTGCACGGGTAATATTTCAGCGTTTAAAGGAAAAACCATAGATATGAAAATAATCAGCGCGCACAATGGCCTAAATAAAACCATGCTTGCCAATTTGGGGAAGCGGCGATTAGATTGGATAACGCCTTGATAGTGAGTGATATACGGCATAAGGACTCCTTGTCATTCGTTGCCATTTAGATAAAGTAGATCTGCTTTCCTAGCGGATAAAGGCAGTTTACACGAGTCCCCTAGTGAGCATTAGTTCAACTTTTATCAAAGGCTATTTTTCTCATTCATAAAAAGGATTTACCTATGGGGTTAGTGTCACACTTTAAATACCTTATTGGCTTGAGCAGCTTAATTCCCTTATTGCCCTTAATTGTATTTCAAGGTAAACAGGTTAAAGCCAATACCCTACGCCTTCCCTGTGCAAAAGGTAATACGTATGCAAGCCATAGCTTGGCGGATGTTAGCCTCTTACATTTAGGTGAAAGTACGGTCGCAGGTGTGGGTGTAAAAACACTTGATCAAGGACTCACTCAGGCCATCGTCAAGCAGTTACAACACGCGTCATCGTTAACGATTGATTGGCACATTCAAGCCAAAAATGGCGCAAGCCTTCATCAACTAAACAAATTAGACATTAGTATTCAAAACCCTGACCTGCTAGTCATTACCATTGGCGTGAATGACACAACAGGACTGACAAGTCGAGCAGATTGGCGTAAGCAACTTAACCTTTGTGTACAACGCTTTGCAGGCCCCGACACTCACGTTTTTTTTACGAAAGTGCCTAATATGGCGCACTTTCCCGCTTTACCCGCTCCTTTATCTTGGTTTTTAGGCTGTCGTTCTCAAATATTGGATCATGAACTGAAAACTTTATGCCGCCATTCAAATTGGCACCATATTAAAACAAGTCTTCCTATTGAAGAAAAATGGATGGCAAAAGACGGCTACCATCCTAATAAGGTGGGTTATCAAATTTGGGGAAAGCAAATCGGACAGGCGATATTAAAAACATTAGGTATTCCAGACAGCTAAGGCGAATTAAACGCTCAATTTAAAAGCGATAAATCGATGCTAACAATATGTTTAATAAGGGTTTTTAATCCGTGGAAAACAAGGTCATTGATTTTCAGGTGTATTGATCATGATGCCAGCGTCATATATTAACTTTGATAGCGTTTCCCTGAGGCGCTTAAGCTCCCCAGACGCAATCATTTCTTTTATCGTCAAATCTAAGAGTGGCACCAAGGCTTGATGTTTTATATGTAAATAATGATACAGGGCGTCTTTTTCTATCGCCGGTTTTAATGCTCTAATGTTACTTAGACCAAGCACATTAATATGATAGAGACCATTGATCTGACCGGTTACCGCGATATCAATACGAGAAGAGCCCAACATACGTAAGAGTTGATCACTGCTCGTCACATTTTCGACTGTCTCCATCCTGCCTTTTAAGCCTAACTCAGCAAAGCGCATGCCTTGCACTGCACCCACACGATATGGCTTCAATGACGCCCAACCTTTTACTTTAAAATCAATTCCGCTTTGAGTATTTACAAATGCCGTTGGTGCAACATATGAAAATGCAGTCGGGACTCGAATCAAGGTAGGAAAGGCATTGGCTAGACTAAATATTCTGTGAGTTTCACCATCAATTTGCCCCTTACTTGATAATCTCAAAGACAGAGCCGAGGTATATTTTTCAAAACGAACTTCAATGCCCGCCTTTTCATATATGCGTTTTAACAGCTCTTTTCCTAAAAATGAATTCGGTGTGCCATGTAAATACGACACCACCACAGGCTCTGCCTGCACCCAAGAGATACTAAAAAATAATAAGATGACTAGGATGAAAGGCTGAATCAAAAACTAACTCCAAATAATATAATATCGCGGCTACGATAGGCTTATCTCCTCCCTCTATTATAGAAGGTAAAACGCCCTTTCCCGTAATCTTGAGATAACGCTTTCCAATCTCAATCAATGACATGAACTGGGCAATGATATATAGGTTTAACCCTCAACATTTATATCCGTCATAATCTCATCCATTTTTCCAATAATATATTTGCCAATGGGAAACGCTGATGTAGCCGCAGGAGACGGGGCATTACACACATGTAAAGAGCGTTTTGATTGCACAAATAAAAAGTCATGGACC
>Ga0209292_1000587_pt1 | contig 47186 bp, 48 predicted proteins | sample GOMGulsemesocosm_2_FD_184634 | JGI IMG/M metagenome (GOLD analysis project Ga0209292, IMG submission 184634) | Methane-oxidizing microbial communities from mesocosms in the Gulf of Mexico - GOM9C Gulf of Mexico (SPAdes) (version 2) | ecosystem: Environmental > Aquatic > Marine > Cold seeps...
TTTGCATCAGCATTATCCGTATATCCACCAGTACCATAAGCAACAGTTGCAGAAGAAAGCGGGTCTGGGTCAAACACGTTCCCAGTTCCACTAGCCATTACAAAATTTGACTTGTTTGTAGCAGTTGTAACTTTATGAGAACAACCACTATGATTATTTTTAGCTTTACATTTTTTATCATCATCATGACCTCCACAATAATAGAATGACATATCCACTACTTTAAAAATCTCCTCTGTATTGGCATCGATAAAAACGTGCCATTCTCCAAGAGGGTCTGTACTAGATATTACCACCTCATGGGCAAAACGAGTCATTTTAGTATTTTTATAAACCATTAAATTATTTGATGTATGATTTACATTACTTTTTACATTTAAATAATCAAATGCCAACTGATAAGCTTTCTCTTTAGATACATTTGGAGTACTAGTAGTAATATTAATGTTAGCCTGGTAACTACTCATTACATAAACCACCTCATTTTTAGGAGATATTGTTATCGTTACTTCAGCTTTATTAACGGGTAACCCATTAAAAAACTGACGATAACGCACTACAGAACCAGAAGCCGTTGTTCTTGTTGCATGATGATGTAAGTTTTGTAATTCATTTTTAGGAATGCCTAATTTTCTAAAGTCTTTGGCTAAATAATATTGAGCCATAGATTCTGGTGACCCATTAGGTACCGCTAGGTCAACCTTGTATAAAGCTACTGGAACACCTGTATTCACATCATAACGGATATTATTTTTTAGTTCAGTAATAACTTTCTCATCGTCTTCTAAACTTATTTCAAACGATCTATCCGATATTGGTTTTTGTGCAATTGCTACGAAACTAAAAAGTAGAGCTCCAAAAAGCACTAAGTTCATTTTTAGAAACTTTTTTTTCGGGTATTTCTTTATCATATCTTTGGGTTTTTCTTAAAAATATACTTTTATAGTAACTCTATAAAAGATATAATTGATTATTTCACAGGTAACAACACATTGCTCGATATAACTAACAAATTAACCGATTAACGGACAAGATACATGAGTCTTTAGTGTTTTATTATAACACCTAAATTATACTTTTTTAAAATAAAACTTTGTCGTTTAATATTTTTACATAACTTTGTACCCAAGATGAATACGATTATAACAAATAACACAAACTGGTGGTGGTTTCGATTTAACTCAATAATCGTGAACTAGTATCCTGTTTATATAACTCATAAAAAAGGCTTACCGTTTTCGGTAAGCCTTTTTTTATACACAAAATTGAAATGAAAATAAATACATTAACATCCACAAGTCTGTCAGACACAATCACTCCAGTAGGATTGTACTTAAAACTACGTGATCAATTTCACAATAGTTTTTTATTAGAAAGTTCTGATTATCATGGAAATGAGAATAATTTCTCTTTTATCTGTTTAAAACCTTTAGCAACATTTACTGCTAACGGAAGTACTGTAACTACAAGTATTTTAGGTGCTGAGAAAAAAGTGACCGTTACGAATAAAAAAGAAGTTACTAAACGTTTACAAAACTTCATTTCGGAATTTGATGTTGAAAAAAACGACAAAGTTACCAATGGAGTTTTCGGATACAGTAGCTATGATGCCATTCAGTATTTTGATACTATTTCATTAGATGAAAGTAAAAAGAAAAATACTACTCCTGAAATGATGTATTCATTATTTCAATTCATCATTCAAATAGATCATTTTAAAAATGAAATGACCATTTTAGAAAACTGCCCTGAAGGAGCTGTTTCAGAAATTGGTAAAATTAAGCGACTGGTAAAAAACAACAACCATCCTCAATATCATTTCAACTTAGAAGGAAATCAAGCTTCTAACATTACCGATCAAGAGTTTAAAAATATGGTTACTAAGGGGAAAGAACATTGCCAGTTAGGAGATGTTTTTCAAGTAGTACTTTCTCGTCAGTTTTCTCAAAAATTTAAAGGTGATGATTTTAATGTCTATAGAGCTTTACGTTCTATTAATCCATCACCATATTTATTTTATTTCGATTTTGGAGATTTTAAGTTATTTGGGTCTTCTCCTGAGGCTCAATTAAAAGTGGCTAACGGAAAAACAACTATCAACCCAATTGCAGGAACTTTTAAACGTACAGGAAACGATTTAGAGGACCAACAACTTGCTGAAGCATTAGCTAAAGATCCAAAGGAAAATGCGGAACATACAATGCTTGTAGATTTAGCACGTAATGATTTAAGCAGGCATGGTAAAAACGTTACTATAAAAACCTATAAAGAAGTTCAATTTTATAGTCATGTAATTCATTTAGTTTCTGAAGTAGAAGCCGATAATAAAGACGATGATGCTATACAAATGTTTGCGGATACATTCCCTGCAGGAACACTTTCTGGTGCTCCAAAATACAAGGCAATGCAACTGATTAATACATATGAAAATCAAAACAGAGGTTTTTATGGTGGAGCAATTGGTATCTTTGGATTTGATGGAAGTGTGAATCATGCCATCACCATTAGGAGTTTTATGAGTAAAAACAATACCTTGTACAGTCAAGCTGGCGCAGGTGTAACTGTTAGTTCCAATGAAGAAAAAGAATTACAAGAAGTAAATAATAAACTAGGTGCATTACAACAGGCTTTAACCTTAGCTGAAAAAATATCATTATGGAAAAGATAATAGTACTTGACAATTACGATTCATTCACTTACAATTTAGTGCACTACATAGAATCTAATCCAAATTATGAAGTGGATGTATTTAGAAACGATGAAATTTCTATTGAAGCCATTGATAAATACAACACCATTATTCTTTCTCCAGGGCCTGGTTTACCTGAAGAAGCTGGCGTTTTAAAATCAGTTATTGAACGTTACGCTCCAACAAAAAAAATACTAGGCGTTTGCTTAGGTATGCAAGCAATTGGCGAAGTATTTGGAGGAGAATTAGAAAACCTCAGCAATGTATTTCATGGAGTTGCAACACATATAAATATTACTAACCCAAGTGATTTATTATATAAAAACCTACCCGGAAATATTAAAGTAGGCAGATACCACAGTTGGGTAATTTCAAACACTAATTTCCCTAATAAATTAATAATTACTGCAATAGATGACAACAATCAGATCATGTCAATCAAACATCAAGATTATAATCTATATGGAGTACAATATCATCCTGAGTCAATTTTAACAACACATGGAAAAGAAATTATCAATAATTTTTTAGCCATTTAACAAAATAAATAACGAAAGGATCGCACCCTAAATAATTCAATACTCACAACATTATGTTACTGAGAAGGAATTATAGTGATATCCTCTACAATAATAACACTTATGAATAATGTACCAAATAAGCTTTTTGAACATCAAAAACTATCAGAAACAGAAGCCTATACTATATTAACCAGAATAGGAAACAACGAATTTAATCCATCACAAATAGCAGCTTTTTTAACCATTTTTTTAATGCGTAATATTTCTGCTGATGAATTATCTGGATTTCAAAAAGCATTACTAGACTTGTGCTTAAAAATGGATTTTTCAGAATTCAATACTATTGACGTATGTGGAACAGGTGGTGATGGAAAAGATACTTTTAACATCTCAACACTAGCTGCATTTGTCGTTGCAGGAGCTGGATATAAGGTTGCTAAACATGGTAACTACGGAGTATCATCGTCATGTGGATCATCAAATGTATTAGAGCACTTAGGTTATGAGTTCACCAATAACGAATCTGTTTTAAAACGACAATTGGATACTGCAAATTTCTGTATGATGCATGCACCGTTATTTCATCCGGCTATGAAAAATGTAGCACCAATTAGAAAAGAACTAGGAATCAAAACCTTTTTCAATATGTTAGGCCCTCTAGTAAATCCTAGTAATCCGCAAAATCAATTGGTAGGAGTTTTTAATTTAGAAATTGCAAGAATCTATAATTATATGCTACAAAAATCAGGAAAAAACTACAGTATATTACACAGTTTGGATGGATATGATGAAATTTCACTTACTGGAAAATTCAAACAATATTCTAATACAAGTGAAACTTTATTATCACCTGAACAAATAGGATTTCCTCAACATAATCAAGAAGAAATTTTCGGAGGGAACACTATAAAAGATGCAGCCACTATATTCACTAATGTATTAGAAAATAAAGGAACCCAATCACAACAAAATGTAGTTTTAGCAAACGCATCACACGCTATACATTGTTTGGAACCTACTAAAACTTTACAAGATTGTATTTTTATAGCTAAAGAATCTTTAGCATCAGGGAAAGCATTAGCTAGTTTAACTCAAGTTATAGGATAAGCATGAATATACTAGACACTATAATAGCACATAAGAAAACGGAGGTTGCTGCAGCTAAAAACACACGCTCTATAAAATTATTGGAAGGAAGTAGTTATTTTTCTGCACCAAAAATTTCATTAAAAGAATATGTTTTACGAGATGATAAATCAGGCATTATTGCTGAATTCAAACGTAAATCTCCCTCAAAAGGAATTATTAACGAAACTTCTTTTGTAGAAAATGTCACAACAGGATATAGTAATGCTGGTGCTTCTGCACTATCTGTATTAACAGACTCTAACTTTTTTGGTGGAACAAATGAAGATGTTTTAGCTGCTAGACAAGTAAATACAATACCTATATTACGAAAAGACTTTACTATAGATGAATATCAAATTATTGAAGCTAAATCCATAGGTGCAAACGCTATTTTATTAATTGCTGCTGTATTGACAAAAGCAGAAATTAAAAATTTTACAGCATTAGCCCACAATATAGGATTAGAAGTATTACTAGAAATCCATACTACAGAAGAGTTAGATAAATACATCTCTGAAATAAGTGTTGTAGGAATAAATAACCGGAATTTAAAAACGTTTGAAGTTGATTTTGAAAATGCTATTCGCTTAGCAAAATCACTACCTACTAATACCGTGAAAATTGCTGAAAGTGGTATTAGTGATTATAAGAATATCGATTATTTAAAAGCACAAGGTTTTGATGGTTTCTTGATAGGCGAAAACTTCATGAAAACTGAAAATCCTGGTTTAGCTTGTGGTGATTTTATTAAAAAAATAAACAAGAATAATCATGCTTAAATTAAAAGTTTGCGGCATGCGAGATAGCGAAAACATTACTGCGCTATCAGAAATCCAACCCGATTTTATCGGTTTTATATTTCATGAGAAATCTTCCAGAAATATTTCACAAGCCGTTCTGACAGATACTCCTAAAAGCATTTTTCGTGTTGGGGTATTTGTAAACAAATCGATAGCGTTTATTGCACACAAGATTAAACAATATCATCTTGATTATATTCAATTACATGGGAACGAATCTCCTGAATTTTGTAAAGAGGTGAAAAACCTTGAAGTTGGAGTAATTAAAGCCTTCAATATTTCTAGGAATTTCGATTTCTCAAGTTTGAGTAGTTATGAACAACAATGTGACTATTTATTATTTGATGCTTTTGGCGAACAAGCTGGCGGAAATGGAATTACATTTAATTGGGATCTATTGTCGAAATATAAAGGAAATACGCTTTTTTTATTAAGTGGTGGAATCGATGATACAATGGCTCACGAAATTAAAAATATAACTCATCCTAAATTTATTGGCATAGATATTAATAGCGGTTTTGAGCTAAAACCAGCATTAAAAAACATTGCCAAAATCGAATGCTTCAGTAGAAGTATTCGAAACATAAAATAATAAGAAAGTCATTACATAAAAGGAACATAATAACTTAAACCCACTAGTGGGAATTAAAGAATTTAAAATGAATTATACCGTTAACGAAAAAGGATTTTACGGCGATTTTGGTGGAGCATATATCCCTGAAATGTTATATCATAATGTAAATGAACTGAAAGAACAATACCTTCAAATTATCGAATCGGAATCTTTTCAGAAAGAATACAAAAACTTACTTAAGGATTACGTAGGTAGACCTACTCCATTATATTTGGCGAAAAATCTTTCAAAGAAGTACAACAGTACTATCTATTTAAAAAGGGAAGATTTAAACCATACTGGAGCTCATAAAGTTAACAATACTGTTGGTCAAATATTATTAGCACAAAGAATGGGTAAAAACCGAATCATTGCAGAAACTGGTGCAGGACAGCATGGAGTTGCTACTGCTACTGTTTGTGCTTTAATGGGACTGAAATGTATTGTGTACATGGGTGAAATTGACATACAACGTCAAGCACCAAATGTTGCACGTATGAAAATGTTAGGAGCTGAGGTTCGTCCAGCAACATCAGGTAGTCAAACTTTAAAAGACGCTACCAATGAAGCTATTCGTGATTGGATTGCCAACCCTGTAGATACCTATTACCTTATTGGTTCTGTTGTAGGACCTCATCCATATCCTGATATGGTTGCTCGTTTTCAATCTATTATTAGTGAAGAAATGAAAATGCAATTAGAAGAGAAAACTGGCAAGAATTATCCTGATAAAATTATTGCCTGTGTAGGAGGTGGCAGTAATGCTGCAGGTGCTTTTTATCATTATTTAGACAATTCTGATGTTGAGTTAATTGCTGTTGAAGCAGATGGTTTAGGGGTCGCTACAGGGAAAAGTGCTGCTACTACTCAATTAGGCTCTGAAGGAATTATTCATGGCAGTAAAACCTTATTAATGCAAAATGATGAAGGACAAATTACTGAGCCCTACTCTATTTCTGCAGGCTTAGATTACCCAGGTGTAGGTCCGTTACACGCTCATCTATTTAAAAGTGGACGTGGAAAATTTATTGGGGTAACGGATTCAGAAGCTTTAAATGCTGCCTATGAATTAACTAAAATTGAAGGAATTATTCCTGCATTAGAATCAGCACATGCATTGGCTGCTTTAAATAAACTAGACTTAACACCAAATGATTGTGTGGTTGTTAATCTTTCAGGAAGAGGTGATAAAGATATGGAAACATATATAACTAGAATGGATGCTAATTTATAATATGATGAAAATGAATAGACTTGAAAACTTATTTTCTTCTAAAGAAAATATTCTAAATATATACACTACTGCTGGTTTCCCTAAACTAAACGACACTGTTGAAATTGTTCAAGAATTAGCCGCTTCAGGAGTTGACATGGTTGAAATTGGAATGCCATTTTCAGACCCTTTAGCTGATGGGCCAACTATTCAACATAGTAGTCAAGTTGCTATTGAAAACGGAATTACTTTAGACTTAATTTTTGATCAAATAAAAGAAATTAGAAAAACTGTTGATATTCCAATAATGTTGATGGGATATATCAATCAGTTAATAAAATATGGGGTAGAAGATTTTTTAGAAAAATCTGCTACTGTTGGTGTTGACGGCTTTATTCTTCCTGATTTACCTTTGGATATTTATCAAGAAGAATATAAAACTCTTTTTGAAAAGCACAATTTAAAAATGAGCTTCTTAATTACTCCTCAAACTACTGACGATCGTATTAAACTAATAGCAAAAGAGAGTACTGCTTTTTTATATGTAGTATCATCATTTGCAATTACCGGAAGTAAAAGTAACCTACAACAGAATCAGTTAGATTATTTCAAGAAAATAAAAGCTATGAAACTGAATACTCCAAAATTAATTGGTTTTGGCATTAGTAATTCCGCTACACTTAACACCGCGTGTAATTATGCGAATGGAGCTATTATTGGTAGCGCATTTATCAAAACCTTAAACAATACTTCTTATAAATTAAAAACCACTATTCATGATTTTATAAAACCACTCAAATAAATATCTATTTACTTGTTTTATAGCGTTTTATTTTGTAAATTTATTATCGCATTAAAAGTGAGATATACTAGTTATACAATAGTAATTATATATTGATAATGTTAATCATATCTCATTAGCTAGATGATTGGATAAAGGAATTAAAGGAGTATTGTTTTATTATATATTCGTAGTACTTTAGAAAGATTATTATAGTGGTGTCAAGTGAATTTTTAAATGAGTAATTAGGAATATTTATTATTAGTATTCATTTAAATATTTATTGGCATAAAAGCCGTATTCAAATTTACAATCTGGATGCGGCTTTTTTATTGTTTATAGTTAAATAAAAAACATCTTCGAGTTAAGCAGGCAAACTCATAACTTAATACTAAATTTTCCATATTAAGGATACACATCACATTTTTTATTGCATTATCATGATTAAACATATTTAGATATTGATAATAGAATAAAGGGTATAAAGCTATCGTATTTAGATTCTATTTTTGCAGTATCTTTGTAGCATATTTTTTACAAAAAAAGCATCTATGCAGTTTAAAGATTTAAAATTAAATAAACCTATTTTAAAAGCTATCTCAGAAAAAAACTATGAGGTACCTACTCCTATTCAGGAATATACTATTCCTTTAATTTTAGATAAGAAAGATGTTATTGCCTCTGCTCAAACAGGAACTGGTAAAACGGCAGCTTTTGCTTTGCCTATTTTACAATTGTTATATGACAAGCAAAATGAAGGTAAGGCAGGAAAAAAAACAAGAGCGCTAATCATAAGCCCTACACGTGAACTTGCCATACAAATTAACGAAAACTTTAATAGGTATAGTAAATACACTAATCTTAAGTCTGCCGTAGTATTTGGTGGAGCATCTATTGATCCTCAAAAAGAAATCCTTAAAAAAGGTATTGATATTTTAATTGCAACACCAGGTAGATTATTAGATTTACACAAGCAAGAAGTAATCAATTTAAGCTTTATTGAAACCTTGGTTCTAGATGAAGCTGATTTGATGTTAGATATGGGATTCATTGATGATGTTAGAAAAATTGAGCGTCTTTGTCCTAGTCAAAAGCAAACATTATTGTTTTCTGCTACAATGCCACATAAGGTTGTTGAATTAGCAAATAAGCTATTAACCGATCCTGAAAAGGTTGAAATTTCACCAACCTCATCTACTACAAAAACTGTCAATCAGATTTTGTACTACACACCAAAGTCACAAAAAATAGAGTTGTGCTTACACTTGTTACGCAATACAATAAAAGGGAATATTATTATTTTCAGACGTACTAAACATGGTGTTGATAAATTAGAAAAAAGTTTACTCAATAACGGCTATGAAGTCGCCTCTATTCACGGAGACAAATCACAAAGTGAACGTCAGGATGCCCTAAATGATTTTAAAAAAGGGAGAGCAAATATACTAATCGCAACCGATGTAGCTTCAAGAGGTCTTGATATTAAAGATTTAGATGCTGTTATCAATTTTGACATACCTAATATCTCAGAAACTTATGTACATCGTATTGGTAGAACCGGTAGGGCTGGAAATAAGGGAACAGCATATTCATTATGTTCGGCAGATGAAAAAAGTTATATAATTAGTATCCAAAAGTTAATCAGTAAGTTTATTCCTGTTGAAGAGGAGCATCCTTATCCATTAGACCCAAAAGCAAAACCTCAGGTACATAAAAAAGCCGGTAGCAAACATAAAAAAGGTAGAAAATCAGAAGGTTCTAAAAAGAAAAAGAAACGTTGGTACTAATTCATATTCTTATATACTTTCCATAAGAAATTGATTTATTATATAATTTTATGCCACAGAAAAAAAACTTAATAGAAATTGCCAAACTATTCTTTAAGTTCGGTTGTATTTCATTTGGTGGTCCAGCTGCTCATATTGCTATGATGGAAAATGAAGTAGTAAAAAAAAGACAATGGTTTACCCAAGATCATTTTTTAGACCTTATTGGAGCTACAAACTTAATACCCGGTCCAAACTCAACAGAAATGACCATGCATTGTGGTTATGAACGTGGCGGATGGAAAGGCTTATTTATTGCAGGAGCATGTTTTATCACACCAGCAATAATCATTACTATGATATTTGCATGGCTATATCAAACCTATGGACAATTACCAACAGTTGTACCTTTTATTTATGGTATCAAACCTGCTGTAATTTCTTTAATAATCATGGCCGCTTATCGGCTCGGTAAAAAAGCAATTAAAAATACTGAATTGGCTATATTAGGCATACTAACAATTATTAGCTGTATGCTAGGCATAAACGAAATTAGTGCTTTATTTAGTTGTGGGCTCATCGGAATTATATTTTATTTCATTAAAAAAAAGAAACCTAGCTTAAACTCATTTTTACCTTTATTATTTTTTCAAATTACAGATCCATTAAAAATTGGGAGTTTAAAAATTTTATTAACTTTCTTTAAAGTTGGAGCAATATTATATGGAAGTGGGTATGTATTGTTTGCCTTTTTAGATACTCAGCTTGTTGCAAATGGATTGTTGACTAGGCAAGAATTAATTGATGCTATTGCCGTAGGACAATTTACTCCTGGTCCAGTATTATCTACAGCAACATTTATTGGCTGGCAAATGAACGGAACTTCTGGTGCTTTAGTAGCAACTCTAGGTATATTTCTTCCTTCTTTTTTATTTGTATTAATTCTCAATCCACTAATTCCTAAAATGCGTAAATCAAAAGTGATTGGTGCATTTTTAGATGCTGTAAACGTTGCTGCTGTTGCTTTAATAATTGCCGTATGTATAGAAATGGGTACAGACACTTTAACTGATTGGAGAACAATAGCAATAGCTGCTATAAGTTTAATAGGAGTTTTTATTTTCAAAAAAATAAATAGCGCATTTATAGTTATTGGTGGAGCTATACTCGGATACCTACTAACCTTTATATAATATGAGTTCAAAATTATGGATGCTACTAAGTGTATTTTCATTCTGTTTTGTTGCTATTGGCGTAAAACAAGTGAATACTAACATCAGCCCTTTTCAAATCATCTTTTTCAGAGCTCTTATTGGGTTAATTACATTATTAATAATACTTCCTAAAAGAACTATTTTTGGAAGCCTCTCAAACATCAAACAACATTTATTTAGGAATATTTTTCATATGATTGCTCAATATGGCTGGGTAGTTGGGATAGTATATTTATCATTAGCGGAAGTTACTGCTATTGAATTCACATCTCCTATTTGGATTATAATTCTAGCTACTATTTTTTTAAAAGAAAAGGTTACCTCTAAAAAAATAATTAGCATTCTATTGAGCTTCATAGGTGTTTTAATAATTCTTAAACCGGGGTTAGGAATCATCAGTTATAATTCTATCGTAGTTTTGTTATCGGCTATTTGTTTTGCGATTGCACATACCGCTACAAAAAAAATAGTTCAATCTAACTCAGCATCTGATGTAATATTTATCATGTGTCTAACACAGCTCCCTATTTCTTTTGCATGCGCTTATTCAAATTGGATTTGGCCGGTAGTATCAGATTATTGTTGGTTGATATTAATTGGATTATTAGGAATAGCTGCTCATTTTAGTATGGCTAAAGCATTAAAGAAAGAAGATATTAGTAGTTTGATTCCTTTAGATTATTTACGCCTTCCTATTTTAATATTCGTAGGAATTCTTTTATATAATGAATCGTTTGATATTTCAATTATTATTGGAGGAACATTAATTTTTCTTGGAAATTATATCAATCAGAAAAAAGGTAATATATTTAACAGCACTCCTAAATATTCCTCATGAAGGCTGTAACTGTTAAAGAAATTAAAACTGAACTTTCCCTCCGATCACATGATGAAATCATGGAATTGTGTTTACGACTTTCTAAATTCAAAAAAGAAAATAAAGAGCTACTTACTTATTTGTTATTTGAATCAGAACATGAGGATACATTTATCGCAAGTGTTAAACTAGAAATAGACGAACAGTTTGAATTGATCAATACCAAGACTTATTACTTTATTAAAAAGAGTGTCCGTAAAATATTGAGATCAGTTAAAAAATATATTCGGTACTCAAAAAATACAGAAACTGAAGTTACCCTATTACTATATTTCTGTAAAAAACTAAATGACTTTAAGCCTAGTATTCAAAAGAATACAGTTTTACTCAATATTTATAAACGTGAGTTAGAAAATGCAAAGAAAAAAGCACTATTACTTCATGAAGATTTACAATATGATTATAACTTATTGATAAATAGGTTGTGATTCTAATTTTTGGAACTACCTTTGAAGTCATTAATTTAATTAATACAATATCATGAATAAAGGAACAGTAAAATTTTTCAACGAGTCAAAAGGTTTTGGATTTATCAACGACGAAGAGGCTAACAAGGAATATTTTGTACACGTTACAGGATTAGTAGACGAAATCAGAGAAGGTGATCAAGTACAATTTGATTTAGAAGAAGGTAAAAAAGGATTAAACGCAATAAATGTAAGCGTAGTTTAATATACTATTTTCAACACACAAAAGTCCTTTCAATTTTGATAGGGCTTTTTTTACACCCATACATTACGTTTTATTCCTTCTACTTCTAGAAAGCATCTATTCATTTCCTCTTCCTAAGCCATGACTCATTAAAGCAACAAATACTAGCCTTGACACCTGGACTTTGGCATCATCTTTGTAACTCATATATTAATTAATAATTTAATATAATACAATGAACAAAGGAACAGTAAAGTTTTTCAATGAATCAAAAGGGTTCGGATTTATCAATGACGAAGAAGCTAACAAAGAATATTTTGTGCACGTTACAGGATTGGTTGACGAAATCAGAGAAGGTGATCAAGTACAATTTGATTTAGAAGAAGGTAAAAAAGGATTAAACGCAATAAATGTAAGCTTAGTTTAATATACTATTTTCAGAATACAAAAAAGCCCTATCAAAATTGACAGGGCTTTTTTTATATGAATTACTTTTTATTTCTTCCGCTTTTACGAAGCATATACAAATACAAGTGTTCTACTTTATCTCTAGCCCAAGGTGTTTTCCTTAAAAACTTTAAACTTGATTTTATAGAAGGGTTATCATTAAAACAACGGATACTAACCTGAGTACCTAAATGTTCCCATCCATAATATTCAACTAGTTCTTCTACTATTGTAGCTAGCTTCACTCCATGAAGCGGATTATTTTTTTGCTGTTCCATTATATACTAATCTCTGCGAGGTCTTCTACTTCTACTTTTACTTTTATCTCCACTTCCAGAGTTATTGCTGTTACTTCCGCGATGTCCACTAGTTTTCCTTCTACCACTGCCAGCTTTCTTTTTTCCACTACCTCCACCAGATCGTCCTGCACCAGAATTTCTTTGAGCTTTTCCTTTAATTGGTTGGCTTTCTAAATCTTCTTTACTTGGTTCGTACCCTTGAATTGAGCTTGTTGACATTTTTTCTCCTAATAATTTTTCAATACTCTTAAGGTACTCTCTTTCTTCTCCACAAACTAATGAAATTGCTTCACCACTTGCTCCTGCTCTACCTGTTCTACCAATACGGTGTACATAATCTTCTGGTATATTAGGCAATTCAAAGTTAATTACATGAGGTAGTAACGGAATATCTAACCCTCTAGCAGCAATATCAGTAGCTACTAAAACACGTACTTTATTCTTTTTAAAACCATCTAAAGCTTTAGTCCTAGCATTTTGACTTTTATTTCCATGAATAGCAGCAGCAGAAATACCAGCTTTCCCCATTTTTTCTGTCAGCTTATTTGCTCCATGCTTAGTTCGCGTGAAAACCAATACTTGTTTCCAATTACCATCATTAATCAACTTAATAACTAATTCGGTTTTCTTTCCTTTATCTACTCTATAAACTTTCTGCACAACTTTTTCTGCAGTAGTGTTTTCCGGAGCAGCTTCTACAGCTACAGGGGTTCTTAATATACTACTTGCAAATGATTTTATTTCTCTTGAAAATGTTGCAGAGAATAATAATGTTTGTCTTTCCTTAGGAACAAGTTCAAGAACTTTTTTTATATCTCTTAAGAAACCCATATCTAACATACGGTCAGCTTCATCTAATACTAAAAACTCTACTTTCCCTAATGATAACGCTCCTTGACTATGTAAATCCAATAATCTACCTGGTGTAGCAACCAATACATCTACTCCACTTCGCAAAGTACGTATCTGTGGTTTTTGGTTTACACCACCAAAAATAACCATTGATTGAATGTCTAAATACTCACTATATGCCCTTACATTATCGTAAACTTGAGCAGCCAATTCACGTGTTGGTGTTAATACTAATGCACGTATAGGTCTTCTTTTCCATTTATTTTCAGCAGCTAATTTATGTAACATTGGCAAGGTGAAACCTGCTGTTTTCCCTGTACCTGTTTGCGCTGAAGCCAACACATCTTTTCCTGCTATAATTAATGGTATTGCTTTTTCCTGAATTGGAGAAGGCTCAGTGTACCCTTTTTTTTCTACTGCTTTTACTAAAGCATTTGACAATCCTAATGATTCAAATGTCATATCTATTTTTTAATTGATTTTCTGACATCCTAATCCGTCAGTGATTATATGATAATAATTTACCTAATAACTATCCAGTACTAGCATTATCAACATTTCTAGGGCAAATATACATTGAATTTTCATCATAGCGTATTCATTCTATAGTTCTCTAAAAAAACATTGCAAAACTCCAGTACTTATTATATCTTAGATTTATGACAGACGTAGAAATCGAAAAGGAAAATGCAGCTATTGCCGCTGAATATAGAAACTTATTAAAAATAAGTTACCAATCATTAACTGATGATGATAAAAAGTTAATCCGTTTAGCTTTTAATACTGCTGTGGATGCACATAAAGATCAGCGCAGAAAAAGTGGTGAAGCATATATTTTCCACCCAATTGCAGTGGCTAAAATTGTAGCTGCAGAAATCGGACTGGATGCTACCTCTATTGCTGCAGCTTTATTACATGATGTTGTAGAAGATACCAATTTTACATTAAACGACATGGAGCGTCTGTTTGGAGAAACAGTTGCAAGGATTGTTGATGGATTAACTAAAATTTCTCAATTACAGAGTGATGCAGATGTATCACTACAAGCCGAGAATTTCAGAAAAATGCTATTAACTTTACATGATGATGTCCGCGTTATCATTATTAAAATTGCTGACAGATTGCACAATATGCAAACTATGGACTCTATGCCTTCTCATAAGCAAGTAAAAATAGCGTCTGAAACCTTATACATTTACGCCCCTCTTGCACATAGAATGGGACTGTATAATGTCAAAACTGAATTAGAAGATTTAAGTTTAAAATATACAGAGCCGGAAGTTTTCAATAGTATCCTTGAAAAAACTATAGAATCTAAAGAAGAACAAAAAGAATATATTAAAATTTTTAATGATTCTCTACAAAGCAGTTTGGCTAAAGAACATATTAATTTTGAAATTAAAGGAAGACCAAAATCAATATTTTCTATCCGCAAAAAAATGCTCAATCAGAATGTCACCTTTGAAGAGGTATACGATAAGTTTGCGGTAAGAATCATTTACAAGTGCGATCAAGATCAAGAGAAATTTATTGCTTGGAAAATATACTCTATAGTTACAGATCATTATCGTCCAAACCCAGTTAGGTTAAGAGATTGGATTTCTTCACCTAAATCTACAGGATATGAAGCTTTGCATATTACAGTAATGGGGCCAGAAGGAAAATGGGTAGAGGTTCAAATTCGTTCTGAACGAATGAATGAAATTGCTGAAAAAGGATATGCAGCGCACTATAAATACAAACAAGGCGCAAAAAATGAAGGTGGGCTAGATGAATGGTTAGTAAAATTACAAGAAGCCTTGGAAAGTCAAGAAGCCAACGCTGTAGATTTTATTGAACAATTTAAACTAAACTTATACGCAAAGGAGATTTTTGTTTTTACACCAAAAGGAGATTTAAAGTCACTTCCAAAAGGAGCTACATCTTTAGATTTTGCATTTAGTGTACACACACAAATAGGTTTTAAAACCAGAGGAACAAAAGTAAACGGAAAATTAGTTCCGTTAAGTCATGTATTAAAAAGTGGTGACCAAGTAGAAGTCATTACTTCAGAAAACACTCGCCCTAGTGCCAATTGGTTGGACTACGTTACTACTTCAAGAGCTAAGTCAAAAATAAAATCATCTTTAAATGATGAGAAAAAATTAATTGCTGCAGATGGAAAAGAAATATTAAAACGTAAATTAAAGCAATTAAAAATCGTACTTAATGATAAAAGTATAAATGAGTTAGTTTCCTTTTTAGATTTAAAGACAAGTTTAGACTTATACTATCGTGCAGGCTTAGGGACTATTGATAATCAAAAATTAAAAGACTATGCTGCAGAACGAAGTAATGCATTCATCAGTTTCTTTAAAAAGAAAACACGCAAACAACACTCCCTAGAAGAAGTCAATAAAGAAGAAATTACTGAAAAGTACGATTTATTAGTTTTCGGAAAAGAGGAAGAAAAATTAAATTACAAACTTACAAGCTGTTGTAGCCCAATTCCTGGTGATAAAGTATTTGGATTTGTAACAGTAAGTGAAGGTATAAAAGTACATAAAAACAATTGTCCTAATGCTGTTAGTATGCAGGCAAATTATGCCTATAGAATTATTAAAGCAAAATGGATTGACTCTTCTCAACAAGAATATTTTACCGACTTAACAATTTCAGGAATTGATCAACTGGGGTTAGTAAACAACTTAACCAAAGTTATCTCTGGTAATATGCACGTGAATATGCGAAAAATAAGTTTTGAAACTGATGATGGTTTATTTACTGGAAACATAACTGTTTCGGTGAAAAACAAAAAAACAATAGACAAGCTTATTGAAAACATAAAAAAAATTAACGGTATAGATCGTGTAAAAAGATCATAAACGTATATTATTAACCTTAATTCTAGGCGGTAAAATCTTTTACACAAGTTGTTGATAAACTTCATGAATTTTATCAAAAATATTTAATTGATTATGCCATAAATAATTGTAAATTTGCGCGTCCCAATTTATATATAGATGGAGGAAAAAGACAGTAATCAGGAAATCGTTAAAACAGTATTTACGAGTTATTTAGAAGAAAATGGGCATCGTAAAACACCTGAGCGATATGCAATATTAAATGAGATTTACAGTAGTAATGAACATTTTGATATTGAGTCATTGTACATCATGATGAAGATGAAAAAATATCGTGTAAGTCGTGCTACACTGTATAATACCATTGAATTACTTCTTAATTGTGCTTTGGTAAGAAAACATCAGTTTGGTGATAACCAAGCACATTATGAGAAATCTTATTTCGACAAAAACCACGATCATATCATCCTCACAGATACTGGTGAAGTATTAGAGTTTTGTGATCCTAGAATTCAAACAATCAAAAAAACTATAGAAGAGGTTTTTGACATTGAAATTCACAACCATTCATTATATTTTTACGGAACAAAAAAAACAAAATAACAACACACAAATACAATACACAATGGCAGTAGATTTACTACTAGGTTTACAATGGGGAGACGAAGGTAAAGGGAAGATTGTTGACGTCCTTACCGCTGATTATGATATCATCGCTCGTTTTCAAGGAGGTCCAAACGCTGGACACACCCTAGAATTTGACGGAATCAAACACGTACTTAGAACGATTCCTTCAGGGATATTTCACAAGAAATCAATTAATGTAATTGGTAACGGAGTAGTTATTGATCCTGTAGTTTTTGTTCAAGAATTACAAGGATTGGATAAATTTGATATTGATTATAAAGCAAAACTAATCATCTCTCGTAAAGCTCATGTTATATTACCTACACACCGTTTACTTGATGCAGCTTCAGAAGCTTCAAAAGGTAAAGCCAAAATTGGTTCTACATTAAAAGGTATTGGTCCAACATACATGGATAAAACTGGTAGAAACGGTATTAGAATTGGTGATTTAGAACTAGCTGATTGGAAAGAAAAATACAGAAGTCTTGCTAACAAACATGAAGCTATGATTAGCTTTTATAATGTTGATGTACAGTATGACTTAGCAGAAATGGAAACTGAATTTTTTGCAGCCGTTGAAACATTAAAAGAGTTACAATTTATTGATAGTGAAGAGTATTTAAACCAAGCTTTAAAAGCTGGTAAAACTATTTTAGCAGAAGGAGCACAGGGGTCATTATTAGATATTGACTTTGGAACATATCCTTTTGTTACTTCATCTAACACTACAGCATCTGGTGCTTGTACTGGCTTAGGGATTGCTCCAAACAAAATTAAAGAAGTATACGGAATATTTAAAGCATACACTACTCGTGTAGGTTCTGGACCGTTCCCAACTGAATTATTTGACGACACTGGTGCTGAAATGGCTAAGGTTGGTCGTGAATTTGGTGCGGTAACTGGAAGACCAAGACGTTGTGGTTGGCTGGATTTAGTTGCATTAAAATATGCTTGTCAGGTAAATGGTGTAACCCAATTAATGATGATGAAAGGTGATGTACTTTCTGGTTTCGATAGCTTAGAAGTATGTACGGCATACAACTACAAAGGAGAAACTATTACTCACTTACCATATAACATTGAACCAGAAAATATCAAGCCGATATATACAAAGTTCCCATGTTGGAAAGAAGATTTAACTAAAATGTCGAGCCCAAGTGAATTCCCTAAAGAATTAAACGAGTACATCGCATTTTTAGAAAAAGAATTAGAAATTCCTATTAAAATTGTTTCTGTAGGTCCAGATAGAACTCAGACTATACACAGATAGACACTAATGTCTTTTATAATAAATCAAACGCCTTTCCACATGAGAGGCGTTTTTTGTTTCTATGAGTATCATCTTTACTCTTCATTCTCTTATCTTTGTTTACTATATAAATGATCGTCTTAGAAAAACATATCGTCCCAGAAGGAGAATACCATATTCGATTACAAGAATATGCAGGAACCGTTTTTGAAAAATTACAAAGTAGAAGTGCTGTAAAAAAATGCATAGCTAAAAAATGTGTTTTAATTGATGGTGAAATTGCAGCAACAAGTAACTGGATTAAATCAGGACAGCTCATTGAGTTAATTGCTCCAGATACAAACCAAAAAAAAGTATTTCAACTACACTTAGAAGTTCTTTATGAAGATGATTATTTTGCTGCGGTTAATAAACCTGCTGGATTTCCAACAAACGGAAACTACTACAAAACCATAGAGAATGCTTTGCCGTTCAACCTTAAATCTTCTTCTAAAAGTGATGTATTAAACTTTCCTAAACCCGTACACAGATTAGACAATCCAACAAGTGGAATATTACTAGTAGCTAAAACAAAATCAGCACAAATTAGCTTGCATAATCAGTTTGAAGCAAAAACGATTCAAAAGGAATATCATGCCGTAGTAGTAGGCAAGCTACCTGATTCAGGAAACATTAACACTAATATCAATTTCCAAAAAGCACTTACTGAATTTAAAACAATTACTCAAGTGCCTGCTTTACAGAATGAATATTTAAGCTTAGTTAAATTATTCCCTAAAACTGGAAGAACTCATCAATTACGAATTCATTTATCTGAATTAGGCTTTCCTATTGTTGGTGATAAACTATATGCACCAAAAAATGTAATGATGCATAAAGGTTTATTCCTTGCCGCTACTAATATTCAGTTCCAACACCCTAATACTCAAGAATTAATAACTATATCTGCAGCTATCCCGAACAAATTCAACAATTATTTAGCTCGTGAGAAGAAACGTTTTATTAAACATAACACATAATAAAGTACACTTTTATTAAATTTTATTTAGTTTTTAATTGATTTTATTTAGTTTTTAGTTGTTTTAATTAAAAACTAACATATCTTTGTTGTATCGAAACACCAATATGATACATCAAATGAAAAAATTACCTGTAAATTGTCCGAGTTGTGAAAGTCCGTTAGTCGCTAGTCAATTATCTTGTTCAGAATGTGAAACAGTAATTTCAGGAAGCTATTCACTACCTGTTTTATTACAACTATCAAAAGAAGATCAAGATTTTATTTTTGAGTTTATTCTAACTAGTGGAAGTTTAAAAAAGATGGCAGCTAAAATGGAAAAAAGTTACCCAACGGTAAGAAACAAACTAGACGATATTCTTGAAAAAATAAACAACTTAAAAAACTAACTAAAACTACTTATTATGAAAACTTTATTATTTAAACCTTTCGAAAAATATTCCGAACAAAAATTATTAATTGCAGGAGTAATTGCCATGCTAATTGGAGTATTATTTACTTATATTTTAAACTGTAGATTTGTAGGAGTCTTCCAAATGATTTTTGATGACATTACAGTTATTCAGTCAATAATTGATAGCCTTATTATAACGAGTTGCCTGACTATATTTCTATTCATCTCTGGAAAATTAATCTATAAAAAAACACGCTTAATAGATATTATTGTTACTGCCTTAGTTTCTTTTATTCCATTCTACATATTACCTTTTTTCAACATCAATGACACACTTATGGAGTCTACAAAAGAAATTAGAAATTACGCTTCTCCAGATATGGTTGTTCAAATGCCATTAGAAACTCTTTTACCTTTGATTGGCTTTAGTTTATTTGGTCTTATTGTTCTAATTTGGTGTATTACCTTATTATATAACGGATTCAAAACTGCTGCTAACGCAAAAGGAATAAAGGCAATGGTTATTTTTGGTATTGCTATTGCGTTAGCAGATATTGCGTCGAGATATTTAATTTTTCACTTAAATTAATAATAGCTGCAACAAAGCACATATTAAATCATCTTTAAATAAGCAAGTTGTTACATTGGCATCAAACTTGTATAAATATTAAACAATCAACTTATTATGAAAAATATATCATTAATTATCGGAATACTATTCAGTGTATTCTCATTTGCTCAAGATGTTATTGCTCAAGATTTAATTATCAGCGATTACGTAGAAGGAACATTATTGACACCTAACAGCAAAGCAAAAGCACTTGCTATAATTATTCCCGGGTCTGGACCTACAGACCGTGATGGGAATCAGAATTTCTTAAAAAGTAATTCTTTAAAATTTTTAGCGCAAGACATAGCAAATAGTGGAATAGCTACATTTAGGTATGACAAGCGAGCATTAACAATGTTAAAAAAAGGAGCAAATGAAAAACAAATCAAAAAAGTGCGTTTTGATGATTTTGTGACAGACGCAAAAAAAGTGGTAAGCTATTTTAATAGCAGAAAACGCTACGATAAAATTTATATTATTGGCCATAGTCAAGGGTCATTAGTTGGGATGCTAGCCGCAACCGAAAATGTAGATGGGTTCATTTCTTTAGCTGGACCTGGAAAAACTATAGATAAAATTATATTAGAACAAATTGGTAAGATGGGGGCAAATGATTTAGTTGAAAGCGCTCAAAAAACTTTTGAAATCATGAAAACAGGAAAGGTTGACAAAAACTTCAACCCAGGATTGGCTAACATTTTTAATTTAGATGTGCAACCGTTTATCATGAATTGGATCTCTTATTCTCCTACAGAGGAAATAACTAAACTAAGCATCCCTACTTTAATCATTAACGGGACAAATGACATTCAAGTTTCAACTACTGAAGCTGATTTACTAAAAAAAGCTAAGAAAGATGCTAGACTAATAATTATCGAAAATATGAACCATGTTTTAAAAACTGTAGCTAGTAAAGACACTCAAGAAAACACAAAAACTTATAATATGCCTCTGTTGAAAAACACACCTGAATTAGCAGAAAAAATTATTGCTTTTATAAAATAACACGAACATAATCATATATTTATTAAGCAGCTCTTTGAGCTGCTTTTTATTTTTGTACTTTGCGGAAAAACTAAACAATTTAAAATGGATAACCCACCAATTTTCGCAAATGATACAATTGTATTTGGAGTATTAATGCTCTCACTAGGATTCATATTCTATACAGAATCAAAAGAATCTGGTTTTTGGAAAAAATTCTATAAAATCGTGCCTGGACTTTTTATGGCATATATGGTTCCCGCACTATTCACTACTTTAGGAGTTATTGCTCCTGAATGGGAAATCACTGATGCTGCAGGAACAGTAACCGAACATCATTCTAACTTATATTATGTAGCAAGTAGATTTTTACTTCCTGCAGCATTAGTGTTAATGACTTTAAGTATCGATTTAAAAGCCGTCTTTAATTTAGGATGGCGTGCTTTAGTAATGTTCTTTACAGGTACCGTTGGTATTGTAATTGGAGGGCCGATTGCAATATTAATAATCTCAATAGTATCTCCTGAAACTGTTGGAGGTGCTGGTCCTGATGCCGTATGGAGAGGGTTATCTACTCTAGCCGGAAGTTGGATTGGTGGAGGCGCTAATCAAACTGCCATGTTAGAGATATACGGATATAATCAAAAGCTTTACGGAGGAATGGTTTTTGTTGATATTGTAGTAGCCAATGTTTGGATGGCTATATTATTAATAGGTATCGGGAAATCTAAAAAAATTAATAAATGGTTGAATGCTGATACCTCATCGATAGAAGCTTTAAAAGATAAAATGTCAACCTTTTCAGAAAGTGTAAAACGCAATCCTTCGGTTACAGATATGATGATTATGGCTGCAATTGCTTTTGGAACAGTAAGTTTTGCTCATTTTGGATCAGGTTATTTAGCCCCATTCTGTAAGGAACTTGTTGCAGGAATTGAATCGCCGTTTACACGAAACATGTTTACTTTCCTTGGTTCTAGTTTCTTTTGGATGATTTCATTAGCAACTATCGTAGCTATATTATTGTCTTTTACAAAAGCAAGAAATTACGAAGGTGCGGGAGCCAGTAAGTTCGGAAGTGTATTCATATACATATTAGTAGCTTCTATTGGGATGAAAATGGACTTAACAATGATATTAGATAATACTGGATTAATTGCAGTTGGTGTAATTTGGATGACGATACATGCAGTGTTATTAATCATAATCGCAAAATTAATTAAGGCTCCATATTTCTTTTTAGCTGTCGGAAGTCAAGCAAATGTTGGTGGTGCAGCTTCTGCTCCTATTGTTGCCTCTGCATTTCACCCATCATTAGCCACTGTAGGAGTATTACTCGCAGTTATGGGATACGCTATAGGAACTATTGCCGCAATTGCATGTACGATCTTAATGGAAATTGTTGCAGTTTCTCCATAATATAATTGGCATAACAAATTTAAGTATTGCATCTTTGCATTGTTAAATCAATAAACACAAAATCAGTAATAGCATGAAAAAAATAGCATTCCTTTTAGCGTTAGTCGTAAGTATTATTTCTTGTAAAAAAGAAAATGAAATGAACATTGAAGCTACTATAACAGGATTAAAAAAAGGAACTGTTTATTTGCAAAAGATAAAAGATAGCTCATTAATAAATCTCGATTCCATTGTTGTGGACGGACAAGATACATTTTCATTAAGTACAGTTGTAGAAGCACCTGAATTATTTTACATTTATGTAGATAAAGTAGATGGTTCGGAATACAATGACAGAATAACTTTCTTTGGAGAAAAAGGAGAATTGAAATTAAATACTCACTTGGATAAAATTAACTCTAAGGTTAACATAACTGGTAGTAAGAACCATAGGATTTATACTGAGTATCAAAACTCTTTAAAAAAAATTAACACCCAATTAGGTAAAGCTAATTTAGAATTCATTCAAGCTCAATTAAAAAATGACCAAGATGGAATTGTTGCTTTAGATAAAAAAGTAAGTTCATTAATGCGTTCTAAATACCTAAGATCAATACAGTTTGCCTTGAATCACAAAAGAACACCTGTCGCCGCTTATATAGGGGCTAGAGAGATTTCTGAAGCTAACGTAAAATACTTAGACTCTATATATAACGGACTTTCTAGGAAAGCAAAAAATACAATTTACGGAGAGGAACTAGCACAGGTAATTAAAGAGCGTAAAAATTAATTTTAGCTTAAATCACCAAAAAACTTGTGAGGTTTAAATAAACTTTTTAGTTTTGACCCATATTACAAATAACATGAATTTTAATCAATTACATCATCATCATTTCCATACTTGCATTCAGGCGAGCAGGATTTGATATATGTGATTTCAATAATATTTTTCAAAACCCGTCTGAGTAATCAGACGGGTTTTTTGTTTTTACACTCCTCAAGTTTACTCAGACATTATTAACTAAAATAATGAGTACACTAAAAATTGCCGTTCAAAAAAGCGGAAGATTAAATCAAGATTCCCTAAAATTATTAAAAGATTGTGGCATTGATATCAACAATGGCAAAGATCAATTAAAAGTTTCTGTTTCTAATTTTCCTTTAGAAATTTTATACTTAAGAAATTCTGACATTCCACAATACCTTGAAGATGGCGTTGTAGATATTGCTATTATTGGAGAGAATTTATTAATTGAAAAAGATAAAAAAGTTGAGATAATTCAAAAATTAGGTTTCTCTAAATGTAAGGTTTCATTAGCTGTACCCAAGGATGTTATTTCTGATGAGTTAGCCTATTTCAACGGAAAAAAAATAGCAACTTCCTATCCAAATACTTTACAAACCTATTTAACAAAAAATAATATTGATGCTGAAATACACGTTATTTCTGGATCCGTTGAAATTGCTCCCAATATTGGTTTAGCTGAAGGTGTTTGTGATATTGTTAGTTCAGGAAGTACTTTATTCAAAAACGGTTTAAGGGAAACAGAAGTAATCTTAAAATCAGAAGCAGTACTAGCCAAATCAAATACACTCTCTACTGAAAAGCAGGCTATATTAAATCGATTAGTCTTTAGAATTCAATCGGTATTAAGAGCTAAGAACACTAAGTATATTTTAATGAATGTACCTAATGATAAAATTGAAGAAGTAAGTAATATTCTACCTGTTTTAAAAAGCCCTACGTTATTACCTCTAGCGGAGGAAGGATGGAGCTCTTTACATTCAGTAATTGAGGAAAGTAAATTTTGGAATGTAATTGACGAGTTAAAAAGTGCTGGTGCTGAAGGTATTTTAATTGTTCCTATTGATAAAATTGTATTGTAATGAAAGTAGTTAAATATCCTAGCAACCTAGATTGGAAAACGCTAACTAAACGGCCAGAGATTGCTCGTAAAGAATTAGATTCGATAGTATCTGAGGTTTTAGAAAATGTAAAAAACAATAAAGATCAAGCTTTATTAGGGTACGCTAAAAAATTTGACAATGCCAATTTAGCAAGCCTTTCAGTTAGTGAAAATGAAATTTCTGAAGCAATAACATTGGTATCAGATCTATTAAAAGCTGCTATCAATTTAGCAAAAAAAAATATCGGAAAATTTCACGATTCACAAAAAAGCACTAATGAAATTATTGAAACTACTCCTGGTGTACAGTGCTGGAGAAAAAGTTTACCTATTGAAAAAGTTGGATTATACATTCCCGGAGGAACAGCTCCTTTATTCTCTACTATTTTAATGTTAGGTGTTCCCGCAACATTAGCAGGTTGTAAAGAAATTGTATTATGTAGCCCTCCAAATAAAGAAGGCAAAATTCACCCTGCAATTTTATATACTGCAAACCTTATTGGAATTACTAAAATATATAAATCAGGTGGTGCGCAAGCAATTGCTGCAATGGCATATGGTACTGAATCAGTTCCCAAAGTATATAAAATATTTGGCCCAGGAAATCAGTTTGTTACTAAAGCAAAAGAATTAGTTCAGTTAAGCGGTGTTGCAATTGACATGCCTGCAGGACCAAGTGAAGTATTAGTGATTGCAGATGAAACAAGTACCCCTGCATTTGTGGCTGCTGATTTATTATCACAGGCAGAACATGGCGCAGACAGTCAGGTGATTTTACTTTCAAATAATGAAAAAGTGGTAGAGGCAACTAATATTGAAATTGAAAAACAATTGGCCGAGTTACCTCGTGTTGATATCGCCACACAAGCGCTTAAATACAGTAGTGCTATCGTTCTTGAATCGATTAGTGATTGTATCAGATTCAGTAACGAATATGCACCAGAGCATTTAATTTTAGCCTCAGAAAAAGCTGATAACTGGCTAAATGATATTACAAATGCAGGTTCTGTATTTATTGGTAATTATAGCTGTGAAAGTGCAGGTGATTATGCAAGTGGTACAAACCATACGCTACCAACAAATGGATACGCTAAAAACTATAGTGGAGTTTCATTAGACAGTTTTGTTAAGAAAGTAACCTTTCAAAAATTAACAAAACAAGGAATTCAAAATATTGGTCCTGCTATAGAATTAATGGCAGAAGCTGAAGAATTATTTGCACACAAAAATGCAGTCACACTTAGATTAAAAGAGAATGTTTAGCTTAAAAAACATAACCCGAAAAAACATCTTAACGTTGGAAGGATATTCAAGTGCAAGAGATGAATATACTGGTGAAGCTAGTGTATATTTAGATGCAAACGAAAATCCGTTTGGAAATTTAAATCGTTATCCTGATCCGCAACAACAAGCATTAAAAAAGTCGTTGAGTGCCCTTAAAAACATTCCTGTTGATAATATTTTTATTGGTAATGGAAGTGATGAAGTAATCGATTTAACATTCAGAATATTTTGCAATTCAGGAAAAGATAAAGCGCTTACCTTCTCTCCTACTTATGGAATGTATGATGTATCAGCTAATATTAATGATGTTGCATTACTCAAAATTCCTTTAACAGATAATTTTCAAATTAATCTAGATGAAGTAAATCCAAATTTAAAAGATGAAAGTTTAAAATTAATTTTTATCTGTTCACCTAATAATCCAACAGGAAATACAATTAACACAGCTGACATTGAATATATTTTGAATAATTTTAATGGAATTGTTATTATAGACGAAGCATATATCGATTTCAGTCAAGGAGATTCTTGGAATAAAAAACTAGCAGAATATCCTAACTTAATTGTGAGCCAAACATTCAGTAAAGCCTGGGGATTAGCAGCAGCTAGAGTTGGTGTTGCATACACAAATACGAATATCATCAGTTTATTCAATAAAGTAAAACCTCCCTATAATGTAAGCGAACTGAATCAAAAAGCTGCTATTAATGCTTTAGAAAACACTACTGAATTTGAAAAAAACAAACAGCAAATATTAATTGAAAAAGTAAAGGTTACAAAAATATTAAAGACACTAATACAAGTAAAAAAAGTATATCCTTCAGATGCTAATTTCTTATTAGTAGAAGTTAATAATGCTATTGAAACATACAACAATTTAGTAACTCAGAAAATAATTATTAGAAACAGAAATAGTGTCATCAAAAACTGTATTCGTATAACGATAGGTAGTCCTGAAGAAAACACCAAATTAATAAACGCACTTAAAAATAGCTAATATGAAAAAAGTACTTTTTATAGATAGAGATGGTACATTAGCCATTGAACCTCCAATAGATTATCAATTAGATAGCTTAGAGAAACTAGAGTTTTACCCTGGGGTTTTTCAAGGCTTAGGAAAAATTGTTCGTGAGCTAGATTATGAACTAGTCATGGTTACTAACCAAGATGGATTAGGTACTGATTCTTTTCCGGAGGATACTTTTTGGCCAGCGCAAAACAAACTAATTCAAGCATTTGAAAACGAGGGGATAATTTTCTCCGAAGTATTAATCGATAAAAGCTTTCCTGAAGACAATGCTCCTACAAGAAAACCTAGAACAGGGTTATTACCCAAGTATATTTATGGTAATTACGATTTAGAAAACTCCTTTGTAATAGGTGATAGAGTTACAGATATTGAATTAGCCGAAAACTTAAAATGTCAAGGAATATTCATTAGTAAAAATGCAGATGACTATGCTTCATTAATTACAGAAAGTTGGGAAGAAGTTTATCAATATTTAAAATTGAAGCCTAGGAAAGGAATCATTAGTCGTGTGACTAATGAAACTAATATTGCTATCGAAGTAAACTTAGATGGTTCTGGGAAAAGTAATATCTCTACTGGTTTAGGTTTTTACGATCACATGTTAGAACAAATTTCAAAACACGGAAACTTAGATTTGAATATTGATGTTCAGGGTGATTTAGAAATTGACGAACACCACACAATTGAAGATGTAGCCATTGCATTAGGAGAGGCCTTCGTAAAAGCCTTAGGGAACAAAAAATCCATCGAGCGTTATGGATTTTTACTACCAATGGATGACTGTCTAACCCAAGTTGCAATAGATTTTGGAGGTAGACCATGGTTAGTATGGGAAACATCTTTTAAAAGAGAGATGATTGGAGAAATGCCTTCAGAAATGTTTATGCACTTTTTCAAATCCTTCAGTGATGCTGCAAAATGTAATTTAAACATTAAATCAGAAGGAGATAATGAGCACCACAAAATAGAATCTATTTTTAAAGCATTTGCAAAAGTCATCAAAATGGCCACAACTAAAACTAATAATTACTCCATTCCGAGTACAAAAGGAAGTATATAAATGATCGCAATAGTAAAATATAACGCCGGAAATATCCGTTCAGTTCAAAATGCATTGACACGTTTAGGCTATGAAAGTATTATTACGGACGATGCTGCACAATTATTAAATGCCGCTAAAGTTATTTTCCCTGGTGTAGGTGAAGCAAGTTCGGCAATGAAATACCTAACCGAAAAAGGATTAGATAAAATATTAGTCACTATTGAAAAGCCGATGTTAGGCATATGTCTAGGACTACAACTAATGTGTCAATACAGTGAAGAAGCTAACACTACTTGTTTAGGTATTTTTGACACTAGTGTTAAAAAATTTCCTGATACAGGTAAGGTCCCACACATGGGATGGAATAGCTTTACAGCTACTAAAAGCACATTATTTAAGGGCATTGAACTTAACAATGATGTGTATTATGTACATAGTTATTACGCAGAAATAAACAAACAAACTATTGCTAGTTGTGACTATATTTTACCTTTTGGAACAGCTATGCAAAAAAACAATTTTTACGCGACTCAATTTCACCCTGAAAAATCAGCTGATGTGGGTGAACAAATACTTAAAAACTTCTTAGAATTATGAGAATTATTCCAGCAATAGATATCATCGAAGGTAAATGCGTTCGTCTGACTAAAGGAGATTACAATACTAAAAAAATCTATAATGAAAACCCATTAGAGGTTGCAAAAGAATTTGAAGACAATGGAATTCAATATTTACATGTTGTAGATTTGGATGGTGCAAAATCGAAGCACATTGTTAACTATAAAATCTTAGAACAAATTGCTTCAAAAACAAATTTAAAAATCGATTTTGGAGGGGGATTAAAATCTGACCAAGATTTAAAAATAGCTTTTGAATCAGGTGCTAATCAAATTACTGGAGGTAGTATTGCTGTTTCTGATCCTGATCTATTTCTAAAATGGGTAAATCAATATGGAAATGATAAAATCATTTTAGGAGCCGATTGTATTAATCGAAAAATAGCAACTAATGGCTGGCTAAAAAGTTCTGAATTAGATATAATCGATTTCATTAAAAATTACGAGCAGAACGAAATTACAAATGTAATTTGTACTGACATATCAAAGGATGGAATGCTTCAAGGAGCCTCTAATGAATTGTATAAGGAAATTTTAGAAGCAACAAAAATCAAATTAATTGCTAGTGGCGGTGTCTCTAATATAGATGATTTAATCACTTTAAAAGAAATAGGTTGCGAAGGTACTATTTTAGGGAAAGCCATTTATGAAGGAAACATAACACTGAAAGAACTTTCTTTAATCTTATAATTTAATTACCATGTTAAAAAAAAGAATCATTCCTTGTTTAGATATCAAAGATGGACGAACAGTAAAAGGAATCAATTTTGTCGACATTCAAGATGCCGGTGACCCTATTGAACTAGCAAAACGATATGTTGAAGAAGGTGCGGATGAATTGGTGTTTTTGGATATTACTGCAACTGTAGAAAATAGAAAAACATTAGTAGGTTTAGTGCAGGAAATTGCTAAAGAAATCAATATCCCATTTACTGTAGGTGGTGGTATTAACTCATTAATTGATGTTGATAAAATTATTAAAGCAGGAGCAGATAAAGTAAGTATAAACTCATCCGCAGTTAAAAACCCTGAGTTAATATCTGAAATCGCAAATGAATACGGAAGACAGTGTGTTGTTGTAGCTATTGACACGAAATTTGTAGATGGAGAGTGGATGGTATTTGTACATGGAGGAAGAACTAGTACTCCTTTAAAAACTATTGAGTGGGCAAAGAAAGTTACCACATTAGGTGCCGGAGAAATTTTACTAACCTCAATGAATAACGACGGTACCAAAGCAGGGTTTGCTATGGACATTACTAATAAAGTTAGTAAAGCAATCAACATCCCTGTTATTGCTTCTGGTGGCGCTGGAAGAAAGGCTCATTTTTCTGATTTATTTACTAATACTGAAGCAAGTGCTGGCTTAGCAGCAAGCATATTTCATTATAGTGAAATTCCTATTCCTGAACTTAAAAATTATTTACAAAACAACAATATTCCAGTTAGAATTACTGAGAATGAAAAAGCATAATATCATGACTATAGATTTCAATAAAGGAGATGGTTTAGTGCCAGTAATTGTTCAAAACAACAATACATTACAAGTGTTAATGTTAGGGTATATGAACGAAGATGCTTTTCAAAAAACGAAAGTAGAGAATAAAGTTACATTTTATAGTAGAAGCAAAAATAGATTATGGACCAAAGGCGAAGAATCTGGAAACTTTTTGGTCGTAAAATCTATTGAAGTAGATTGTGACAATGACACCATTTTAATTAAAGCCAATCCTGTAGGACCAACTTGTCACAAAGGAACAACTACCTGTTTTGACACTGAGACTTCTAGAGGATTTATTTATCAATTAGAGCAAACTATTTCACAACGAATAGACGAGAATGATGAAAGTTCCTATACCAATCAATTATACCATAGAGGAATTAATAAAGTTGCTCAAAAAGTAGGTGAAGAAGCTGTAGAGTTAGTTATTGAAGCAAAAGACAATGACGCTGATTTATTTAAAAATGAAGCTGCCGATTTAATGTATCATTACCTCATTCTATTAAAAGCAAAAGGATTTGCTTTGGAAGACATTGAAACTGTTTTAAAAGCTAGAGTAAAAAAGTAATAACAATAAAAAAGAGGAACAAATGTTCCTCTTTTTTATTGTTATTACTTACCAAAATGCGGTGAAGTTTCTTTTTCTACTTTTGTTATAAAATAGTTGGTATCTCCCAACCATGAAATATGTTTGTATCGTTCTTTATAATATACTTTTACATAATTACCCTGATACTTCTGTAAATCAAATATTACCTTCTTTTCTTTATCCTCGACAGAAAATTTAAAAATTTGAGCTCCTGAAATCCCTTGACTGATTTCACCTTCCCAAGTTTTCATCAATACTCCTTTCCTACTAATTTTTATCAATTCTCCAGAACGTACCCCTTCACTATATGGGACATAATATATAAATGAAAAATAAGCTCCAATAATAAGTGTAGCAACCAGTACTATTAAAAAAATGATCTTTTTCATGGTTCTATATTATATTTCTTCAGATTCTATTGCTTTATTTACAATAGCTTCAGGTAAAGCCTTTTTAGCTTTAGCTCCTAGTTTTTTAATTTTTTCTACAGAAGTAATTAAGTTCCCTTTTCCTTCAAACAACTTATTCATGGCTGCCGAATAATTAGATTTTGCTCTATCCATATCCTTCCCTACACCAGTTAAATCAACCATTAAGTTATGAAACTTATCATACAATGCACCTGCTTGACGTGCTATTTCTATGGCGTTTTTTTGTTGTTTTTCGTTATTCCACATTGTATCAATAGTACGCAATGTTGCTAATAATGTAGCTGGAGTAACAATAACAATATTCTTTTCAAAAGCTTTATTGTATAAAGAATTATCTTCATTTAATGCTACTGCAAATGCAGGTTCAATAGGGATAAATAACAATACAAAGTCAGGGCTTTCTATTTTATATAAATCGTGGTAATTTTTACCTCCCAATTGCTCAACATGCCTTTTTATAGAGTTAACATGTTCTTTTAAATTTTGTTGTTGTAAAACGTCATCCTCTTCATTTACAAACCGCTCATAATGAGTTAAGGATACTTTAGAATCCACAATCATTTTTTTGTTATCCGGAAGATTGATCACGACATCTGGCAACACTCTACTTCCATCTTCAGTTACAAAACTTTGTTGTACAAAATATTCTCTATCTTTTTCTAACCCAGATTTTTCAAGTACTCGTTCCAAAACTAATTCTCCCCAATTCCCTTGTAGTTTGCTATCACCTTTTAAAGCTTTAGTCAAGTTTATGGCTTCTTTACTCATTTGCAAATTCAAATCTTTCAAACCTAAAATTTGTTCTTTTAAACTCGCGTGTTGACCAATACTCTCTTTATGAGTATCTTCTACTTTCTTTTCAAAATGAAGTATTTTTTCTTGAAGAGGATTTAAAATGTTTTTAATATTTTCCCTGTTCAACTCCGTAAATTTACCTGCCTTTTCATCAAGAATTTTATTTGCTAAATTCTCAAACTCTTTTGTGAATTTCTCTTGAAGATTCTCCACTTCTTCTTTTTGTTCATCATTCCTTGTTTGCAAATTTTTAAAATCAGAATCAAGTTTTGTCAACTCAATAGTAACTGCATCTTTTTGTTTTCTGATCAATTCTTTATCTTGTTCTGATTTATGTAATTGTTCTTTTACTGAATTCAATTGCGTGTAAAAATTATCTTCAAGCTTTTTATTTTCTATAATAGCCAATTGCTTAACATCTCCTAATTGTTTTTCTAATATTGAGTTACGTTCATTTACACCACTCAGTTCTGATTTGTTTTGAAGCTTGGAAATATGCTTTCCTATTAAAAAACCAATAACTCCAAAGATGATACTGGCAACAATAATGATGATTGTTTCTGACATGTGTATATGAGCTAAATATAAAAGGTAAAGATAATTTGATTTTATTGAAGTAGCTACTTCGAATTATTTTATTTTAAAAGAACCACTATCAGAATCAAAAGCTACTAAATCTTTTGGGAATAAATCATCAAATGCATTATTGCTAATTAATTCTTGAGGGGTGCCAAAATGAGTTTTATCTTGTTTCATGACAATTAATTTATCACACATAGAGAGCGCTACATTTATTTCATGAGTTGAAAACAAAATCGTTTTATGAGTCTCTTTAGCTAACCTTTGCAATAATTTTAAAATGTACACTTTATGATATAAATCCAAATGAGTAGTAGGTTCATCTAAAATTATCAAATCGGTATCTTGCGCTAATGCTCTAGCAAGCATTACTTTTTGCAATTGCCCATCACTCAATTCAAAACATTTTTTATGAGCCAATTCTTTAATTTGTATAACATCTAAGGAGGCTGCCGTTTTTTCTCTATCCGCTGCTGATAAAGTTCCTAGCCAATTGGTATAGGGCTGTCTACCTAAAGTAATTAATTCTTGAACAGATAAATTTGTTTGAGAAACATTTTCTGTAAGTACCACACTCAACTGTTTGGCTAAGGTAAGTTGATTAATTTGTATTAATTCCTGATGATTAATATGGATAGTCCCATCTATAGGTTGCTGCGTTTTTGTAAGTGTCCTTAATAAAGTAGATTTACCAATACCATTTGCACCAATCAACCCTACTAACTCTCCTTTTTTAAGTTCGAAATTAATATGTTTTGCAACAGTATGTGTTTGCTTTTTAGATTGATACCCAATGGATAAATCAGTTGCTTTTAAAACGATATGTTCAGCTTCTTTTTTCAAGGTTTTATATAAAAATCAACTACCTAATGCAAGGTATAAATTAAAAGTACTATTTATTCCGATACAAACATCGGAGATTAAAACCACTAATGGGTTAAACAAACATTTTTTTCTTTCTCATTAACAACCAAATAATAACTGGAGCACCTACTAAGGAAGTTACTGCATTAATAGGTAAAGTATATTCGCTTGATGGCAATTGTGCTATACTATCGCAAATTAACATTAAAATACTTCCTGAAAACAATACTGCTGGCACCAATATTCGGTGGTTTGAAGTATCAAAAATTAGTTTTGTAAGATGAGGAACTGCTAAACCAATAAATGCTATAGGTCCAGCAAAAGCAGTTATGCTTCCTGCCAAACAACTTGTAGCTACAATGATAATGAATCTTGATTTTTTTATATTCAAGCCCAAACTTTTAGCATAGTGATCACCTAGTAACAGAGCATTTAGCGATTTAATTGAAAGTATCGTTAAAATGACTCCTATGAAATAAATAACACCTAGTATAAGCAACTCGTTCCATGATAGATTCCCTAAACTTCCAAAACTCCAAAACACATAACGTTGTAATTGTTCTGCTGTAGAAAAATAAGAAAGCATATTTACTATGGCTGCAGTAACACTCGCAAACATTAACCCTATTATTAAAATAGCCATCGTATCTTTTACCTTTATACTAACTAAAATTACAGCTAGTAACACTAAAAAACTTCCAATACTTGACGCAATAACCAAACTCCATTTTGTTAATAACAGTGTAGAAAATGCTCCTCCAAATAAAGAAGATCCTAAAATAACTATTGCTACACCTAAACTAGCTCCTGAACTCAATCCTAATACATAAGGTCCAGCCAATGGATTTCTAAATAAGGTTTGCATTAATAAACCAGATATACCAAGTCCTGAACCTACAAGCAATGCTGTAGTCGCTTTTGGAATTCTGTAATTTATAATGATATGCTGCCAAGATGATTTTGTGCTATTATCTTCAAGTATGGCCGCAACAACATCTTTAAAAGGAATACTTACAGATCCTAAACAAATATTTAAAAAGAAACAAACCACCAATACAATAAGTAGCACTATGAATATTTTAGTATATGATTTTGGTGTTTCCAATTCAATTCTTTTTTGTAAAAATACAATTCGTAATTAGGTAATAGCTTATGACCTTCGTTTTTTTATGCTAGGTACACTCATCCAGTATCAATCCTTCTTTTATATGTAACCCTTTTTCATCTTTAACAAGCTTTATAACATGACCATATGGAATTTTAATACTGAAGGAATCTTTTAAATCTATATATTTAATCTTAGCCACTATAGATCTAATTACTCCACCATGAGCAACTATAATTTTATCTTTTTCCGAGTCATTAACGATAGTATCGAACGCTTTATGAACTCGCTCACTCAATTGAACATAAGATTCACCGTTGGGTGGTGCTATAGTAACAAAGTTTCCCATCCATTTATTCAATTCAACTTCATTAATAGTACCCCATGGCTGTAACTCCCAGTCTCCAAAATTAACTTCCATCAATCTTTTATCAAAAGTAATTTTTGTACTAAAACACTGCGCTAACTTTTCACATCGTATTAATGGGCTACTGTAAACTTCAAAGTCTCTTTTATTTATATGAATATATTTTTTAATTACTGCTAACTCATCTTTAAACGAATCTTGAACATCAATATCAGATTGTCCATAACAAATACCCTTTTCAATTTTGGGGGTGGTATGTCTAACTAAATAAATTTCCATAATGCAATAAAACTTAAATAAAATACTACTTCACTTAATTGTTGAACAGCTCCAGCACAATCTCCCGTTTGTCCGCCGATCCATTTGTTAAATTTCTTCGCCAAAAACATTTTAGAAAGATACATAGGTATCAACACCAAAAACACTTGCCATTTAAAAAAGAATATTAGTGGCATACAACCTAAAAAACCACTGACAAAAACCATTGATTTTGTGATTTTTGTTGCGGCTGGTTTTGACTTACTATTTGTATCTCTTACATATGGATGTGTAAAAATCAATGTAGTTGCTATAAAACGACTAGTACTGTGACCTGCCATAATTAGCAAAGGCAAATACATGTTTTCCATATTATTTAATGCAGAAAATTTTATCCCTAAAATTAATATTAGCCCTATTACGCCATAAGTTCCCAGTGTGGAATCTTTCATTATGGCTAATATTTTATCTTTAGTCCATCCCCCACCAAAGCCATCGCAGACATCTGCAAAACCATCTTCATGAAAAGCTCCCGTTGCATATATGGTACCTAGCATACTGAATAGGATAGCCATTTCTTTAGAAAACACATATGATGATGCTAAAAAAATCAAAGCACCGATAGCTCCAATTAACACTCCTACAAGGGAAAAGTATTTAGCACTTTTTGATAAAATTGTGGGGTTATGATCAACCCATTTGGGGCAAGGTATTCTGGTAAAGAACATCATTGCTGTCAAAAATGTATGTAGTTCTCTTTTTAACATAAATTAGTTATTAGTAACATTCGCATCGGAAAAACTTGCCATTTCATTCAAAAAATTAACCGCCGATTTTAATATCGGTAAGCTTAATGCAGCACCTGTACCTTCACCTAAACGTAATCCGATATTAAGGATTGGTTTTACATTTAAATGGTTTAATATTTTTTGATGTCCTTGCTCTCCTGATGAATGCGCAAACACACAATAGTCTAATACATTTTCATTAATTTCTTTCGCTGCTAATAATGCAGAAGTAACTATAAAGCCATCAATTAAAATAATCATTTTTAACTCCGCTGCTTGTAACATTGCGCCACACATCATTGCTATTTCAAATCCTCCATAAATTCTTAAAGCCTCCATAGAAGATTCTACTTGGTGCTTTTCAATAACTGCTGATAATATTGCTGTTTTTTTGTTAACACCATCAGTATTTAATCCAGTACCAGCTCCTACACATTCTTCAATAGGCATATCTAAATATGTACTCATTAACAGTGCTGCAGATGATGTATTTCCAATTCCCATTTCACCAAAACCGATCGTATTACATCCTTTAGAATGAATATCTTTTATAATTTCTGCTCCCCTATTTACAGCTTGATCACATTGCGCATCTGTCATAGCAGCTTGTTCCTGATAATTTTGAGTACCTAAAGCAATTTTAGCATCAACAATTCCATTCACATCTGAAAAATCATAATTTACACCAGCGTCAACTACATTTAAATCTATATTATTTGTTTTACACAATACATTAATTGCCGCACCTTTATTAGCGAAATTTAACACCATTTGAGCGGTTACTTCTTGCGGAAATGGGTTTACCTCTCCTTTTTTTGCAATACCATGATCTCCTGCAAAAACAACTATTGAAGGGAATTTGATTTCAGGACTAAGGGTGTTTTGAATTTGCCCTATTTGTAAAGCAATATCTTCTAACATTCCTAAGGCACCCAAAGGTTTGGTTTTTTGATCAATTTTTTCCTGTAAAGCTATTTTTAACCTATTATTAATTGAAGCTATTGAAAATGTTTTCATGTGTTTTTATTTTTTGTTTTTTATCTATCACAGGTAACCTTTGATATTTAAAATAATCTTTTTTTGTGTGGCTATAATTATTTTAAACATGCTAGCCTCCTTCATTTTAATGCTAATGCTAATCCAGACACCATAAAAGTTGCCTTATCTGCATGTTTAGCAATATGCTGATTTACCCATCCTTGTAACTCCGTAAATTTTCTTCCAACTTCAGTTTGGGCATGAACCCCCATTCCAATTTCATTGGAAATTATTATGATGTTAGCATCAATACTTAACAGTTTATTAAACTCTTGTTTTGCAAATTCTAAAGATTTTTCAACATCATTTTTAGTATCAACAAAATAATTAGTAAGCCATAGTGTTACACAATCAATTACAACTGTTTCATTTATGATAATACACTTTGAAACTTCTTTTTCTTCTTCTACTGAAGTCCAACGTTCATCCCTGTCACCTACATGTCTGTCTATTCTTTTTTGATGATCACTATCCCAAATTCTTGAAGTAGCAATATATTTTGGATTATTAGATAAAGTGAGTGCTAGTTTTTGAGCGTAACTACTTTTTCCAGATCGTTCTCCTCCTGTTATATAATGTATCATTTCTACTTAATTTTTTGATAAAAAAATAATTCATGATTTGGCAATAACTCTGGGTGAAATATTTTTATCAAATCTTTTAATATCAAATCAGGTCGGTTAGGACCAAGTTCATAAAACAATAAACCTCCAGTTACTCCTTTTCGGTTGGCTATGTATGTATCATTATTCTGAAAAGCTTTAAACTGAGTATAGTGTTGGTTCCTGTCAGTAAGTTCTTTTTTGTCTGCTGTACTTCCAGTACTTATCCAACAATCAGCTTGTTGGGCTTTTTCCAATACCGATTCAATATTAAGCGCTATACTCCCTGAACCTTTTGATGCCGCCCATAAATAATCACCTCCAGCATCTGAAATAAATTGTGCTACCCATGAATCTCCATAAGGAACATTCCACACATCTTTAAACATAGACCCTGCCAGTACAGTAGGCTTATTTACGGTGCTTTTTGCTAAAATTTTAGCACTTTTATAATCCTCTACAATTTTATTAAAAACCGTATTTGCTTTGGCTTCTTTTTTTAATAAGTATCCAAAAAATTTCACCCATTCGGCTCTTCCTAAAGCATGTTCTTCTATCCATGCAGCATTGTACAAAACTGGTATTCCTGCTTTTTGAATAGTATTAAACGTTTTGTTATTTCCATTAACAGCAAAACCAACTACAACATCCGGTTGTATATCTAAAAGCACCTCCGTATTAATGTTTTCATTTTTCCCTAACTCCTTTATTTCGCCAGAATCAATTCGTTTACGAGCGGCTACTGAAGAAATAAATTTTGTGTTGGGAAAGCCAACGAGCTTATCAATTTCACCCAACGATTCCAATGCAGGAATATGCGTTGTAGACGTAACTACAATTTTTTCTACGGGAACTCTTACCAATGCATCATATATAACATTTTCTGGAACCTCCTTATTTTTATCTACCAATAAATACGTAAATGTTTTATCCGCGTTTGGCCAAGGTTTTTTAAGGTGTATAACATTATAACTTTCATATTCTACCACCTCAAAACCAGTAGCGAATTCAGTTTTCATCGTTTCTCCTTTATCGGAAATAACTTTTATTTCGGTATTGTTTTTCTTACAAGAAATCAGAAAAATTAACACTACAATGTATATTATTTTTTTTGCCATTTTTAATTGAAATTATTTAGGAATTAAGTCGCAAAAATGAAAGCCCATTTCTTTAGTACTTGGTGTACTGGAGAAACACGTATCTTCTTTTTTCTTTGGTGCCTCATATGTTTTATACACTTTTTCTCCAATGGTAAAATCTATTGGATTCTTAAAGATTGGTCCATCATATACAAAGGTGTGAAACTCACCATTTTCTCCACATGGATCTACATTCTTAGGGAGTTCTTTCAAAAAATCTTTGGTAATTACTTCCCCTACAAATTCTTCACCTAGAAGCTCCGATTTTGTACATACCAAAATAGTCTTAAACCCTAAATCTATAAACTCATGTACCAACTCCTTTGTATTGCGTTTCCATAGTGGAAAATGTGCTTGTATTCCTACCTTTGCTAGTTGTTCCTCTCTATATTTTTTTAAATCTTCTAAAAAAATATCACCGAAAATACTATGTGTAATCCCTTGTTCTTTCAACGTATTATTCATGTCAGTTAACAAGGTATTATATACTTCCATAGTTGGATTTTCAGGCAAACGTAATTCTTGTAATTGGATACCTAAAGACATCGCTTGTCGACGCAATAATTCTGAGCGAACTCCATGCATGGAAACTCTATCAAAAGTATCATTTACGGAAGTCAACAGGGTTTTTATAACATATTCTTTTTGCTCCTTAATATAGTGTAATGCGAGTGCACTATCTTTCCCTCCGCTCCAATTAAAAACTGATTTTTTCATTTAATAATAGTTAACTTTGATACTGCAAAAGTGAATAAAAAATATTACTTTTGCGCCGAATTTGGTTTTAAAATTGAAACATTCAATTTTAAATTAAAAGGGAATTAAGTGAAAAACTTAAACTGTCCCAGCAACTGTAAGCTTAGCCGAAAGGCACTTATTGTACACTTTAAACCACTGTCAATTTTGATGGGAAGGTAACGATAAGATGTAAGTCAGGAGACCTGCCAATTCATGAACTAAATATTGTACTGTTTTCTGGCGAAAGACAGCTTATATGGTATGAATAGAATATTTATAACTTTCATTTTAACTCTCTTTGCATGTACAACTTTGTATGCGCAACAAGATTCGATTATTAAATTAGAAACGGTAACCTTATCCGATGTTCGCTTAAAAAATGCGACCGACAACACTATCATCATAAAATTATCCGATTCTATAATACAAAATTATAATAGTTCTTTAACTGATTTGTTACGTCAAAACAGTACACTTTATTTTAAAGAATACGGTTTAGGCATGTTAAGTTCTGTATCCTTCAGGGGTACCAACTCTTCTCAGACTGCCGTACTTTGGAACGGTATAAACATCAACTCACAAACTACAGGGCAAACCGATTTTAACAATGTTGGCCTAGGCGGGTTTAACGACATTTCTGTTAAAAGTGGTGGGGGAAGTACACTTTATGGTAGTGGTGCTATTGGCGGTAGTGTACACTTGCAACATAAAATAGACTTTAAGAGACAGCAGCAATTTACTTTAAGTTCATCTGTAGGCAGTTATGAAAATTATATACAATCAGGGGGGCTTACTATTGCAAACGAAAAAAGTTATTTTAACGGATATGTAAGACATCAGGCGGCAAAAAATGATTATCCATTTTTAGATACTGACTTAAAAAACGATAATGGGGAAATAGAAAACTTTTCCATAGGATATAATACAGCCTATAAATTAGGGAAACGTGATGTATTAAAAGCATACTATAGCTATTTTACTAACAAGCGAAATTCATCAAGAACAATAACAGTACCCACAAAAAGTAGATTAGACGATAAAAATAGTAGATTCATGCTTGCTTGGAACCGTAAAGCAACTAGGACAACTTATAATATGAGACTAGCAAATTTGGAAGAAGAATTTAAATACTATGAAAACAAACGCAAAAAGCATTTATTTTCTGGTAGTGAAGTGAGTACCATCATTGCAAACGCTGATGTTGATTATAAATTCTCCCATAAATTTAAAGTTAAAGGAGCAATAGATGCTAATTTAGTTGAAGCAGAAGGGGATAATATTGATAAAAACATCAGAAGAAGTATTGCAGGGATTTTATCCCTAAACCACAAACTATTTAAGGGGTTTGAATACATTTTAACAGGACGAAAAGAAGCTACTAATACTTATAATGTTCCATTTATAGGGTCTTTGGACATTAGTTATCAACCTTTAAAATGGTACAAACTAGGAGTAAACGGATCAAAAAATTTTAGAATACCTACTTTTAATGATTTGTACTGGGAAGGCTTAGGAAACCCTGATTTATTACCTGAAACATCTTATCAAGTCAGTTTTAACCAGTTTTTAAAATATAAAAACAGTAGTCTTCAATTAGCTGCTTTTTATATTGATACTAGGGATATGATTAAGTGGACCCCAGATGATAGCGGTGTGTGGCATCCACAAAATTTTGTGAATGTAACAAATCATGGTATAGAAGCTACTTTACAAACAGAGCTACGTTATAAAAAGCATTACATACATATTTCTGGAACCTATGTTTATGTAAAAGCAATAGATCAAGAAACGGACAAACAACTTATCTACGTGCCTTTACATAAGTTTAACGGAAACATATCCTATCATTTCAAAAAGTTTACAGCCTTTTATGAAAATGTGTTTACAGATGCTGTCTTTACAAACGGTAATAACACAAAAAGTTTATTGGGTTATTCGGTGTCAAACGCGGGAGTATCCTATAATATAGCGCTCAAGAAAAACACCTATACACTTTCAGGAAAAGTGAATAACATATTTAATAAAAAATACGAGGTGGTTACAACTCGTCCAATGCCAAATACTAATTTTTTAATATCAATACATTACAAATATAATTAAGCTATGAAGACAAAACATTTAATTTTAGGGCTTTTCGCCACTGCACTTACCTTTACATCATGTAATGATGATGAAGGTGTAAACTTTCAACCTATTCCCTTAGGAGCCTACCAAAATGGTATCCTTGTAGTAAACCAAGGTGGAGCAGGTTCTGGAGGAGCTTCTGTTTCTTTTGTTTCTGATGATGTATCTACATCAGAAAACACAATATTTAATAATGTAAACAATACACCATTAGGAGATACTGGGCAATCAATTGCGTTTTATAATAATTTAGCATTTATAGTTTTAAATGGTTCTGAAAAAATTGAAATAGTAGACAGATATACATTTACAAGTGTTGCAACTATAAATACTGGTTTAGATAATCCTCGTTATATGGCTTTTGCTAATGGTAAAGGATATGTAACCAATTGGGGAGATGGTTTGGATGCTAATGATGATTTTATCGCAGTAATTGATTTAGCAACTTACACTGTTTCATCAACAATACCTGTAGTTGAGGGGCCTGAACAAATAGTAGCCGTTAATGGTAAAATATATGTAACTAACAAAGGAGGATGGAATCAAGGAAACACTGTTTCTGTAATTGCTGTTGATGATACAGTAACAACAATTAACGTAGGTGACGTCCCTGATGAGATGTTAGTAGATACTGCCAATAATTTATGGGTTGTTTGTGAAGGTATCCCTTCTTGGACTGGTAATGAAACAGGTGGCAAATTAATAAAAATTAACACTGTTGATGATACAGTTGCAACAACGTTAGACTTTGGAGCTACTGAGCACCCAAGTATGATGGATTATGTAAATGGTCAGATTTATTATTATGCGGATGGAGCTATCTATCAAATGGGAGAAAATGACACTGCATTACCAACAACCGCTATAATAACTCAAGACTTGCTTTACGGTGGATTAGCCATTAAGAATGATAAATTGTTTGGAACAAAACCAGATTATGGAGCAGGTACAGGGGAAATGGTTGTTTATGACCTAACAGACAATAGTTTAACAGAAACAATTGTATTAAGTGACGGGGCTTATAATATCTATAAAAATTAATCTATTTACCATAAAATAAATTAATTTTTATAAATCCATAAAAAATGCCTTTCGAAAACGATAGGCATTTTTTATACTCAATAAAGAAGTAGTTCCCTATTTTTCAATATGCATGGTACTTTCTAAAGGGTTGCTTACAAAATCAATTGTTTTTATATCGTTTATTTTTCGTCTTTCTTCTGTCGTCATTAATCTTCCTGATCCTATAATGTCGGCTAATGCCAATGCCAGCAAAGGTTCAGTTTCACCTCCTAACACGTCCATATTACTATAATCTTCTGCTAATTCCATTGTTGGATCTGGGCTAAACCCCCCAAAATAGTCAGTAAACCCTACACTATTTAATGACTTTAACACCAAAGGTTGCAAAGCGTATTTATGCCCTGGATTAGCTCCTGATTTTCCGAAATTAGGAGAATCATATAATGTTACTGAAGCTTGAAACTTACCCGTAGTTGCTGTACCTATTTGAACTACATCAATGTACGGATTCAATCCGTTTATAACCAATTCACTAGCTGAAGCTGAACGACCTGTCGTTATTACATACACCTTAGATAAATTTAAACTATTTAAGACTTGTCCATTTCTTGTTAGAGAAACAAACCTATTAGTTAATTGAACAGGATCATTTTGCTGATAATAACTTTGCCATTTAGAATTCCATTGTTCAGTACTAAATACCTGGTCAGCAAACTGGCCCGTCACCAAACTTGATAAAGTTATAGCACTGTGAACAGATCCGCCAGGATTATATCTAAAATCCAATACTAATTGTGTTACACCATTTGCTTGAAAGTTTGCAAATACTGCATTTAACTCATCATCATAATTCGCTATGAAAGAATTGTACATCAAATACCCTATTTTAATAGTATTCACTTCTAATACTGATGAAAGTAAAATAGGATTTTCTGTTAACACTGATTTTGTTAATGCAACTGAAGTACCTGTTGGAGTGACTATCACACCATTATATGTAGCTAAATCTATTGAATACGTATCTTGGTTTAAAACAGAAATAGTTCCATTATCTATCTGATTTGTTGCACTATCATAAGTAATTTGAACTCCATTTACACTATTAAAAATCATCCCTCTAATAATTCCATTATTTGCAGCATTTGAATTTGGCAATACATAACGTACATATCCATAAGCTTTATTACTATTAGCATCCGGATCAACAAAAAAACCAAAAGACATACCATTTTTTTTAGATACACCTGCAAAAGAAGCTTCTAAAGCTTCATAATCACTTACTATCCAGCTAAACTTATCCGTTGTAGATCTGTCATATACTAAGTTCTCAAATAGTGTTTGTGGTGATGAAAAATTATTTATATAATTATTTAAATCACCTTGAGTAACAAATCTATCATCTGCTAAATCTGGAATATTATCCTTATATAAATAATAACTATTCATTCCTTTCCACACAAAATCACCAATTTCAGTAGTTGAGGCGGGTTGAATCACATCATCATTATCATCAAAACAACCTGTGAGAGTAAACGCAATTAAAAACATGAATATTTGAATGTATTTGAATCGTATCATTTTTGAGGATTTAGTATATATAGTAACTTATCAGTCATGCTATTTTAAATTTAACTTAAAAGATTGTGAAGTCTAATTTAATCGTTATTTCAATAAAAAACATAATTTATTGTTACAAATTAGAAATTGATTCGTCTTACTTATAGGAACAACTATAAAACTAAATGACTCAAACTGCTTTTTTAAACTTGGTATTACCTTTTAAGGACAAAATGTACCGTTTGGCAAAGCGTTTGCTAGTATCTAATGAAGAAGCTGAAGATGCAACTCAGGAAATACTATTAAAATTATGGACAAACAAAACAAAAATAGCCGGTTATAAAAACACAGAAGCGTTTGCTATGACCATGACAAAAAACTATTGTTTTGACAGATTAAAATCTAAACAAGCTCAAAACTTAAGGATTGTTCATAATAATTATAAAGACGAAAGTACCGCTTTACAAAAAAAAGTAGAACAACAAGATAGCTTAGATTGGGTTCAAAAATTAATGCAACAACTGCCACAACAACAACAAATGGTAATGCAATTAAGAGATATTGAACAGTATGAGTTTTCGGATATAGCAAAAGTACTAGAAATGAAAGAAACAGCCGTAAGAGTAAATCTTTCTAGAGCACGCAAAACAATTAGAGAACAACTAATAAAAAAACACAACTATGGAATTAAATAACATAGATAAATTAATAGAAAAGTATTTAGAAGCTGAAACTTCTATTGCTGAAGAAAAAGAATTGCGCAGTTATTTTTCTTCAGAAAATGTGGCACCACATTTAGAACAATATAAGTATCTATTTGAATATTTTACTATCGCTAAAAATGAAACAACACATAAAACAATACCATTAAAACCTAGAAAAAATTATTATAAATGGTTTACTGTTGCTGCAAGTTTTGTACTAGCTTTTGGATTTTACACCTATAATAACGTAAAATCTAACACTCAAGAGGAAGAAGCTTTACTAGCCTATTATCAAACTAAAAAAGCATTACAATTAGTCTCAAGTAATTTTAATATCGGAGCTGAAAAAGTAGGGTATTTAAATGAGTTTGAAAACACTAAAAATCAAATTTTTAAATCAAATAAATAATCAATTAAAAAACGAATACAATGAAAAAAGTTATATTAATATTAGGGATAGCATTATTACCAATTCTTACTAATGCACAAAGTTATTTTGATTCATTGGAAGATCAAGATGGGATTACTTCAGTTATTGTTGACGCTAATATGTTCAATTTAATGAGTAAAATAGATGTCAGTACTGATGATCCTGAAGCAAATGAATACATCAACTTAATTAAAAACATTACAAGTTTAAAAGTATTTGTAAGTAAAAAATTAGCTAATACATCAAAAATGCAAAACATGATGAATAGCTATCTTAAAAAAACAAACTTACAAGAATTAATGCGAGTAAAAGATGGTGACACTAACGTAAAATTCTATATGAAAGAAGGTAGTAACTCCAATAAAGTTAGCGAACTATTAATGTTTGTAAAAGGTACTGACATAAAAATTGAAGGAAAAGAAATTGAAACCGTATTACTTTCTTTAACTGGTGATTTTGATTTAAAACAAGTTTCTAAGTTAACTAAAGAAATGAACATCCCTGGAGGAGAACATTTAAAGAAAGCTAAAAAGAAATAATAAACTAACACCCTCTCAATTATATATATAATTGAGAGGGGTTAAAAACATCAATCGAAATGAAATCAATCAAAAATTTATTAGTATTGTGTATAATCACACTGCTAATGTTTAGCTGTAATAAAAAACCATCATTACAAAAATATTATGTTGATAATCAAGAAACTCCCGATTTTTTGGTTGCTGATATTCCAACAAGTGTTTTAACTATTGATAAAGAAAAGCTTACAGACAGTCAATTACAAGCGTATCAATCAATCATTAAACTAAATTTTCTAGGCTTTACAAAGAATGATGGAAATTCATCTATTTATAACACTGAAAAAAATAAGATTAAAAAAATATTATCAGCTAACTCCTACAAACCCCTTATTAAGTATGGAGGAAACAAACAAGGAGCTATTGTAAAATATTTAGGAACTGAAACAAAAATTGACGAAGTAATTATTTTTGGAAGTGATGATACTAAAGGTTTTGGGATTATTCGTGTATTAGGGGATGATATGAATCCATCAAAAATGTTAGAATTAGTAGATGTGGTTAAAAAATCAAAGATAGACACATTATCACTAAAAAAGTTTAGTAATTTCTTTTAAAAAAAATCACTACTAACAACAAAAATCCGTTCTTTAAAGGAACGGATTTTTTATTATAACATTTTTAAATTTAATATCACAGATTTATTATTTAAGCAGTTTGAGGTTTATTTAACTATCCTGTATGGCTACTTTAAATCATACTGTAAATAATGTAAGAATATATGAGTTTCATATATTCAAAAACGGAGCATTAGTTCCTTCTATTTAGGTAGAACGTAGATTTTCAAAAAATGATGTAGGCCATTTCGCATTAGCAGTTATATTAACCTTGGACCCTAACGATTATATTGAAGAAGTTTATAATCTCTATTAATAATGTATTAGGGGCTTCTAATTGTACTGTAGAACGTTTAAGTGATATTATAAAATAAGGTCTTAACTTATATAAAACGGTATAGTTTTTTATTATCCAAAAGTTTAATTAGGAATAATTTCATGTCCCCTTTCCAATTAATCATAAACAATCTAACCTTTAAACTCTAAGAGTTTATTACAAAAAAAAACCTCTATATCGATTGATATAGAGGTTTTTAAAGAAGGCGGCGACCTACTCTCCCACATA